>Ga0302243_1000041_pt1 | contig 159146 bp, 131 predicted proteins | sample AAG_UR_Met_MG_FD_193514 | JGI IMG/M metagenome (GOLD analysis project Ga0302243, IMG submission 193514) | Enriched activated sludge microbial communities from anaerobic digester in WTTP, New Holstein, Wisconsin, United States - AAG_UR_Met | ecosystem: Engineered > Bioreactor > Anaerobic >... | reverse complement strand
ACACCCTCGACCGCGACATACTCATTGCCCTCATCCTCGACCCGAAGAGTCTCTGGCATTCCCGACTTCTCCTCCCCTCCGCCGCCGACATCAACAAAGACGGCGTCATTAATGTCGCCGATATCATCTCGCTGATAACGTATTTGAAATAATATATCAGAAACGAATCGTGTCTTGACAAAATGCTGAGAATGACCCCAAAAGCCTTGATAATTACATTGATGGAACAGTTCGCCGTATGAGTTGGCATTCAATTTATCTCAATGAAGAATCCATTTATTCTTTCTATAAGCAACTCTTCAAAAAAGATTGGGGGATGAAATGAGCCGACATTGCCTATCAATCTCATGCATATGTATTCATGTAATATTTTCGTTCATTAATTATGCTATGGCACAGATTCCGATTTCAACAATCGAAGATTTACAGAAGATCGGAAATGATCCCGCCTATCCTTTGAATGGCAATTATATTTTAGTGAATGACATTGAAGCGTCAGCAACGAAGAATTGGAATGATGGAAAAGGGTTTAACCCTATAGGGAATCGTCAAAATGAATTCACTGGAATATTTGATGGATGTAATAGAACAATCCTTAACCTCATGATTAATCGTCCTGATGCAAGTTTTGTAGGATTATTCTCTTCATGTAACAACTCAACAATAAATAATATCATATTATGTAACGTATATATTATTGGAAAATCATCTGTTGGGGCTATTGCGGGAATCGGAAGCAATCATCGCAATTGTCATGTTTCTGGTTATATTTCAGGCGAAACAGTAGTGGGAGGAATTGTTGGAGAACGAGGTTTGCTCATTAACTGTTCCACAAGTGGAACAGTTAATGCCGAAAGCAATGTCGGAGGATTAACTGGCGCGGATTCGTGGATTGAAAATTCATTCTCGAACTGTAATGTTACTGGAGACATATATGTCGGTGGCTTGGCGGGCAATTTGGGTTTTGGCATATATTTAAAAAACAGTTATAGTGCAGGGGAAATCACGGGTATTAAGAATGTTGGCGGTTTGGTGGGTATGAATATTGGCGCTATTGTTAATTGTTTTTCAACAAGCGCGGTGGTTGGAGATTGCCCCTATATTGGAGGGCTTGTCGGCATAAACCATGCTTTTATTCAAAATTGTTATGTCTCTGGGCCTGTTTCCGGATTTGAGGATGTCGGCGGTATCGCTGGATATTCAATGGTTAAGCCCTCTGGTATTATGTATCGAATTATTGATGCTTTTTTTGACAAGAGCACAACTGGTCAATATAATGAATTTTGGTTGTATAATGAAAAGGGAATACCCAAATCTACTATAGAAATGATGGCTCTCGTTACATTCACAAACTGGGATTTTGAAAATGTCTGGTGGATGATTCCGGGGAAAACGTATCCGCTTTTAAGACCGGTGCGATATGTGGGGTTGAACATCAAACCAGAGCAAATGGCTGGGCTGCCGGCGGAATATAAAATTATTTTTGATGAGCCGGTGCGAAATTTTACATTCGATGATGTTGACCTGTCCCTCTCAACTGTTGGAGGCATCCTCGGCACGCTGACCCCCGATGATGCGACGACAACAATCACCGCTATGGACTGCTTCACCACATGGACGCTGCGCTTAGAGGATGCGGCATCCACAATGGGTCTGATTGTGATGCGTCTGCCTGTCGCGGCTGCCATGAACGCCGCCAATTATCCCACCACCGAAAGCGCAACGCTGATTCTGCCGCTTATCGAGCCCATCTTCGGCGACCTCAACGCCGATGGCGTCATCAACACCCTCGACCGCGACATACTCATTGCCCTCATCCTCGACCCGAAGAGTCTCTGGCATTCCCGACTTCTCCTCCCCTCCGCCGCCGACATCAACAAAGACGGCGTCATTAATGTCGCCGATATCATTTCGCTGATAACGTATTTGAAATAATATATTCATAAAACGAATCGTGTTTTGACCAAAAGCCGGGAATGCCCCCAAAAAGTTTCATAATTCCCAAGCGGAAAACAAAGACGATTATTGGGTTTATGTGTGAATTTTTTTAAAACATCTGCTGCATCTATTTCCATGGTGCTCCGTTGTTGCGGGACATTTGGGATTGGACGGTTTGCCATTTTTCGTTGATGCGGCTTTGAGCGGCGATTTCCCAAAAGGAGGTATCCCGCAATCGCAATCCCATGACGGCGGTAATCCATGCATGTCCCCATCCGCTTTCGACAGACCAAGGACCCCAGCCCACATCGGCTGGGCTTGCCCAAAAATCCCATTTATCAAAATCAAACGCTCGCAGCCATGCGCCGTTTATAGTGGGCATTGATTCCGAGCGTGCCTGAATCCGACAGAGAAAGGCAGTCAAGCGATCTTCCGCCGCCTTCAATTCGGCGTCGCCTGTTGCGGCGGCGGCTTCGTGGAGTCCAAGCATCGCAAACCCCAAAGTGTAAAGCGTGTCACATACCGGATCTCCGTTTTGCTGAATGAGCGGCGTTTCGCCGGTTCCATACTCGGCGTTTGATTGAGGTATTTTGTAATGACCGCCCCCAACGCCATGCAGCCATTCCTGAATACCCCCGCAGGAAACTTGGCGCTCGAGAAGCTCGGAGGCAACGCGATACAGCCATTCGCGGTGTTGCGGCTGGTCGTCCGCGCGTATCAGCCATGCAAGGCAGAGGAGCATACGCGCCCTTTCGATGTTGTCCTTCCAGAGCCATTGATTGGGATAGCCCTGCATCATCCGACCGATAGCCGCTCGGGAAGTTTCTAAAAACGGCTGATATCCGGTTTTGTCATAAGCCCACAGGTAACAAGCCCAGAGATAAGACTCGAAATGAGGGGAGTAGTGGACAGTTTCGGCATCGGCGTAATGTCTCCATCCATTGCGCTCAAGGTCGGCGATATCAATGCGCGATCCGCGGAATCCTAATTTCCCAGTCGTGCGGAAATTGGCAAGAATCCCGCGTAAAATCGGCTCATCCCAGCGGTCAGTCTTCAAAACGGACGCCGTTAGAATGGTTCCCAAAAGGACGCGGGCGTTGTCGTCGCCATAGTTTGCAATCCACCAAGGTTTTGAGATGTCGCCCCAAGCAATTAGACCGTAAGCGGGATGCTCGGGATTCCCTCTCGGTCCGCCGCAGAGTCCGGAATTAAAATAGACATAGTCCTGCAAATTAGCGGCGATTGCGGCGCTCTCGCGTTTCCCGGTCAGCAGCGCATCCAAGGCGAAATTCATGGCAACCTCGCTGTTGCAGTCCGCTCGAAGAGGCAGACGATGCTTCTGATTGCCATCCCATCCAATTTCCGACACAATCCCTTCGAGGACGCCAAGGCTGCCATCAGCGGATTCATCGGATTCAATTGGTGCGATTGAAGATGTGCAAACATCAACTTTAAGCAGCCGGTGAATTTCTTCAACTCGGGAGGGCGCGACAAGCAATCCCGAACGGCGATACCAGTTTATGGAGGCATCAAAGGCTTGACGCTCCGCATCCTGCGGTAAATAATCGGAACGTCCCAAGGCAGGACGGACGCGGGGTTCCCATTGCAAGTTCAAATCTCCGACGTCAGGATTCAACCATCGAAGAATCCAAATCCACAAAGCGCGCACTTGTGCATGCGGCGCAAATCTTCCCTGAACGAAACCGCTGAGCCGCGTTGTGGAAATCAACACAGAATCGCCGGGAATTTCAAAAAGCAAAGCATGCGCCTCAGGCGGCAATCCATAAACCGCCTTGTCATATCCAGCCACGTGAGCGCCGACCAACAGCGCACGCTCGGGATTGGAGGGTATATAATGGCAGCCGTTCAGCATCAGGATTTGATAAGACGGCAGAGCCGGTCCAAGACCGTCAGGCGCCACAACCGCCCGCTCCCGTTTAAACTTTTTAACCGCTTCCAGATTCAACCCCGGAATCCAAGAAGGATATTCGATGAAAAGACGCAACTTTTTTTGTCGGGCGCGATTGAGCCATTCAATAGAAAAAGGCGTTCGAGTGTCGGGATAACCGTCTGCCAGCAATAGAACGCCGCCGCCCGCAGGAGCAGCTTCGATGGCTTGAGTTGCCGAGTCAAAGCGCGGGACACAACCGTATGAGCGAACAATAACACGATAAAGATCATTGTCGGCTCTGCAACAAAAAATAAGTTTTTCATGACCGGACGGTTGAGACTTTAATAAAGGGGTGCAGGCGGAAGCAAAGGCGCAAACGAATCCGACAAAGACGCAAGATCTAAAAAATATCATAAACATTCTCCTTCCATCGAGATTACTGCAAATAAGTATTATCCGAATAAAGAGATAAATAATGCGCCGTTCCATCTTTCAATAATATGATTTCAGATATTTTATTAGCGTGTTGTCAATCGCTTTTCTCGGCGCCAGCCGCCATGCCGATTCATCTTCTCAGGGGGCAACCGCGCTGTTCAATCTGCGTCTCTGGGGTCAATCATCTCGATTAGCTTAATTTGTTGTTGACATGTCCCATGCCTATCTATCAGAATCTTTTCAATAATGAGAAGAAACGGCAACTTCTTATACAGAAAGAAACAGCCTGCGTGTGCTATTTTATACAGGTCGTATAATTATATTAGGCATGAAAGAAGGTTGTAAAGTGGCAATCGCTAATCACATTGAAAAGGTTCGGCAGGGTCTCCGTGAGGGCAGATTTACTTCTGAAGCAGCTGTTTCACAGGGGATACTTTTGCCCGCTCTGCATGAGCTAGGGTGGCCGGTCTTCGATACATCAATAGTAATTCCAGAATATTCGGTTGAAGGTCGCCGTGTCGATTATGCATTATGCCACCCACAAAATCGCCCAGCGGTATTCATCGAGGTCAAAAAGGTTGGATTATCAGAAGGAGCGGAACGACAGCTATTCGAATATGCTTTTCATCTTGGGGTGCCGATGGCAATCCTGACGGACGGTCAAGAATGGAGTTTTTACCTTCCTGGTGAGCAAGGGCGCTATGATGAACGTAGGGTTTATAAACTCGACCTTCTTGAACGGGATGTTGCTGAAGCAGAAAGCAGGCTAAAAAGATACCTCAGCTTCGACAATGTCAGTTCAGGAGCCGCACTCAAAGCTGCACGATCAGATTATCAAAATGTAGCAAGAATACGAATTATCAAATCTAATTTCCCTAAAGCGTGGGAAGCGTTACTTAAAGAGCAGGATTCATTATTGTTGGATCTTCTTGCTGAAAAGGTTGAAGATCTTTGTGGTTATAAACCAGATTTGGATACATGTAGTCAGTATCTTGAACTCCAGATACAGAACAGCATGCATCATGATAAATATGAATCTGAAATAATACCTCCGGTTAAGCAAACGAAGCCATTCTCTCGATCTACACACCACGTTCACACTCGAACCATTGATAATTTCAAATTTGTATTTAAGGGTAAAGAATTTAAAGCTCGATCGGCAATAGAGGTTATGATTAAACTTTTTCAATTGTTGTCTCAAGAGGATAATGGATTTCTTGATAGATTTGCATCACGTAAACATGGCAAGAAGCGGCGATATCTTTCAAAAAACAAAAAAGATTTATATCCCGGTCGTCCTGATTTAGTAGAACGAAACTCTGTTGAAGTTGTGGCAGGATGGTGGTTGGGAACCAATTATAGTCGGCGAAGCATTCAAGATATAATCGAATTAGCACTTGAGGTTGCCGGGTCGCAACTGCGCAATGCGACCAAAATAAATGTATTGTGATCTATTGCCCAACCACCGCATCAACTCGGATTGGCAATTCCGCCACGCAGCATTGCCTGCCGGTTACGCGTGACGTTGCGTTTCTCTCGGTTCAATACATCTACCTCCTCGCCACAGTCCCGCTGGGGTCAATCACCTCGATTAGCTCGATTTGTTGTTGACATGCCTCGCGCCTATCTATCAGAATCTTTTCCATGGCGCGCACAATTCGAATAAATCTCCCGTTTTCTTTGTATCATGTTCTCTCCAGAACTAACACCGGCGTTATCGCATTTGCGGATCATGAAGATGAACAAAAGTTTCTTTTGTATCTCGGTAAATACGCGGCTATCTTTTCCATAAAAATTCATGCGTGGTGTCTCATGAATACGCATTTTCATATTCTCATGGAAACTGCCGAGCAGCCGGACATTTCCGAATTTATGCGCCGTCTTCTAACTGTTTACACGGTCTATTATAACCGCCGCCATAAAAGACACGGTCATCTTTTTCATGGACGTTTCAAGAGTTATGTCGTGGATAAAGCCGCTTATTTATTGGAGTTGTCTCGCTATATTCATCTTAATCCGGCGACAGCATCATCGCCGCAAAACCCTGAAACATATCGCGGCTCAAGTCTGCGATATTATATTCATGGCGGTGAGCCGGAATTTCTTTATACTGCGGAAATTCTCGCATGGTTCAAAGGCAACAGAAAACAATACGCGAAGTTTGTCCGCAAGGGTTTATCCGAAAACATAAAGCCGGAGATTATTGGGCAGATGTTTGTGGGAGCAAAAAATTTCATCCAAAAAACTCAAAACAGAAAGGCTCAGTTGGAAAAAAGCGGAACACGCGCGTGGGCTGCCCAAAAAAAAAGAGAACAGGCGCAGCAGGATAAGCAAAAGCGAAAAGCAGAAGAAATATTAAACAAAGTTGCGGATTATTTTCATCTCTCTCCTGAAGCAATTAAGAACAGCCGATACGGCAAAGGAACGATTGGAAAAGCGAGAAGTCTGGTTTTAATGTTATTGAGAGCGCATCTGCCATGGTCGGGCGCGCGAGTAATGAGATTCATGGGCTTGCGTTCTCAAAGCATGTTGAGTTATCACTCCAAGGCTGTGAGCGAAGAGGATTATTGCATCCTTGAGAAGGAAATTAATAATAAAAACAAAGTTTGCAAATCGAAATAATCGAAGGGATTGTTTAAATGTTTTGTTGGGTTATTTTTCACCTTGGTTTTTTTTAAAGGGATAATAATACTTTTTGGGAGGTGTGGATGATGAGAACAAAAAAATCGGCATTGTGTCTTATGTGCGCTTTAATACTTATGTCTGTTGGCGCTGAGGCGGCAAATACGGGTTTTACCTATCAAGGTATGCTTAAAGATGGAGCAAATCCGGCAAACGGAAGTTATGACTTTCGTTTTACTCTTTATGATGCCGTGGCGGGGGGAAGTGTTATCGGGGCAAATAACCCTTATTATGTGGATGACAAGATGGTTGTCAGCGGATTGTTCAGCGCAGAAATCAACTTCAATGCCTCGACCTTTATACTCTCAGGCGGAGCTGATTTTTATATTGAAGTGGCAGTGCGCCCCGGCAGCGTTTCCAATTCCGTCCGCACCGGCTATACCGCCCTTGCGCCGCGGCAGAAGATAACACCGACGCCCTATTCTCTCTCCACCGTTAATTCAACGAATCTCGGCGGCAAACCGTCGGAAGACTATATGCTTGCGGCAACGGATAAATGGGTGAACACCTCTGGCGACACAATGACCGGTACTTTAAACATTGAGAACTCGAGCATCTGGTCCCTTGAGATAAGAAATAGTTCCGCAAACAATAACGCCACAGCCATATTTGCCGAGGCAAACTCGACTACCGCGAATAATTCCAACGCAGGATATTTCAAAGCTGCGGGCCCAAGATCAATTGCGGTTGAGGCGCTTGCAACAGGCGAGTCAAGTACGGGCATACAGGGGCGCTCCGATGGAAGCTCCGGCAGGGGCGTCGTCGGCGTTGCTTTGGCTGAAGGGGATTACCAAACCGTTGGCGGGAGTTTTTACACCAATGGATATTCGGGTACAGGTGTCAGAGGCAACGCAAACGCCAAAGGCGATTATACCAATTATGGCGGCGAATTTTCTGCGGCGGGGTATTCAGGAATCGGAGTTTCCGCAATCGCGAGCGCAACGGGAAACGTCAGTAATGTCGGCGGCAAATTCGAAAGTTGGGGGCAGAAGGGAACAGGCGTTATAGGATTTGCCACAAGTGAAACCGGCGAAAATTTCGGAGGACATTTCACCGCAGCCGGCGGAATAGGCAAAGGAGTTTACGGATCGGCTTCCTCAAAAAACGTGGACTTCATAACCTATGGAGGTTATTTTGAGAGCCATGCCAACAAAGGCGTTGGTGTGTATGGCGAATCTAAAGGAGCATCCGGGATTGGCGTTTACGGCTTGAGCTCCGGTGAGGGAACGCCGGCGAAATATGGAGGATATTTCAGAGCAATCGGAGAAAATGGAAGAGGTATTTATGCCTCGGCTGCCTACGCAACCGGAGACACCCGCGCCGTGCAGGGATATGTCTTAAGCCCAGCTGGATTTTCAGCATATTTTGAAGGCGCTGTCGGAAGCGCCAATTATTTTCAGCGCCGCGTTGGCATCGGAAACACAGACCCCAACGCCAATCTTCACGTCGCCAGTCTGAATAAATGGAACTGGGGAGAGGGCAACGGCTGGGGCGATTTCTGTGTCGGGACTTCAACATACGGACTCTCCATCGGCATTGCCACATCGGGCGGCGGCGCCGGCATCGCCCGAATGTGGACCCAAAATAACAGCCTTATTCTTGGAACAAAGACCGGCGGGGATACTATTACAATAACAACCGGCAAACGCGTTGGAATAGGTCGCGCGCCTGCAACTAATAAGCTAGAGGTTGAAGGCGACGCATCAAAATCCACCGCCGGCAATTGGCTTGCCAACTCCGATGCCCGCATCAAAACGGATGTGCGAACCATTACCGGCGCGCTTGAAAAACTCGCGTCGGTTCGTCTTGTGGACTTTGAATACACGCCGGAATACCTTGCTGAACACGCGGAAATTGAACCGCGAAGATATATGAACGTCATTGCCCAGGAGTTTGCCGAAGTCTTTCCTTATTATGTCAAGGACAGCGGGGAGACGCTTGCCGAAGGCGGGGAGATTCTTCAGGTGGATCCCTATCCCCTGACGATTTATTCCGCGGCGGCAGTCCAGGAACTGTATCAGATTATCAAAGAGAGAGATAGCGAAATTTCCAACCTTCGCAAAGAAAATCGCAAATTGGAGGAACGACTTTCGAGGCTTGAATCCATTTTGCTCTCAGAAGGTTCCAGATAGGAATCAAAAAATAATCTGATGATTAAAAAAACATGGAAGACCAAAGGCGCAAATCATAACGATTTCGCCAAAAAAGGAGAAAATGATGACACGGAAAATCGCTTTCTTTGATGCCAAGCCTTATGATATTAAATCGTTCACGGAGATGAATAAAGATTTTGGCTTTGATATCGCCTATTTTGAGACGCATCTCAACGCCCAGACCGCATCGTTAAGCGGAGATTTTGATGCCGTTTGCGCCTTCGTCAATGATACGATTGATAAAGCCGTCATTGATGAAATCATTAAACATGGCGTCAAGTTAATCGCGCTGCGCTGCGCCGGGTATAATAACGTGGATTTTAAGGCGGCTTACAAAAAAATTCATATCGCCCGTGTGCCGGCGTACTCGCCTTATGCCGTGGCGGAACATGCCGCCGCGCTTATGTTTTCGCTCAATCGCAAAACCCATCGCGCCTTTTTCCGCACTCGCGACGGGAATTTTTCCCTCAACGGACTTCTCGGATTTGATATGCATGGCAAGACTGCCGGCGTTATTGGAACCGGAAAAATCGGCAAATGCCTTATTGCCATCCTTAAAGGCGTCGGCATGAAACTGTTGGCGTATGACCCTTTTCCCGATGAGGCTTTTGCGGCTGACGCCGGCGTTCAATATGTTTCCCTTGATGAAATTTATCAACAGGCGGACATCATCTCTCTGCATTGCCCGCTAAACAAGGACACCGAATATATGATCAATGCGCAGGCAATAAGCCGGATGAAAAACGGCGTTATGATTATCAACACAGGCAGGGGGAAACTCATACACACGCAGGCGCTCATAGATGGGCTTAAATCCGGAAAAATCGGCGCGGCTGGGCTTGATGTTTATGAAGAGGAGAGCGAATATTTCTTTGAAGACAAATCGGCGCAGATGATAACCGATGATATCCTTGCCCGTCTTCTGATGTTTCCCAATGTGCTGGTCACCTCGCATCAGGCTTTTTTTACGCAGGAAGCGCTGCGCAACATCGCCCAAACGACTCTGCAAAATTGTCAGGACTTTTTTGAGCATGAAAAATTGGTAAACGAAATATGTTACAAATGCGGCGGACCCTGCACACGAAAAGAAAAAAAATTGTGTTTTTAATTAATAGGTTTCAACACACTTGATTACCTTGATTTGAAATATCCGTCCCGCGCGTTGGCTCCGTTTGTCTCGCCGCGAACGCCAATCCCATAGGCGCCGGAACTGTAGGCGTAAATCGTGTCCTTAAAAAATATGTTAATCTTTTGTTTTTTGCATGGCGGATTCGAGTGCCGCTAAACGAGCTTCTAAAGAGTCAATCTGTTTTTGCTGATTCGCATTTTGTTCTTTCAGAAAAAGAATTTCCGCTTTTTTGTTTATGAGTTTTTGGTTCAATTCCTGAATTGCCGCGGCGGCGTAAATGGTTAGCGGATAAGCATCCACTTGAAGAATCTCTCCGCCGTCAGCAAGCGTCTCGCCGCTGTCCTTGACATAATCAGGAAAGACTTCGGCAAACTCCTGGGCAATAACGTTCATGTAACGGCGAGGTTCAATCTCAGGATGCTCTGCGAGATATTCCTTCGTATATTCAAAATCCACGAGCCGCACCTTTTCAAGCGTCTCAAGCGCGTTTTCAATATTTTTTACATCCGTTTTGATGCGGGCATCGGAGTTGGCAAGCCAATTGCCGGCGGTGGATTTTGATGCGGCGCCTTCAACCTCAAGCATGTTGGTGGTTACTGTGCGTCCAATGCCAACCTTGCGCTGGAAGAAGTTGGCGCTGCCAGCGGCTCCAGTGAAATAGGCTGCGTATCCGGTTGGGCTATTTGTGCTGCCTCTGACGCCGAAGTTGACGCCTGAGGTGGCTTCTGCCCTTGCATAAATGCCGCTGCCATTCGTGCTAAAGTTTAGGAATACTCCGCCGTATGTGTCTCCCGAACTGGACGATGCAACGCCATAGATTCCATGTCCTGTATTGCTCTCCGCCATAAAATAGCCGCCGTATGTGGTTCCCGAACTGGACGATGCCCAGCCATAGATTCCACGTCCTGCATTGCTCGATGCCACAAAATAGCCGCCGATTGTGTTTCCCGAAGTGGACGTTGCCTTGCCACAGATTCCACGTCCTTCATTGCTCGCCGCCTCAAAATAGCCGCCGTATGTGATTCCCGAAGTGGACGTTGCACTGCCATAGATTCCACGTCCTGCATTGCTCGATGCCACAAAATAGCCGCCGTATGTTTCTCCCGAACTGGACGTTGCACTGCCATAGATTCCACGTCCTGCATTGCTTGATGCCACAAAACAGCCGCCGTATGTGTCTCCCGAACTGGACGTTGCACCGCCATAGATTCCACATCCTGTATTGCTCGATGCCAAAAAATGGCCGCCATATCTGAGAGCCGTGCCTTTTACTGCGCTTTCGTCACTGGAGGTCCTTGTGACACGCAACCCCACATTCGTACCTGTGATGTTCAAGATTCCGGTCATCGTGTCGCCAGTGGTGTTGACCCAATTGTCCGTTGCGGCGGGCATGAAGGCAGAGGCGTGCTTTCCGTCGAGCAGGTCCGCGTCAAGTCCGCTTCCACTGCCGTCATTTGCCAGGACGATGGTCATGACTTCGCTGTCGCGAGCGATGGAATCGGGGATATTGGCATCTGTCAGGGGCCAGGGGTGATGAGCATTTGAGATACCACGATGAGCGTCTATCATGTTGTTGACTTCCCCATCAAATGCGACAGTGCTGTCAAGGCGCGCCGGGCTTATTGTGCCTGTCTTGATCGCCCCGCCGTCCACGGAACCGCTGCTCGAAATTGTGATATCATTTGGAATTTCCGCATCGGTCAGGGGCCAGGTGTGATGCGCATTTGAGATATCACAATGATCGTCTATCATGTCGCTGACTTCCCAATCAAGCGTGACGGTGCTGTCAAGGCGCGCCGGGCTTATTGTGCCTGTCTTGATTGCCCCGCCGTCCACGGAACCCGAATCGGATATGGTCAACGCATTCGAGACTCGGGCGTCGGGGAGTTCTCCGGAAATAACGTCAGCGGCGTCGTGGAAATGCGATGCAGGGGCAAACGAGGCAGATGTCTGTCCGCCCAGCCGGGCTGAGTCGTGGCTATAAAGGGCATAAGGACCTGCCGTGATTTTTTGCCGCGGCACAAGCTTAGTATAACCCGAGCGGTCGGCGTTTGAGACGCTGCCCGGGCGCACGCTGATTTCGAGCCAACGATCCGAACCCTTGAACCATGAGCTACCGAAATCCAATTCAGCAGAGAACAAACCGTTAGCCACCGCAAGATCGTCCACATAAATCGGATTGGACGCCTCCCCTTCTGAGGCGGCGGTAAAAAGTAAAAAACACAGGTCGTATGTGCCATTGGCGGGATTGGCGCCATCCTTCAGTTGCCCCTGATAAGTGAAGGGGGTGGATTGAGCGACAAGATGAACGCAGAAAAGCATCATGCAAACACAACCAATACAAACCATAATAATTTTTGTCATAATGACGCCTCCTTTTATTCTTTATAATGGAGTGAATAAATCGAAAAAAAGGATAAAGTGTCAACATGAATTGGAATCTTATTTGCGCGCATTCGGGAGGCATTTTATTAAAATCCCTTAAAATATCTTTTTCACACCAAATGAGGTTTCCGGCAGCACATAAAGCGCAAAGCGCGGAAAGTGGCTTGACGGGTGCGCCCCGCCTCTTGCGGCATTGATATTTTGAGCAAATCAACCTTGACGCCGCGGAGGCGATTGATGTCGCTTGTTTTTATCATCGAGTTTCTTTCCGGCGGTTTTTGTATAATACATAACACAAACAGCCGAATAGACGCCGATGATTTTATCCGCTTTATGAAAACTTTTTTACCGCCTTGCAAGAACAAGGTTTTGAGGGGTTTGATGAATCCGCAATCTGTAAATTCAAATCGGAAATTTAACCAAAACTGGCGGACGTTTCTTTCCGTGCAGCGCCCAGGACGTTATGCCTCCGTTGAATGGAACTGCATTATCAAATCGGCTGATGCCGTATCGGTTCGCATGGCGCTTGCTTTTCCGGATGTTTATGAAATTGGCATGTCTTATCATGGATACAAAATCCTTTACGAGCGAATAAACGGCGTTGAAGATTTTGCGGCGGAGCGTGTCTTTGCCCCTTGGTCTGATGCGGAAAGGTTGATGAAAGAACGGAAGGAGCCGCTGCGCACTCTTGAAACGGAAACTCCGCTTGCCGATTTTGAGGTTATCGGATTTACGCTGCAGCATGAATTGATTTATACGAATATCCTGACTATGCTGGATTGCGCGGGAGTTCCGCTGCTTGCGACGGAGCGCAAGCCGCCTTTTCCCCTTGTTATTGGCGGCGGGGAGGGCGCGCTCACGCCGGAAACCCTTGCCGATTTTTTCGATGCTTTTGTCATCGGCGATGGAGAGGATGCCGCCATTGAAATTCTTCAAGCCGTCAAGGAATTTAAAAATTCCGGGCAAGGCGATAAAAAAGACCTCCTGCGGCAACTATCGCGCATTGAGGGCGTTTATGTTCCCTCTTTTTACAAGCCGGAATATCAATCGGATGGCAGGCTTGCCGCGATGAACAAGATTGAGGCGTCGGCGCCGGATGTTATCAGAGCGCGGCGATTCAACATCGCCGATGATTTGGGGTCGGTGGCGCCTGTGGTGCCGTCGCTTCGGGTTACGCAGGACAGGCTGGCGATTGAATTGCGTCGCGGTTGCGTTCATGGCTGCCGGTTTTGTCAGGCGGGCATGACCAACCGTCCGGTGCGGGAGCGTCCTGTTTCTCAAATTCTTGAGATTGCCCGCGAAGGGATTCGCCGCACGGGCGCGGAAGATATTTCGCTCCTTTCGCTTTCCAGCGCTGATTATTCAAGATTGCCGGAGGTTTTGGAATTGTTGAAGGAGGAGTGGGCTCCCCATGGTGTTAGCCTTTCATTGCCCTCCATTAGAATCAATTCATGCGATCTGGAAATACTCGATTCCGTCAGCACCGTGCGCCACACGGGGCTTACATTGGCGCCCGAGGCGGGGACGGAACGGCTGCGCCGAGTTATCAACAAACCGGTGGATCAAGCCATGTTGCTGGATCTGGCTCAGCGCGCATTTTCCGCCGGACGCCAGACACTCAAGCTTTATTTCATGATTGGTTTGCCCACAGAAACGAATGATGACTTGGAAGGAATTGTTCAAATACTTCGCGAGGTGGAAAATATCGCGCGGCGCAAACGCGGGAGAAATTATCAGATTAATGTCACGCTTTCGCCTTTCGTGCCAAAGGCGCATACGCCGTTTCAGTGGGAACATCAATGTTTGCCGGACGTCTTCAAAGAAAAAATCCAATACATCCGTTCGCGCATCAAATCGGGAAAGATTGTCTTCAAGTCGCATGATTTGCAACAGAGCCTTTTAGAGGCAATTCTGGCGCGGGGCGACCGCCGGCTCGGAAGCGCCATCCTCCGCGCATGGGAGGACGGCTGCCGCTTTGACGGCTGGGAAGAACTCTTCCGCTACACAATCTGGGAACAGGCTTTTAGCAAGACAGGCATCGAACCTTCGTTTTATGCTCATCGAGAAAGGACGCCTGATGAGATTCTGCCGTGGGATCACATCCACGCCGGTGTATCGAAAGAGTTTTTGAAAAGGGAGCGTCAGCGGGCTTATGAGTGCGCGCTCACAGAGGAATGCACAACAGGCGCTTGTGCGGCATGCGGGGCGTGTCCTGATGGAAAAGATAACATCCTTGCGCCGGCGGAAGAAATCAAACGCGCCATAAACGCCGATGGAATTACAAAAATTTTTCCCCTTCAAAGCGGCGATATGGAAAAACCTCCCATTCAACGGCTGCGCTTGACATACTCCAAGCATGGGGCGATTTGCCTCATCTCGCATCTGGACCTTGGCAAAACAATTTTCACCATCATGAAAAGAACCGCCATTCCGGTTTCATTTACAAAAGGGTTCAATCCCCAGCCAAAGGTGCAATATGGTCCGCCGCTTTCTGTGGGTTTTGAAAGCGAGGGGGAACTGATTGATATTTTTCTTATTGAGCGGCGGGCGCCAAAGGAAATTTTAAAATCGCTCCGGAGCCAGTCTCCGCGCGGACTGGAATTCATCGCCGCAGAGGAAATCCCGTTGAGCGCGCCAGCGCCCAGCGCCGCCGCCCTTGCCGCTGAATATGAGATGATTCTGCCCGCCGAATGGGGCAGCCTTGATTGGGGCGATGCCCTCAACCGATGGAAAAAATCAATTGCCCTCAGCGTTGAAATTCCCAAACGCGATAAGATTCTTAAAAGAGATTTGAAAAAGACGATTCTGAATCTTGAGCAAATAAAAAGAGCGGGTGAAAATATCAAAAACGCATTTCGAATCGCCGTCGCCCTTGATGAGCAAAACTATCTTGACCCGCGAATCGCCTTTGCCGCGCTTTGCCTTTTACCGCTTGAGAATATCGAGCAGGTACAAGTGCGGCGGTTGCGGATTATCCTTCCTTAAAATCATCGGGGGATTTGATAAACGATTGTCTGGAAACGCTGCCTTGAATATCGAAACGTGAGGGCAAGCGGATTCTGATGCGAAATGGGCTCCTGCATGATGTCTGGCAAGAGCGGGACAAGCGAGGAATCGAACTGCGCCAGAATTTCCGCCCTGTAAATCTCATGCATCAAACGCTTTATCTGCATGAATGATGACATCCCGCCGTAAGCGCTTGTGATAGATACCACCGAACCTGCGGGTATGTCTTTAAGGTCATCCATAGGGAGAATATCGCGCTGCGACCAGTAGCGCATCTTGACCGGTCCCAAATCCTTGTATGTCTCGTTGGAATAAATGACGGCATCAGCCGGAAGGCTTTTCATAAAATTAGCCGCATCTTTTAAATCGGCAAATGACTCGCGCTGGATAAACACACACGTCAGACCAAAACCCAGCCCGTTGACGATTAGGACAAAAAGCAATATTTTGAAAATCCGTTTCCTTTCTCCGAGCCTCTGGCGAATCGCCTCAATCCCCCATCCCGCAAAGAGCGCAACAAAGGGAAGAAGCGGCAGCAGGTAGCGCTCCTGAAATGATGAAAAAGCCGATTGAAGAATCAACAGTGCGGCGGTCAGATAAACAAAGAGCCACAAGAGCCGCGCCTTTCGTTCGTCCCCGTAGTCCATATAAAATAAACCCGCCAAAAGAAAAAAGCAAACAGGGAGCGTCAAAAAATAAGGCGAATAGGCAAGAAAACTTTCCGCTAAAAGCAAGATGTTCAGGAAAGTTTGCCAGACCGTTGCTCCCGCGCGTTCGGCAAATTGCTCGGGATGGCGGAATCCAAAAAAGACAATCCACACCGCGGGCAAAAGCCAGAGAACGCCGGCAATGGCGGCGCGCCGCGTCGGGGTTTTCTCCTTCAGATTCAACCGCCACAGAACATATAGATACGGCGGAATCAAAAGGATGCCCTGATAGCGCGTCAATGTGGCAACGACGGAAAGGACGATGCCCCAGATTAAATATTTTTCGGAAGTTTCATTAAGCGCCCGCCAAAGGCAAATGGCGGCGATGAAGCATAAAAATGCAAATAGGGAATCCGTCATAGCATGAAGCGCCCAACGCAGCGCCATAGGTGAAACGCTGTAAACCAACGCGGCAAAAAATGCGGAACGTTTTTCATATAACGCCCGCGCTGTCATATAAATCGGCAGCACCAAAAACGCGCTGGCGACCGCCGAAACAAGACGCCCCGCGGCTTCCGCATTGCCGAGGATTGGTTTTAGCATTAACGCCGTCATCGTAAAAAAAGGCGGGTATAATTTGTTGGGAACGCCGAAAAGCGTCAGTTGCAATATCCCGTCCGTATATTCAGCCACATTAACCGGCATCAGCATAATCTTTAAAGCAAGATTAAACAGAAGGAGCCCGCCAAGCAAGTTCTCATCCGGAATGCCTTTTTCAGTTTTTTTGCGCATGGATTTGTTCCGCGGTATTTGATTAATCTTGGAAAAATAATCATGGGGTGATTTTTGCCCCTGTCAAGTTGTATGAACGATAAACATTTTAGTTCAAAGCGTAAATCTTACAATGAAGGCTGCTGGGGCTCTGCCGGCAGAAACGCGCTATCAATTCATCAAACGACTTGTGGCTCGAATCTTCCAGCGCAACGATATGCGTCGCCCCCATCTCTTTCAATCTGCGATATATCTCCTCAACACCGAGCCCTTCCTCCGCCCAATAATCGAACTGAAACTTGCCCGCCTGAATAAAACGCCGCCGCATCCAACGCCCCGCTGATAAAATTTCCTTGTCATAAAGAAGCGCCCGCCCATCCGGCGGGATGACCTCATTAAGCAAGAGCGCATCCTGCAATTTGGGCGCCGGCTGCATATATTTTACGAGCGCGGAATGCGAAAAAATAAGCCATGGATATTGCCCCGATTCATAAATGCGCAGATAATATATGCGCCCGGCAAGGATATAAATAAACGCAACGCCGATGACGAGAATGTTGCGCCCCAGCCGCGGATTTTCTTTTATATAACGCGCCAAAATAAGGGCGGGCGCCAGCGCAAAAAGGGCATAGAATCCTTGAAACCATCGAACCTGCGCCACCCTTCCATAAAAAATCAAAAAACCTTCCAGAAGGATAAGAACGCTCCAAAAAAAACGCTCCGATTTTTTTCGGACAGCACAGACCCAGCCGAAAGGGATGATTGCCATGGCGATGACCGGCATCCATGTGGCGTCCCACGCCATGAGCGGCAGCAACCCCGCCATTCGCTCCAACAGCTCGCCCATGCCCTTCCATGCGGGCAGTCCATGCATTTCATGAAGAAGCAGAGCGGTTCTGGCAAGGTCGGGACGTGTGGGTATAAATTTCACAAAAAAGGGAAAAACAGGGTTGCCTGTGAGGAGCGCGTTCTTGATAATCCACGGCGCATAAGCGGTCGCCGCGCCTGCGCCATAAAGAAGCAAATTTGACGCCGTGTTTCGTGGACGCTCCGACCGCATGCCAAAGACCGAGACGCCCAATACCCCGAGAGGAAAAACCGCAAGCGCGGCAAATCCCATAAGGAGTTTCACCGCCATGGCGCCGCCGGCGCAAACGCCCGCCAAATAAAGCCATCGTTTATCCGCGCCGCCGCGCCAGCGCAACAACGCCAGCAACGCCCCCGCAAGGAATGCCGCCGTTGAACAATCCACCAACGATGTCGGCGCCCAGATGAGCGTCAGCGGAGTGGAAATGAAAATGAACGCTGAGGCATAGCCTGCAAGCGCGCCGCCCATCTTTCGCCCCGTCAAAAATAAACCAAGGCACGCAAGAAGCGCCAGCGCCGCATTCATCATAACACCTGCCTGCTCATGGCTCAGACGAATCGCCGCCATGTAAAACATCTCAATCAGCAAAGGATAGTTAAAACAAAAGCTGATAGGAACGCTTACAATGCGCCCCTCCTGCGCATAATAATTCGGGACGGTCAGATGATAAAGATAGGCATCTCCCGAGTCATCGGGAAACATCGCATAAATAAAAATCAAAAAAATAAAAGGCAGCGACAATACCCAAAAGGAAACGACCCCTCGCCGATTTGTTTGCTCACCAACCAAAGGAGAGAGCATCTTTGCCGATAATGCAAAGGCAGCTATTCCCAAAAAGATAATTGAAATAAGCAAAATAGGTTGAAGCAGCCCCAGCGCGCCCGCCGCTAAAAAAAGGTTCCCCTCTATAAGAACCCCCAAAATGCCTGCATAAAAAAGGGTATGCAGGCAGTCGGGCATAAGACGGCGTCCCCCGCTCATCCGCAGCATCAAAAGCCCCCATCCCAGCGACGAGAAAGCAAAAATAAAAAAGAGCGGAAGAAAAATGACTGGGTTAAAATCGAACGGCATTTTTTAATACTTGATATCAAAGTATGAGATGCGGCTCGCATGAATTTCCCGAGTCCCGACTGTTTTTCCGTTGACTGCTATCTTATACTTTCCCGTTGGAACGCCGATAAAGGCGTAAAAACCAGTTCCATCCGTTTTAGCGGACATCTTGATTTCTGGCAGTGAGACGATTGCGCCGTCCAGCGGGTGTCCGCCCCGTCTGACTATTCCCGCGAGCGAGCCATTGGGGTTGGATTCCTTCCATGCCAAAGGCGGAACATCTGCCCAAACGGGGAACGCCTTTTTGGCAAACGCCTGATAATATGAAGATGTCGGTTTGGTATTTTTCGCCGGTTCATTATAGCAATAATATCCAAAGCCGTCGGCGCCATTTTGTCGCGCGTAATCAATCTGACTCAACGTACCCTCCGTCGAGTTCAGGTAAGCGCCGAGCCCGATGGGCGAGAGGCGGAAATACTGATGCCCCAAAGAAAATCGCGTCCAGTTAATGAACTGGCTTTTATGTTTGGGATTGCTTTGATTTTTATATCCCATGCGAAAATTGACATCCAGAATCTGCAGACGCTGCCATTCGTTCCAATCCTGAACCCCGCCGGCGTATGCGTCCGTGCGCGTAAAATCGCCGCCGGGAATATCGCCCCAGCCGATGGTGCAGACAGAAACCTTTAGATTCGGTTTGATGGCGGTGAGCCGGATGTATGCCTTGCGCAGAAAATGCGTCACCTGCTCCCGCTGAAACTCGAGCCATTGCGGATCTCTGGCATTCGGCGTATCCTTGCGGTTGTATAATTTTCTAAAACGCTGCAGGGCGATTGCGTTGTAACCCCAGCCTCGAGCTTGATAGCGGATGTAATCAAAATTAATGCCGTCCACATCATAGCGCGAGACAATGTCTTCAAACACGCTGATATTGTAATCGGTTACACCTGGAACGCCGGGGTCAAGGCAAACTGAGTTTTCAACAAATAATTCGCCCGCCAAATTTTTTGACGCCCATTCGGGATGCTTGCCCAGAATGTGCGGAGAGCGGGGAAGTCCGCTCTTCGCGCTGCCTTTATGAACGCGATAGACAACTACCCATGCGTGAACTTCCAGCCGCTTTTTGCCGCCGGATGTGTCGTGCGCAAGGTCAATGATATATTTCAACGGGTCATACGAGGAGTCCTTGATATTAGATGAGCGCGGCTCAATTCTGGAATTATAGGCGGCATCTCCGACTTTGCGGACTTGCACAATAACCGCATTGAAGTTGCCTTGACGCGCCGTTTGGACAAATTGCCGAGCCTGTTCCGGTGTCAGGAATCCCTGATTCCACAAATCCGCCCAAATAGCACGGTATTCAGTGTTTTTGGGACTCACGGTAAAAGTTTGAGGGATGGAGAATGTCTGCGGTTGATTAGACGCTCCGGCTGCGACAAAGCAGAACCAATAGCCCGGCTCATTTTGGGCGGGGAAAACACAGCCAAAAATGCCGTCGCCTGCCTTTACATCTCCATGCGCCCCGTCATCCTTGAGGCTGACGGCGAATGTTTTATTGTGCGAACGAAAAACAACGGAAAGCGGCATACGGCGATAGGAGGCGCTGATTTTTGTCGTGAAAACGGCGGACTGCCCAGTCTCGGGAATGGCGGGAAGCAGATTCGTCCATTCCGCCATCGTGGCGTCGTAAGACTCGGCATATCCCAAACTGAAAATACTAAATGCTAATAAAACAAAAATCGGAAAATTTTTCATAATTAACCGCCATTATTTTTCTTAAATACATACAGGTTGCAACCCCGACCCCCGCCGATTGCCTATGAATCATCATCAGGGAAAAACGCCTGTTTGATTCTTGCGTCATCCCAAGAGAAAATAAAAAACGCCCAGTTATTTCCAAACTCGAATCTTTCCCCGCATTGAACTTGTTCCTTGCGTATCTTCATTTTTTGCTATTTTTTCATTTTTAATAATGTAATTGGTATTGAAGTTGCATTTTGCCATGCAATACCTTTTTTTGCATATTGTTCTTCTTTTTGAAAAAACATAAAAGTTTAACAAACATTATGACTGGCACAAACAGAAAGATTAGAATATTATTTTTCATTGGAAGCCTGCGGCTCGGCGGCGCGGAAAAGCAAGTGGTGGAACTGGCGCTCGGGCTCGATAAGTCCCGTTTTGATGCGGCAATCTGTTGCATCAACAAAGGCGGGGACATGGTCGAGGATGTGCGCCGCGCGGGTGTGCCTGTCTACCTTGCGGATATAACCCTTTTTTATGGAAAATATAATCCGTTGTCGTGGATTCATCTGCTCAAAAATCTGCTCCGCGTCAATAGACACATCAGGCGGCAGAAGCCGGATATCGTTCACGGCTATCTTTTTACGGCTTATATTATTGGCGCATTATGCGGACGCTGGGCGGGCGTTCCCATTATTTTGGCGAGCCGCCGCAGTCTCGGGTATTTTAAGGATGATAAGCCCTGGCGGCAAAAAATCGAAAATTACGCCAACAAAAAAACGGATTTGATTCTTGTCAATTCAAAGGCGGTTTGGGAGGATGTCCTTGCTCGCGAAAAAAATTGCGAGGGGAAAATCCGCCTCATCTATAACGGCGTTGATTTGCAAAAATATCGCGTCGGAGGCGGCAATCCCGCTGTTCGCTCCGAGTGGCATATTTCTCCCGATGACCTTGTCGTCGGCGTGGTGGCGAACCTGATTCATTACAAAGGGCATTTGGAGATACTGTATGCTGCCGCGCGGTTGAAGCCCGATTTCCCCCGATTGAAATTTGTTCTGGTCGGGCGCGATGGCGGAATGCTAAAACCCATTGAGGAAAAAATTATATCGCTAGGGCTCAAAGAATCGGTTGTGCTCGCAGGGAGCCGCGGCGATGTGGATAAAATAATCCCCGCCTTTGACATCCTGCTTCTTGCCTCTCATCAGGAAGGATTTTCGAACGTTCTTCTCGAAGGTATGGCATGCGCTAAACCCATCGTGGCAACGCGCGTGGGCGGCAATGCGGAATCCGTTGCCGACGGCGAGACAGGATTCATTATTCCGCCGCGAGACCCTGGCGCCATGGCGGACGCCTTAAGGAAATTGTTGAACGATGCCGCTCTGCGCGCTCGCATGGGCGCGGCAGGACGCCAGCGCATGGAGCAATTATTTTCCCGCGAGGCGCTCATCCGCAACATGGAAAATCTTTATCTGGAACTGGTTGAAGAGAAAATTCGCTGACGCGTCTTTTTTTGAGAAACGGCAAGGCAAGCGCCGCAAAAATCAGCCACGAGCGGAATTGAACAAAAAGCATCGCCAATCGTCTTGCCGTGTTTGGCTGCCGCTTGAATAAATATTGCGGCGAGATGATGCTTTTGTAAATTGCGCCGTCGGGAATTGTCCAGTAAAGGTGCATCAACGCTTTGCCAGCATCCTTCTTTGGTTGATAAACCCCTGAAATGGCGTGAAAACCCTTTGCCAGTTCCGGCGCAGCATAATCCCAATGCTGGGGCATCTCCTTTTCGCTGACAAGAAGCGGCGTCCCATCAAGCAGAATTCGATATTTGCCCAGCGCCTTCAGATGAAAATGATATTCGCCAGTCACAGGCGCATAAAGATATCCTTCGAATCGGCGCGTCTCGCCTCGCGTGGAAGATATGTCATCCTCAATAAACATCCAGCGCAAGGTGTCCAGACCCTGCCCAAGCATGATAAGATGCGAGGTAATGAAGATGAGCGGGACGCAGATTATCGGAACGGCAAAAGCCCGCGCATCCGCCATAAGAGCGCTTGCCCAGCCCTTTTTGCCCATTCCCATTTCACGCAAGAGAAGACCGCCGAAAAAGAGCGACGCCGCAAGATGGACGATAAACAAAAATTTGACTGCAACGCCTCCGTTTCTCAACGCCGCGACCCACGCCAAATCCCATTGCCCTTGCGAGATTAAAAATAGATTGCCCTTAATAGTCGCCAGCTGCGGGATAAACAAAAATTCGTTCATGTTTCCATGCATCATTCCCCAAATGTCGTTGTTGAATTTGTTCGGGCTTGCCATGCTCCCTGCGAGCTGGACGAGGAGTCCTGCGCCAATCAACGCAGTTGCGGCAAAACGGGTGTTCCTTGAAAAACCTTGCCAGTTCTCCAAAACATCTATAGCGGGCAGCATCATCAAAGGCATCACCGGCAGAAATAGCCGCGCCCCCCAGCACCACCCGCCCTGCCACGAAAACCACTTAGCCAGAATCGCCGTCTTGACTAGAATCAGCCCGACACACAAGCTGAACAGAGCAGGGTATTTTTTGCGGAATGATGCCATGCCCATGAAAAAAAGGATTACCGGCGGCGAGTAGATGAAAAGTCCCCGCGAAGGACTAATCAATAGCCCAAAGAGTCCGCTCAAAAAAGGCGAGGCAAACGCCTGCCGTTCATATCCCGGCGTGATTGCGCTGCCATAATTGAGATAATTATATAAAAGTATTAATGCGCCAAAAGGTATAAGCCCTGCTATAAACCCGCCCGCCTTTTTTGAGCAATTTAGCAAAAACCAGATGATGACCGGCAAAAGCAAAAAGACGCTGTCAATTTTTGTGAAAGCGGCGGCGCCAAAACAAAGCCCTCCCAAAATCGCCGCCCCGTTTTCTCCCTTGGCAGCTTTCCATAAAAATCGCACGCCGCATAAAATCGCCAGCCCCGTCAGCGGGTCGGCAAAAAATTGCCGGCTGTATGGAAAAAGCGTCGTGCCTAATCCCAGAATCAACGCCCCGCCAATGCTGGCGTTTTTTGAATACCCCAGCTCACGCCCGAACTTGAAAAAGACAAGGCAGAGCCATGCGCCGATAAAGATGTTTGTCAGATGCACAATGAGGAGCGTGGAAATTGGCGAGTCGGCTGGGGGAAAAATTCGCCCGACTGCAAGCGCGGCAAGATAGGCGGGGACACCCGCCAGCGATTGTCCCGGCATGTATTTGGAACATTCATAACCCAGATACGGCTCAATCGCAAGCGAGCGCCGCTCAACAAGGCTCTGCGTCAGACGAAAATAAAAAATCTCGTCGCTGGAATAAAAAGACTCCTTCGAATAATCCCCGAGGAACAAGGCATAAAAAAGGAGGAAGAAAACGAAAAGTCCCCAATGTAGATTCCTCTCGGACACAATCGCAATCTCCCATCAACTATCTTTCGATAAATATGCCCGCGACTTCAAAAGCGATAATCGCGGGCAAAAAAAAGAAAATCTCGCAAACTCCGATTATGGTATCGGATAGGAATAAAGCGAAACTTCGTTGAGCGTTGTGTCGCCTGCTTGGTCGGAGCTGCCATCTGACACGTCAAATTGATAAGTAATTTTATTAAAATCGGAATTGGCATAAAGCGCGGGCATCGTTTCGAACCACACGCTATATTCCGTCCGGTCGCCGGGCATCTGACTCTTCCAGACACTCGGATCAATTTCAATTTCACTGCCCCATGACCCGACATAGTTGCTATTTACGAGACGAATTTTTCCAACAGAGGCTGCCCCGGTTGCGGGTGTGGATGATAATGTGTAAACCGCTCGATAGAGGCGGCTTGGTTCAAAACTATCCGGGCATTTGGCGGGCTCAACAAGACGCCATAAGGCGTAGTTGATAAGGGTTGCAGTGGCGGCGGGTGTTGTTATGGTTAGCCCATTGGCGTCGCTTGTGCATGTGGCGGGACCAAAAGGCGTGGAACCAAAATTGGTTACCGGTTCCCACGCGCCGAATCCTGAATCGGAATTGAATGTGCGAAGCGGCGTATTTTTAGGAGGAGTCTGGAAACGCTCCACAATCACTTGTTCAAGATAATTCGTCCCCTCTTCTTCGGCGGAAAATGCAATATATTCATAGATAAGAGTCACATTGGTTATATCGGTATTTGAGGTCAAATTGGGAGGCCCAAAGTAGATGTTGAACGTTGCCGGTTCTATTGTGTTGATGAAAGGAGCGGGGTCTTCCTGAACCCCTTTAGAAAGATGCAAACCGCCGGCAACTGCAAGATTGGGCTCGAGATTTGCCGGACTGGCTTCATCCACGCTATCGCCGCATTGCATCAACATACGAGTGCTGGGAACCTTTCCTTTTTCCGCCTGAGAAGAGCGAATGGTATATTTGGCGCGATAAACATTGTTAGGCACATAAGGAACATCCGTTGATAAATTTCGCCATCTTCCCCAGCAACCCGCGTTTGTGTTGCGAGGAGTGGGATAATGTGTGCTCGATATCAGGCAGCCATCAACCCGGCGAGTTGCAATATAAAAAGCGCCGTCGGCTGCAGCGATGTATGTCCCGTCAGGATTGTTATCTTCAGGACGTTTCCAACCCTGATTGCCCGGGCAATCGTAATCAATAATCCGCACAACTTTTTCCTTAGGCGTGGGAGTCGGCGTGGGCGTGGAAAGGATGGTAGTTCCGCGGAATATGCCCGTGTGGTCGTAAGTATAACCGGGTTCTTTGTAAGCCTTAACCTGATAATAATAAGTCGAATTGGGACGGAGGTTTTTGCCGTCTTCATACAGGACAGTCGAAGGATTGATGTTGGAATTAATGCGCTGATAACCGCCGGAAAAATCCATACTGCGCTCAAGAATATACTTGGAAAGCCCCGGAAGCGTTGACTGCGGCCATAGAAGGAGGAGATAATTCTGGCGGGTATCCTCATACAGACCGCTCCAGATAACCTTCCCCGGACCAGAGCCGTTTTTGCCGGATATTAATTTTAACTCAATCTTGTAACCTGTCTGATCTCCATAAACATTGGGATCAAAGTTGTGAATCTGCACATAAAAAAAGTTTGTCGAAACAGATTTGGTAGTGTAAGATTCACCCTCGCCGTATCGGTTTTCGTTAATCCATTCAATCAAATCCCAATTATGGCGGCCGATGCGCATGACAATATCGGCGTTAGGCTGGACATCATAAACCTCTAACTCGTATTCATGGTCTTTGAGCATCTGGAAGATATGAATATCCCAGTCGCCTTTTTTATGGAATGTGTGCGTCGTTGGTTCATCCACAATAAGCGGAGTTGCCTGCGCGATGGAATCATCCGGTTCATTGCCGTCTGGCGCTGTATCGGCAAGGCAAAACCCCGCCCAGCAGCAAATCAGCGCGCTATAAAGAAAAATTTTAAAAAGTTTTGCCATTCCACCCTCCGCAGAATTCGCGATTTTTAATATGCAAAAATCCCTCATAAAATTTCATTTGGATTTTTGTTATCCCCCCCCTCCATGTCAAGTCTATTTTGATTAAAATTGAGACGATTCGGGCGAGTCGGCGCGTGAAACTGCATCCATTTGCGATTTGGAGGAGCAGAAACAATAGCATCCATGCTTATACCAAAAACAAAACCCGCCGAGGCAAAGGCGCCGCAGCGGGTCTTATTTCTGGTCGGGGTGAGTGGATTTGAACCACCGACCTCAGCGTCCCGAACGCTGCGCGCTAAACCAACTGCGCTACACCCCGAATTTAATTCTCAATGCAAAAACGTTACTTCCCTCCCACATTCGTGCAAACAGCGTCAACTGTTTTTTAGTCTCAATTTTGCTCTTTTTACTGAGTGGCTGCACGGCTTTTATAGTAGGAGAGGATGCCTTGCACAATGAATATCAGCAACGCCGCGCCGGCTATGACTAATCCCCAATACCCCAGATAACAAAGGAGCGTCACTATCGCCCCCGCTATCAAAACGCCGATAAATATCGAAAGCAGCGACCTCCAATAGGGCATTGCCATGGCAACGGAAGCGATGGCGCCTGTCCATGCGCCGGTTCCGGGCAGCGGGATGCCGACAAAGATGGCAAGTCCCCAGAATTCAAACTTTTCAATCGAGCCGCTTTTGCTTCGCGTCCGCGCAAAAATCCAGTCAAAAAATCGTTTGAAGATGGAAAAGCGGCTGAGTAATTTTACGATTTTTTCCAGAAAGAACACAACAAAAAATATTGGGATCATGTTCCCGATAATCGCAAGTAAAACCGTTTCCCAAATCGGCATTTTGAACAGGTTGATGCCCACCGGCAGCGCGCCGCGCAGCTCTACTACCGGCAACATGGAGATGATGATGACCACCATTTCCGGCGATAGTCCCACTTCTTTTAACTTTTCGGCGATTCGTTCTCCCGTGCTGGCATGGGCAATTCCGAGGGTCAGAAAAAAAATCGCAAAGAAAACAAAGATGCGTTTCATAAGCGGTTTCCTTTCAACAGCGGGGCGCGTGTTGCTCTTTTATGAATAGATAAACTCTGTAATAATTTTTGTATCCGGGTGCATGGTCTGCCGAACGGGGCATAGTTCGGCGGCGCGTTCGAGCTTTGCCTTTGCGGCATCGTCGAGATTCAAACCTGCCGGGAACGTAATCTTTGAACGGATGACGCCGATGCGCCGAACCGGCTTGCTGACCATTTCTTTGTCCACTTCAATACGCATTCCCTTGAGGTCAATGTTGCTGCGTTTGGCGACGATGCCCATTGTGATGGCAACACACGTGCCAATCGCAACAGCGACCAAGTCCGTCGGCGAAAAAGACGCGCCCTTGCCGCCGCTATCCTGCGGGGCGTCCGTGATGAGCGTTGCTCCCGTTGGGGCGTGCAGCGCCGAACAGCAAAGTTCTCCGTCATACACGATTCCAATTTCCTGAGCCATGAAAAACACTCCTTTTGTTTATACTTTGATAAATATTTTTTTGCGGTATAAAAGCCATGCAACAACGCACCAGATTAAGACAAACGTTGCCCCATACGCCGCCGAGCAAACATATTCGCCCGCGACATTGGGAATCCAGCTCTTGTAAAAGTTGTTATAGATAAAACCTTTCAAACGAATAAACTCGTCGGCGCCTATCTGCAACTTGATTCCCGCAATGATGATTGCCATGGCGGAGGCGCCGAAATAAGAGGCAATAGCATTCATGCCATAATACATAAACGGCTTTGCCCATGTCCGCCAGCCCTTGACGTCAATCAGCCAGCAGCATGCGCCAAGGCAAAGCAAGGCGGCGCCTGAAGTATAAACAACATAGGAAGGCGTCCAAAGATGTTTATTTAAGGGAATATCGTGTTTCATCAATTTGCCCGCAATAATCAGCAGCACACCGACTGCGAGTATTCCTGCGGTCTTTTCGACGGTGCTTTTCTCCTTTTTCCGCAGCCACCAGCCGCAAATCCCGCCTGCCAGCGTTGACCCAAACGCCCCCAGCGTGGAAATCAAACCCTCCGGGTCGTGCCACATGTTTAAATCAGCGTCATATTGATAATTCCAGCCCTTAAAAAGTTTTGAATCCACATAGTCCATGATACTCTTGAACGGCTCAAGGCTCGGAGCGGGTTGTCCGGGCGCGCGGACGAATTTCATGATGATGTAATAAACGGCGAGAAACCCGACGCACCAGATTATTTGCGCCTGCGTGCTTCCATAGAGCATGATGAATGAGCAGACAAAATAGCAGATGGCGATGCGCTGGAGCACGCCATAAAGGCGGAAGTGGTTTGCATACGACCACCAGGAAAAGCAATTGAGAATCACTCCTAAGGCAAAGAGGATGACCGTGCGGCGGATAATCTGCCCAATGACCCCGCCCTGCCCGCCGGATTTGGAAAGCCGTCCGGCGAAACTGAACTGCATGGCGGCGCCCATGATAAAAAGGAAAAACGGAAAAATCAAATCGGTGGCGGTGCATCCATGCCAATCGGCGTGACCGAGCGGTTCCCAGACATGCGACCAGTCGCCCGCATTGTTCACAAGCAACATGGCGGCGATGGTCAACCCACGAAAAACATCAAGAGACATCAACCTTCCCGGTTTGGCGGGTTGCAATGTTTCAGCCATTTCGTTCCCCCATTCGAATCATTGGAATAAAATGATTGATATAGAATTGAGCCGAAACAACTCCCATTCTTTGCGCTCAAATCTTTAAGAGATTTACGTTTTCCATTTTGAGTATGTCAAAGCAAATAACAGATAAAAAGGCGAACGTTGTTTTCCGCATTGCATACAAATCTCATAACGCCGACTTCCGGACTGGAAAATATCGCCGCTCATTAGAATCTGCCGGCGCTATTCAAAAAGAATAATACTGATAAAACTCAGCATGATTGGAGCAAATCAACCCACTCTGGAATCCTATTTTTTGTATTATTCAATCAGCGAAGGCTCCAGAAAGAGCGAATATTTGAGCAACGTTTCAGGCAAGCCGCCGTGCAGGATGTGCGCCGCCGCCGTCAGGTCGTGCCCTTGTGTAAAAGGGAAGGGAACCGCCACACACAACCCGATGCCCGACGCGCGGAGCGCCCGCACGCCCGATTCGCTATCTTCAAATCCTGCAACGGCGTTGTAATGCTCCCGCTTGACGCCCATGCGGTGCATGGCGATGCTGTATAAATCCGGATGCGGTTTCAGGCGGATCTCCGATGAATCCGACGCCGTGATAAACGCGTCGTAAGTTTTGGAAAATTCAGTGAAATGAGAAAGGATGATTTCTTTTTTCTCGGATGGAATGTCCCACGAGGCGGCGTCCCTGTATAAAATTTTAAAGACTTCTGTGAGCACAATCCGCGCCTCATATTCGATGGATGATGTGACTATGGCGACTTGCAATGGATGCAATGCCAGCCAGCGACCCAGCCCTGCAAGGCGTCCAATGCCCCTTTCCACCTCGGAGGGCAACGCTTCCGATTTTGGGCGGAGTTTGAGCAGTTCTTTTAATTCTTCGCCAAATAGGGAGAGATGCTCTCCAAGCCATCCTTTGACTGCCGCAAGGAAAATGGCAACGCCGGGCATTGGCTCTATCAAATGTGTCCCCGGTTTTTCCAGAATCTTCGCCGAGATGGAATCGCCGCGCCCGTGAGCAATCAAGCCTAAAATCTCATGGTAGCGTTGATAATAAATATCAATGGCGGCGCGGACCGTGTCCGCAAAAGATTCCAGCCGCGGCAGATTGGGATAAAGATGGAGGAGGGCTGCGGAAAGCCAGTCGCGTTCTTTTTTATCGAATGTTTGCGCGGAAAGGAATTTGCGGACAGAGTCCTCCTTCAACATGTCGCCCAGACCAAAGTTTTGGATATTCGCAATGACCTCATCGCGCCGTCCCGGATCCTTGCCCTCAGTCAGCGTCCAGAGAACGGCGTCGAACCATGAATGGCGGAAGGCGTCGCTTTCAATGCCTTCATGATATTTTTCAATAAGATATTCCACATGCTTGGTAGTGCTGTTGCCGATGATGTGGGGGAGGTCTTCTTTGCGGTTGATAGCGTGGCAGCCATGCTCCACCTTTTTGCCGGAAATTTTGCCGACCATGTATTCGAGGGAATGAACGCAGAGTTCCTCGGTCGTGGTGGTTGTGCCGTCCATGTCTTTGACTATGGCGACGAGTTTGCGGACGGGATTCACCGTTTTTGGCGGCATGGGGTAAATATCATAAGGACGGTAGATATAGGACGGGTTTGCCACGATGGTGAACTCCGTCGCGCCGAGGTCGGCGGACATCTGTTGCAATACATCCTGAGACTCTGTGAGTCCGGCGAATTTTGGTGTATTCATACTGGGCTCCTAAAAATTATATGGTTGTAAAAGGATTTGAATGGATAACAGAATCTGATAATCGTAAAAAAGGAAAGCGTTTTGTCAATTACAAATATTTTTCCGCCGCATTGAAAACCTCATCAACCGAAATATCATTCATGCAGCGAAAATCCCGCGAACAGGTCGGTTTCATGCAAGGCTCATGATCCTGCTGGCGGCGGATGAGCGTCGCCTTTTGCGACCACGGAGCAGTTCGCTGCCAGTCTGTGGAGCCAAAAACGGCGACAATGGGAATGTCCGCCGCCGCCGCCACATGCATCAAACCAGAATCGTTAGTGATAAAAAGCGACAAATGTTCCATGAAAGCGGGCAGGATTTTCAGCGGAACCTTCCCCACAAGGTCAATTATTGGACGCCGGCACATGCCTTTGATTTTTTCCATCAGAGGACGATCCTTTTCTACGCTGGAAAAAACGCAGCGAACCCCATATCTTTCCGCAAGCCGATCCGCAACTTCTGCAAATCGCTCCGGCAGCCATCTTTTGGTATCCCATTGAAAGGCAAATGGATTGACGCCCACAAGCTTGCTTGAGCCATCCCATCCATTTTCAAGAAAAACCCGTCTTGCCTCCGCCCGATCCGCCTCGTCCGGATACAGCTTCATGATGCGCGGAATCTCTGATATGTCGGCAAAAGGCTCTAAAAGACGCATGTAATATTCCACCATAGACTCGCGCATAATGGCATCTGTCAGTTTGAGCGGATGTGTGAGCAGAATGCCCCGCATATCAAGGGCGTAGCCCGCCCGTTCCGGCACCCTGCCGAGCTTGAAAGCGAGCGCCGTGCGGAATGAATTGGGCAGTAAAAATCCCAAATCAAACTTTTCGCCGCGCAAATAATTAATAAGTCCCGATGTGGAGCTGATTGATGCAACAGCATCCAGCGGAGGAAAATGATGCAGAATATCCGATACCCATAGCCGCCCTGCCGCCGTGATTCTGGCATCGGGGAAAACACTCCGCAATCCATGCAAAAAAGGCAGCGCGAGCATCGTATCCCCAAGCCAGTTCGGCAGATGAACCACGATATTTTTGTAATGCGCCGTCATGGCTTGTTCTTCAAACGCTCGTAGAGTTTGGCATATTTGAGAAAAACGCTATATGAGGCGAGAAGGCACAGAATCAGACCCTCTGTGCCGTCCAGAAAACCAAGTTGCAAAATATACTGACGAAAAAACCGAAACGCGGGACGCAGGGCAAGATGGCGCCAGCGAACCTTTTTGGTGTGGCGACCACGGTCGCCCGCCGCCCAGCCCGTATAACGATCCATTTTTTTCAGGAATTGCTCCATCGAAGCAAATGTGAAATGCATCAGTTTATTTTTCAAAAATCGCACACGCCCATCAATGACCACATCGGCGTGAACCTCGCGGTCGAGGTAGCGCCCTTTGTCGCGTCGGAACAAACGCAGAACGTGGTCGCGGTTCCAGCCGCAATGCCGAATCTGTTTGCCCATGAAATGATTGATGCGGTAAATGCGAAAACCATCGCAACCGCCGCCATCGCGGGATAAAATCTCCAAAATCTCATCGCGCAGCGCAACCGGAATGCGCTCATCGGCATCCAGAATCATCACCCATGGATGCGTTGCCTGCGGAATCGCCCAATTTTTCTGCGCGGCGGAGTTGACATATTCATGCTGCACGATACGGGCGCCGAAAGAACGGGCGATTTCAAGCGTCCCATCGGTGCTGAACGAGTCAACGACAAACACCTCATCCGCCCATTTTGCCGATTCAAGACAGTCGCGAATATTCCGCTCCTCATTAAACGCAGGAATTATGATGGTGATTTTTATTGGTTTAATCATTTTAGGTTAATCTTTATTGATATCCGATAAGGCATCTTTTAAAAGTTTTTGATCAACCAAAGATTCGTGAACCTTTTTACCATATTTTTTAGAAAGAGTATTTGCATCTCGTTGGATTCTCATTGGAATGGCATCGGGACTAAGCACGGCACCACTTGTTTCAACTTTCTTTCTGGCTATTTCAAGAAAACATTTTTCAGCTAATAAATCTGCCAATAAAATTTGACAAGGTAAAGTCATCCTATATTTGCATTTATCACCAAGATAATGTCTGATTGAAGGAAAGTTTTCATAAATAATTACTTTTCCAGTTTCATGGCTATACGATATTCTTTCATTTGGCTCTGGCTCATCATCAAATTCCGGTTCGCTAAACATTCCTTTGCGATCTGTTTGATCGCGTTCTTGCTTATCTCTAATTTTAACTCCCAACAAAGCTATTGATTCATTACACTCAGCTACAACTTCTCCATCTTGCCCGACACCCTCACCCCATACATCAATAGGGTATTTTGCTATATGTTTTTCTGCATCAAATTCATCAACAGTTATTTGTTCAACAGAAACATTTATATTGGAATTGTTTGACTTTATTGTTATAATATTACCTCCGGTTATCTTTTTGATATAAACGAATAAATCTACTTTTCGAGGTTGGTGCGGTTTTAACACTATATTGGAAGGGTAAAAATCAAGTCCTTCTTCTAATAGCAACTCTTTTTCGGGAACAACAAATACTTTTGATTCGCAACGGTGTTCTTCAATAGAAGCGTTGACAGAACCACTAATATTAGCCTCTATACCTTTTATTGTAATAAACTTACTTATAATCCCTTTTTCATCTTCTTTGTCAAATTTAATTTCTTTTGTAATATTGATAATTTTGGGATTGCTTGTTGTTATTTTAATTCCAGAATCTATCACCCTTACGATATTTGTGTTTATGCGTAATTCAAATCTATATTTTTTCCCAACCGTTATTTGTGCAGATGAAGGATATATCATAAATCCATTCGGCGGATCCTCCATTTTGGTTGAGACATTCTGCCCCAAAGATTCAATTTCTTCTGCCTCAATTTCCGCTATTTCATTCAAAATGCTAAATGCTTTTTTGTATCTTCTGTATTCTTCGCGGTCAATTTTGCTTTCATCCTCTTTTTGCTTTCGCAATCGCTCCTCTTTTATCTTTAAATCAAGAAATTCTTCAATCTTTTTTACCATTTGCTGACAAAAATCATGTCTAAGATCGATACCATCTCTCTCTTCTTTTAATACAGGTTCTTCATTCTCCAATAATTTTCTGAAATTATTAATTCTTATTTGACCAAAAAATTTTGCTGCAAGCGGTTCGTTTTCATATTTAAACAATGATATTCCTAATACCGCATCTTCATCATCAACCAATAATAAACCACCATCACGATCATCACCAGATTGAATCAAATCGACATTTGCTCTATATATTGATATATCAATCTGAAAATCTCCATAATTTCCATAATTTATAAAGAAACGATCAGATAAAATTTCCTTGCCTTCTGGAAGGGTTACTTTAAGTCGTCTTTTTTTTCCGCTATTTTTGTCTATTAGAAATATTTTTCTGTTTTCATTTTGCAATAATTTTCGTAAAAGATAATTATTTGCAATTTCTTTGTGGACGGTATCATATTGGGGAACTTTTTTTTCCGCTTCAAAATAGGCAATTGTTCCATTTTCATAGATCTCATGCATTTTTCTAATTTTAACCGATGCTTTTTGGGGATCATCGATTTCGTACATAGGTTTCCCGTTTTCAAGAAATACACGACATTCAATGAATTGGTTATTTTTAAAACTACATATTTTCCCGTTTTTCATTCCAGCTAATGCATCTTTTGCTCCTTGTCCAAAATATCCTCGAACTTTATGACCTTTTAATATGCCACTTGTTGCAGAACCATATTTTGTAAAATTATTCTCAATTTCTTTTTCTGTCATGCCCTCCGCATAATCACGAACTGCAAACTTCCCTGAATATCCTTTTTTTTCATAAATGATTTCGATGATCCCTTTTCCTTTTATACCTTTTTCCGCAAGTCTAATATAACTATCATCACTATTTATTATTAATTCAACTAAGGCGCGTATAGCGCTTCCTTGTATTGCGGTTTTTATTCGTCTTGCTGTGTGCCTATCATCAGCTTGAATTATCCCTCTTTTCATTTTTCCCCCCCCAACATCTATTTATTAAGAAAATCTTTAAATTTTATTTCCATTTTCATTAGGAAATCGAGTAATTCTTTTTCATCTAATTCTTCCGTAAAAGTTTTCATCAAAGCCAAATTTTTTTGTAAAATGTATGAAGGGGTGTCTAACGTTCCTTGTAACAAATAACACATATCAGACTCTGTAATTAAATCTTCATTTCGTTTTATATATTTTTGGTATGCTGGAGATTCTCTTATATCCTTGATGATGCTTTCTTTTCTTCTTAAACGGGTTTTGTTTTTTTGTTTTGAAAATACTTGTTCATGGGTTAATTGTTTTTCAACTTGTGTTGCTATTAATCTTGTCTTTTCATTAATCTGGTACCCATGAGGGGTTTTTCCGCCAATCCATTGCCTTGTCTTCCCTTTACATCTCCATAAACATTTCTCAACTCTTGTAGCGTCAGGATATTCGGGATATCCTATCAATGAAAACCTTTTAGGAAAAAGTCTAAATGCTGCGACTATAATATTCTCAAGCGAAAGATCTAATCCAAGCGATTCGATTTTAATAATAGAAAATATTACAAGCCGATCTAAATCAATCATCTCATAGTCTGATGCATCTAAAGTAGTTAGACTCATTATTTTGTTTTGCATGTATTGTTTCCTTTTGAATCTTATTCGTATTTCTATTATAGTTGGTGTTTCCCACGATCTTTATTCATGCCAATTATCCAATTCCAAATCCTATTAACAGCATCAATAATTTCACATTCCTTTTTGGTGGAGAGATTTTTATCCGTCAAAACACCAATATATAAACACTCAAGTATTTCATTAAAAATACAAACTCTCGATTTTGAAAAACATTGACTTTACCTTATGGAATAGGGAGTTGTGCCGTCAATCAAATTGCGGAGGAGAAAAAATGTGCGCCGATAAAAGATATTTCGATGTGGCGATTGTCGGCGGCGGTCCCGCCGGTCTTGCCGCCGCTATTTATGCCGCCCGCGCCAGACGTAAGACGATGATTTTGGACAAGGCGCTCGCCGGCGGTCAAGTGATGTTCACCGCCCTGATAGAAAATTATCCCGGCTTTCCCAAAGGCTCAAGCGGAATGGAACTCGCCGACCTTATGGCTCAACAGGCGCGCAATCTGGGCGTCCCCATCGAAATGGAGGAGGCGCGGGGCATCGAACGCGATAAGAAAGATATTATCCTGCGAACAGACAAAGGCGAAATTGTCGCAAAGGCGTTGATTATTGCAACCGGCTCATCGTGGAAAAAACTCAACGTCCCCGGAGAAGCGGAACTTTCCGGCAGGGGAGTCTCCTACTGCGGCACGTGCGATGCCATGCTTTATCGAGATAAAGAAATTGTTGTTGTCGGCGGCGGCGACACCGCCATAGATGAAGCGCTTTTCCTGACGCGGTTTGTCAAACGGCTGCATATCGTCCACCGCCGCGGCGAGCTCCGCGCTGAAAAAATCTTGCAGGAGCGCGCCTTTGCCAATGAAAAAATCGGTTTCATCTGGGATTCGGTGGTGACGAAAATTGTCGGCGACCAGAAGGTGAGCGGCGTTGAGTTATTGAATAAGAAAACCAACGAAACAAGCGTATTCCCGACCGAAGGCGTTTTCATTTTTGTCGGCAATGAACCGAATACCGGCTTTGTGCCGGAGATGATTTCAAAAACCGGCGAAGGTCAGATTATTGTCAATATCAAAATGGAAACAAACGCGCCCGGCATCTACGCCGCGGGAGATGTGCGCGCCGAGAGCATCCGTCAGGTCGTCTCCGCCGCAGGCGACGGCGCCACCGCCGCTTGGTATGCGGATAAATATCTGGACACGCTGGAATAATAAATCGCCAAGAGAATCATTTTTTTAGATTCTTAAACTTTTTGAGCGCGTCAGTTATTGCCCGGACAATGCTTTCCTGATAACTATCTTTGGCAAGGTTGATATTGTCCGAAGGGTTGCTCACATATCCGCAGGAGATTATCACGGCTGGAATGGAAACGCGTTTCAAAAGGTAAGCCGGCGACGGCATAACCGGTCCCGTTCGGCTGCCTGTGGCGCGCTCCAGTTCCTCGACAAGGGCTGCCGCAAGATTTTGACTTTCGCTCTGGCGCGGGATATAAACCGCCGCCGCTCCCGCCGAAAGCCCCCGTTCCGCTCTGGATTTATCCGCAGTCATGTCAAGGGCGCTGGAAGCCACAACAACCTCGATGCCGCCTAACGATTCGAATTCGGATTCTTCCAACCGCAGCGCCACAAGAGCCGCCGACAAGCTGTTATTTATCCGCTTTATCTTTTCTTCGATTGTTGGCTTTTCCCCCTCTGCAGTTGTCAAGACAGCCTCAAAGCCGCCTTCCTGTTCAAGCGAGGCTTTCAAACGGCGGGCAAGAGAAAGAGTCCATTCCTCGCGGGCAATAGGTTTGGTTTTTTCGTTGCCTATCCGTTTGCTTTTGAACGGTTCCGTTGCGGGATCTATGATAACGCGCATAACGCCGCCCGAAGGCGGTTTTGTGGAAGGCGATGTTGCCGCCGCCGAAGTTGACGCCGGCGCAGGCGCGGGCGTTGACTGCGGAGGCGGAGGCGTCGCAACCGCCGCTCCCTGAATGGCAAACTCCCCCCATATCTCGGCAAGCATCTGAAAAGAAGATAGCGGAATGAGTATTTCCCCCGATTCATTCAAAACCGATTGAGTGCCATGCATGATTTGCGTGTTATGCAAAATGACAGCTTTATCAAGAAACAGGCTGAAGTTTTCCGCGCCATTTGTAATCTTCAGGACGCCGAATGTTTCATCCCAATCCGTTTTGTAGCCGATAGCCTGTTCCAGAAAACGGCTCAGGTCGGGCAGCGGAATATGCGGCGCGTTTTTGACCGTCTTGGTATTTAAAGAAAGAACGCGACCATCTTTTGTTTTGACGGAAAAAGGCTCCTGCCCCGCCGCTCCCGCCGCAATGAGCATGAGCAGCAGACACAAGGCGTGAAATTTGACGGCTTTTCTCAACCCGAAACATCCCATTTTGATGCGATATATAATCCGAATAACTACGTCCCTCCGCCGCCCGCGTCAATGAAGAATCATAATATTCTTGCCTTGCGCGCCGTAAATAGCGGATAGAGTAATTCTAATCGCAAAAAAAGGAGGTTCAAATTATGAGAAATGTTGTGCTTGCGTTTGCGCTGTGTCTGAGTTGCGCCCTTTCTGTTTTTGCCCAGACTGATTCCGTTCCCAATATCATCCATTATCAAGGGCAGCTGCGCGAGGGCAACCTCCGCTATGAAGGCTCGGCAATCTTTCGATTTGCCATTATAGACAACACAACGCCAAAACCTCTGATTCTCTGGTCAAACGATGGAACGCAAACCGGCAAAACAGCGGATAATGTTCCGCTGGCAGGCGTTACGCTTGCAGTGTCTAAAGGGCTTTTTGATGTGCGCCTCGGAGATGCCGGCGTTGCGGGCATGAGCCCAATTCCCGTCCAATTGTTTGCAAATAAAATCATCTATCTGCGCGTCTGGTTTCAGAAAAACATATCCAGCGATATTGAACTCCTCTCGCCGGATGCCCGGCTGGTCGCGGTGCCTTTTGCCTTCCGCTCCGGTTCTATAAATGGGAAGGATATTGACGACAGCAGCATCCCTATGGGCAAACTCGGGCGCGAATCCGTCGGTCCAGAAAATGAAGGTCGTTCCAACACCATCCAGTCGGTTTGCTTCAATGCGGAAGTCAGCCCATCATCCAGCTATGTTATATATAATGTTCCAGCGGGAAAGACCTTTGTCCTGACAGATATTTATATTGCCAACGCCGCCAATTATTGTATTTGGACAATCACAGACCATGCAACGTCCCATCAAAAGCAGAACATCAAATGGGAGCTAGATGCCCGTTTGCCGAACAGCATTCAAAACGCGCATTATTCCTTTAGGGCGGGCATTCGTTTTGAATCGCCCAAAGTGGTCGCTATCTTTCCGCAGAATGCCGTCCCAAGCGTGCCCATCAGAGGCACAATTTCAGGTTTTGAGTTTACAACTCCGACGAATTAACTTGCGAAAAAAAGAATGTAAAAAAACAAGAGGGGACGGTTTTTAACCCGCCCCCTCGCATTGGTGGAGGTAAGGGGATTCGAACCCCTGACCCCTTGGCTGCCAGCCAAGTGCTCTCCCAGCTGAGCCATACCCCCGAAAAATTTCGATAAATTTTCAATAACAGCACAAAAACAATAAGTGAATAGCCATTATCGGTTTTGAGTGTCAATCCCTTTTTGAATGAAATTTTTAACCTTTTGAAATCTTTTCGATGATGGCGCGGACAATTGGCGTTTCCTCAAGCGCCTTGCACGCCTGTTCGTAGTTGTATTTGCCCGTTGACATCAGGAGCGCCTTCGGGACAATCTTCTTTTTCCATGTGGCGTTATTGATATGGGCGGATACCGGCGCCTTGCATTGCTCCTCGGTCGGCGTGTCCGTGCGGTAAATGGATTTCATCATGCTCATGAAAGCCGTCTCTTCATCCGCTTTGACAATATCTTTTATAATATTAATAGTTCGGTAAAAGAGTTTGTTATTTGAGATGTTAAGGTCAATCATGCGATTTTGATAAATCTTGCCCGCCATGATATGCGCCCCTGTGGTGATGGCGTTGATGACAAGTTTTGTGGCGTATTCGCCCAGCGTCTCGTTGGAAAGCACAAGACCGGCGGGGTCAATGTGCAGCTGAACCGCCGCATCAAAACCGGGGAAAACATTATAGACCGGATTAATCAGCACGGCGCCGAGCTTCGCCTCCATCGCCTTGATTTTTTCCAACACGCCTTTAACAGAGTTGATGGTTTCCTCCTTGCCTAAAATGATGACGAAGTCTTCCGGCGAAAGATTGGGGAGCTTCTCTTTGATAAAATCGTCAAGCCCGATATGATACTCATCGCCGGCAAAGGAATAATCCTTTTGATTATTCAAAAGTTCGCCCCATCCGCCTGTCACATATCCGCGCACATCCTCGAACGCGGCGCCAAATGTGGGCGGACACTCGGAAGCGTCCACCGTTCCCAAAACGCCATAAGAATCGCGTCCGATGTAGTAGATGTGCCGTTCGGAGTTTAAGGCAAGCCCGCCGAGTTCAAGCAGACGTGCAATGCCATCCCGCTGCGCATACGTATTAATGCGCGTCGTCTCATACTGGCTAATCATGGCAAAAATCAGGCGATCCATATCCCATGCTTCGGATTTCAATGTATGCGCCAGATAATTAGGCGAGAGCAATTTGGCTTTGACAAAGGCGGCGGTAAAAATGACCTCAAGCAACAGTTTGGTGGCGCTTCCGCCCTTCAACCGCGTCGAGCCGGTGATGGCTTCCGGTCCCACAACAGGATTAACAAGGACACATCGAGGATGGTCTTTGATTTTCTCCACCACGTCCGCAAAAGTTTTATCCCAGTTTTCCACCTTGACCTTGCGGGAAAGCTCGGCGGGGTTGAACCCCAAAAGAATGCTGAAATAATTCGGCTGGTCGGAGGCATAGTCTAATTGACCGGCGATATATGGAGCGGAAAAACCGCAAGTAACGCCGATATAAAGAACGCGGTCGGCATTGTTTGCAATTGCCGCAAGTTCCTTTTGCGCTGTGATAGGGTCATCCTCGGCGCCTTCCTGCGCCCGGATGAGCGCCAAGTCGCCCCCCGCAATGAGATAATGGAAACAGGGCTCAATGCCTATCTGCGCGGCAAGGCGGTTAAAGGTGCGGGAAATAAACATGGCAAGACGTCCGCTTGTGCCCGCCCCGGAGATGATGACTTTTACGCGCCCCTTGTCGGCGAACATAGCGGCGGTTTCATCCACCGCGCGCCGAATACGGCTGAGGATTTCAGGGTCGCACAAACCCTCAAAAGTCCCCCAGCCATTGAAAATCTGGGTATCCGTTTGGCGCAGAATTTGAACAATCCCTTTTGGCGATGCCATATCAATATCTGTGCTCAAGGCATTGGGGATCTCGGTGATGCTGATATTTGGATTAATCATTAAATTCTCCTTGATTCCTTTTGGCGTCAAAAAACAACCGAATGGATATAGGAAGGTTTCATTCTTTTGCAAGGATTAAAAATGCAAGAATTCGAATAAAAGGAACGAGCGGGCTGGGAGGTTCGACCAAACTGAGTGTAACAACAAGGCAGAACGCTTTTGGGGTATTGGGGGTAATCTGCATTCCTTCATGTGAGCAATATTTAAGTCAAGCGCCCTTGATTCTTCAATAAAGTGAAAAAATAAACCTGCCCAAGAGCGAGGAGATTTTTGTTAAGAAAACCATTGCCTTCAAGGTAAGGTTTGTTTATCCCCATTTACCGTTAATGTGTTTTAGAAAAAACGAGATGGATATCAACCGATTTTCGCATTATCCCCCATTTGAGGGGGAGGCGGTTTATTTGGAGGCGCGGGTTGAAAGCGAGGACATCGCCGTCCTCTGCCGCTATATGGATTTGTATGAGGGCGTGGCGTTTGTCCGCACCAAAGACCCGCGGCGTTCCATAGTGGAGTTCTGGGTGGCGCCCTCTTTTGTGGAGGATTTCCGCAAAATCATCGCCGCCCTTGAAAAAGAAATTCGCATGGTTATGTTGGATAAGGAGAAATAAATTCATGAGCAACCCAACGACCTATAAACGTTTTCTGCGCTCGGCTCAAGAAGAGATGCCTTCGGCGGTGTTCTGGCTGAACATCCTTGCCTTTGCGTATCTGGCATTTGTGATTTACGCCTTTACGCCTTATACCAATAATCTGGATGAAATAAAAGTCTCGGCGCTTTTTCTCTGCGGACCTTTATTTTTTTGCGCCTATCTAATTTATGCCGGTCTGGGATATGTCCGCCTTTTCCCCGTCCTGCCTTTGATTCCTCTGGCGGGTTATGCCATATTGATGCTTCCGGGGACGCTGATTGCGGGCAAGCCTTATACATGGATTGGCTGGATTGAGCAGATGCTGAACATCGCCGTTTTGGGCGGTTTCTTTTGCTTTTTTGGTCTGATGAGAACCAAACGGGATGTGCATCGAACTTTTTTCATTTACACCTTGCTGGGGCTGGGAACGGCGCTTTTTGGGTTATTTCATTATTCAGGCGGTTTTAGCGTACTTCATAATATTTTATATGGAGAAGGACAAGGGCAAACGCCCATGTCCGTCCTTTTCAAAACCTTTATGCAATCTCAGGATGAAATGTTTGGAACCATCCTGAACCGGCAGTTTTATGCGGCGTTCCTTGTCATGCTGCTTCCTCTTTCCACAGCCTATGCCATCATCGAAACCAAAAGCCACATTGGACGCTATGCCGCCATTTTCGCCATCATTATGATGAGCGTTTGTCTCTATCTAACGCATTCCAAGGCAAGCTTGGGGGCGATTATAGCCGCAGCCGCCGCTTTCTACATCCTTTACAAATTATACGCAAAGTTTAAAGAAATCCGCATCCCCCATCTGGGCATCTGGATTGCCGGGCTTGCCACTATTGCCATTACTCTGGGGCTCTTCACAATGGATACCGGACCCGAAAAATTCAAGACCGTCCATCGCAGCGTTGCCTCCCGCGCCATTATCTGGAAGGGCGCGTGGGATATGTTCCTTTATGGTCCCGGTCCACAAAACTGGTATGAGGTGGAAAACCCGCCCATCAACTGGCGGAGCGTTCTCATCGGTTGCGGACCCGCCAGTTTTCGTATCTTATTTCCCCGCTACCGCAGCCCGGATTATCACCTCCACGATATCAGCAACGTCACCCTTTCTTCGCATAACCGCTTCCTTGACCTTTTGGCTGAAAACGGACTTGCCGGATTTTTGTGTTACATAACATTTCTCTTTATTTTCTTTGGCTGGGGATTAAAGCTGCTTAAAAAATCAAAAAATGGAGAACTCCGCGTTTGCATCATGGGTATCATGTGCGGCGCATTTGGTTTGTATCTGACCAATCTCTTCTCGCCCAACAGCCGATGGGCGGCAAACGGCATGAACCTTTGGGTTCTTTTAGGCATTGGATTCGGAGTCTATGATGTGGCGCGGGAGGATTGCGAATCGGAGGCTGCCGGCAAACCCAGACGGGGGAGCTTTATCCCCATCCCCAAACCGGCGGTTTCCACACTGATGTTCGCCCTTGCCGTCCTGCTTTTGCCGATTATCTTTTTCAGCGCCCGATACGGCATCCGCTATTTCATCGCCGCCAAATTACATAATAACGGTTTAATCATGGCTACCGTGGGTGAGCAATACATGGACGCCATGAAAGAGCTTAGCGACAAGGCTCAAGCGGAAATGGATTCAAGCGAGGCTACTCAAAATCGCATCAAGGCTTTTGCTAAACGGGGCACGGAAGTTTACAATCTTGCTATTGATTATTACAAGAGATCCCTTTCCTATAACCCAACCTTTATCACAACCTATTACAAAATGGCGCATTCCTATAACTCTTTAGGGGATATGGAAAACTCCCTTAAAACATACCAGGAGCTTCAAAAATACGCCCCAGAATATTCCGAAATTCATTTCAACCTCGGCGTAGTTAACGATTCGCTTGCCCAGAAAAAAAAGAATCAGGCGCTCAGGGAGATGTCCATAGATAGCATGGATATCGAAAACGAAAATTCCCCCAAAGCCGTTCTTTTGCGGGAGGCGGAAAATCACAGCCGCGTTTCGCTGCAAGAGTTCAAAATCGCCGCGCGGATGTCCAACAAAGAAGCCGTTCAGGATATGTATGGCAAAAAACTCATCATGGCAGAAGAATATGAAAAAGCGCGCGACGTTTATCGCACATTATCTCAGAAAAATCCCCATAAAATTGAATACAAACAGGCAATGGTGTACCTTGCGGAAAGACTCAAAGACGACGAGGAAGCCCTCGTTTATCTTAAACAACTCTTTGAATCCGACCCCGCCAACGAGCAATATTCCAACAGAATTGAAGCCCACTTCACCAACCTGAATCGCCCCGAGGATTATGAAAAATTCTTGCTCGAACATATCTCTATCAACCCCTTGGATCCGCAGCCCCGCATGAAACTTCTTGAACTTTACACACGCAGAAAAGATGCGGAAAAAATTCAAACACAGTTAAAAATTATCTCGCGGCTGCCTGAATTGACACAGCGGCTGGCGCGCCAGACCTATACACAACAAAATCTCCTTTGGCAGTTGGCGACAACAGCCCGCGATGTGAAAGACCTCCAAGCGGAAAAATTCTTCCTTAATAAATGCCTCCAGCTGGACGAGGCATCCTCGGCGGGCAAAGCCAGCGCAAAACGCCTCATGGAAATTTCCGGCTGATTTGCTGATTACGAACGAAGAGGCGCAATAATCCAAAAGGGACGAAAAACCTATGATGAAATCCTTTGTTGAATCGGCTCATAATAGAATTCTGGTCTGCGACGGCGCCATGGGAACCATGATATATACCAGCGGCGTCTATATCAATCAATGCTTTGAAAATCTCAACCTTTCCAAGCCCGACCTTATAGAAAAAATTCACAAGGAATATATACTTGCCGGCGCCGATATTATCGAAACCAACACCTTTGGCGCAAACCGTCTCAAACTTACCCCGCATGGTCTCGGCGAGCAAACATCCGACATCAACGCCGCAGGGGTGAAAATTGCCAAAAAAGCGGCGGGAAAAGACGTCTTTGTGGCAGGCTCCATCGGTCCATTGGGCAAACTCTTAGAGCCTATGGGTCCCGTTCCCCCGCAAGAAGCACAACAGATTTATATTGAGCAGGCAACCGCTCTCATAGAAAACGGTGTGGATTTGATTATCCTTGAAACATTCAGCCACCTGCCCACTCTGAAAATTGCGGTGTCGGGCGTCCGAAAAGTCTCAAGCGACATTCCCATTCTGGCTCAGATGACCCTTTCAGAAAATCTGGAAATATTCACAGGTGAAAAGCCCGAACAGACGGTCGTTGAACTATCCGCTCTGCCTGTTCAGGCGGTGGGATTCAATTGCAGCGTTGGTCCTGCGGATATGCTGGAAGCCGTCCGCATGGCTCGTCCGGCGACAAATCTTCCCCTTTCCGCTCAGCCCAATGCCGGCGCGCCGCAAAAAGTCGAAGGACGCTGCATCTACCTTGCCACGCCGGAATATATGGCGGAGTTTGCCAAGCGCATGATTCAGACCGGCGTTAATATTGTCGGCTCCTGCTGCGGTTCCACGCCCGCCCACACACGCGCCATCCGCGCCGCCGTTCGAGCGCTTGTGCCGAGCCGCATCGTCGAGCAAGTCCGCGTGGAGGAAAAGCCGGAAAAGGCGCAGGCGCGTCCGGAACTTCCATCGCCATCCGTCTTCGCTCGTAAAATCGCCGAAAAAAAATTCGTCGTGAGCGTTGAACTTGATCCCCCGGCGGGCACCGACCCTGCGGGTATTGTGGAATCGGCAAAAAAACTCCGTAAGGCAAACGTGGATGCCGTTAATATTGCCGATGGTCCGCGCGCCACAGCGCGTATGAACCCGACGGCGCTTGCCCTCCTCATTCGCGAAGATTCGGGCATGGAGACGATTGTGCATTACTGCTGCCGCGACCGCAACCTTTTGGGGATGCAGTCCGACCTGATTGGAGCAAACGCGCTTGGACTCTATAACATCCTTATTGTCACAGGCGATCCGCCCAAGATGGGCGACTATCCTTTTGCAACGGCGGTTTTTGATGTGGATTCCATCGGACTTACAAAAATCGCCCGCAATCTAAATACAGGGCTCGACCTTGCGGGCAATCCCATCAAAGGACAGACCTCCCTTTTCATCGGCGTGGGCGCCAATCCGGGCGCTCTGGACATAGATGAGGAGGTGCGCCGTTTTGAAAAAAAAGTGGAAAACGGCGCGCGATACGCCCTCACACAGCCCGTTTATGAAGTGCGCCTTCTTGAAAATTTTCTCAAACGCATAGAGCCTTTTCGAATTCCCCTTTTGGTCGGAATCCTGCCTCTTTCCAGCTATCGCAACGCGGAGTTTTTACACAACGAAGTGCCGGGGATGCAAATACCGGAAGCCATCAGAGAAAGAATGCGCCGCGCGGATACCAAAGAAGCCGCCCGAATGGAAGGAATCAATATCGCCCGCGAGTCTCTGCGCGAAGCAAAGCCTATGGTGGATGGCGTTTACATCATGCCGCCTTTCGGGCGCATAGACGCCGCCTTGCAGACGCTGGAGATATGAATAAATCTTCCTTGCAATGCGGGGGCGGAACGTTGGATTATTCCAAATAATAAGGCGGCAAGGCGGCGAAGTTGCTATGGAGATTATCAAAGAAAAGCCGGACACAAATTCGGGTGCCATAACGCAAAAAGATTTTATCTATAAACATGCCGGCAGCCTTTTTTTGATTTTCCCGTTATTGATTTTGAGGGACGTTATGCAAGAAAGCGAGTTGTGTGATTTATCCCCTCAAAGCGCCAAGCCGTAAAAAAAGGATGGAGATGACTTGCGGAGTTATAAACAGTTTCGACGGTTTGAAGCTTGGGAGGAATAAATTCAAAAACCAAATTGAACACAAAAGAAAAAAAATTCCTGATATTTCTTTTTCTTGGCGCACTGGTTGTGCGAATCATTTATCTTTGGGAGATGAGCGCCAGCCCTTATTTCGGCGCGCCGTTTCTGGATGAACTTTATCATTTGAACTGGGCTCGGGACGTTGCTATGGGGCGCTGGCTTCGCCACGATGCCTTCTTCCGCGCCCCGCTTTATTCTTACCTTTTGGGCGGATTTATCAGAATTTTCGGTGTGGATTACTTTTTTATCCGCTTGGCTCAACACCTCGTCGGCGCAGGCGCGGTAATCGCCGTTTATTTTCTCACACGGCGAATATTCTCGCAGAGAGAGGCGCGGATTGCGGGAATTCTGGCAGCCGTCTATGCCCCATTTTTTTATTTTGAAGGGGAGATGCTGGACATCTTTCTCCAATTTCTTTTCTATCCCCTCATCCTGATTCAGGCGCTTCGGACGCTGGAGACGCCCTCTCTGAAAAACGGTCTCGTCCTTGGCGCTCTGCTGGGGCTATCCGCTGTGGCGCGCCCCAACATTTTGCTCTTTGCGCCGATTCTATTCATTTATCTGGCTATAAAATGGCATCGGAATCGGGATTCCTTTGGAGACCTCCTTTTTAGGTTGGGCGTTATTCTTGCGGCGATGGTCTGCCTCATTGCGCCCGCCGCTATTCACAATTACAAAGCCGGACGCTGTTTTGTGCCGATTGCTTCTTTTGGCGGCATCAATTTTCACATCGGCAATAACCCCGATGCGGACGGCTTTACCGCAAGCACCCCGCAACGGATGTATCACTTCGGCAGATATCAAGATTCCGTTGAAATGTTTGCAAAGGCAAAGGCGCAGGCGCAGCTCGGCAGGACGCTGAACGCCGCGGAAGTCAACCGTTACTGGTCGGAACGGGCGGTTCACTGGATATTGAACAATCCGCTGGACTGGGCAAAACTCATGGCAAAAAAGTTGGCGCTTTTTTTTGGCAATGTCGAAATTAAAAATAATAAAAACATTTATTTTGTGGCGCAGTATTCGCATATCTTGAAAATATTTCTTATCTTTTTGCCGTTTGCCATTATCGGTTCGCTGGGGCTGGTCGGGATTTATTTCGCCATGGCGCGGAGGGGGGATTCCGGCGCGCAACTCCTTACGCTATTTGCCCTGACATACACGGCGGGAGTCGTGCTTTTTTTTGTGAGCGACCGCTTCCGCGCCCCCATCATGACCGCGCTCATTCCCGCAGCGGCTTATGCCCTCACCGCCATGTGGGACGCCGCCAATGAACAAGAACGCGGAACGTTTATCGGCGCAATGGCAGCCCTTTTTATTCTCGTCGGCTTATCGCTGCCGGACTGGTTTCATGTCAGGCCCGCAAATTATTCCCGCGATTTTTGGAGCGTGGGGAATTGCCTGCTCGAAAAAGGCGAACTCGACCTTGCGGAAAAAGAATACCGGCGCGCAATCTTTCTCGATCCGAATTACGACGATGCCCTGAACAATCTGGGCGAGACGCTTTACAAAAAAGGCGAGATTGAATCGGCGATGAATGTTTTCTCGGAGCTGCTCGAGCGGCACCCTGATTATGCCGCAGGATGGAATAATCTGGGCGCATGTTATGAAAAATTGGACAAGTTCGATATGGCGGAAAAAGCCTACCGCCGCGCGCTCGTGATTTATGAGGGGCATATCACCGCCCGGCTTAATTTGGCGGAGACGCTTCTCAAACAAGGGAAAATGGACGAAGCGCGGCAAGAGTATCAAATCGCCCTGCGCGACGCGCCCGACCAGCTGCGTCTGCAGATTAAAAGCGACAAGCGGTTTGAAAAACTCCATCCGCCATCGCCGCCAGATTTGCGTTTTCCGTTGACAAGCCAAACCTCCCCAAATTAAACATCTCATTATACTGAGTAAAATTACTCAACATAGTGAGTTAAATATCATGTTTGAACGCCCAATATTGCAAATACTCAAAAAACGGATGGAAGAACCTCGAAGATTTATTCAGGTTCTTGCCGGTCCGCGACAAACCGGCAAAACCACGCTCGCACAACAGGTTATGAAAAAAATATCCTTTCCCTGCCTTTATGCCTCGGCGGATGAACCGGCTCTTAAGGACAGAGTATGGATTGAACAGCAATGGGAAACCGGTCGTTCTATCCTTCGCGGAGAACGTCGAAGCGAAAATGCTATTTTGATTCTGGATGAAATTCAGAAAATATCCGGCTGGTCGGAAACCGTAAAAAGGCTTTGGGATGAGGATACCCTGAGTGAAACGCCGCTTAAAATCCTCCTTCTCGGCTCCTCGCCGCTTCTCGTCCGCAAGGGGCTTTCCGAAACGCTTGCTGGTCGTTTTGAGATGATACAAGCCGTTCACTGGACTTTCTCAGAAATGCGCGAGGCGTTTGGCTGGACTCTCGAACAATATTTATTTTACGGCGGCTATCCCGGTGCGGCGCCTTTGATTGAAGAACACGAGCGCTGGCGGCGGTATATCCTCGATTCGCTGGTTGAAACAACCATTGCGCGCGACCTCCTTCTCATCCACAGAGTCCATAAACCCGAAATACTCAGACGCCTCTTTGAACTTGGCTGCCTCTATTCGAGTCAGATACTCTCGTATCAAAAGATGCTGGGTCAGATTCAGGATGCAGGCAACACCACCACGCTTGCCCATTATCTTGAATTGCTGGGTCAGGTAGGGATGCTGCGCGGTCTTCCGAAATATGCGGGAGAGCGAGTGCGCCAGCGCGCCTCCAGCCCCAAATTCCTTGCCCTGAACACCGCCCTCATGTCAGCCTTGTCCAATCTTTCTTATGAAAAGGCTCAACGCGATGCAGAATTTTGGGGAAGGTTGATTGAAACATCTGTTGGGGCGCATCTTGCCAATGGCATTCATGGAACAGCAATGGAACTTTTTTATTGGCGAGAGGGAAATCGCGAGGTGGATTTCATTTTAAGCCGCGGCAGAGAACTTGCCGCCATCGAAGTCAAAAGCAGCAGGAGACGTATCAGCCTTCCGGGAATGGAGACTTTCTGCCGAATCTTTCCCGTAAAGCGAAAACTTTTGACGGGCGCGCAAGGCATTCCCTTGCGGGAATTTTTGCAGACGCCCCCAGAATTCTGGGTAGAGTAAAATATGATTATCAAATCCGCTGAATTTGTGAAGAGCGCCGTCAAGCCGGAGGGGTACCCTCAGGAGGACATGCCTCATATTGCCTTTGCTGGACGCTCTAATGTGGGCAAGTCCAGCCTCATTAATTCGCTCGCCAACCGAAAACATCTGGCGCGTGTTAGCGGCACGCCGGGGCGCACCCAGACCATCAACTTTTTCATCATCAACGAATCTTATTTTTTTGTGGACCTGCCCGGCTACGGTTATGCCAAAACGCCGCTCAAGGTTCGGGCGTCTTGGGGTCCCATGATTGAACGCTACCTTGTGGGCAATCCCCGCCTTTGCCTGCTGGTATTTATCCTTGACGCGCGGCGAATTCCCTCGGAGGAGGATAAAACTCTTTTGAATTTTCTGAACCAGCATGGCGTGCCTTATATTCTTGCGGTCACCAAGGCGGATAAACTCTCGCGCAACGCCCTCAACAATCAGTTGCGCGCGATTCGCCAAATCCTGAATCCGCCGGAAACAATTCAACTTATTCCATATTCGTCGAAGACGGGAGCGGGACGAAAAGAGCTCTTGGGTATTTTTGATGTTTTTATCAGGAGGGCGTCAGATTGAAACGTTCCGGGATGCTCAATATCCTTGCGGCGGCGTGCGAGGCGCTGGCAGCGATAGCATTTTTCTGCGCCCTTGCCCTCACTTTGATACTATGGCAGCCGGCAAGACCGGCATGGGGATTTTTAATCCACGTTTTGACGCTTGCGCTCTTTTTGATGGCGTTTTTGGCGAATGTTTTTTACGGCAAAAAAATGCGTCTGCCTTTCAGCGCGCCGGAAATAATCCTTTTTCTGATATTCATCCATGCCTGTGCAAATGCGGCGCTCTCGCGGACGCCCTTTCGCGTTCTGGAGATTCTTCCGTTTATTCTCAGCGGGTTTTTTCTTTTTTATGCAAGCGGCGGGATTCTGGCAAAACGCCATGAGGCGATGATTCCCCTTTTTTATTTATTTCTCGCGGCGTTTATTTTCCTGACATGGCGCGGCGGGCATAAGGATATCTGGATGCCGCAGGGCAGGCGCACCGCTTTTTATCGCGGGGAAAAGATGGCATCGGCGGCGCTGGCGGAAAAACCGCTTCAGGGTTGCGGTCTGGGCTCTTTGCCTCTTTATGCCTTTAAATATCTCCCCATGCCGGATCGTAATCCGCCTGCCTTCCGGAGCAGTTACGGGGTGATACTGGCGGAGTTCGGCTTCATCGGAGCCTTTCTCTGGTGCCTGTTTTTTGCCGTATTATTCTACGCTGTTGTTAATGGTTTGGGGAACATGCCTTCGCCGGCATCAAAGGCATGGTATGTATTTTTTTGGAGCGGCGCCTTTTTGCTATTTTTAATTTTTATGAGCGGCTTTTTCTCGCCGATTCTGTCAACCCCCGCCGGACTTTATATGATATTGCCCCTCTGCGGAATACTTTGGGGCATGACGCGCGGGGATGGCGGCGATGCACGCCAGCCCGCTTCTCACAAATCCCATTCGCGCCGGGCGCGCAAAATATTCGTAATCATTGCAGCGATGCTTATTTTAACGCTTCTTGTCTTTCAGGCGATTCCGTTCATCGCATCGAGTCTGATTCATTTCAGAACGACAAACGAATTGGAAAGTCCCGCCTTTGGCAGAAGAGCGAACTTGGCGGCGCGGCTTTTTCCCTGCCACCCGGAAGTCCACCTTGCCTATGCCAAACACCTTCGCGCCCTGCCCTCTTTGCAAAAAAGTTCAAGCGCCTATGTCAAGGCGGCATATCTGCGCGCCATTCATTGGAATCCCCACGCAGAATCCATCTACATGGAATATGGTCATTTCCTTGATTTGATAAAAGAACAAAAAAGTTTGGCGTCGCTGTTGGAAGCGGGAAAATCCAATTGTCCGGGCAGTGTGGAAATCAGGCTTTTTCTTTTTCGCGCATATATGAATCTGGGCAAACGCAAAGCGGCGCTCGATGAATTGGACGCCCTTTCCTCTTTTTACCCGGTGGATTATGCCGTCCAGTTTCGCATCGGAAAATATTATGCGGAGGCTGGGGCGAATAGCGCCTCGCAGGAGGCTTATGCCCTTGCGGAACAAATGCGCGCTTACACTATCGGGGGAAAAACAGCAGGTAAAGATACAAAAGCGGCAGGGAAAAAATAAGGCTGTCCATGCGATCCAATATCCCGCCATGACCGTGGAGAATGTTGCCGGAATTCTTAACGCCCGCGTCCCTCTTGTAGCCGCTTTCCACAAGGTCGCCAATCTGACCTGTCACGCCGAATAAAACTGCCAGCGAAAAAAGTTCGCCGATTGTGAACAGGGGCGTTTTTATGACGCCCAGAATAAACCAGCAAAAAAGCGCGCCCAACTGGGCAAACACAAGCCCGCCGATGGAACCCTCGATTGTTTTTTTGGGGCTGAGGCGCGGACAAAGTTTATGCCGCCCTAAATTGCATCCAATAATATAAGCGCCGATATCCGTCATGAAATTAATCGCAAAGAGTGTCCCTAAAATAAAATTGCCATTCTTCTGGTTTAATATTGTAATCCCCAGCGCCATGGGCAGCCCAGCCCAAAGCGCCCCGAAAAGCGTGGCGGAGCCGCCGGCAAGGCTCCCCGCAAAGTCAACCGTCAAAACATAGATTGCCGCTGTCATGGCAAGTGATAAAATAATAACATGGGGAAAATGCGCCAGATTGGCAAAATAAGCATCCGCCAATAAAGCCGAGGTTGCCAGAAAAAGAAGAGGCTTATTTGCCTTGACGCCGGCGCGCTCGGCAAGTTTATAATATTCGGAGACTCCGATAATTGCGGATGCGGCAAGGAATAAATACAGAACCCACGCAAGCCATGGGACAAAGATGGCAAAAAAAATCACCCCAGCCATAATAAGACCGGTTATCGTTCGGGGAACTGCCATAGGACCGATTCACACAATCTTTAGGTTTTCCCAAAGCGCCGTTCGCGCTGCTGGTAATCTAAAATAGCCAAAAGGAAATCGCGTTTCCTAAAATCAGGCCATAAAACTTCCGTAAAATGAAACTCGGCGTATGCCGCCTGCCACAAAAGAAAATTGCTAATGCGCCGTTCGCCGCTGGTGCGGATGATAAGATCCGGATCCGGCAGCTCGGGAAGATAAAGCCGCCGGGTAAAAGCCGCCTCGTCAATATCCTTTGGCTTAAGCCTGCCGGAAACCGTTTCTTCCGCAATCTGCCGCGCGGCGTCCACAATCTCCGCCCTGCCGCCGTAGCTTAAAGCAAGATTCAGAACCAATCCGGAATTCGCCCCCGTAATGCGTTTTGTTTCTTCGAGTTGCCTGCGGCAATCATCCGGCAGGCGAAAGAGACGCCCAGATGCCACAAGGCGGATGTTATTTTGCATAAGCTCGGGAATCTCATCTTTAAGAAAACGGCGCAAAAGGGACATAAGGGTGGAAACTTCGGTTTTGGAGCGAGACCAATTTTCCTCCGAAAAGGCGTATAACGTCAGCGCCTTCATGCCCAATTCGGCGGCGGTTCGGGAGGCGGCGCGGACGGATTCGATTCCGGCTCGGTGCCCCTGTGTGCGGCTTCTTAAACCATGCCGGCGCGCCCAGCGTCCATTGCCGTCCATGATGATTGCCACATGCTGCGGCAGCCGGTCAAAGTCTATCTTTTTCAGAAGTTCCTGTTCGGGTGAACCCATAAAGCATTAGACATTCGATTGATGCTCTAATCCGCCTGAGGCGAATGATTTATCCGAAAATCATGAAATCAGACTTTCATAATCTCGTTTTCTTTTTCGACAAGAAGGCTGTCCACTTTGGCAATATACTTATCTGTCATTTCCTGAATTTTTTCAATATCTTTATGCATCTCATCCTCGCCGATTTGGCGCTCTTTTTCAAGATTTTTAATCTCGTCTTTATGTTTGCGGCGGGAGTTGCGGATAGCCACGCGCGCGGATTCCGACATCTGCTTGGCGAGTTTGACATATTCCTTGCGGCGCTCTTCGGTGAGCGCGGGAATGATGATGCGCACTACGCGCCCGTCATTGGTGGGCGTGAACCCCAAATTGGCGGCAAGAATGGCTTTTTCTATAGGGGAGATGGTGGATTTGTCCCACGGTTGAATAACAATCGTTTTGGGATCTGGGATGCTGATGGACGCCACTTGTTTGATGGGAACTTTGCTTCCATAAGCATCAACGACAATCGTATCAAGAACAGCGGGCGTGGCGCGCCCTGTGCGGATGGTGGAAAACTCTTTTTCCAGCGCCCCCAGAGCGGTCTTCATTTCCTCTTCAGTCTTGCGATAAAGTTCTTTTAACATAAACCCTTCTCCTTTTCGCCTGAATTATGTTCTTGCGCGTTGTTCGTCTTTTACCTTGAAGGATGCCTCTTTCTTTAGTCAATACCAAACTACTCGCCGTGGACCAGTGTTCCAACCTCCTCGCCCATGACAACGCGGCGGAGGCTGTCCCTTTTTGTGGCGTCATAAACGATAATAGGCATGTTATTGTCGCGGCACATGGCAAAAGCGGCGGTGTCCATCACCTGAAGATTTCTTTTCAGAACTTCGCTGTATGTGATAGATTTAAAAAACTGGGCTTCCGGGTCTTTTTGCGGATCTGTGGAAAAAACACCCCGCACCTTTGTTCCCTTGAGCAGAACATCCGCCTCAATCTCGTTTGCGCGGAGCGCGGCAGCCGTGTCTGTTGTGAAAAAAGGACTGCCCGTACCGCAGGCAAAAACAACCACGCGTCCGGCTTTAAGATGCTCCAGCGCTTTGCGGCGGATGAACGGCTCGGCTATATTGGGGGAGGGGATGGCGGAAAGGATGCGGATGTGCATCCCCTTTTTTTCAAAGGCATCCTGCAACATCAAAGCGTTCAGGAGCGTTGCCAGCATTCCGATGTTATCCGCAGTGGTGCGATCCATATGAGCGGCAAAAGGGGCGCCGCCGCGGAAGATGTTGCCGCCTCCCACGACCAGCGCCACCTGAACACCTAATTGATTAACTTCCAGTATCTGATCGCCGAACTCGTTGATGGCAACCTCGTCAAATCCAAAGTCGTGACCGCCTTTCATGAGCTCTCCGCTCAATTTCAAAAGGACCCGGCGATACTTTGGTTTTCCGGTCATTTTTTGCCCTCCTGGTTTCAGCGATGTTGCGCCGCCCCATTATTATGACCGCGCGTGTTAACGGATTACTCTTCGCCGACCACGAAACGGGCAAAACGCCGAAGCACCATATTCTCGCCCGTTTTGGCGATCTTTTCCTTGATTAAATCCCCCACCTTTATGTCGGGGTCTTTGACAAATGGCTGGTCAAGGCAGCAGGATTCCTCGTAAAATTTGGCGATGCGCCCTTCTACGATTTTCTCAATGACCCTCTCCGGTTTGCCTTCGTTGCGAGCCTGATTGGCAAAAATCTCCTTTTCGCGCTCCAAAACATCCGCGGGGATTTCCTCGCGAGTGACAAAGCGGGGAGCCGCCGCGGCAATGTGCATGGCGATATCCTTGCACAATTGCTGAAACTCTTCATTGCGGGCGACAAAGTCCGTCTCGCAATTCATCTCAATCATCACGCCGAGTTTTCCCGGCGGATGGATGTAGCAGAAGATAAGACCTTCGCGCGCCGTGCGGAGCGCCTTCTTATCCGCTTTTGCCTTGCCCTGCTCGCGGAGCAGTTTAACTGCTTTTTCCAAATCGCCGCCGGTTTCCACCAGCGCGTTTTTACAATCTAAAATCCCGGCGCCTGTTTTGGCGCGCAGCTCTTTGACCTGTTCCATCGAAACTACCATCGAAATATCTCCTTTTTGAGTTTGTTTAAGGGAATGATGAACGCAGATTATTTTGATAATAACCGCATCCTAACTGTCATTAATTGCCCGCGTCTTCAGAATCTGCGGCAACCGGCTCAGCCTGCGCTTCATCAGCAGGGGCATCCGCTGGGACGCTCTCCGCCGGAGGAACGGGTTGAGCCGCAGTTTTTGCATCAGGCGGAAGAGGAATGCCCAGCGTTGCGGCGATTTCCGGTGTGATGCCCTCGGCGTTCACCCCAGAGATTGCCTGATGTTCCATCAATCCCTCGATGCAAGAAAGTTTAATCTGGTCTGCCATAAGCTTTATAGCGCGGATGGCGTCGTCATTTCCGGGGATAACATAATCAATCGGGTCGGGGTCGCAGTTGGTATCCACAACGGCAACGACGGGAATGTTAAGTTTTTTGGCTTCGCGAACGGCGATCTCCTCCTTGTGCGGATCCACAATAAAGAGGATGCCGGGGATATCTGTCATGCTCTTAACGCCGGCAAGGTTTTTGGACAAAGATTCTCTTTCGCTATCCAAACGGCTGATTTCCTTTTTTGTGTAACGCTTGATGGTATCGTCCTCAATCATCCTTTCCAACTCGATAAGGCGGTTGATACTTTTTTTGACCGTTGAAAAATTGGTCATCATGCCGCCCAGCCAGCGGTTGTTGACATAATACATGCCGCATTCTTTGGCGGCTTGTTCGATGGATTCGCGCGCTTGTTTTTTGGTTCCGACAAAAAGGACTTTTTTGCCTTTGGCAACGTTTTCGCGGACGAACTTCATCGCCTCGCGCAGGAGCCGCAGCGTCTTTTTTAGGTCAATAATGTAGATGCCGTTGCGCTCTGTGAAAATGTAGCGCGCCATCTTAGGGTTCCACCGGCGGCTTTGATGTCCGAAATGGACACCCGCCTCCAGCAGCTGCTTCATAGTCACCGACTCAGTCATCGTCTTTTCTTCCATTTTGGTTCTTCCTCCGTCGCCTTCTTGCGGCGCGGCAACCCGCGCGCGGCTAAAAAAGCCCCATGCGGACACCACCGCGCCGTCCAGCGGCGTGTGATTTAATAAAATTTTGCCTTTCTGGGGTTAATCCCAAAGAAAAAGCGAAAGGTAATTATCAACCCCTAAAACCCCGCGCAAGGAAAATTTTATGAATAAAAGAATTAAAAAAAATTATCAAAGCGTCTATTTTTTGCGCCGCATGACAATAATATATTCTTGCGTCATCGTATTATCATGGGCGCCGATTACATTTGAAGGACTGTTTTTTGATGGCATGCGCTTATTTGGAATTGAACGAATAAACGTATTTATGTAATCAAAACCATTGTTTTCAAAAAAGTCTTTTACGGCAATGTCAGTAGGCAAAACAATACCCTTTACCTTTCTATTCCCAACCACATAACAAGCATAACCATTTTTTCTAACAACTTTTGCAACATTTGAAATAGAGCCTAATAAATCCGCATAAAAAGACGTGACCTCTCTTGCTCTTTTTTCATCGGATTTTCTTATTTCATCAATAGCTTTTTGCAATAATTTGCTTGGAAAAGAAGAAATTTCTTTTATTGTTTTTCCGCCCATTAACTTGCGGTCTATTCTGTCCGGTTCTTCAAGCTCAAGCCAAGCGGCAGATAAACGGGAATATTGCCTGAAATGCTCCCCAAAAACTGGACAACGGGTTAAGGTGGATAATATGATCCTTAACAGTGTTTTGGGAAGGAGCAAAAATCATGAAAGGTCGTCGTCGTTATAGCGCGGAATTTAAATCGAAAGTGGCGCTGGAAGCCTTGCGCGAACAGAAAACCATCGCCGAGATCGCCAGCGAATTCGAAGTGCATCCCAACCAGGTGTCGAGCTGGAAAAAGCAGGCACTGGAGCAACTGGGTGAAGCCTTCAAACATAAATCTGCCCGTGAGCAGAAGCAGAGCATCGCCCTGACAGACCGACTCTATCGCCAGATAGGACAACTTCAGGTCGAGGTTGACTGGTTAAAAAAAAAGACTGGACTGTCCGATTGAGGAGCTTCGCGCCATGATCGAACCGGAAAACAAGGACCTGTCTGTGGGGCGTCAGTGCGATCTTCTGGGGCTTTCCCGCGCCAGTTATTACTACAAACCGGTCAGGGACGAGTTGAAAGATAACCCCCTCAGGCGACTGATCGACGAAATATACACGAAGTATCCTTTCTACGGCGTGCGCCGGATGACAGAGGCGCTGAAAAGGGATCATGGACTGTCTATCAACAAAAAGAAGATTCGGCGGCTCATGCGGGAGATGGGCATCCATGCTATTTATCCGAAGCCGAAAACCAGTCGGCGTGGCGCGACTCACAAGATTTATCCCTATCTATTGAGAGAGGTGAAAATCGAGCGACCAAATCAGGTCTGGTGCACGGATATCACCTACATCCGGCTAAGCCATGGCTTTTGTTATCTCGTGGCTGTAATGGACTGGCACAGCCGTTATGTTTTGTCGTGGCGGCTATCGAACACAATGAATGAGTCTTTCTGCGTGGAGGCTTTGAAAGATGCCCTGGAGGATTATGGAAGGCCGGAAATATTCAATACCGACCAAGGCTCGCAATTCACGGGCGAAGCGTTTACGGGGATACTGCTGGAGAAAGGCGTCAAGAGCAGCATGGACGGACAGGGTTGCTACTTTGACAACATTTTTGTGGAGCGGCTCTGGCGCAGCGTGAAACAGGAATGCGTGTATCTTCACGATTATGAAAGTGTATCGGACCTGAGAAAGGGACTGGAGGTATATTTCCTGTTTTACAATGAGAAGCGACCGCATCAGGGGTTGGGGAACGTATATCCGGTGGAAAAATATTTTTGCACGATAAAGGAGGAAAAGTGTTGCCAGCCGGGAGAGTTGGCAAGTAGAGTTATGGTTGATGTTTGGGAAGGAATGGCAATGGGCGATTCTGCATTGTCAGAAGGACGAATTGCTTTACCACCTATGACTGACAGTGGGGCTTTGCCCCCCAGTTCCCCCCAACATCCCCTTGGTGTTCCACCTTATTTTGCACTCGGTTTGGCCTAACCAATGGGGAGCAGATCAGTTCTTTAAAATCAAAAAAAATCTGGTTGAACATCTTTTTTCTCAATTAATAGTTCTATTCACCATTAGATGACGGAGGAAGAGACCTTGAAATTTTTGCGTTCTGCGGGTATTTTGATGCACCCGACCTCGCTTCCGGGGCGTTGCGGCATGGGCGATTTGGGCAGGGAGGCTTACCGTTTTGTTGATTTCCTTGCTGATACCGGAGTTGGCTTGTGGCAATTGATGCCGTTGGGTCCGACTGGATTTGGCGATTCGCCCTATGCCTGTTTCTCCGCATTTGCGGGCAATCCCATGCTTATCAGCCCCGAACTCCTTGCCGAGGAAGGGTTGCTCTCACCAAAAGATATCGCGTCGGCGCCGCCGTTCCCTGATAATCATGTGGAATATGGTCCTGTTATACAGTTTCGCAAGCAGCTGCTTGCGATGGCTTGGGAGGGGTTCAAATCCGGCGCGGATGCCGCGCTTAAAAATGCCTTTGATGAATTCTGCCGCGTTCAAGCATTGTGGCTTGATGATTTTGCCCTATTCATGGCGCTTAAGGAAATCTTTGGCTTGGCCTGGAATTCATGGGACAGGGATTTGATGCGCCGCCAGCCGGACGCCCTCTGGCGCGCCGCTCAAGAACATGCTCCGTTAGTCCAAGCGCAAAAGTTCACGCAATATCTCTTTTTCAAACAATGGAAGGCGCTCAAACAATACGCCAATCGCAAAGGCGTCCGCATCATCGGCGATATCCCCATCTTTGTCGCTTATGACAGCGCGGACGTCTGGGCGCATCCGGAACTCTTCCATCTGGATGAGAACAGAAATCCGAACGTTGTGGCGGGCGTGCCGCCGGATTATTTCAGCCAAACCGGTCAGCTCTGGGGCAATCCCCTCTACCGCTGGGATGCGATGAAACGCGACGGTTTCCGCTGGTGGGTGGCTCGAATCCGCGCCAATCTGGAAATGGTGGATATTATACGTCTGGATCACTTTCGCGGCTTTGAGGCGTATTGGGAAGTTCCAGCAGGGGAGAAGACGGCTGTCAACGGACGCTGGGTCAAGGCGCCGGGGAGCGAATTCTTCCAGACCATCCGCGGAACAGTCGGCGATGTCCCCATCATTGCGGAAGACCTCGGCGTCATCACGCCGCCCGTCGAAGAGCTGCGCGATGCCTTTGAATTCCCCGGAATGAAAGTCCTGCAATTCGCCTTTGGCGGCGATCCCTCAGACCAATACCTGCCCCATAATTTCATACCCAACTGCGTGGTTTATTCCGGCACGCATGATAACGACACCGCGCTGGGTTGGTATTGGAATTCCGCAACAGACAAAGAGCGGGATTTTGTCCGCCGATATCTGGCGACGGACGGTCATGAGGTCCACTGGGATATGCTCCGCCTTGCCTTTTCTTCTGTGGCGCATACGGCAATTGTCCCGCTGCAGGATGTGTTGGGACTGGGCAGCGAAGGGCGGATGAATTTCCCCGGCAAGCCCGACGGCAACTGGTCATGGCGGTTCCTGCCAGGCAAGTTAAACGGCGAAATCCGCAATCGGCTGTCTGAACTCATCTGGATTTATGGACGCAGGTATGAAGCGGCGGATAGAAAAAAGAAAGAATCGGAGAAAAAATAGATTCGGCTGTTTTAATGCCATATAAAAAAAAGAGGCGCGGATACTTGCTCCCATTAGGATCAATCTTCCGCGCCTTATCTTTTTAACTATTTGACGTCAATGCCTGTTCCTTTGGCGGAATCAACATAGATTCCAAGGAAGAAGAAAGGAAAGCCCATGTAAAATTCTTTGTGAGGCGTAACATTAATCATCGCATTGGCGCCATCTTCTTTGGCGGATTTAGCAACTTCCTCAAGAAGCTTTTCGTTGCTCTGAACGGGATAGAGTTCCATGAATTTCCCGATGAATGGGAGCCCCAATGCGATACCGACTTCCGTGCCCTCATGATAGCCTGTGGCAGTGTAATTTTCGAACGTGCCGTCGCCGGTCGTAATGTTTTTCATACCAGTATCCTTTGCCACCTGCCCCAGATTTGTTTTTGCCGGCAGATAAGCGCACCCCGCCAGCAGCGTCGCCACGAGAATAGCGAGCAATACTTTTTTCATGTTTTTCATCCTCCTTGCTTGACGTTAAAATATAAAGAAGAAAGATATTCATAAGAAATAGCAACGTCAAGAGAATAATTTTATTTGCGAAAGAATCGAAAGGCTCGAGCAACTGAAAGAAATTTCAAAAAACTCTTTTTCCTCTTGCGCGCAAAAGTAGGCAATACTATATCATTACGTTTATTGATTAAATAATGGCGTCCGTTCGCGAGGCTCGCTCGTCGCAAGAGATGTCATTCATGCCTTGAATGGGCTTTTTATTTACGAACAAGGAGGTATAAGTATGGGACATCCTGTTGAGATTACGGATGAAAACTTTCAGAAAGAGATAATCGAATCGCAGCTGCCCGCCGTCGTGGATTTTGGGGCAACCTGGTGTCCGCCTTGCCGCGCGCTGGAACCGATTATGGAGCAGTTGGTTGACGAGTTTGAAGGGCAGGTGAAAATCGGCGCGGTCAATGTGGATAACTGCCGCAATACCGCGGGGAAATACGGCATCATGAGCGTTCCCACAGTTATCTTTTTTAAGAACGGACAAGAGGTCGAGAGGCTGGTCGGTCTGAGCCCGAAGGATGTGATGAAAGTCAAAATTCAGACACTGCTTCTGTAAATACGTCGCCCATCATTTCGGCTTTCATGCGGAGAATGCGCGGCTTGCGTCCGCGCGTTCTCTGTGTGAATAAATAATATGAATGGATTAATCAGAGACAACGGCGGGAGGCGGTTTGCGCTTTTTGCCTTATTGGCAATGGCGGTGTCCGGTATATTCGGCGCAGCCATGATAGGCATTACGCGGGGGCATGCCGTTTTTCCGCTGGATGATTCCTATATTCATTTCCAATACGCCCGCCGTCTGGCTCAGGGGCATTTATTCGAATATACAGACCGCGGCGGTTTTTCAACCGGCTCCACAAGCATTCTTTACCCCCTCCTTTTATCGCCTTTTTTTGTCATCGGCGTCAAAGGCGCTGCCATCATACCCGTCGCCTTTGCCTTCGGCGTCTTTTGCTTTTGCATGACCGCCTATCTTATTTATCTGAGCGGGCGCATCATTGCCCATGAACGCGTGGGGATGCTGGCAGCCCTGCTGTTCCTTTTGAACGGACATCTGGCATGGAGCCATCTTTCGGGAATGGAGACCGGGCTCTTTGGACTCCTCCTTGCGGCGGGGATGTATTATATCGTGCGATGGTGGGTGGAGCGCCGCGGCGGACAGGTCGGGTTGGCGTTTTTCTTTCTGATGCTGGCGGCGCTTACGAGACCGGAGGGGTTTATCATCCTGATTACGGCGCTGATTTATATCCTGCCGAGGGCTTGGGGAATTCATGGCAGCCGTTCTTTGAAGCTGGTTCTTTCTCTTTTGCCTTTTGCGATTTATATGTTGCTTGTGCGGTTGGCAACAGGCGGCTTTTCCACATCGGGTGTTGTTGCAAAAAGCATCTGGAGCGCGCCCTATTACACCGCATGGGAGCGGCTTGCCCGCCTTGCCGATAACTTCGCCTATATCTTTGCGGGATATTATGGCAACCTTTCCAATAATTATTTTCCCGACTGGGCGTTCTTCCCGATGTTCCCGACCGGAGCGCTTTATCCCTTTATGATTTTTCCGCCGGGGTTTTTGCTTTTATCCGTGCTTGGCGCGGCTGTCAGCGGAGCAAGGGAACGGGCGAACGGTCAATTCGGTCCAACGCTTTTGATGGCGCTCTGCCTTTTGGCGGGGCTCGCCTCTGTCACTATTTCGGAGGTTGTTCCCGTTCATTTCTTCCGATATCTTGTGCCGTTCCAATCATTTTTTCTTGTCCTCGCCTCCTTGGGGCTATATGAGTCTGCAAAATTTTTTGAGGCGCACAGCGCAAGGGTTTTCCGCATTGCGGGGTGGATTTTCTCCCTTCTCCTTTTGCCTTCCCTTATTTACTGGGCATATATCTATGGCGAAAACTGCAACGATATCTTTCAGCAGCACCGCCGCATGTCCTGGTGGATTAAAGACAATACCCCTCCGGACGCTGTGATTGGCGTGACGGATACCGGCGTTATCGGATATTTTAGCGAGCGGAGGGTTTATGATTTTGTGGGGCTGACCACGCCGAATCAAGCGCGCCACTGGCGCCAGGGCTTCGGTTCCGCTTATGAACGTCTCGAACACCTTGCCGATGACCAACTGCCCGATTACATCGTAACTTTCCCGTTCGTCTGGGCGGAAAATAATCTGCTGGGGCAGCCGCTCTATAACGCCACTTTGCAGAAAAACATGACCACCATGTCCAATGATTTTGTTATCTATCGTCAGGACTGGTCATTTATTCGCAAAGGCGAACTGCCGTTGAATCCGCCGGAAGGCATGATACTTTCCGACCAGCTGGATGTGGCGGATCTGGCGCAGGAGGCGGCGCATCGTTTTGTGGCGCGCGAGGCGGCGGAGCGACCAACGGGATGGAAATTTCCCAACCCGCGCAATTTCGTTTTCTTAGCCGAATCGGGCGGTCGGCTAATTGCCGACGGCGGTCGCGACTTGACAGAGTCGCAGATATTCACGGTTCGCTTAGCGCCCGGCGCGCCTGCGCGTCTCATCGCTCGCGTGGAGGCGGAACGTTCCGCCTTGGCGGAGGTCTTTATTAACGGCGAACGCGCGGGCAATCTTGAAGCTGCGGATGAGAAAAAGGGCGAATGGCAGGAGCCGTTTCTTGATATCCCCGCTTCCCTCATCAGAGAGGAACAATGCCAAATTCGCATCGTCCATCATCCGGAAAGCCGCGCGCCGTTCCATGTTTATCATTACTGGATCTATCAGGCAAAGTAATGGGCAAAAAAAATAAAGGTAAAAGGCAAAAAACAAAACCGATACCACGCCCCGCTCCCAAGCCTGCGCCTGACGCGCCTGCCGCGCTTGGCGCGCCCGCCGTCTCCAAAACCCGCCCTGCCAGCATTCACATCGCCGCTCCTCAGGCAGCCCGCCCTCTTGAACTTTTGAGTTTCGACGTCTTTCAACGGTTTAGCGCCTTTCATCGCATTGTGGGAATGTTGAACGCGGGCAAGGGCGCAAGCATCCTTGATGTGGGCGGTTATCCGGGCGCATTGACTGATTCGCTCTTAACGGCGTTTCCCGATTTTAAGATGACCATTTTGGACAAACCCGTCTGCAATCGTCCAGATTATGTGTCCGGCTCGGCGGATGCCCTCCCTTTTCAGGACGGCAAATTTGATATTGTCATTTCATCAGACACCCTTGAGCATATTCCGCCGGAAAGGCGCGCGGTTGCGATAGTCGAGATGCTGCGCGTGAGCCGCCGCTGGATAATACTTGGCGCGCCGTTCCAATCGCCGTGCGCGTCGTTTGTTGAGGAGAGCATCAACACCTTGCATCAGAAATGTTTCGGAAAACCCAACCAATGGCTGGCTGAACATATTTCAAACGTCCTGCCGGATTTGGAAGAGACCCAAGCGATATTAGAAATGGGCGGCGCGGCGGTCGGCATCTTGCCCAATGGCTCTTCGCTTTCATGGTTCATTATGGAATCGGCGCAGATTCTCATGGAAGTCCTGCCAATGCTTTCGCCCATAAAACCAGCGCTCAACCTTGGCTTCAATCGCTTTTGGGCGGCGGATGACGATGCCGAGCCCGCCTATCGCCACATCCTTGTGGCTGATAAGGCGGGGCATCCGCCGGTTGCGCCCGATGTCCCCGCCGCCGATGAAAAAGCCGTTTTGCAAAAACTCCGCGCGCTCAATGAACTTGTCCTATCCATGGCTGAGCAGATGCTTGGATTGCTTTCCGACCCTGCGGCAATCAGCCCCATCATAGTCACGCGCTATATTCGCCAGATGGAAGAGATAATCGCCTTTCAGGAAAAAGAGGAGCGCCGTCTGCGCGAGGCAATGGAGCGCCAAGAAGTTTACCTCTCCCGCCTTCGAAAGAGTTTCCTCTATCGTCTCCTAAACAAACTGGGATTAATGTAGCAATCGGGAGTCTGATACTTTAAAAGGGCGGGCGCGTTTTCGCCTTGCGCTCATAAGGGGCAAAAATTGCGCCGCAGCTTTGAAAAAACCCTTCGTTAAACGCAGGGGTTTTCCCGAGGCAACTTCCCCTAAAAGATGAAACGGAAGCATGAGGAAGTGTTGCGTCAGGAGCGGGATATCCGACAGGTTCAGCCATGTGAAAAAGAAATAATTGCGGGCGTTGATATTATTCAACCCCTTGCTGCCTAGCGCCTTAATCATCGAACCTTTGCCCAAGTGATAGGCGAGCGCGCGCGGTTCATAAAGCAGATTATATCCCGATTTTGCGGCGCGATATGAAAGGTCGTAATCCTCCCAGTAGCCGGGCTTATAAAGCGGGTCGAACCCTCCCAGATGCGCAAACACATCTTTGCGCAAAGCGCATGCGCCGCCTTGCGCAAAAAGGGTCGGCGCTGCTTCGAGCGAATCGGCATAATCCAGTTCAATCAACCCGCGGGAAAAATGTGCGGTCATGTTGAGATGATTGGGCGAGCCGTCTAACCAGTTCACCGTGCGGGCGCTGACGCCGAAGAGTTTTTTTTCTTTGTCGTTTTCAAAATGCTCCAAAAGCCGCCGTATGAAATCCTCTTTTGCCACAATGTCGTTATTCGCCAGAACAATAATCGGCGCCTTTGCCGCGGCAACGCCCCTGTTCACGCTTGCGCCAAAGCCTTTGTTTTGTTCATTGCGCAAAAGATGGATATCGGGGAAGGTCTCGGCGATGATGCGCGGCGCGGCGTCGGTTGAGGCGTCGTCCACTACAATCATCTCAAAAGGCTTGCCATAAGCGCGCGCCGAGATAAGCAGCGAAGATATCCCCCGCGCCGCAAACTCCGCTCCGTTCCAATTCGGAATCACAATGCTGAATTCAGGCTTTGAAAAGTTTTCTTTACTCATCATAATCCATTATGCAAGTCTATCTTCCCTTAATATGTCAACTGCATACTAATTTCAATTTTTAGATTTTTGCCGATGACTGAATTTATTCTTACAACCGAATACGCGCCGCAAGGAGATCAGCCTGCCGCCATAGATAAAATCTCGGCGGGAATCGAAAAAAACGAACGTTTCCAAACACTCCTCGGCGTGACGGGCAGCGGCAAGACGTTCACTATGGCAAATGTCATTGCCCGATGCGGGCGCCCCGCCCTTGTGCTTGCTCCCAATAAAATCCTCGCCGCGCAACTCTTCCGCGAATTCAAAGACCTCTTTCCCCAAAATGCCGTGCAATACTTTGTCAGCTACTACGACTACTACCAGCCGGAGGCGTATCTCCCCGTTACAGACACCTACATTGAAAAAGATTCCGCCATCAACGAGGAACTGGATAAAATGCGCCTTGCCGCAACAAAAAATCTTCTTGAACGCCGCGATGTGATTATTGTCGCCAGCATCTCCTGCATCTATGGCATCGGCTCGCCGGATGACTACCGCGAAATGGTGCTTTTTCTGGAAAAAGATTCCCGCATCGAACGCAACAAACTCATGCGCCGCCTTGTGGAATTGCAATACGCGCGCAACGATATAGACTTTTTCCGCGGCACATTCCGCGTGCGGGGCGATGTAGTGGACGTCTTCCCCGCTTATGAAAATAAAGTCGCCCTGCGTTTTGAATTCTTTGGAGACCGCATCGAAAGTATATGGGAAATTGACCCGCTTTTAGGCAAAAAAGAACGCCCCCTTCCGCGCGTGGCAATCTTTCCCACATCGCACTACGTCATTGCCCGCCCCAAACTGGAGCGCGCCGTCGAGGCAATCCGCAGCGAACTCCGCGAACGTCTGCAAGAATTCCGCGCCGCCAATAAACTCCTTGAAGCCCAGCGTCTTGAACAACGCACGATGTTCGACCTTGAAATGATAGAGGAAATAGGTTATTGCTCCGGCATCGAAAATTATTCGCGCCACCTCACAGGCAGAAACGCCGGCGAGCCGCCCTTTACGCTCCTCGATTTCTTCCCGCAGGATTACCTGCTCTTCATTGACGAAAGCCACCTTTCCATCCCGCAGGCGCACGGGATGTTCAAGGGCGACCGCTCGCGCAAGCAGACGCTTGTGGATTATGGATTCCGCCTGCCCTCCGCACTGGATAACCGCCCTTTGAAATTTGATGAATTTGAACGCCGTTGGAATCAAGTAGTATTCGTTTCCGCCACGCCTGCTGATTATGAAATAAAAAAATCCGGCGGAGTTGTTGTGGAGCAAGTCATTCGCCCCACGGGACTCATAGACCCCGAAATCATCGTCCGCCCCGCATCCAATCAGGTGGACGACCTCCTCGGCGAAATCAGAAAACGCACGGAAGCGGGATTCCGCGTCCTTGTCACCGCCCTCACAAAACGCATGTCGGAGGAGCTTACGGATTACTATTGCGAGTTGGGCGTCCGCGCAAAATATATGCACTCGGAGATTGACACCATCGAACGCACCAAACTGCTGCGCGACCTGCGCAAAGGCGAATTCGATGTCCTCATCGGAATCAATCTCCTCCGCGAAGGGCTCGATTTGCCGGAGGTTTCGCTCGTGGCGGTGCTCGATGCGGATAAAGAAGGATTTCTGCGTTCTACCCGCTCGCTCATACAAGTTTGTGGACGCGCCGCGCGCAACGTGGAAGGAACGGTTATCCTCTACGGCGACACGGTAACGGATTCTATGCGCATGACCATCGAGGAGACCAACCGCCGCCGCGCCATCCAGAATAAATTCAACAAAGAACACGGACTCACGCCCGCCACTATCAAAAAAGCCATCACAGACATCCTTGAAAGCATCTATGAAAAAGATTACGTCACCGTTCCGCTGGATGATAAAACCCTGCCCAAAGCGGAGTTCAAAGACCCCGTCAAAATGGCAAAGCATATCGAAACGCTGAAGGAAAAGATGTTTGAAGCGGCGCGCAAACTTGAATTTGAAAAAGCCGCCCGCTATCGCGATGAACTGCTTATGCTGGAAGAAAAAATTGAAATAAATGAATAATACGGGAGATTACCCCGCGCCATACTCCCCAATGGCAAACCGATAAAAATCATCATACACATTCCGCTCGCGCGGATCCGGGTGGCGCGCCATCCGGTGCATGTCGTTCATGCCGGTGAACCATGCGCATGCGGAGTCTTTCATATAGCCGAATTTCACCCCGCCATCCAGATAATTTTTGACGCGCTTGTATTTTTCTTTGCCGACGCCGACAGTTTGATCAATCTCCAAATAATACTCCATCTCAATCCCGCCGCCGCGCGCCCGCGCCGCATCCGCCGCCGTTTGCACATCTTTTAGCCAAGGATAAAAAATATGGTTCGGCTGCAAAAAGGCGCAATCAAAATATAAATCACGCGAGTTGCTCATGATGGTGATATTGTATGTGCTGAAAAAAGGTATCCAGAAAAAACGCATCCCGCGGCTGCGTAAATGTTTGTAAAATTCCTTGATAACCCAATGGTCGTCCACATCCCACGAATAATGAAGCGATTCATAAATCCAGTAAAATCCCAAAAGATTCAGATTAGCAAACTTTCCTTTTTTGAAACGAGCAACCGCTTCGTCCGCAAGCCAACGGCAGGCTTCCAGCCGCTGCTCGCTTGCATGCATCAAGTTCTGCCCGATGATGGAAAAGTTTAACTCGGTCTTTCCGCCGCCCGCCTTTCCAAAACGCGCCTGATTGTGATGCGGATAAGGGACGCTGATGACAAGATTGCGCTTGAAAGGCGGCGCACCTTTCATCGCCGTTTTCATGCCTGCAATGCACTCATCAAGCCGCGCCACAAGTCCGTCCTTGCTGAAAAAACCGTCCAGATAATCTGACCAGTCTTTGACGGTCGCCGGATTGGACGACGGGACGGCAAAGAAATCGCCCCCGCCGCAGCGCGTTGTCCCCATATTGAAATCATAATAGAGCATATTGCCAGAAGGCGCGCGACCGCTGACTATCAGAAACGAATCATAAAACCAGCCGTCCGGTTTGCCCTTTGGATTGATATGCGCAACGTAGTATTTCAGTTCCTCGCTCGTGATATGAGCATGCGGTTCCCATGAGATGATTTCAAGATGGCGCAAAAAATTGAAATCTGGTTGATTGGGGGGAAAGTAAGGCATGATATTTCCTTTTGAGAGATAATAGAAAATGCGCCGCGCTCGCCATTGCCTCGCGGCAGCAAGCGCTCAACCCCGCCGGCGCGATACCGCCGCCGCGCAGTTCCTATCAAGTGCAGCGCGCAAAAGAAGCGGCTTCTGCAATCCGCTCCTCGATATGTTTTCTCTCGGCGCGGGCGTGCTCAAGGCGCTCGCGGGTCTTTGCCACAACATCCGCCGGCGCCTTGCTGATGTAACCCTCGTTGGATATTTTCGCTTCCAGACTCGCCAACTCTTTCAAAACCTTTTCCAGCTCTTTTTGCAGCCGCTTTGCCTCCTCGCGGCGCAAATCATCCGGCAGCACAACCGCGACCGTGATGCCCTGAACCACAGCGGACGATGTGAACGAGCCTGCCGGCGGCGCGTCGCCGATATTCAACGATTTGATATTCAGCAGGCTTGCCATGAGAGGCGTGTTCTTCCTCAATGAATCAAGCGCCGCCGTCTCTTCGCCGCTGATGAAAATATCGGTAGCAGCGCCGGGAGGAACGTTCATCTCGCCGCGGATATTCCGCACCGTGTAAATCGTCTCCTGCACAAGCCCGATCTCTTTTTCCACCGCTTCGTCAATAAATCGTTCCGTAATCGTTTGCTGCCATGGAGCGACCATGATGGAAGGATGCGCAATATACGAAACAAAATGAGCCGCCAATCCTTTTGGCTGATTTGCCGGCGTCCCATAACGCCCTTTTAACTTCTGCCAGATTTCCTCCGTGAGAAAGGGGATTATCGGATGAAGCAGGCGGAGCGTGCCTTCCAACAGGAATATCAAAATGCGCTGCGTGTTCTTGCGCTGCTTTGATACCGCCTCATCTTTGTTGTGCAACACCTGCTTGCTGAATTCGATGAACCAGTCGCAATACTGATGCCAGATAAAATGATAAAGTATGTTGACCGCCTGATCAAAATTGTAGTCGTCAAAGGCGGCGTCCACATCGCGCGCCGTTTTCGCAAAGAGAGAAAGTATCCAGCGATCCTGCGCCGTAAGGAGTTCTTCATCCAGACCCGCCGCCAATTCATCTGCCGTCAAGTCTTCTGTATTGGCAAGGATGAAGCGCGAGGCGTTCCAGAGTTTGTTCATAAAGTTGCGGTAGCCCATGAACCGCTCTTCGGAAAGATATAGATTGCGCCCCTTGATGGCATAAGCGCAAAGCGTCATCCGCAAAGCGTCCGCCCCGTATTTCTCAATCATCTCAAGCGGATCTATCACATTGCCCAGCGATTTGCTCATCTTCTTTTTCGTTTTTTCATCAAAGACCATCGCATGGATGTAAACATCGCGGAACGGAACATCATTCATAAACTTGATGCCCATCATTATCATGCGGGCAACCCAGAAGAAAAGAATCTCATGCGCAGTCACAAGCACGCTTGTCGGATAGAACACATCAAGGTCTTTTGTCTTTTCAGGCCAGCCGAGCGTGGAAAAGGGCCAAAGAGCCGAGGAGAACCACGTGTCGAGCACATCAGGGTCTTGCGTTAGGTTAGCGCTGCCGCATTTGGAGCATTTATCCGGCGCGCCCTCTGCCGTCACCTCGATATTGCCGCAATCGCCGCAAGTCCATGCGGGGATGCGGTGTCCCCACCAAAGCTGCCGCGAGATACACCAGTCGCGCACGTTGCGCATCCAATGGAAATAAGTATTCTGCCACGAGGGCGGGACAAAGCGCGTGCGCCCTTGTTCCACCGCCTCAATGGCGGGCGCCGCAAGGTCTTTCATCCGCACAAACCACTGCTCGGACACATACGGCTCGATTGTCGTGTCGCATCGGTAGCAATGCCCCACGCTGTGATGATAGTCTTCCGTTTTTTCAAGGAGACCCGCCGCCTCAAGGTCGCTCACAATCATCTTGCGGCAGTCGTAGCGGAGCATGCCGCTGTAAGGACCGCCGTTCTCATTGATGCGCCCGTCCGGATGCATAATATTTATTTCGGGCAGATGGTGCTTTTTGCCCATGGCATAATCGTTAGGGTCGTGCGCTGGCGTCACCTTCACCATGCCGGTGCCGAATTCCTTGTCCACCATTGAATCGGCAAAGATGCGCAAAGGACGGTTTAAGAATGGGAGAATGGCTTCCTTTCCCACAAGGTCTTTGTAACGCTCATCATCCGGATTCACCGCCACGCCCGTGTCGCCAAGCATAGTTTCCGGACGCGTTGTCGCTACCGTGCAAAAACGCCCGGGCATATCCTTCACCGGATATTTGATATACCAAAGATGTCCTTTGGTGTCCTTATAATCCACCTCGTCATCGGCAAGGGCGGTGTGGCAGCGCGGGCACCAGTTGATGATGTAGCTGCCTTTATAGACAAGCCCTTCATCATACAATTTTTTGAACACGGTGCGGACGGCGCGGGAAAGCCCTTCGTCCAATGTGAAACGCGTGCGCTCCCAGTCGCAGCTGCAACCGAGCCGTTTGAGCTGTTGGATGATTGCTCCGCCTTTTTCCTTGCGCCACTGCCAGACCCTTTCCAAAAAAGCCTCGCGCCCCAGGTCCTCTTTGCGCTTGTGCTCTTTTTTCAATTCGCGCTCAACAACGTTTTGCGTGGCTATGCCGGCATGGTCGGTTCCCGGAACCCAGAGCGTGGAAAAACCTTGCATCCTTTTGCGTCGGATAAGCACATCCTGAAGCGTGTTGTTGAGCCCGTGCCCCATGTGGAGAATGCCGGTAATATTAGGCGGGGGGATCACAATGGTAAAGGGAGGTTTTTGTGCGGTTTCATCGGCATGGAAATACCCGCAGTTTTCCCACTCGGCATACCATCGGGTTTCAATCTCCGACGGTTCGTAACGAGTTCCGATATCTGACATTTTTACTCCTTTGTATCTTCCACAAAGACGCCCATCTCCCTGTATTTGAGGGCGCGCTGGTTGAGCAAGTCCGGAACGGGGAGGGGGGTAAGACGCTCGAGGTATTTGGCGATATAAGCGCGGACGTTTTCGTATGTTGCGGCGGGATCTCGGTGGGCGCCGCCCAGCGGTTCGGGAATCGTTTCGTCAATCACCTTCAAATCCAAAAGATCCGTCGCAGTCAGTTTAAGCGCCTCAGCGGAACGCGCCGCCATGGCTCGATCTCGCCAAAGAATGGAGGCGCAACCTTCCGGCGAGATGACGCAATACCAAGCGTTTTCCAGCATCAGCACAACATCGCCGACGCCGATGCCGAGCGCGCCGCCGCTGGCGCCCTCGCCGATGATAATCACTATGATGGGAACTTCGATGGTGAACATATCGCGGATGTTGCGCGCGATGGCTTCCGCCTGTCCGCGCTCCTCCGCGCCAATGCCCGGATAAGCGCCCGGCGTATCAATAAAAATGATGATCGGCAGATTGAATTTTTCCCCCGTGCGCATCAGGCGCATCGCCTTGCGGTATCCCTCCGGATGCATCATGCCGAAATTACGGGCGAGATTTTCCTTTGTGTCCTTGCCTTTTTGCTGACCAATAATAGCAACCGGACGCTCCCCAAAATGCCCGAAACCCGTGACCACCGCCTTATCGTCCGAAAAGTTGCGGTCGCCGTGAACCTCCGTCCAATTAGTAAAGATCGCCTTGATGAAATCCAGCGAATGAGGGCGAGCCATGTGGCGCGCCAGCTGAACCCGCTGCCAAGGCGTCAGGTTGCCGTATATCTGAACTTTTAACTCATGGAGCGATTTCTCCAGTTCGGTTATCTTCCGGGATATTTTAGGATTCGATTTCTGCGACGTCAAATCCTCAATCTGACGCTCGACTTCAAGAATCGGTTTCTCAAAATCAAAAGTTGCCAACCCCATAATACAACACCCCCTCAAATTTGCGGAAAGGAATATTTCAATTAAATTATCCGCCGAATAAATGTTTCCCTGATATATTTAACCCATTTAACCATGCAAGCCCAAATTTCAAATCAACAAAAATAAAGAATACTTATTAAGATAAAAACACTTGCGCTGGATTTATAATTTGTAGGACAATCTAACTTAATCTTTGGCAAAGTTATTAACGTCCTGTGTATGATTTGATGGGGTTTTTGCTCACCCTTCTTCAAATTGCGTGAGAGGCGAATCATGGCAAAAGTTTCAAAAAAAAACATAGACACAAAAAAAGAAAATAAATCCCTTGCGAACGATTCCGAGAAACTGCCTCCCGCAGATATTGAAAAACAGATTCTCAAAGCCTTTTGGGAAAATGACGACGCCATTGATGAACTCGTCAATAAAACGCACTCTGTTTATTGGAAGGTGGACGCAAACCTGTGTATGACCCATGTTGCCGGCAAGGGGCTTATTGTTATGGAAGGAATCGAACAAGCCCGCCCCGGCATAAAACTTCAGGATTTCATTAAATCATCCGACATCAACCATCCCACCATCCAGCACCATCTCAGCGCACTGAAAGGCAATTCAGGTCGTTATTATGCCGCTGTTGGCGGAAGAATTATTGATGTTTATCTTGAACCGATTTTTGATGGGCAGGGCAAAGTCGCGGGAGTAAAAGGGTTATTTTTCGATATTACCGAGCGCAGCCGGCACCATTTAGCAGGGGAGACACTCCCTACAACCATCACAATAAAAGGCATTCCTACCCCTTCCTATATCTGGGAAAAGTCCGGCGATGATTTCATTCTCAAAGAATTTAACGACGCGGCTTATACTATCACGCACGGAACTATAGTAAAAGCCAGAAATGCTCGCTTGCGGGATTTGTATAAAGAAAAGCCCGAATTGATTGAAGATATCGAATATTGTTATAATTTCAAAAACAGTTTTCAAAAACCTGTTGAATACGTTTTTATTCACACAGGCGAAAAACACTTTCTCAACGTTACTTACACCTTTGTTCCTTCCAACATTGTGGCAGTTCACACAGAAGATATTACCGAGCGTAAAAAAGCCGAAGAAGAATTAAAACGAATCCGCCAGATGTATCATCAGGCAATCAGCAACGCCAAAGGCATCGCTTATTTTTTCAAATATTCCAATATGACGTATGAGTTTTTTGAAGAAGACGGCGAAAAACTCCTTGGCATCCCCACCAAAGGTCTGACCTGTCCCAAATTCAACGCCATGATTTTGGAGCGCGAAATCTTCGAACCCGAATATTGCGTTATTGCCGAGCCGTGCGAAGAGCATGTCCATCTCAAAGGCGCAAAGCGCTATGTGGCTAATTACCGCATCAAAACCGCCGAAGAAGAAGATAAATGGCTCATGGACTGCGCTGTCGGCATCCGCGACACTTTCAGCGAGGAACTCATCGGCTCTCTGGGGATATTATTCGAGATCTCGGATAGAAAACGGCTGGAACTGGAACGCGAAGCGCTTCAACGCATCGCAGAAGGTTTGACCACTATACTTGATTTCAAAACTATGGGCTCTTTTCTGGCGGAGGAATTCAGCAAAACCTTTCGCCATGAGGCTTTTCTATTCACCATGTTCCACGATGATAAAAACGAATTTATCAGCATCTATGAAGAAGACACCCCAGAAGGCGCAAAAAAGCCGGTCAAATTCGAACCCGGCAGGATAAACAAATTCAGCAAACACAACCCATTTATGCGCGACCTTAAAACAACGCTGGTTAATCGCAAAGGGGCTCAACTCAAAACTGACCTGTCCATGTTTGGTTGCAAAGAGCGCATTTCCCGTTCCAGTGTGTTTGCCCCGCTCGTCTGGGAAAATCGCTTGATTGGGCTTTTATCAGTTCAGAGCTATACCCCAGGGAAATATGGAGAACGCGACATTCGCCTCATGCGCGGTATTGCAGAACTTTGTGCGGGCGCCGCAGCGCGCATCAAGGTTATCGAAGCCATCCGCATCAAAGACCGAGCCATGGAGTCTTCCATCAACGCCATGCTCATCGCCGACCTTGAAGGCAGGATTACATATGTCAACTCATCCTTCCTGATGATGTGGAATTATGACGATCCCAAAGAGGTCTTGGGGAAAAAGGTCTCCTCCCTTTGGAACAAAGAAAAAGAATGGCAGGCGGCGCTTCAAAAAATGACAGAGCAGGGCGGCTGGCGAGGCGACCTTTCGGCGCAGACAAGAGATGGGCACGTTCTGGACGCTCAGATTTCCCTCAGCGATATCAGGGACGCCGCAGGCAAAAGCATCTGCCTTCTGTGTTCCGTTGTTGATGTGACCGGTCATAACCTGCTCAAAAAAGCGCTGACGATGGCGGAGTTCTCCATCGAGCATGTAATGGACGGCGTGCTGTGGATTGATCCAACCAGCCGCATCATGTATGCAAACAAAGCCATCTGCCATATTTTGGGATATACTCTCGAAGAATTGATGAATCTTTCCATTAGCGATATTAACCCATCGTTCCCAATGAAAAAATGGGGGGCTCACTGGAAGGAAACACAAAAAAAGAAACATATGGTTTTTGAGACCGTCGTCCGCAAAAAAGACGGCGCGCTCATTCCCATTGAAATATCCATTAACTTTATTACCTATAAAGGACAGGAATTCCACTGCTCCTATATGCGGGATATAACAGAGCGGCTCAAAACCGAAGAGGCTATTCGAAAATCCCACCAGATATACCGCAGCGCCATACGTTCCGCAAACGGCGTTGCTTATTCCCAAAATTTTTCTGATTGGACTTATGACTACTTTGACAAGGAAGGCGGAGCCCTGCTGGGTATCCCGTTGGATGGTCTGACGGCGAAAAAATTCAGTGAATTAGTCAAAGAACGAATCGTTCTTGACCCCGATGCGCCGCCCGATATTTATGAATACGGCGCTGCCTTTATGCGCGGTGAAATCGATCAATTCAAGGCAGATTACAGGGTGGTCGTTCCCAGCGGCGAGGAAAAATGGCTCCGCGATTGCTCCGTTCCTCTTAAAGATGAAAAAACCAGCAAGGTCATCGGCTCGCTGGGAATCCTTTATGATATCACAGAACTAAAACGCACAGAGCTTGAAAAAGACGCGCTGCAACATATTATTGAAAAATTATCCACAATTATTGACCCGCGCGAAATGGGAAAAATCATTGCGCAGGAATGTTATAAAATTTTCCGCCACGACGCCTTTTGGTTAAGCATCTGGGACGAGGAGCATAACATTGACTATGGCATTTATGCGGAGGACACCCCTCCCGATGGCAATGCCCCCGTTCCAGTGGAAAATATTATTATGAAGCGGTTGCGAAAAAAACCCGCCTACTGGGACCGCAAACCAAAATTAATCGAAAGGGATGAACCCGTTAGAAAGGACGACTTTCAAACTTTCGGGTATAATCGAATTTCCCGCTCTATCATGCTTGTGCCTTTTATTTGGCAAGACAAACTTCTGGGTTGTCTATCTGTCCAAAGCTACACCAAACATAAATATTCCGAAAGAGATTTGAAATTTCTCAACTCCATTGCCAATCATTGCGCCAGCACAGTGGAGCGCATGGAGGCGATGAAATCCCTGCGCATCAAAGACTGGGCGATTGAATCATCCACAACAGGCTTTGCCATTTCAAATATGTCCGGCAAAATTACCTATGCCAATCATGCCTTTATGGTTCTTTGGAATTTTGACGACATCTCGGATATTGTTGGCAAATCCTTTATTTCTTTTTGGGAGGATAGAAACAAGGCGCAGGAGGCATGGAGAATAATTTGCGAAGAAGGCGATTGGCGGGGAAAACTTAAAGGTGTCTGTGAAGATGAAACAACTTTCAACGCCGATATATCAGCCAGCTTGGTTATTGACCCGGATGGGCAACCCGTTAATATCCTTTTAGCTGTTCACGATATTTCAAAGGCGGAGCTTACCGATGAGGCGCTGGCTCATGCTAAATTCTGCATGGATAACGCGGCGGATGCCATCCTCTGGATTCGCCCCAACGACAAGTTCTTTTATGTCAACAACGCCGCCACAATGCTCTATGGCTATACTCATGACGAATTGATGGATATGCGCGCAGTTGACTTGGACGCGTTTCCTGAAAAAGTCAACATGGCTCGCGAGCAGCTCCGAAAGAAGGGGTTTGTGAAGATGGAATCCGTTCATATAGCAAAAGACGGCAGACGAATCCCCGTTGAACACTTGTATTGAGTTACATTAGATATGGCGATAAGGAATTTATCAGCGCCTTTATCCGCGACCTCTCCGATAGAATTGCAAAAGAAAAATCCCTTCACGAAAACGAATACAAATACAGAATGATTGTAGAAAATGCGGATGCCGTTATCATGTTTTTATCGCTTGACGGCGTTTCTTTGAGTGCCAATCGCGCCGCAGGGCGCCTCTTTGGCGGAAAGCCTCAGGAGTTTGTGGGTAAATCCCTGCATGACCTCTGGTCGCCGGAAGCCGCCGATGCCCTCATCGGTTATATCCGCCAACTGCGCAATACTGGCAACGCCATCTCAATCAATGAATTCCCAGCCATAATTAACGGCAGACGCTATTGGTTCAAAGTTAATCTGCAACCCATTAAGGACACGGATGGAAACATCAGCTGCATTCAGGTTCTGGCGGATGACATCACCAGTCTCAAATCCGCGCAGGAAAATATTATCCAATTCGAACAAATGTATCGCGCAATCCTTGCCAGCAGCCCGCATGGGCAATGCATGATTAATCCCGGCTGGAATATCGTCTGGGCAAACGACGCCATGAAAGGCATATTTGACCCCAAAGGAACGTTGCTTTCCCTTGAAAAGGAATCGTTCAAACAGTTTTTCGAAGGCGAGGAGGAGTTTGAAACGTATCGGAAATCCTCCCGCGCAGCCATCCTCAAAAAAGGATGCGACCGCCGAGATGTCACGCTTGTAACACTCGACGGAGACGCCATCAAATGCAACCTTTCCCTTGTGCGCATGGACCCTTCGCAAACCGCGCCGGGATATGTGGCAACGATAACCGTGCAGTAATTTTTTATAAGTTCATCAGGTTTATAAATATTCGATAAAATCAATCCATGAAAGGCGGGCTCATACCCTCGACGCCGAACTCCTCCAGCAGCTCTTCATATCCGATGAGTTCAACCCCTTTGTCCCTGACCGTCGCCTTAAAACGCGGATTGCAAAGAACATCCGTTTCCGCTTGGCGATGTTTGGACATCTCAAAAAGCCCCGTTGCGTTCAAATCGGTCATAGCCTGCATTTCAGGCGTGTCCATTCCGGGATGAAGGACCATCAGATATACCCCCGGCTCGCCGAGCAATTCAATACTTTGAATCGCCGCCTCAACCTTTTCCTCCGGCGGGACGGCATAAATGCAGTTCGTTTTAACCTCCCCGAAATAACGAGTCAACCCCAGATTATACTCATTGGCGAGTTTTTCCATGATTTCCCGAAACTCCGGCGTGGAGACCGTTGCGCCCATGTGGTTGTCGCAATATGAAATCTTGAGCCCTTTTTTGAGGGCAAGGTCAATCTGCGCCCGCACCTCCGCCTCCACCTCTTCAGGACGGGGCTGATGCGCCATCAAATCCCGCCTTGTGCCGAAGAATTTGCCGAATTTATCCACAAGACTCGGCACTTTATCATAAGGGAGGACCGGTCCCCAGCGGTATTCCCGCCACTCGCTGTTGATATTGGTATGGACGCCCACGCTCACATGCGGATGCCCTTGTAAAATTTCCACCGCCTCATCCAGCCATGGCGTGTTCATAATTACGGAGATGGAAGTCACTATGCCCTGATTGAGAATCTTTTCCAGAGCCAAGTTGACCCCGTGGCAAAAACCAATATCATCCACTCGGATAATCAGCCGTATCTTTTGTTTTCCACTTTTCTCGGAGGTGTATTTTATTCTTGCCTGCGGCGCGGCAATCGCCCCCGCAAGCCCCCTGCCAAAAGATAAACACAAACCTTGAAACATGAAAGCCCCCTTGCAAAGGAATCATTATTGTAATACCCGCAAGGTTTTGTATTCGTCAATATAATAAAAACCGCTGCGCCTAATAAAAAAACAAAATTTTTTCATTGCAAGCCCCTCAAAACACCACATAGGAAAACCATCTAAATCTCATTGGAGAGGCTTTAATGGTTGAAGAGAGTTTCAAAACAAAAAAACGCCGCATGATTGCTATTGCCGAGGATAGTCTCGATTTTCATAATGCTAAAACCGCTTGCGGAATTATTCGATACGGTTTCCATGACCTTCTTGCCGTTATTGACAGCACAAAAGCGGGGCGAACAGCTGATGAATTTGTGCCAGGACTGGGCAAAAAAATACCCATCGTGGCAAACCTTGAAGAAGCCCTCGCCTTCAAACCGGACTGCCTCCTCATCGGCATTGCGCCAAAAGGCGGAGCGCTTCCCGAATCGTGGATGGGTGTGATAAAAGAAACCATCGCCGCCGGACTCGATGTTTACAACGGGTTGCACACCTTTTTAACTAACGATGCCGATATGATGGCGCTGGCGAAAAAACACGGCAGGGTGATCTGGGATGTCCGCAAACCGGATAAAAATCTCCCCGTCGCTCTCGGATACTGCAAAAACGCCAAATCCTATCTCCTTCACACCGTCGGTTCGGATTGCTCGGTCGGCAAAATGACCGCCATGCTCGAACTGCGCGAAGCCATCCGCAAACGCGGCGTGACGATTGAATTTGTCGCCACAGGTCAGACCGGTATCCTTATCACCGGTTGGGGACAGCCGGTGGACGCCATCCCCGGCGATTTTATGGCGGGCGCTGTGGAAATGGAGATTATGGCTCTGGACGGCAAGGTGGATATCATCATGATAGAAGGGCAGGGCTCCCTATTGCATCCGGGTTATTCCGGAGTTACCCTTGCCCTGCTTCATGGCAGCGCGCCTGACGCCCTAATATACTGCCACCAAAGCGATCGCCGCGAGATTGCGCGCGGTTATAAAATCCCAATCCCCCCCGCCTCCGTGATGTGCAAAATATATGAAGATGCCGCCGGCTGGGTCAAGCCAACCCGTACCATCGCCGTTTGCCTGAACACCTCTCGGCAAGATGAAAAAGAGGCGCTTGGCGCCATTCAAGCAACAGCAGAGGAAAGCGGGCTGCCCACAACCGACCCCGTTCGGTTTGACTCAACTGCGGTTGTGGACGCTATTATTGCGGATTACAAAAAATTCCGTTCAAAAAAATAAAGGATTGACGGAAAGCGTCAGCAAATACGAAGGCAAAGATTGTATATATTATTCAGGAGGTGTCCCATGTTTTCAGGCTCAATTTGCGCGGTTGTCACCCCGTTCAAGAATGGGATGGTTGATGAGGTTAAACTCGAAAAATTGGTCGAGTTTCAGATTGCCAATGGAACTAAAGGCATTGTTCCATGCGGCACAACCGGCGAATCCGCCACCATGTCCCATGAAGAGCATCGCCGCGTCATAAAGATTGTCATAAACGCCGCCGCCGGACGAGTCCCTGTTATTGCCGGCACCGGCTCCAATTCCACCGATGAGGCTCTTAGTTTAACAAAATTCGCCAAAGATGCCGGCGCGCAGGCGGCGCTGCTCATCACGCCTTATTACATCAAACCGACACAGGAGGGGCTTTACAGGCATTACCGCAAGGTCGCCGATGAAGTCGAACTTCCGCAGATTCTTTATAATGTGCCCAGCCGCACAGGCGTTTCCATCAATCCCGAAACCGTTGAGCGTCTGGCTCAACACCCCAATATTGTCGCTATCAAAGATGCCACAGGCAGCCTCGATTATGCCAGCGAGATCCGCTCCCGATGCAATATAACGATTCTCTCCGGCAATGATTCCTTAAACCTGCCGCTCCTTTCCATCGGGGCAAAAGGCGCAATCTCCGTTGTGGCAAATGTCATCCCTCGCCTTGTGTCTGATATGATTGAATCTTTTCTTGCGGGGGATACTAAAAAAGCGGAGGAAATCCATAAAAAGATTTTCCCCCTGACGCGGACGCTTTTCATCGAAACCAACCCCATCCCTGTCAAAGCCGCCTTAGAGATGATGGGGCTGATGGGAGGGGAAATCAGGATGCCGCTTACACCGCTTTCGGATAAAAACGTCTCCCTCCTCAAATCCGAAATGGAAAAGATCAACCTGCTTTAAAAATTGGCGTAAAAAAATAACAAAATAATTACCCGCAGATAAAAATTTTTTTATCTATTGGGGTGTGTTTTGCATTGACAGAGATTAAAATAAGGTATTAATCTGTGCTGATTTTGGTTGATATACATAGACGAATTCAGGGGTGAAAGTTTTTTCGGACAATACTTTCATGCCTTGAATCTTTTGTTGGATGACTTATGAATTACAATCCTCAGAACCCTGTCATTGTCCAGGGCGACAGAAGCATTCTCCTTGAAACCGATAACCCGCGTTATGAGGAGGCGCGGGATGCTCTGGCGCTTTTTGCAGAACTTGTCAAAAGTCCTGAACATATACACACCTATCGAATAACGCCCCTTTCGCTATGGAATGCCGCATCCGCCGGCATGACAGCCGATGAAATAATCAACGCCCTTTTAGAATTTGCCAAATATGAAGTCCCGCAAAATATCACCCAAGATGTAAAAGATTACGTTCAAAGATATGGACGGCTTAAACTTATCAAGCAGGAACCCGGCGATAATCTCTGTCTTTTCTCCCTTGATGAAGCCCTCATGGTGGAAATCTACAACCACAAAGTCGTGGAGCCGTTCATCGAGGCAAAAATTGACAAAAACAATATCTTGGTTAAAAAAGGAATGCGCGGCAGGCTTAAACAAGTCCTCATAAAAATCGGATTTCCTGTTGAAGACCTTGCCGGCTATGTCGAAGGCGAGCCGCTCAATATTAACCTGCTTGAAACTTCCAGATCCAAGACCCCTTTTAATTTGCGTATTTACCAGCGCGATGCGGTGGATATTTTTTACGCAGGCGGAAGCAGCCGCGGCGGCAGCGGCGTTCTTGTGCTTCCTTGCGGCGCGGGGAAAACCATTATTGGTATCGGCGTTCTCACGCGCCTTAAACAGCATACGCTCATACTATGCACTAACATTACCGCCCTGCGCCAATGGCGGGATGAAATCCTGGATAAAACAGACCTTCCTCCATCGCAAATAGGCGAATACAGCGGCGAGTTTAAAAATATCAAACCCGTCACAATCACAACCTATCAGATTCTGACCTATCGCCGCAAAAAAGACGAAGATTTCGTCCACATGAATCTCTTCAATCTCCAAAGCTGGGGGCTGATTATTTATGACGAGGTGCATCTCCTGCCAGCGCCGGTGTTCCGCGCCGTTGCAGAAATACAGGGCAAGCGGCGTCTGGGGCTGACGGCTACGCTTGTGCGCGAGGATGAAAAAGAGGACGATGTCTTCAGCCTCATTGGACCCAAAAAATTCGATGTGCCTTGGAAGGTTTTGGAACGTCAAGGTTGGATTGCCAAGGCGTTGTGCACAGAAATACGCATCCCCCTGCCGGAGGCAGAACGCCTGCGATACGCGGTCGCAGACACAAAATCAAAGTTCCGCATCGCATCCGAAAACCCCGCCAAAATTGAAGCTGTCAACCTGTTGATTGAAAAACATAAAGATGACAACATCCTCATCATCGGACAGTATCTTGACCAGTTAGATATCTTAGCGAAACGGTTTAATGCGCCGATTATAACAGGCAAAACCCCCAATAAAGATCGCGAGCGGATATACGGCGATTTCAAAAGCGGGAAGTTGAAACGTTTGATTGTTTCTAAAGTGGCGAATTTTGCCATTGACCTGCCTGACGCCAATGTGGCAGTTCAAGTTTCTGGAACGTTCGGCAGCCGTCAGGAAGAGGCGCAAAGGCTGGGAAGGGTCCTGCGACCAAAGGCAGAGGGTAATTTTGCATTCTTTTATTCGCTTGTCACCAAAGGCTCAAAGGATCAAGAGCTTGCCGAAAACCGACAGCTTTTCCTCACGGAACAAGGATATCGTTACCGCATCATCTCCATTGACGGAATGAATCAGTTGGCGGAGAAAATCAATCAGGAGTAAGCATCGCGCGCTACTGTTCAAAATGCGCCATATTTTGAGTTTCCGATATCCGCCTTTGTCGGAACAATGTGGATAAGGAGATAATATTTCAATGAAGTTGTTGAGCCTTCTCAAAACGCTTGATTATTCTCAGCTGGAATCCATCCGCGAATTCTGGGACCTTCAAGTGCCGCCTTTTTCAGTTAACCAGCCAACTGAAAAAGCGCGTGTTAAAAAGCTTTTGGACCATCTATATCACCGCCTGTCACAGGACACGTATTTCCGACCCGCATTCGGTAAACTAAACCGCGACGAAAAAAATCTTATCTATTTTCTCAGAATCCACGGCGGAGACCTTGAAGAATCCGAAGTCGCCGAGCGATGCTTTGGCGGAGATTTCAAGAAAATGAAAAATCAGGTGAACGCCCTGACCTTAAAAGGTTTTGTTTTCTTTGAAGATTTACGAAGCGAGGAAGTGGGCGCTGTTATGGTTGGGATTCCGGAGACTTATCTCCGCTGGGTCGAACTCCCCGCGTACTGGGAGGGCTATTTGGGCAATTTTCTCAAAGACCGCTCAACGGCTCAACTTCGCGCTATGGCTGTTGAAGGTTTGAAACTGAAACCCGTTTCCAATAAAAAGAATTATCTCCTCGTTCTCATCCGGAGATTCCTCCTTGATCCAGCCAATCTCAAAATGTATATTAACAGTCTTCCCTCGCCGGAAAGAACCGTTTTTGAAACCCTCAAATACCGCAACGGCGTTTGCATTTATCGCGACCTGCTTGCAACAGGCTACCAGAAACGCTACGACCATTCCAAGGCGGATTTCGTTAATAACCTCCTTGCAATAAGCGGGCTGATTTTTACTGCCGTCACCGACCAGAATAAATATAATAATCTCCTTATGATTCCTCGCGATATTGATTATATTATATCGCATGATTTTGTGCCGGATAACCGCACACTGAGCGAACTGGATACTGTTAGCCTTTTAGGCGACCAGTCGTCGCCGCCTCACATTCTGGATAATTCAAATTTTCTTTTGCGCGACCTTGTCATCTTTGCCAGCTACATCTTCCGCAACCAAGTTAAAACCCTTGCCAATGGCGGAATCGGCAAAAACGACCTCAAAAAAATTCTCCCATTTCTTTCAGCGCATAAAACCATTAAATACGTTACCTTTCTTGCCCTCTTTTGCATTTCAAAAAAATTCATCCTTGGCGTGAGCGGACTCTGGAAGGTGACCGCTAATTTCACCAAATGGCTGGAAGATTCCCAACAGTGTTATCGCGACCTTTACCAGTTCTGGGTGGAAACCAACGAATGGAATGAGGAATACGCTGATGGGGACACCGTCCATACAGAGTTTTTCCCCAGCAACCTTGTCAACATTGCTGAAATGCGCAAACTGGTCGTCAAAAATATCTCCAACATCCCCCATAGGCGCTGGATGCACTTCTCCTCCTTTGTCAACGGCATCATCCCGCAGATAGATATCAACCTCCCCAACCGCGGCAGCCAATTGGTTCTTGAAAAAAATAATCGCCCCAATTCATACGTTGTGGAATCCATCCTTGCCGAAACCATGTATTGGATGGGGCTTCTTTCGCTGGGGCTCATGAATATACAAGATATCGAACGGCTGGGCAATAGACCCCTTGAAATTCAACAAATCGGACCAAGACGCGTGCGCCGCAAACAGCAGCGCGGCGGAGAAATTGAATTCTATTTCAGGCTCACCGATTTGGGAAAGCATGTTTTTGAAAGAGAACACCCTTTCGATGCCGCAACAATTTTTACAAAAAAACACAAAGAGCCCTTTGAACTGCTTAAATATGAAATCAAGCATTTCGTCGTTCAGCCCAATCTTGATGTCATCACCCCGCCCGACCTTAATCTTAAAACGTTTTATCGCCTGAACGAATTCGCCGATATTAAAAAAATTGACGTCATGAGCACGCTGAGCATTGCCAGAGATTCGCTCAGAGACGGCATGGACAAAGGCTTGAGCGGAAAACAAGTCCTTGAATTTCTGGAAGAATCCTGCCGCCCCAGCCTTCCGGAAACCGTAAAACACCTCATCAATGAATGCAGCCAGAAACATGGCGAGGTTTACATGGGATATGCCGGCGGATTCATCTTTGTCAATGACCCTATCCTGCTGGAAGATTTACGCTCCCACAGAAAGATTCAGAGCGCCATAAAGGATATCGTTGATCAAAAAGTGGTTATCCTCAATACAAACGTCAATGTCAAACTGCTCGCCAGAGACCTAAAAAATCTGGGATTTATGCCCAAATTGGATTCGGAACGCGTCCATGTGACTAGCGACAAAAAATACCATCTAACGCTCAGCAAAGATGACCTTTATATACTGATTTCCTCGCTCAAATTTATCAACGCCATAGAGGAACAACTCGGCAGCAACATCAGCGAAGACAAAGTTGCGCCCCTTGCTGAGCACCTGAAACCAGACCCGGAGTCATACGCCCCCATCAATTACTTTGTCGAATTCACGACCAGCAACTTCCTCAAACGTTTCCAGAACGCGCTAAAGAAAAAAATAGCGGCAGCCACCGTTAAATATAAAAAACAACTTGCCAGCCTGATTGCGACAGCCGTTCCCCGAATGCCGACAAAATATTCTTTTACCGGACCCAATCCCGCGCTGGAGCTGCCGGATATTCGCGCTATGGTTGAGTTTGCCATAGAGCATGATTTCCAGATTGAGATAGATTATCTCACCACCAGCACAAAGATGATTTCTGAATTGGTGAAGCCCGAATCCATTGAAGAAGATAAAATTTACGGTTTTTGTGAAAAGCATGATTCATACAAAGTTTTCAACCTGAAACGAGTCAAAAAATCCAAGTTGATTTAAATTTGATTGCGCCGGGGCGCCAATCCTTTGGAAGATACGTCTTCTAATGAAAAATTAGGAACATCTTGTGGAAGCTCGCGGACGTTTTTATTGCGCCCCAAATGAGTTTTCAGATAATAATGATTTCCCCGCCGCTTAAGGAAAATTTGAATGATGCAAAACAAAGCCAAACCGCGCATCCTTTATCTGAATTACACAAGCATATTAACGCAGGGAATCCTCCTTTCTCAAGTGGTCATCCCGATGAAGAAACTGGCAAGAGAGGGATACCGAATCACGCTGGTTTCCGGCGAAAGAATAGAGGACTTGCAAAAAAGAAAACAAAGAGAAGCGCTGCATCGGGACTTGGAGGAGGCGGGGGTGGAGATTGTCTTTTTCAGAAAGACGCTCAAGCCTTATCTGAGAGTGGATGCAAAACGCGGAGGACACGCCATCTTCCGCGCGCTTTGCTTCGTTTTTGATCTCGTTCGGCTTTTTTTGTTAACGGGGACGCTCATAATTTCCAGAAAATGCCGCATCGTTCATGCAAGAAGCTATGTGCCCGCCCTTATCGGACTCTTATACAAATATGCCCTCGGCATAAAACTTATCTTTGACCCCAGAGGGTTATTGCCGGAAGAACTAATCATCGCAAGAGGGTGGAGCCATTCTGACTGGCGGTTCAAAACGTGGAAATTTCTTGAGCGGATACTCCTCAAACATTCCAACTACGTTATCGCGCTTTCCAGACCTTTCAAACGCCACCTTTTCAAAATTGTCCCGCGCAAAGATATTTTTATTACGCCTTGCTGCATAGACGCCGAACGGTTCACTTACGACCCTCAGCGACGCCGAGATATGCGGATTAGACTTGGGCTCGGCGAGCATTTTACGCTCGTTTATTCCATCGGATGTTTTGTGCCTTATCAGGTCTTTGATGAAGCGATGATGGTTTTTGATATTTTACGAGAGATTAAACCGGATGCCCGGTTGCTTATCTTAACACCTGAACCGGATTTGATTCGCCAATATTCCTCAAAACGCGCCCTCAATCTGGAAAACGTATCGCTTACGCGCGCCCCATTTTCCAAGGTGCCAGATTATCTGATGGCTTGCGACGCGGGGTTGCTGGTACGATTTCCATCAATTGTCAGCGCAGTCGCATCGCCCGTCAAATTCCCGGAATACCTCGCCTGCGGACTGCCCGTTTTGTCCTATAAAGGCATCGGCGACGCCGAACTCATCATACGCCGATATTCCGTCGGCGAATGCATGACACCGCGCGACCCTGAAAGCATCAAGATGGCAATCCGCCGAATCATGGCGCTCATAGAGGGTTATGGCGACGACCTGCGCTCACAGTGCCGAAGCATAGCCCTGCGTTATTTCTCATGGGAATCATATCTCCCGGTCTATCGCAAATTATATGGGAATCACAATGGAGAGCAAAGCGGCAAACAGAGAGAGGAAAAGAAATGAAATCGGTCCTTCATATCTATAAAGATTATTTTCCGCCTGTTATTGGCGGAATAGAAAAACACATCCATCAAGTTGCAGAAGGCACGCGCGATGAATACGATGTCCGCGTTCTCGTGGCGAACACCCGCTCTAAAACAGAAGTGGAGGACGTCAACGGCATAACTGTTATCAAGGCGGCATCGCTCGGGCGAATTGCATCATCGCCGATATGTCCCACATTTCCCAAACTCTTAAAAAAATATGCCGCAGATATTCTTCATTTTCATTGCCCTAATCCTATCGGCGACATCTCCTATCTTATAAACCGACCATCCGGAAAAGTGGTCGTAACCTATCACAGCGATGTTGTCCGCCAGCGAAGCGCGATGATAATCTACGGCGCCCTTTTGCGCCGTTTCCTGCGCCTCGCATCAGTCATCATGCCAACCTCGCCCCAATATATTGACTCCTCTTCGTATCTATCCGATTGTCGGGATAAATGCGAGCCCGTTCCTCTGGGCATTGAAACAGACCGCTTCCAAAAAACGCCCGCCATAGAGGCGCAAGCGGAGGATATCCGCAAAAGCGTCGGCGGACAGCCCATCATCCTTTTCGTGGGGCGTTTGAGATATTACAAAGGTCTTCACTTTCTGATACAAGCCCTTCCGATGGTCAAAGAATCCCACCTCTTTATTGTCGGCGCCGGACCGGAGGAAACGCCGCTCCGCCGTCAGGCAAAAATGTTCAGAGTTGAAGACCGAGTCACATTTGTTGGAGCGGTAGAAGATGGAAAATTGCCGTTATATTATTATGCTTCGGATATTTTTTGCCTCCCCTCGCATCTTCGGAGCGAGGCTTATGGATTAGTTCAGCTGGAGGCGATGACATGCGGACTGCCTGTTGTGAGCTGCAACCTTAAGACAGGCGTTCCATTTGTGAATAAAGATGGCGAAACGGGAATAATCGTTGAGCCCGGTTCCCCTTCCGCTTTATCAAATGCGCTGAACCAATTGCTTTCAGATGTTGACCTCCGCAAGAAGTTGGGCTCTCAGGCGCAAAAGCGCGCCCTGGCGGAATTCGATGTCTCGGTCATGATTCGGCGCATCAAGGCGGTTTATGAGCGTGTGATTAGCTCTTGACTCAAACCAGCCAAATGAATTGTTATTAACCTTCATGGCGAGCCTGTCGAACCATGAAATCAGCGATGATTGGAGTGTTTCATGATTCCTTCCAGAATCAAACGCGTGGAAGAAGCCGTCAAAGAGCAAATCGCTCTAATACTGCAACAAGAAGTCAAAGACCCGCGCCTGAATTTTGTCACCGTTACAGCTGTGCATGTCAGCAAGGATACACGCAATGCAGATGTCTTTGTCACGGCGCATGATGAATCCGAAACGAACATCAAAAACATTTTGACAGCGCTGGAATCCGCATCCGGTTTCATCCGCCGCGAACTGGGCGAACGCGTGACTCTGCGCCTTCTTCCCGCCTTGAAGTTTCATTATGACAAAACGCTTTCTGAAGGAATGCGCATAGACGCCCTGCTGCATCAATTGGAAAAAGAGGAAACCTCCGACGGCAAACGAAATCAAGAAGAGCCTTGACATTGTTCAAGCCCCAAAGCGATACTTTCTTTTCATATATGAAAGAAATTAAACTCGATTATTTTATTTCAGGCGGAGCAAATGGCTGACCCTTACCAGAGCGGTGCCGCAGGAGCGGTGAAGTTTGTCGCAAAGCGTTCCGTGCTCGCTTCCGTTGCGGTGGTTTTGCAGGGAACTATTCATAATCGCGGGCTTGCCTTAATTCACCCGCAATCCCGATGTGTGAGAGAAAAAGAAATCTTTGAATTTATGGTGGCGGAGGATGAAGGCGCGGGACCGGGCAAGATAGCAAACTCCGTTAGATACTTGGGCTTTGCCGAGGTTGCCATCGGCGGCAATATACGCGTCGGCGATAAAGTGCTTTGCGACGGCAAACTGCTCGGCTGGGTTGCGGGCTTTGATGAAACGCACATGCCCAACCATCTAAACGTTGCGTTGAAGGCATCAGAGGAAGCCCCCGCCATCGAAAAAACAATGAACCTGCGCTCCATTTTGCAATTCATCATGGAGGAAAACTCATGACCTTTTCGCAAAAGCTCAAAGAACTTGGCTTAACCCTGCCGGAAGTGGCAAAACCAGTCGCCGCTTATATTCCCGCTGTTCGCACCGATTCGATTGTCTATTCCTCCGGACAACTCCCCATGGCGGCGGGAACGCTGAAATACAAAGGACGGCTGGGAGACAACATATCGTTGGAAGAGGCTTATGAGGCGGCGCGTATGTGCGCTATGAACGCCCTTGCAGCTGTATGCGCGGAGGCGGGCGGCATTGACGCCATCGAGCGCATCGTCCGCGTCACAGGTTATGTGAATTCAACGCCGGAGTTCACGGAACAGCCAAAAGTGGTGAACGGCGCCTCCGAGTTGATGCTCGCGATTTTCGGAGATGCCGGTCGTCATGCGCGGAGCGCCGTCGGCGTCAGCTCCCTTCCCCTTGGCGCGCCGGTTGAAGTGGAACTGATAGTAAAGTTAAAATAACTTAAAAATTATTTTAATGGGAGAAAATACTTTATGAAACGTGTTTTTATTCCTTGGTTGGTTGTCTGCTTTGCATTGTTAACCATACTGAATGTTTCCGCTCAGAATCAAAGGGAAATGCTAAAGTTTGAAGAAAATGAGACTCTTGAAGAGATCCGAATCAAAATAGAACTAAACGGTTATGATTTCAAAGTTGGGCATAACCGAATTTTTGATATGACGCCCGAGCAAAAAAAGGCTTTTTTCAACCGCAAAAAACCCGCGGTTGTTAAAGAAGCCGCGCCCGATGAAGACATCGGTCCGCTGGCGGCTCACCTTGGCAGGGCTTTGCCCGCCTCTTTTGATTGGCGCAATTACAACGGGCATTCCTATATCGGCGACGTGAGCGACCAAGGCAACTGCGGTGCTTGCTATGCGTTTAGCGCTGCCGCCGCCGCTGAAGGCGCTTGGAATTTTACAAATGGTCACTATGATTCTAAATGCCTTAATCTATCCGAAGCCTTCATCGCGTTCTGCCTGTCCGAATATTATGACGGATTTGGCGGGTGCGATGGGGCAAGTTATGATTATGAGGAACTTGCCGCTATTGTTAGATTTGGGCTGCCTCTGGAAACGGCTTTTCCTTACAAAGATACTTTAACCGCCTGCCTTACCTCGGCGTGGAACGCCCCGCGCGTTCATTTCAAATCATGGCATCGAGTCCCATGCGGAGATGTTGACGCTATCAAAACCGCCATCATGACTTATGGCGTGGTGGATGCCGCCGTTGATGTTGTCGCCGCTTTTCAAGCTTACGAAAGCGGCGTATATGATGATACCAGCACCGACTGCCCCGCAAATCCTTGTTATTATACTGAAACCAATCATGCCATCGCCCTTGTTGGCTGGGATGATGACGGCGATGCCGAAAACAGGGGTTATTGGATACTTCGCAATAGCTGGGGGAATTCGTGGGGCGAAAATGGTTATATGAGAATCCGCTACCGCGCCGCTCGAGTATCCTGCGCTGTCAGCTATCTTGTTGCGGAGCAAGTGCCCACACCCACGCCCACGCCTGTTTATGAGCCCGGCGATAACTGCCTCAAACCCATCGCCGCGGCGGAAGGCGTTTACAAGGGCGATACAACAAACCTGCACAACTTTTACGACCCATCCCGCTCTCCTATTTGGCGCGAAACTTGGTCTTTGGCTGGTCCTGAGTGCGTCTATAAGGTTAATATTCCCGACCCCAGAACGATTGATGCGTTATATGTTAAAGTCGCAAGCGCCTCATTTGATAACGCCATTTACGTTATGAGAGATTGCTCAAATCCCTCCGGCTCCCTCCTTGCTTATGCCGATGATTATTCAGATAAAACAGGCGAAATGCTTACTTGGAAACCCGACAAAGCAGGAGATGTTTATGTGGTCGTGGATAGCTATAACCCCAATATCTTTGGCGCGTTCATGCTTCAAATCAGCCTGAGCGGGGATGTCCCTCTGCCAACGCCCACAGCAACGCCTACCCCGACTTCTCCGCCGCCAACTCCGACGCCCTTCCCGGATCTCAAAAACGAGGAATTTATTTATGAATTTGTGACGACCGATAATTATGCCGAAGGCTGGAAACCCACAACCGTCAGCATCTTCTCCCTGCCCCGATTTATAATAACCCCGGGCAAAATCGGATTTTCCGCCAATGGCAGCCCCAATTGCTACGGTTCATGGGAAAGCCCCTATCATAAATTCACAAAAGGGCAAACATACAAAGCCAGCTTCAAAGTCTGGTCAAGCATCAAAGACCCCAAAAAAGTCCCCTCCTTCCGATTCCGCGCAGAGGATAGCACCTTCCAGACCATCGCCACACTGAATGTCAATAGTCACGGAACGGCGGAAAGCTCCCCCACGGACACCGTTTCCCAGACCTATGAACTCATCTATCGCCCATCCAACTCCGCTTTGGCAAACGGGTATCATCTCACATTTGATCTGGTTAATTTTGGAACGGAGGATGACCCCAACGCGCAAATTATGCTGGATTCGGTAGAAATTAAAAAAGTGTCGGTTTATCCCTGACATCAGCCCGGACGGGCAAGAAATCTGCGGGCATATTGTTCATCGCGGCGCAGCTGCTCCACAAGAGCCTCTGCGCCGTCGAATTTCATCTCCATCCTCAGCCGCTGGATAAAATATATCTCAATTGTCCTATCCACAAGATCCCCGTCGAAATCAAAAACGTGAGCCTCAATGCTGAAATGCTGAGGTTCAAAAGTTGGATTCGTCCCGATGCTCATCATACCATTGTAACAATGATTGTCAATAATGACGCGCACGGCATAAACGCCGTATGCCGGTATTAATAAATCATCGCGCGGTTCAAGGTTGGCGGTGGGATAAGAAAGGTGGCGTCCGCGCCCGAAACCTTTGATGACGCGTCCTCGAATAGAGTATGGACGCCCCAGAAATTCCGCCGCCGTCGCAACCATACCCTGCGTGACCATTTCGCGTATCTTGGTGCTGCTGACCACAATCCCCCGAATCTTGACCGGTTCCATGCATTCCACCGAAATGCCAAATTGCCGCCCCATGAGACTCAGCGTTTCCACATTGCCGGAGCCGCCCTGCCCGAATTGAAAATCATACCCGCACACAACATGGCGCGCGCGCAGCCTCTGCGCCAAAATCTCGCGGATAAAAACCTCCGCAGAAAGATTCGCAACCGCGCGGTCAAAGGGAATTAGAACAATCAAACGCAGTCCCAAATCCTCAAAAAGCCGAACACGCAGGTCATCCGGCGTCAAGCGGGGCGGCATATACGATGGCGCAAGCACAGATAGCGGATGATTGGAAAAGGTTAATACAGCCGGAATTGCGTCCGCCGCCTGCGCCGTTTCCACCGTGCGCCGTATCAAAGCCTGATGCCCAATGTGAATCCCGTCAAACGCGCCAATGGTCGCATGCGTCGTCTGCCCTTCGGGCAGCGCCATCAAATCATCAAGATTATTTATGACCGTAATATTATTCATGATTGTTTTTGTTAATATCCCATATTTCGAAATTCATAACCCGCAAACCGACATCTCCGCCTATTTCCACGGGTCATACGCATCAAGCGAAGCCGCCGGACGCGCCATAGACTCCCCGCGGCTGGCGGCGATTTCCAACGTCATGTTAAATGACTGACCCTCACCCTCAAAGATGGGATATTTTCCCCCCGGCAAAAAACGTTTCGATGCGCAGGTTGAATGCGTCGCCAACCAGTATAGATGATCCACGCCCGCCATGCGCGCCAGTTCCTGCGCCCTCTGAATCTCCTCATCAGAGTCGTTCCATTCAAAAAGGATATATTGCCATGTGATGCGGGGGCGGTCGGAGCCGGCGGCATTTCGCGTTGCAACAAGCCCAGCCATATTTTGATAAACCTTTGAAAAATCTCCGCCTACTCGATACTGGACGTAAGTTTCTTGCGAGGCGCCGTCAACCGAGATTTTGACATAATCCACACTTGTTTCAACAAGGGCTTTTTGCATCTCCGCGCCGATGAAGAGCCCGTTGGTCTCTATGCTGATGAAGAGATGGGGGATTTTTTCCCGCGCATAGCGGAGCATATCAACCGATTGAGGATTCATCAACGGTTCGCCCAGCATGTGAAAACGGATATGCTTCAACGTGGGCGACGCCTCGTCTATCACCTTCTTGAACGCCTCAAGGGAGAGCGCCGTGCGAGGACGAATAAAAAAATTCTCCTCCCACATCCGCGTCAAATCGCAGTTCGGGCAGCGGAGGTTGCAGTTGAAGATAGGGTCAATTTGAAGCCATTGGATGCCGCGCCCCTCGACGGTTTCATTGCCCGTGCGGGGGCGGACGCGCAACGGGCAGCGGACGCATTGCGGCGGCAAATCCCCCGATATCATACGGCGGCGCAGATCCCGATACCGCTCGCCGCCGAAGATTTCCTCCAGCGGCTGCGTGTTCACATTGCCCAGCACCCGCCCCTCAAAGATATCCGTGCAGGCGCAGGTGACACTGCCATCGGCAAGGATGGACATGGACTCGAACACCTCGCTGCAAATCAGGGCGGAAGGCGCGGCGTTTTTCCGCGGCGGTCGGAGCCGACTTTTGATTTTAATCCAAAAATTTCGCATCATCGCTCCTTCGCCACAAATATGTTCTGACACAACATCACCCCGAACCAATTGTCCAATATTTTTGTTGAAATCCCGCAAAGAAGTTTCCTTTTTCACCCAGAGCCGGCAAAAAAATTGAGATAACAAATCCGTATGTTGCATGCGGTAAAATCAAATATTTTAAGTTGATGATAAGGTAGGGTAAATAAAAATAAATGGGATAAAAAAACCGGGGAGACTTGCATCCCCCCGGTTTTTCAAAATACTGAGCCAAAAGGCTCGATTAGATTAATACATTTTCCAATCTTTTACGCCTGATACGGCGCCAATCAACGTCCAATCAGAGAAGGTTGTTATACCCGTAACCGTCGCTGTGTTGTTCACAGTGTCAATCGTGGTTGGATAAGAAGTCCAAGTTGCGCCATCCCAAGCCGCCGCTATCATATTGGCTTCTTCCAGACCGCCTGTAACATCGCCGTCGAGATAATGGAACACAAGCGTTGCCGTAACCCCGCTAATACCGGAGGGCGTGATTGTCCAATAACGATCAAGCGTTTTGGCAGGATCTGCAGCATTGGGATGATCCCCATCTTTAACTGAGGCTGCAATCGTTCCAGTGCCCGTGCCAGCAGCGGTAATGTCAATCTCAACCGGAGTAGATTGGGTTGTGCCGATTGGGAAGAGACGGTTGCCGAGTACTGTGGCATCAATGGAGCGGGTTAACGCGCTGATAACATATCCGTTGGCGGGGAGGGCGATGTCTTTTGCTGTGATGATTTTGCCGTTGGTTGTAATTGTGCCTGCCTCCAGTGTAAGCAGTCCGGAAATGGTAACATCACCAGCCAATGAAATGCCGGCGGCAGCGTTCACAGTCATGTTGGGCAGCGTTATGCCAGCCCAGTTGATGGTCTTTGAAGAAGCGCCGTCATGCACAACGGTCAAAAAGGAACTGGTAGGGGGCGTGATTTGTGCGGCATTCTGAACGTCAACATTTCCGCTGATTGTCCATGTGCGCGCCGCCGTAAACGCTGGATCATAAATTAACGATGTTCCCTCGTTTTGGATGATAAAGTCGCCGCCGATTGACCAGTTGCCCGTTTGACCGCTGATATTCATATTGCCCTGGATATAAGTACCAGGTTTGATTCCCCCAGGGGATTTGAGCAGAACGCAATCATTCAACATAACCAGCGGAGAGCCGCCGCCCAAGGCGCGATGAGCTAAATATTCACCCCAATAAAAATTGGCATAAGTTCTGCCGCTGGTTGCCGGGATGGCACACCAAGAGGTATATGATGAGCCGCTCTCAAAAATGACACAGCTATTGGGAGCTGCAAGGGCAAAAGGGTTGGAACCCGTTCCGCCATTAAAATAACCGTCTTTCAAGCCGCCCTGATAATAGTGCGAACCCGACTCAAAGATAACGCCATTATTGACTGAAGCTGGCAAACCGGCTCCGGAAGTTCCGCCGAATCCGCCGCCTGCGCCTGTTGTTGTTGGCGCCATTGCCGCGGTTGAGCCGCTTTTGAACTTCAACCCGCTGGCTTGCATTGCTATAATTCTATTTTGCAAGGATGCAGCTTCAGAATTAAAAATAACATCTCCATAAATCTCGCCGGTGCTGGCATTGTTAATTTCCAAAACCAGATAAGCACCGGCAACGTTGCTGGTAATTTTTAATGTGCTGCCGGCGTTGACGAGCAAAGCCTGAGCGCCGCCGGATACCGTCAGCTGGCATGCGCCGCTTTGGGGACGCAGGGCAACATAGGCGTTACCGGTGATTATCAATTTGCCGATAGTTTGCGTGGGGACATTGTTCAATTCCACAGCGCCGGTTAAGGAAGCGCCATCAACCGTCAGAATATCGGTGTTTGCCGGTGTTGCACGATTGGGATTCCAACTTGCCGCCGCTTGAAAATCGCCAGCGCCTGTTGGGACATTCCAAGTATATGTGTTCTGGGCTTGAACACTCAATGCCAAAGCCATCACAAAAAACAATACAACAATCTTTTTCATAACAATAATCCTCCTTTAGAAAAACGATAAAAACAAATAAGGTAGGTTCCTTCAACCTGCTAAAACGCGCTTACACATCACCTCCTTAAAACAAACAAAAATTTCACGCAATAAACATCGCTGCGAACAAGACCTTTCTTCATACCGTTTTCATAGATTGCAAGTCAAGTTGTTTTTAAGGATATTTTGAACCGTTTCCCCTTACTTAGACCAATCATATTTCAAAAAGGGAGTAGCGCCGCAGAGTTTTTGGAAAAGGCAGAACACAAAATCCCGCTTATAACCACAGCCGTTAAAGCAACCGACAACGGCAAAATATCTGACTCATCATCACCCCGAACCAATTGTCCAATCTTTTTGTTGAAATCCCGCGATGAAGGTTCATTTTCATCTTGCTTTGGTGACGAAAAAATTGAGAAACTCTATTTGTTTGTTACGTTTGGTTAAATTAAATATTTGTTAAGAGGTATCTCATTATGAGATTCATGATTACACTGGATCGGGATGAAGACGGCGTTTGGATTGCGGAATGTCCGTCCATACCTGGTTGCGTCAGTCAGGGAAAAACCAAGGACGAAGCGCAAGACAATATCAAAGAAGCTATTGAACTCTGTCTTGAAGTTCGTGCGGAAAAAGGGTTGCCCCTGACGATTGAAACAAAACAGGTGGAGGTTGCCGTCTAATGCCGCCTCTTCCGATTTTGAGCGGACTCGATATTGTCCGTGCTTTTAACCATATCGGTTGGAAGGTCGCGCGCCAGCGAGGAAGCCATATAATTATGATAAAAGAAGGCTGCAACGTTACATTGTCAATTCCTGCTCATAAAGAAGTCGCTCGCGGGACATTGCGAAGTTTAATCCGCGCGGCAGACTTGACCGTTTTTGAATTTATCGATCTCTTGAAAAAACAATAAAATACTCGGATTCTTTTTGTTCGCCCTCACCACTTCTCTTATATGAAAATGATGGAAAGCATATCGGAAATTCATGCTTTTGGCATGAGCGCTGGTCTTTGAATCAAAATTTTTTGAATAAATATCCTTGCGTAATTCTTGACGTCCCTGTTTTGCTCGTGAGAGGAAAAGGGGTCAATTAGGCGGAGGCAGGGATGTTCGGGCGGATTTTTTTGAAATTTTTCTGGGATGTGTATGATTATTTGGGACGCCTCATTGTCGCTAATATTATCCTCTGCCTTATCATAACTGGTTTAATATCAGCCATCTGGGCGGCAGGATATCCTTTGTATATGGCAATGGGAAAGGCGCTTTTTCTGCCGGCGCTCGGCATCGGGCTCTTTCTCACTATCGCCCTGCCCTTTCCCGCCGCCGCCATGATTCATTTCTTTTCCCTTGTTTCCGATGAGCATGAACCTGAATGGCGCGATTTCAAAGAAGGGCTGAAAACCCACTATATACCCCTTCTCAAAATCACAGCCGTTTTTATCATTGCCTTCGAACTGCTTTTTCTCAATATTCTTTTTTACATCAGACCCCATGGTTTTGCGCCAGCCCTAAAAATGGCGGGAATGGTTATTGTCGGTTTATGTTTTTGGATTTTTCTTTACCTTGCCGCAATGATGCTTTATGCATATCCCCTTTATGTGCATCAACGCGTGGGAATGAAAAAAAATTTTATTCGTTCATTCATCCTTGTGATGGACAACTTAGGCGTCAGCGTGTTGGCTTTGCTCCTGCTGTTGGGTTTTTGGGGTTTGGGTTTTATGACGCGCGGCGTCCTGATTTTTCTTTTGAATCTGGCGATGACCGCCGCTCTTTGCAACAGCCTTTACGTGAATGTCATGGAAAAATATGAGGCAAAGGAAGCGGCAAAAAATCAGGACGAGTCTCTTGAATCCAGACCCGCCTCGTGGAAGGATATCAAACATGAGGAATTCATCCATGACCGGCACAAACGTTACCAGCGCACATTGAAAGATATCCTCAAACCGTGGGAATATTAATTTTGTGATTAATTAAATTAACGAATAGATGAAGTGAATTTCCGGAAAAACAATAAAAAGCATGCCCTTCGATGGGAATGGGAGATTCGGCAGCATTCGGCGGAGGCGGTCAGGCAGCTTCAGGATTCTATGGGTTTGAATCCCCTGCTTGCGCGCGTTTTGATCTCCCGCGGAATGAAAGAACATGCAGATGTTGAGTCTTTCCTAAATGCTCAACTGGCAAATTTAAGCGACCCATCTCATCTTGTGGATATGGATAAGGCGGTGGAGCGTCTGCTTCGGGCGCTTAATAATCGCGAAAAAATCTGCGTTTATGGCGATTATGATGTGGACGGCATCACCGCAACAGTCCTTCTGGTGCGGTTTTTTAAAAGGTTTGGGCATGATGCTGTGGATTATTGCATCCCCAATAGAATCAGCGACGGATATGGTCTCAAGCGCTCCGCCATTGATAGAATTGCCGGCAGCGGCGCCAAACTCCTTATCACCGTAGATAACGGCATCGCATCGCTGGATGAGGTGGCTTATGCAAATTCGCTGGGGTTGGATGTTATTGTGACAGACCATCATCAACCCGGTCCGCAGCTCCCTGCCGCTGTGGCGGTTGTCAATCCCAATCGGATGGATGCCGGACAAACGCCCAACCCCTTGGCGGGCGTCGGCGTCGCCTTCAAACTCCTCCACGCCTTGCGCCGTCATCTGGACGTGGATATAGCCGAAGTCAATCGCTTCCTTATTTCCATGCTGGATCTGGTGGCGCTGGGGACTGTGGCGGATATTGTGCCGCTCGTTGGCGACAACCGCATCTTTGTCAAACACGGCATTCAGCAAATTCAGAATACAGACAAAGTCGGGCTTCAATCGCTTCTGGAAAATGCAACGGGAAGGGATGTGGTCGTTTCGCCTAACTCCATCAGCTATTATCTCGCGCCGCGTCTTAATGCCGCCGGACGCCATGATAAAGCGTATTTATGCGTGGAGCTTCTTCTCACGGACGACAGAGACCAGGCGCGCTCCTTGACTCGGACGATTAATGATTTGAATGACGAACGCCGATCTATTGAAAACGACATCCTTGAATCTTGCCTTGCCTATATTGAAAAAAATCTTGTTGTGGAAGACCAGAACGTAATCTTAGTCGAAGGCGAAGGCTGGCATATCGGCGTTGTCGGGATTGTCGCATCGCGTCTCCTTGAGCGTTTTTATAAACCCGCCATTGTTTTAGTGGTGGAACGGGACCTTGCGCGCGGCAGCGGACGCAGCATAGACGGATTTGACCTCTATAAAGCGCTTTCGGCATGTCAGGAGCATCTGATTGAATACGGCGGACACAAAATGGCAGCCGGTCTGACCCTGCAGGCAAAAAATATTCCCCTTTTGCGGGAAGCAATCAATCAATATGCCGAAGGCGCAATGGACGAAGTTGTCCAGACTCCCCGCATTTATGTTGATGCCGAGGTCTTTGCGGAAGAACTCACGTTGGAAAATGTGTCCGCGCTATCGCAAATCGAACCATATGGAACCTCCAATCCGCAGCCGGTGTTTTTTATACGCGGCGTCAGCCTCCTTGAACCTTACAGAGTGGTGGGGAACAATCACTTGAAACTTCAACTGTGCAAAGATGGACTATCCTTTAACGGAATCGGTTTTTCCCTTGCCTCGTGCTATCCCGAACTGGAAGATTCCAGCCGGACATTTGACGTCGCCTTTACGCCTGTGATTAACGACTGGCGCGGCAACCGCAACGTTGAAATGGAAATCAAGGACATTCATTTCAATTAGCAACGCGGCTGTTGCCGTTTTTTTTATTTGCATTGCCTACAGGCGTTTGTTACGCCATCGAATGAATATTGTTAAAAATGTGAACAAAAAATTCAAAAAGATGTCAGACAAACCTCAAGAAAATACCGAGTTTCATAGCGAAGAAACAACTTGTCCCTTTATGGATTTTTCCAAAAATGCTGATACAACAGGCGTAAACAAACCTCGTTCGCAAAAAGAAGGGCGGGAAGAAATCTCATCCGAAGGAGCTCGATGGTATCCGCTTTTGTTGCTCATCAAAGGAGAAAGCGTCTCCGAGCGCTACCTGTTAGATAAAGAAGATATAAAAATCGGACGCGACCCTGCGATGGATATCAGCATTCTCTCCGATGACATGGTTTCCAGACGTCATGCTCGCATCATTTGGAATAATTTTAACGACCCGCAAGAATATCCCTTATGCACCATCGAGGATTTAGGCAGTCGGAACGGCACCATTCTCAATCGCGCTTTGATAAAAAATAAAACAAGGCTCTCCGATGGCGACCGTTTCCTTATAGGAAGAACCGTCTTCGGCTTCTACATCAAGGACGACCACGAGGTTAATTATGACAATAAGATGATTAGTCGGGCGCGGTTTGACGGGCTGACCGGTCTTTCCAACCGCCGCACCTTTCAAGAAGATGCGCGGCATTGTATCGCCCAAGCAATCCGACAGAACAACCCGCTGTGTCTCTGCCTCATGGATGTTGACAGTTTCAAGGAAATCAACGATAAATATGGACATGTCGCGGGCGATTATGTCCTGCGGCAGGTCTCGCGCGATATGAATTTGAATTTCCGCGAGGGGGATATTATCGGACGGCTGGGCGGCGACGAGTTTGCCATCCTGATGCCTCAGACGCCTGTTGCAGCCGCGCAGAGCGCCGTGGAGCGTTTCCAGCAAGATATTGCCGGGCGCCCCCTTGCTATTCAAGGCAAACAAATCAATATCAATCTCAGCGCGGGCATCGCCGCCATCAATGATGAGATTACTAAATGGGGCGACCTTTACAGGGCGGCGGACTCCGCCCTTTATGAAGCCAAAAACAGCGGGCGAAACCGCGTTTGTGTTTTTGCGGGAAATATGATCGAACAAGACGTCTCCGATGTTGGGGATGAATAAATAACATTTTATTTTTTGCAAGGAAAAGGACGCTGCCGCTCCTGATTTTTATGACGAGTTCCTTTCATACCAACGGTTATATCGGCGCTGCGCTTTTTGATCTCGACAGCACCCTTTGGGATCACAACCGCGCCCAGCATGGCGCCATCAAAAAAATCTGCATGGATCACGGCATCAACTTTCCAACTTTTTATCCCCTTTATCATCGCCATAATCTGGAAGTCTGGCAAGCGCTTGCGCGAGGCGAAATGCAGATTCAGGATGTCCGCATCGCAAGATTCGCCCGCACGCTGGATGCCCTCAAACTGCAAAACCTTTCCCCCGCAAATCTCAACGACGAATACATGCGCAACTATGCCACAGGTGTTTATCTTATGGATGGAACCGTCAACCTGCTCCAATCGCTCAAACCGCATTACATCCTCGGCATTGTCACCAACGGAACCTTTGATGTCCAATGGAATAAAGTCTCGCATTCCCCCCTCAAAGACTTTATGGATTTTATGATTACGATAGATGACGCCGGTTGCAGCAAACCTGACAGGGAAATCTTCCAGCATGCTTTTGAGCGCTCCGGATTTCCGGCGGAAATGGCAACCTTTATCGGCGACAATTATTACGACGATATTATCGGCGCTACGCTGGCGGGAGCGGGGCGCACCATCTGGTTTAATCCAGACCGCATCCCCATTCCCAATACATTCGATATTCGCCCCACGCATGAAATCCGCCATCTGAACGAATTGATCCCCATCCTTTTAAAAGAGAGCGAAAAACAATAATGGCAACCTTTGATGCGGCAATCCCATTCGACTTAAATGGATTGACAGCCCTTTTGCGGCGCTGATAGGAAATCGCCAACATGATTTGGAAATCTTGTGAACGGGCGGGCTTTTCTTTCGATGGAAAATGCTGAAATTATTTTAATGATACCGGTTTTGTTTTTTTCCCTTTCGCTTCATGAGTATGCCCATGCGCGTGCAGCCTTGTGGGCGGGGGATGACACCGCGCTCCGTGCGGGGAGATTGACGCTTAACCCCATCGCCCACGTTGACCCTATCGGAACGGTGTTTCTGCCGTTGCTATTCCTCGTCCGCGCCCTCAGCGGCGGCGGCGGTTTTTTCTTCGGCTGGGCAAAACCCGTCCCAGTCAACCCCGCCCGTTTTAGAAAAGCAATCTGGGATGTTTATGTCAGCTTTGCCGGACCCGCCTCAAACTTCATCCTCGCCATTATCAGCGCCATTATCTTTAAAATTATCTTCATGGCAAATATTCCCCAGAAAATTGAATTGAATCCTGAACTCTGGCAGGTTCTCATGTTGCTGATATTTAACTTTATAGCCTTGAATGTATTGCTGGGTTTATTTAATCTTATACCTATACCGCCGCTGGATGGCTCCCACATCTTTTTTCATTTCTTTGTCCGCCCATTGACGCGCGATCATATCCTCTTCCAACTATTTATGTTTTTGGAACGATTTGGATTTATTGTTCTTTTATTGTTTTTTTACGGCATTCCCTCCGGTCTGAATCCCTTTTCTTATTTATTCAAACTGACCTTGCAGGGACTGGTCTGGTTCATTCATTTATAGAAAGGAATAAAATGGGCAAGAAACGCATTCTTTCCGGCAATCGTCCCACCGGGAAACTCCATCTGGGCAATTATGTGGGGGCGCTCGAAAATTGGGTTCGTTTACAAAATGAGTATGAATGTTTTTACATGGTGGCGGACTGGCACGCCCTCACCTCCGATTACGCCGATACCTCCGCCATGCGCGGCAATATTGATTCGATGGTTCTGGATTGGCTCGCCGCCGGTCTCGACCCGGACATCTGCGTCATGTTCATCCAATCCAAAGTCAAACAACACGCCGAACTCTCGCTCCTTTTGAGCATGTTCGTCCCGCTCCCGTGGGTGGAGCGGTGTCCAACTTACAAGGAGGCTCTGGCACAGATACAGGATAAGGATTTGCGGACGCACGGCTTTCTGGGGTATCCCATTTTGCAAGCGGCGGATATCCTCATCTACAAAGCGGATGCCGTGCCGGTCGGCGAAGACCAGCTGCCTCATCTCGAACTCACGCGCGAAATCGCCCGCCGCGTCAATTTTATCTACGGTAAAATCTTTACAGAGCCGCAAGACATCCTCTCCCGCGTCCCCAAATTGCTCGGAACGGATGGACGCAAGATGAGCAAATCCTATGGCAACTGTATCTATCTTTCCGATGATGAAAAAACCGTGAACGAAAAAGCGAGTCTGATGGTCACCGACCCCGCGCGGGTGCGCCGCTCAGACAAAGGGCATCCCGAAGTCTGCAGCGTTTTTGACTACCATAAAGTTTTCACCCGTGAGCGCGCCGCTGAAATCGAGCAAGGATGCCGCGACGCTGCGCTGGGTTGTGTTGAATGCAAAAAAATCCTTATGGCTTCGCTGAAAACGCTCCTCGAGCCCATGCGCATCCGACGCGAGGAGCTTTTGAAAAAGCCGGATACCGTCCGCTTTGTTATCGAGGACGGCAATCGCCGCGCCAGCGAAGCGGCGGAAAAAACAATGATTGAAGTGCGGGAAGCCTTGCGACTTGTGCCATGATTGTAATATCAATTAGCAATTATCAAATTGATTTATGACCTATCGAGTTAAAATCCGCGTCTTTGACGGTCCCTTCGACCTCCTGCTTCATCTCATTAAAATCAATGAGATGGATATCAACGACATCCCCATTGCTGAAATCACAAACCAGTATCTCGAATATATCCAGATTATGAAAGATTTGGATCTTGATGTGGCGGGGGAGTTCCTTGTTATGGCAGCCACGCTCATCAACATCAAGGCGCGCAGCCTCCTGCCGTCCCGCGAGGACGACAGCGATGAGGAGGAGATTGACGAAATCCTCTCCGCAAAGGAGTTGATGCGCCAACTCATTGAATATCGGAAATTCAAGGAATTGGCGGAAAATCTGCGCGGACGCGAAGAGCAGTTCTCCCGCATGTTTTTCCGCACAGAAGTCGTCCCGATACTGCCGGGTCTTGAGCGGGAGGATGAACCGCTGCGCGAGGACATCAAAAATCTTTTCAGCGCCTTCTCCCGCGTTTTGCGTTTTGCTGAGGAACGCGGATTTCACAAGGTGTTTGAGGAGGAATTCTCGACGGAGGAAAAGATAACGCAACTCCTCGAAATTCTATCAAGGGAATCATCGGTTGATATCCTGAACGTCTTCAAACAATGCCGGAGCAAAGGCGAGATGTTTGCCTATTTTCTGGCGACGCTGGAGCTATGCCGGCTCCAGAAAATTCGCGTTGTCCAATCGGCGCTTTTTGACTCCATTTATGTAAGTCTGGCGGAGGAAGAATCTCCGGAGGTTCCGGAGGAAACCGGCAACAGTCCGGCTCCGACCGCATGAGAGAGGAGAATGATATGAACCGAATCATGCCGGTTTTTCTGGCGGTGGTCATGCTCGGCGCTTTGTGCGCTTGCCATCGGGAACCGATTATAATCCCCGATTACCCATCGGCAACAGAGCAATATCTCTTTGCCAAAAAACAAAAGGAAACGGCGTTTCTGGCGCCTTCGCGCGATACAAAAAGAAAAGAACAAATAACGGCTGCCATCATGGCTTTTGAGCGCGTCATCGAACGTTACCCCGATGATTTGCGCGTGACGCCGTTAGCATGGATGGACTTGGGCGATATGTATCTCCATAATAAGGATTACAAGGAAGCGGTTAAAAATTATGAAACCGTCCTTCAAAAATATCCCGATCAGGATGATGCCGTTTGCAAATCCCTTTACGGCATGGGGCGCGCCTATGACGGATTGAAAGATTACGAAAAAGCCCTTGATTATTACAAACAGTGTTTTGAGCGGTTTGAAAATGATAAAAATCAGCTGCTTGCTATGCTTGGAAGGCAGGCAAGACAATCCTACGGAAGGATAAGAATTAAGAAATGAAAATGAAAAAGGGGTTTATTTTTGGATTTCTTTTCGCATTTATTTTATGCGGATTTCTTCCGGCGGGCGAACCGCCTATCACCGGCTTGCGGCGTTCAATTGAACGCTATAACAAAGACTCCCTTGCCGTGCGCTCGATGAACCCGGTGTTCGATGAGTTCCCCGACTCTTCTCTTGTGGATTTCAGCTACTTGCTCGACCCGCCCGCAGGCAAGTTTGGATTTGTCAAAACCGGCGAAGACGGGCACTTTCACTTTGAAAAAAACAACCAACGCATTCGATTTTGGGGCGTGACTGTGGCGGCTGCCCACATTGATATCCCCAAAGAGCGCATCCGTCTGGCTGTGGACACCATCGCCCGTTCAGGATGCAACCTCCTTCGCCTCCACGAAATTGATAACCGCGGCGGGGAAAAATATAGCCTTGTGCGCCGCAATATCATAGATGAAGCCTGGCCTAATAATGATAACTCCCGCCACTTTGACCCCGAATACCGTGACCGCGTGGATTATTGGATTTCTTGCGCCAAGGCGCGCGGAATTTATGTCTATCTGGTTGTGCGGGCATACCGCACCTTCCGCGCCGGAGACGAGGTGGCGGCGGCGGATAAACTCGACCGCAAAGCCCGCCCTTATGGATATTTCAACGCCCGTCTTCTTGAACTTCAGGATGAATATATCACCCAATGGCTCTTCAAACACAAAAACCCTTACACCGGTCTGCCCAACGGACTCGACCCCGCGGTCTGTATGATTGAGTTAATCAATGAGGATAGTCTTTTTTGCGATCCGAACGAGTGGGTAAATTTCATCGAACCATACAAGTCGGAGTTTCGCCAGTTATGGAACGAGTGGCTGAAATCGCAATATGGCGACACGGAAAAGTTGCGAGACGCTTGGTGGCTGCCCGATAGCTCGTGGTCGGCGCTGACGGCGGATGAACGGCTTGAAAACGGCACCGTCCAAATCCCCGATATGAAGACGCGGCAGATGAAAGACATCAAACCAGAAAAATCCGGCGAGGCGCTCTCTCATCCCCTGCGTCAAAAAGATGGGGCGAAATTCGCCGTTTATCTCCAGCGCAAAATATTCTCCCGACAGCGCGACGTGATTCGCGCCGCCGGATGCCCCATCCCTCTCACCGCTGTGGTCAACAGCCAGGTGGCGCCTGATACATGGAGCGTGATTCAAGAGCTCGACTTCACCGGCGAAAACGCCTATCAAGACCATCCCGCTTTTAAAGGCGGAGAGGAATGGGTGGGCAAGGCATTTTATCAAAATGGTAATTATCTCAAACAACGCGGCGCATGGAGCGCCGGACCTTACATGGCTCAATATAAATGGGCGGGAAAGCCGCTTGTCTGCCGTGAATGGGCGCTCTGCTGGCCTAATGAATTCCGCAGCTCTGCAAACTTGAACATGGCGGCGCAGGCGCTTCTGCAAGATTATGACGCCATGATTCATTTTGCCTATTACACAATGGGGGATCATTTCGCATGCAGCGCCTTTGCCCCGCAGGCTGACCCCGCCCGTTGGGGAACCTTTGGCTATGCCGCCGACCTTTTCATCACCGGCGACATCAAACCCGCCGAAAGAGTTGTCGAAGTTGTTTATACCGACGACGACCTTTATTACTGGGGCGATTATATGAACAGCCTTTACACGCTGGCATGGGAATGCCGCGTCCAGAACCGCCATTTTTCCGGCGCCGCCGCCTCGGATGCCGATATTCGAATCGCTAGCGGTCGTAGCGGGCTGGGAGTTTTTGCGGGTTCGCATAATATTCTTTGGGATGGGAGATTTGACCGCTGGGCGGATTTTCCCGCCGATGCGCGCCGCAAGGGGATTTTCTTCTCCAGCGGCTATCAGGAGCCGATTCTTTTCAACGGCGGCGACTTTCCCACAACAGCCGTGTTGCGCGCGGGCTTTGAGCCTCTTTGGGAGGCGGAGGGCTCTTGCGCCGCATTCTTTGACCCGCGCCAGAAAAACATCCTCTCCATCAACCCAGATTCCGCAAAGACAATCGAAGCCGCGCGCGGATTGCTTGATATGATTGAAAAACAGGATACAAAATACAGCCCCGTGCCGGAGCCTCAAACCGTTGTCATCCGCTCCGGTGAAATCATCCGCGATTTTAAAAACGGGCGCATGGTCATCAACACGCCGCGCTTTCGCGCCTTACAGGGCGAATTCAAAATCACCGACCGCGTTCTGGCGGGCTCCCTTGCCGCTATATCGCGTTCTCCTGTTGCCTGCATTGCCGCCGTTTCGCTGGATAAAAAGCCCATCGAGGAATCAATGCGCTTCTCTCTTAAAATGGTCACGCAGGCAATTAACAGAGGTCAATTGCTCAAACCGATTTCCGGAAGAGATGTCCCGGGCAACTTTATCCTCGAACATCAAGGAAGCGTGCCCGTGCAAACGCTGGGCAAGGCAACGGAAACGCCGACTTCCATCTGGCTTGGCGCTGAATTGCTTGTCGAGGTGTATATGATTAACGGCACTTGGGAGATAATTGTTGACCGTGAAAAAAAAGAGGTCTGCGTTTTCTGCGACACTCCGAACATGCGGTTCAATCTTGGCAAGGCGGCTTTTGGCGAGTCCATGCCGGAAAATCTTTACATGCAAAAATACTTCGTAGAATATCCGCCCGCTGAAACAGTCGCCGTCAAACCGGACTTCATCTATCCCGGTTACGCCAAATACGTCCGTTTAACGGCAAAGCCCTGATTTCGCTTGAACGTTTTTTTGGCTATTTTGCATATTCAAATTATTACACGGGGAGGAGATATATGGTAACAGCCATCGTTCTCATTAATGCGGAGCGCGACAGCGTCCGCGAAGTGGCGGAGTCCCTCCATCAGCTCAAAGGTGTTGCGGAGGTCTATTCTGTTGCAGGGCAATATGACCTTGTCGCGATTCTGCGGGCAAAAGATAACGAAGAGATTGCGGATATTGTCACTTCGCAACTCTTGAAACTCGAAGGCATCCAAAAAACGGAAACCCTTATCGCTTTTGGAACTTATTCCCGCTATGACTTGGACCATCTTTTCAGCATCGGGCAGGAACAGGAATAATCGTCCTTTCGGATGGAAAAACACAACAACAACCGATTGCTGATGCTGGCGCTGGGCGTTCTGCCGGGCGCAGGACCCGCCCGCCTCAAAGACCTTTGGGAAAGCCTCCGCATAGAAGGCTTAACATGGGATGACCTGCCCAGCCTAAAACCTGAAAAAATTCGCCGGTTGAGCCTTTCTCTCCCGATGCAGAAGGCGATTGAAAAATTGCCGCTCGCCCTTGAGGAGGCGAACGCCCTGCAAGAAAAAATGACCGCGCAAGGCATCGGCTGGCTCTCTTGGGATGACGAACTCTATCCGCCGCGCCTCCGGCAATTCATATCCCCCGCCCCGCCGTTTCTCCTTTTTTATTCGGGAAATCCCGACCTTTTGAAAAGCCGCCATATCATCGGCATCATTGGAACGCGCAGACCCACCGCGAGCGGGATCAAGGCTGCCCAAATGGCGGCGGAGGCGACCGCCAAACGGAAGGTTGCGGTGGCAAGCGGGGGAGCAAACGGGATTGATGAGGCGGCGCATAAATCCGCCCTGCAATTCGGCGCATCCATTTTTGTGCTGCCTTGGGGACTTTTTTATCTGGAACGCATGAAGCGCTTTTCCTATTTATTGAACGGACTTAATCATCTGTTTCTTTCCGAGTTTCATCCGCGAGACCGCGGGACGCGAATCACGCCTATTCAGCGAAACAGAACCGTTGCCGCACTCTCGGACGCCTTGCTGGCGGTCGAGACAGGCGCCGTCGGCGGGACACTTCATACCGTGCGTTTTGCGCGTGGATTCAAAAAACCGATTCTTGCTGTGGATTATTCGCCGGAAAAAAATCCCGCGGGCAACGCCTCGCTTCTTTCCACTGTGGCGCAGAAAATTCCCGCCTCAAAACTGGATGATAAAATCGCATGGGATATTTTGCGGAACGCGCTTAAACGCGGCGCGGCGCTTGCCTTGCGAAAACCGCCTGAACAGGCAACCTTGTTCCCATAAAGACTTTAACCCCGAAAGGATTTTATATGGATGGCTCGGCTTTGATTTTTTGCGAAGGGGCGCTGGGAGCCCCCTGCGGCAAAACGGCTAATGGACTTGTTAGATTTACCGAGCGGTATAAAATCATCGGCGTGATTGATTCGCAATATGCCGGACGCGATGCAGGCGAGGTTCTTGATGGACGCCCCAACGGCATTCCGATTTTTAGCAGCCTGCCTGAGGCTCTTCAATCGCTTCCCGAAAAACCGCGTTACCTTGTGATTGGTCTTGCGCCGGATGGCGGAAATCTGCCGGAGCATTGCAGACCTGCGGTCGCAAATGCGCTGCGGCATGGCATTAATGTGGATAGCGGGCTTCATGTCTTTTTAAGCGAGGATGAAGAATTTATCCATGCCGCAGAAGAAGGCGGAGCGCAAATCCGCGACGTCCGCAAACCGCCCCCGCGCGATAAACTCCGCTTCTGGTCAGGCAAAATTTCAGAAGTGAAATCTTTTAAAGCGGCTTTGCTTGGCACCGATTCAGGCATCGGCAAACGCACCACAGCGGTTATATTAAATCGCGCTTTGAAAGAATCCGGCATCGCAAGCGCATTGGTCGGCACGGGGCAAACCGCATGGATGCAGGGCGTTTCGCATGGAATGATTCTCGACTCCACCGTGAATGATTTTGTAACGGGAGAATTGGAGCATGCCGTTTGGAGCGCATGGAACGACCTTCAGCCCAAGGTTATCATCATCGAGGGACAAGGCTGCCTTACACACCCCGCCTATCCCGGCGGCTTCGAAATCATCGCCGCCTGCCGCCCCGATGCCATCATCCTTCAACACGCCCCTATGCGCAAATACTATGATGGATTTCCAGACCTGCCTCTGGCGGGCATCGAAAAAGAGATGGAGATTCTGCGTGTTCTGACGCCGGCGCCCATCATCGCCATCGCCCTCAATCATGAAGGTATGGACAGCGCGCAGATTGAGCAAACCATCGCAGAATACGAGCGAAAATACGGCATTCCCTGTTGCGACCCGCTGTCAACAAACACACAAAAACTAATAACTGTGTTTAATAAATTTCTCAAATAAATGCAAAAAAAACATTGAAATTTTTTTCACTGGATACCATCATCCACCCGCTTAAATCGAGAATTGGAGGTTGCTATGAATATATTTTTTATTAGCAGAAAGACCCTGTGTCTGGCATTTGTTATGTGCTTTGTTTTATCTTTTGCTGTGGCGCGCCAAACCGCGTTTGATTATTCGTTAGTAACAACTTTGCAAGGCGGCGTGCGTTCGGTGGCTTATGCAGATATGGACAAAGATGGCGATCTGGACATCATCGCCGTTGGCGGATGGAAAACTACACATCCTATTGTTAAATATTATGGCGAAATTTATTGGTATGAAAACAACGGTTCCGGCGGCGGATGGACGCAGCATTATGTTGATGAATTTTTGGATGCCATATCTGTTTGTGTTGCCGATGTTGACGGCGATGGCGATATGGATATTATTGCAGCGTCGTATCATCTTAATGAGATTTCCCTATGGAAAAATGACGGCAAAGGCGGCGGTTGGGAGAAAACGCAGATTGTGGCTGATTTTGCCGGCGCTTGCTCCGTTTTCCCCGCAGATGTTGACGGCGATGGCGATATTGATATCGTCGCCGCCGCAAAAGACAGCAACACCGTTGCATGGTTTGTTAATAACGGAACCGGCGGCGGATGGAAAAAGAATATTGTAACCACTTCATTCAAGGGCGCGGCATGTGTTCAAGCCGCCGATTTTAATAACGATGGGAAAATAGATATTGTCGGAGCGGCGGAAATAGATGGCGAAATCGCATGGTGGCGCAATGACGGCGGCGGCACGACGTGGACGAAATCTTTTATAAAAAATTTATTTATCGGCGCTAAATATGTCCATGCCGCTGACGTGGACGGAGACGGCTTTTGCGATGTCGTCGGCGCTGCGGCAGACATCAATACAATTGGATTTTTCAAAAACCCGGGGATTGATGATATGTGGACATATCGTGTTGTGTCTTCGGACGTTGAAGGCGTTTCCTCGGTCTGGGTTGCCGATTTGGATGGCGATTGCGATGGCGATATTCTGGCAACAGGTTTGACCCAGCGAAGTCTTTCATGGTTTGAAAATCAGGATAAAAACGGAACGGTCTGGAAGCGTACCGATCTCTCATTGTCATTTTCCGGAGCCAGCGAAGTCAAAGCAGCTGATTTTGATAATGACGGAGATTTGGATATTATCGGCGCGGCTTCTATCATCAACACGATTAGCCTTCATAAAAACCGCACCATTCACCGAAGCGCAATTTTTCCGTTTATGGAAATTATTGATAATTCCTTACCCAGCCCGCGCGCCCTTGTTCAGGCGGACATCAACCGCGACGGTTATCTTGATTTTATCGCCGGCTCTAATTCCAGCGGCGAAATCATCTGGTATCGCAACAGCGCCGATTATTTTACCTCATTCACACAACATGCCATTGCATCGGATTTGAGCCAAATATCCGCGCTTGATGTTGGGGATATTGATAACGATGGCAACCTTGATATCGCCGCAGCGTCTATCGCCGATAAAAAAATCAACTGGTATGAATCCAACACCGGCGGCGCAACATTTAATAAATTCACAGCCGTTTCCAATCTCGGCGGCGTAAGCGCTGTCAAACTCGCCGATATTGACGGCGACGGATGGCAAGATATTGTTGCAGCCGTTAATGAAAATAGGGATAATATCTATGGGATTGTCTGGCTGAAAAATGACGGCACGCCCCAAAACGGCGGCTGGACGGTTTCAACAATTTTTGAAAGCGATAAAGGACCCGTCTCGCTTGCCATTGCCGATATTGACCGCGACGGACGCCTTGATATTGTTTCCGGTTATGATGCGGGCGGCAGTATTTATTGGCACAGAAACCGCAGTAATTCCGGAGCGGTTGTTTTTGATAATTATAAAATTGCCGAGCTGAATAATGTCCCTGCCATCGCAGTTGCCGATATAAACAAAGACGGCTGGATTGATATTCTTGCCATCAATCGTGGCACATCAGCGGGGATTCCTCCGGTCTCCTTTGAGCACATCCTCTGGTTTAAAAATGAAAAAACTCTCGCAGGCTCTTGGAGCAGATTAATGATAGAAACTTCAGCAAGCGGAGCCAGAACGCTTGCCGCCGCCGACCTTGATGGCGATGGCGATATAGACATCATCAGCGGCTATCGAGTCGCGCCTGTTTTGGGAGTCCACCATTCCGGTTTGAAATGGTATGAAAATGACGGCGCCAAAGACCCCTCATTCAAAACTTATACTGATACTATGTTTATCGGACCTTCATCGCAACTTATAAACTCCGTTGCGGTTGGAGATTTTAACAAAGATGGAAGAGTGGATAAAATATGCTCCGCCACAAATAACACTATCCGCTGGAAACAAAATCGTGGCGGTCAGTTCGCCCTTTTCACAGACAACACATCCACGGATACCATCAAAATGGGCGCTGTGGACGACGTTTTTAAGATTAATGTCATTCACAAAGGACGCACCGGAGACCTCGACCTTGAGCCTTCCATGTTCCACCTTATTTTCAAAGATAAGGAGGGAAATCCCTTGACCAGCGATCAAGCCACTTCGCTAATCGCGCAGATATCCCTTTACGGCGACGACGGCTCCGGCGTTTTTGAACCCGAAACCGACACCTTGATTGCCTTTACAAACTCGTTAAATCTAGAGCCTGACGGCTCTTTTCAATTCGTTTTACCCGCGAACGATGATTTGTTGAAAATTGTTTATGGAGCGCCCAAAACATTTTTCATAACCGTTCAAATAGCAGATAGAGCTGTTCTGGCAAATCCCAAAAGTTTCCGCATCACACATGCAACAGAGTCCAGCAGCGCCGCCCGAGAACGCATAAATGATATCCCGCTTACCCTTGAGTATGCCCCGAACAAAACCACAAAAATCATCACAGCAACCGGAACAATCCCAGTGAACATAGTATATCAAGAACCAAACATGACCGACGGCTACGACACCCCATCATGGCAGCAGGGGCTCTTAAACGTGAACAAAATCGCAAATGTCTGGGTCTGCCCGGACAACGACCCCATTGTGAAAATCAAATGGTGGGGCTCTCATATCGGTTGGCAAAATACCACATCCAGAGAAGTCCAACCGCCTTCCAATGAACTGCCGGATTTGTTTACCATCCGGATTTACAATTACGACCTCCAAAAATATCCCCAGCCCGGAACACTGGAGAAAGAGTTTTATATTAAAAGTTACTCGGTCAAATGGTATGGCGCGCAAAGAATCTGGAACGATACAAAAAAATATGAACATGAATTCGTTTATGAATACCAACTTGAAACCCCATTCCCGCAGGAAAAAGACAAACACTACATGCTCGCCATTCAGGCAGTCTATGGGGATGTCGAACCGCGTTTCCCCTGGGGTTGGCTTAACAGCAAAGTAATAGGCAAAAGTCTTGGCGCGGTTAGTAAAAAAGGAATGAGCGCTTGGGTTGCGCTCGTTTGGCCCAAGGGACATCCTCTTGCGCCCGAAACCATGCAAATGGCATTTGAACTTACGCCGGTAACCGCCGTGACACCCACACCCACGCCGCAGCCGCGTCAGGTCATTGACCACCTCCTTGCCAAACCCGGCGGCGTGGCTGTTGATTACAACTCCGATACAGTCGTGGACATCGCCGACGTCGTGATGATGATTTTACTCGGATATTAGGCAACAACCAAATTGCGAAGGGAAATGCGGAATGGACTTTATCTGTTTCATTATTATCGGAATACTTGCCGGCTGGCTGGCGGGACACATCATGAAAGGCAGGGGATGGGGAATCATCGGCAATCTGGCAGTCGGCATGATCGGCGCAATTTTCGGCGGATTTCTTTTCAGAATACTTGGGCTTAAATCTATCGGATTCATTGGAGACCTCATCATAGCAACCACCGGCGCCGTAGTCTTGCTCTCTATCCTCCGCGCCTTTACCCGCCGACGGAGATAGCCGCCGCATCCGCCTCTCCATGTTTGACACGCGACTAAACATCGGCAATAAAACGTTCTCCTATCAATACGACACGCTGAACCGTCTGACGCGCGAGACGTATCCCAACAGTGACTACATCGAATACACATACAACACGGCGGGGCGGCGCGCCACGCTGCGCCTGCCGTCGGGACACACGCAGACCTACTCCTACGACACGCGCAGGCGGTTGTCGTCTATCGTCCACAGCCTCGGCAACAAGACGTTTTCCTACACTTACAACAGCGATAACACGCTTGCCTACACCTTCTATCCCAACTTGATTACGAATTATTTCAGCTATGACAATCTCTACCGCCTCAGCACAGTGAATGTTAAAGACGACAATCAGGATTCGGTCTATTCGATTGACTACGCCTATGACGCAAACGGCAATCGCACGCAGGCATTCTGGGACAGCGGCACGGGCGTCAACACATTCAAATACAAAAAGTATTACACTTATGACGCGCTGAATCAGATGAAATCCGAGAAAAAAATGAATCAGGCGTTGACATCGCGGCTGTATGAATATCAGTATCAATTCGATGCGGCGGGAAATCGGACGCAGATGAAATATTTTAACGGGAGCACGAACACGACAACTTCATACGCTCATAACAACGGCAATCAATTGACGTTGCGGTCTGTGGGCGGGGCGATTTATTCTTATGATTACGACGCAAACGGCAATATGACTGTTGCTTATGACCACAAGGGCGAACCGCAACGCGAGTTCATATGGAACTGCGATGACCGGCTGATAGCAGCGAACAAAGATGGTTACGGCTCAGCCAGTTATGTGTATGACGCGCTGGGGCGGCGGCTTGTGAGAACAGTGGGAACCACGTCCACATTTTATTATTACGACGGCTTGACGGTGATTGCTGAGAAGCAAAAAGTCGGCGCGGGGAATTGGGACTGGCAGCGCGTCTTCACAGTCGCCCCCGGAGTTATCGGCAACATCTTCCGCATCAGCGAAAAGAGCGGAGCAAACTGGACGGATGCGTATTACCACTACGACGCCATCGGTAACGTCGTCCTGCGCACGAACGGCTCCGGCAGCGTCCTCGAATCCCTCGATCAAGAAGCCTACGGCAATGTCAAAGTCGGCTCGCAGGCGGGCTATCATCTGACAACCAAGGAATATGATTCTGTCCCAGAATTATATTATTTCTGGCAAAGGTGGTATGATTTTTCATTAGGAGCATTGTCAAAAAGAACAAATTATCCAATATATATTGAATCTCCATATCAGTTTTGCTACAATAACACCTTAAAATATATAGATCCAACAGGGTTATATCCACAAACAAGTTATGGGGCATGCTGGGCAGCTTGTATGATTGAACTGAACCGAAATTGTTGGAATTGGTTTTCTAGTATGGTTTTAGGAGCTGGAGCTTCAGGTTGTTCATCATTATCTGTAACAGCAATTGGAATAATTGGAGGAGCGGGTTCCACAAGTTGGGGTAATATACTGTATTGTCGCGCACAATGCGCTCATCTTCTTCCTCCTCCTCCTCCAATTGTAATTCCCGTTCCATTGCCAGAATATTGCCAATGGTTTTATTAATTTTAAGAATAAGCTTTGGGAGTATTTCAAATGAAAAACAAAACAAACCAAGGGATAATTTTATTGTTAACAATGGGATATATTCTTATAATCAATTTAATAAGTCATTACATTGACAGGTATTATTATAACTTCATTATAGTACTGTCATTTTTTATGATATCATTGACATGGATAATTATCAGACGAATGTATAATTACATTGCTTTAAATACGCTTTGTCTTATGGTTGCAATTGTATTATGCATGTTCTTCCCCAAAATGAATAGTGCTGTTTTTTACATAATGCTGACAATACTTATATTTTTCATGTTCATACACAAGTTCAAAAATAAAATGGAATAATATGAGTCTAATAAAGTTCAGATTGCACGGATGCTCTTCTTGCGGCGATTTGGGCGCGGTGGCGGCGAGGGTGGGCGCCAAAAATCAGCGAACGGAAGATGAATCAGGCGTTGACATCGCGGCTGTATGAATATCAGTATCAATTTGATGCGGCGGGGAATCGGACGCAGATGAAGTATTTCGACGGGAGCACGACTACGACAACTTCATACGCTCATAACAACGGCAATCAATTGACGTTGCGGTCAGTGGGCGGGGCGATTTATTCTTATGATTACGACGCTAACGGCAATATGACTGTTGCTTACGACCACAAAGAGGAACCGCAACGCGAGTTCATATGGAACCGCGATGACCGACTGATAGCAGCGAACAGGGATGAATACGGTTCGTCCAGTTATGTGTATGACGCGCTGGGGCGTCGGCTTGTGAGAACAGTGGGAACCACGTCCACATTTTATTATTACGACGGCTTGACGGTGATTGCCGAGAAGCAAAAAGTCGGCGCGGGAAATTGGGACTGGCAGCGTATTTTCACAGTCGCCCCCGGCGTTATCGGGAACATCTTCCGCATCAGCGAAAAGTCCGGCGCAAACTGGACAGATGCCTACTATCACTATGACGCCATCGGCAACGTCGTCCTGCGCACAAACACTTACGGCGGCGTCCTCGAAGCCATTGACCAAGAAGCCTACGGCAATGTCAAGGTTGGCTCACAATCGGGGTATCATATTCATAATAAGGAATATGATTGTATTGGCGAATTGTATAATTATAATTTCAGATTGTATGACCCAATAATTGGACGTTTTATTCAACCAGGCTCATCTTACACATTTTCTCAAAACAATCCTTCGCAAAGTGTTAAAAGAGAATTATTTGCAATTCAGAATTGTTTTAATGAAACAAAAGATGAGGCAAAAAATGGAGGGGCTTGCGCCAATTTTGCAGATAAAATGTGCGGGGGTAACAATGGAGATGGTATGATAAAGCAATGTTTGGCAAGAAAGGGAATAACGTTACAACACTGTAAGATAGGTTTAATAACATGGCGAGGTGGAGTTCACACTGAATGTAAGGTTATATGTGATGGTGGGATTAGTTGTGAAATGGGAGATTGGGATTTTGGGCCTTGGGAATTCACTCAACCATACTCAACTTGTGGTAGATTTGGTATTCCAGATTATCCAGATCCTGCACCATGTGGTATTAAATAATGGCTGCTTATTATATTACATATACTATAATCTTTATTACTATTTCTTTATTTTATATAGTACCAATATTAGCAATATTATTTTTGGCCCAAATATTTTGTAAATATAAAAATAGATCACACTCAAAACGATTGATTTATTTAATAATTATTGTAGTTATGTTAATAAGAGTTATTTCAGTATTGGCAACCTTAATAATAATTTATAAAAACCCACCCCCAAGCAATGCGGCTGAATTATACAAGAAAATGGGGGTGCTAAAATGGGTAGTTGCCCCTGATGTTAATATAATAGAAACTCATCTATATAAAAGAAGAAATGAGATGTACAAAAAATTGGAAAATATAATTAATAATTTCGATGTAGATTTATCCGAAAAAAACATACCTAATTTACCTGTTGATATTTATGATGGATATTGTATCAAACGAAGAGAAGATAAACACAATATATATCTCTATAGTATCGGCCCTGATAAAATTGATGATAATGCAGAAATTATTTACGATCCAACTAATGGGTTGAAAAGTATTGGGGATTTAATAGTCAAAAGGAATAAATGAACTGTGAGCTGTTTCACATTGGCTTGACAAAAACCGGTTCATCACAGGTTGGGATATTATGGGGTATCGCAAAATCGGCGGGGGCGGATGCTCTTCTTGCGGCGATATGGGCGCGGTGGCGACGATGGTGGACGCCAAAAATCAGCGAGCGGAAGATGAGTCAGGCCTTGACATCGCGGCTGTATGAATATCAGTATCAATTCGATGCGGCGGCTTAACGTTAGCGTATGAGGCAAAAAGAGCGGGGAACACTTGACTGTTTGTGGGCTGGACGGAGGAGAGCGTTCAGGCGTCTATCCCAATAGTTCGTATTCGGCATCAATCCTTTGATAATTTTACCTTGCATTTACCTTGCGAACTCTGCCATAAATAATATGTAAACTTGAGGAGATAAGCGAGATGACTGGGAATGTTGTTGTGCGTTTTACTTTGAATAATAAAGAGGTTGAGGCGGTTGTGCCGGATAATCTTCTTCTGGCGGATATGATTCGCGAACATTTTGGGCTGACGGGAACAAAAATCGGCTGCGGAATGGGGGAATGCGGCGCTTGCACAATTCTATTTGATGGCAAGCCGGTCAATTCATGTCTGATACTTGCCTGTCAGGCGAACGGTCACGAAATTACCACAATCGAGGGGATTTCGTCTGATGGGAATCTTTCAGCATTGCAAAAGGCGTTTGTAGATGAGGGGGCGGTCCAATGCGGTTTTTGCACACCGGGTCTTGTGATATCCGCTACGGCTCTTCTTATGGACAATCCAGTTCCCAACGAGGAGGAAATTCGCACGGCTATATCGGGCAATCTCTGCCGCTGCACGGGCTATCAAAGCGTGGTGGCAGCGATCCAAAAAGTCGCCGAGATAAATCGGAAAAAGCGTTTTTAAAAATGTAACGATACGAGCGCGCGTATATGCGCAATAATCGAAAATGAACATAACGCTTGATGACATTGAACGTTCGGGAATTTTCCGCGAGGAAGCGCTGGGGCGCGTTTTTGAAGCAAAATTGAAAGGCGCTCAACGTAAGCTGATTGTGAAGGAGTTTCTTTCTCCCCTGTCGCTGGATAAAAAAAGCAGAGTCCGGCTGCAAATGAGATTTCTCGAGGATTCGCGGATTCTGAAAACAATTGTTAATCCTTCGATAGCTATTCCTCTTGCCGTTATTGATAACGAAGAAAATACCTGTGCGATTTTTTCGCATCCAAACGGGATCCCTTTTTATAATTTCATCGCATCCAAAGGCAATTTGGAACATCTGGCATCTTTGAACATTCTTAAACGTATGGTTCAGTGTTTTCAGATTCTGGCAAAAAGCGGCATACATCGGGCAAATGTGATCCCCAATGATTTTTTCATCGCTGAAAATGAATCACTCCAGATGGCGGACACTGCGTTTGCCTCTTTTGATAAGTCTTCGGGTTTGCATGATGCGGGGTTGTTGACAGGAGATCGCTCTTTTTATTCCCCCGAACAAATTATCGGAGGCAAAACTGGGGAGCAGTGTTTGATATTTTCGCTGGGGCTCTTATTTTATTATATGCTTATTGGCGACAGGCTTCACAAGTCGGCATCTCCTTATGAAACTTTATCTCAAATTATCAATAAACCTTTCGCATCATTGCCAAAAAAAATTCACCCTTCCGGAGATTTGGAAGAATTAGTTCGGCGCATGCTCTATAAAGATGAATCGCGCCGTTTTGCCTCTCTAAGTGAATTGAATAAATTCATTGATACTGTAATTGAACGCGAAAAGGTTGAAGAGTCTCTCCGCCCAAAAGACACCGAGTCTCGGATATCGCGCGAAATTACGACAACCATGACGATAAAAAAACCGGTGCGACGTTGGGGGATTCTTGCTACAATTCTCGTTGTGTTTGCTGCCGCTATTTTGTTAGGCAAATCTCGGCTCTTCCCGCCCGCTCCTAAGGGCGGGTTTTCCAATCCGGCTTCATATGGATTGCTCGAATCTGCTCGTCAAGCCATTGACGCCAAAGAGTGGGAGAAGGCGCGCCTTTTTGCAAAAAATGTTCTGGATAACGAGGGGTCGCATCCGACCGCCAGTCTTTTTTATGGCGAGGCGCTGTTTAATCTTGGCGATTACAAAGAAGCGGTTATTTATTTGCGCGAGGCAAAAAAATCGTCAAACGAAGCAATTGTTTTCAGGGCGGGATTGCTGCATTCAGACTGCTATGTCCATCTTGCAAATTATCGGGAAGCCGAAAGGTATCTGTCGAATATGCTGAAGTCAATCAAGGATTCCGAACGCAAAGATATCATTCAGACAAGGCGAAAACATCTCATAGCTTTGTGTTTAACAGCCGGGCAAAAAATGTTGATGGAAATACAAGACTCTGCCAACATAGCCAACTCTTTAAAGGATATGATGAAGGTCATTGAGCGTATTAATCCGAACGCGGTTGAAATTGGTTTTTTCAAAGGGGCTCTGGCTTATACCTATAGGGATTTAAATTCGGCGATGCAATACTTGAATGATTATTGCGCACTGCGCCCCAACGATGCAGTTGCCGCCGTCCTTCGGGATAAAATAAAAATGTCGAAGCCTTAATTCAGCCTAACAATCATGGCGCATCGGCGAGGTATGCGGTTTGACTTGCGACGGTAAAATCAAATTATACCTTTTCCTTCTTTTCACGTCATTTTATCTTTTATCCTCCGGCGACCATTACACCGTTGTGAATTATTCCACAGATGAATTGATTATGATGGTTTCGACCTATGCGCTTGTGAATGCGGGGTCGCTCCGGTTTAATGAGGTTTACGGACAAACGGCATCAAAATACGGCGTGGGACAGACGCTCGTTGCCGTCCCGTTTTTTATTATTGGCGACGCTATTTCGAAATTTTTTCCGGATGATAAAAGCGATATCATTATTGGTTATTTTCTCTATGCCGTTAATGCGGTTATTACATCGCTATTGATTGCGGCGTTTTACGGATTTTCGCGTTATTTAAGATACCCCATTAAAACGTCGTTTTATTCGAGCGCGGTTCTGGGTTTATGCACGATTTGTTTCCCTTACGCTCGAATGTTTTTCATGCACCCGTTGACTGCTTTGCTGCTTTTGTTTATGATTTTCCATCTGACAAATTATGCGCGTCGGCAAAATGCAAAGGATGTGTTTCTTTCTGGATTATTCTTTGCGCTTTTGCTGCTCACAAGGATAGATACCCTTGTCATAATCATTGTTATTATACCTTATTATATCATTGTTCATGCGCATCCGAATTGGTCAAAGTGCGGAATTTCCGGCAGGTATATAAAAGATGCAATAATCTTTTTTTTCCCTGTCATTGTCGCCATCATCGCGCATTTGATTATCAATTACCTGAAATTTGGCGCATTTCGGCAATCGGGATATGAGGGCGAGGGTTTTACGACAACGCTTTCATTTGGTTTATATGGATTGCTATTCAGCCCTTCGCGCAGCATTTTTTTATATTCTCCGCCGCTGATATTATGCTTAATGGGTTTGGTTAGGTTTTTCTCCAAACGTCCGATATTGAGCGTTACCATTTTATCCGTTGCGATGCTCCAAATATTTTTCTTTGCGAAATGGCATGACTGGCACGGCGGTCTGAGTTGGGGCCCTCGATATCTTCTCCCCCTTGTTCCGCTCTGCATGTTATTTATCAACGAGATATTTTTGCGTTTTCAAAAATATTCAAAACAGTTTAGGGGTCTGATTATTTTTATTATTCTTGCAGGGTTGATAGTCCAGTTAATCGGCGTTTTAACAAGTTTTTCCCAGTTCAACGGGTATATTTTCGGGATGGTTAATGATGATGAGAATCAATTCCTTTTTATCCCCCAACTTTCTGGCATAGCGGGGCATCTTCATTTCATTCGGCTCGGCAAGATTGATTCGTTCTTAATCAACTTCACACAATATTTTTCGCCTGTTTTATTGGCGTTTGTTATTCTTGTATTTGCGGGGGGAATCATAATCTCGTTTGTGAATCTTAAACGGCTTGTCAAATTCAGATTTTCAGATTTTATTATTAGCCGGCGTTCCAAAGAATGGAGGCGGGGAGATAAAGTTTTTGCCATTCTTGCATTACTGAACATTTTTCTTTTTATATCAATCTATCTTATTATTTCCTCCAATAGCATAATAAGGCGGACCCAAGTTGTTTATCAAGACGCTCGGATTGAAGAACGGTTGTCAAAGGATGTGCTAACTTGCATTGATGAATCAAAGCCGTATAATCAAAATGATATTAAAAGCATTCATATTTCATGGAGGGGCAAATTACGCGCGCCATTAAGCGGCGATTACAGTTTTTATGTTAAAGTACATGGAAAATATCTTTTTCAAATTGATGGCGCGCCGATAATGGAGCTCAAAGAATTTAAGGGGCAGGTTACAACCGTAAAAAGAATTCGTCTTGAAAAAGGGTATCATGATTTTTGCATGGATTATCAGCCTTATGATCCCTGTAAAAGACTCTTGCACCTTTATGCGACATTTCCGGGATTCGGACATTACAAAACGTTGCTATCTAATAAATACATTTTCCCAAAAGAACCGCCGCCGCTTATACGTTTTGGTTTATTTTTGGATCAATTCAAGGGCATATTCATCATAGTTTCTATCCTTATTCTTTTGTATCTCCATGTATGGGAGAATAAATATAGTCAGCGCAAGGAAAGTATGCAAAGAGGGTGTTCTGAATGTGAATCGGATTAAAATCCGTTGACCTCAAAACATGTAATTTATTATTAGTCGCAAAAATCAATGAAATATACAGAGGGTAAATTATGGCGCGCAAACCGCCTGTGATACACGTCCAAAATCTCGTGATTGAATATGGGCGCGGGCACAAGAAAATCCGCGCTGTTGATGGGGTTTCATTTACTGTTAACGAAGGAGAATGCGTCGGGTTTATTGGCGCAAATGGCGCGGGGAAAACCTCCACCATAAAATCCATTATGGGTTTTTTATTCCCGCAAAGCGGCGTTGTAAAAGTCTTCGGGGATAATGCCGGCACGGTTGAGAGCCGCCGCCGTATTGGATATCTTCCCGAAGTGGCGCTTTATTACCCGTTTATGAAGGCGCGTGAATTGCTGGAACTTTATGGAGGGCTCCACGGTCTTTCACAAAAAGAACTTAAAGAGAAAATCCCGCCTTTGCTTGCTAATATTGGTCTTGCTGGCAAGGGGGAAACCCTGCTCAAACATTTCTCCAAAGGCATGCAGCAAAGGCTCGGCATTGCACAGGCGATTATCGCAGATCCGGAAGCGTTATTTTTTGATGAACTATCTTCCGGGCTTGATCCCATCGGTCGTTATGATTTGCGGAATGTGCTCCTTGAGCTGAAATCGCGCGGTCGCACAATCTTTTTCAGTTCCCATGAATTAACAGAAGTTGAAACGCTTTGCGATCGCGTTCTTATTATTCATGAAGGTCGCATCATCAAAGAATCATCTCTGGATGAATTAAAAAAATCCACCGGCGCCAGAACTCTTGAGGAGTATTATATCAAGCTGGTTGAGAATCTATAAAGGGCTCATCAAAAATGAGAAACGTCTGGCTGATAGCAAAAACCGTATTGATTGAATCTGTGCGCCGGAAAGAGATTTACGTTGTCGTTCTCATATCGCTAATTCTTATTGGCACGATTATGTCCATCAATTTTTTTGACATGCCGGGCTTGATAAAATTTTATCGAGAGACGGCGCTTCGTATTATGAGTTTAGCCGCGGCGGTGACAGTTATCGTGCTTGCCAGCCGTCAATTGCCAAGAGAGTTTGAGAAACGCACCATCTATCCGCTGCTTGCCAAACCGGTTGGGCGGGGAACTTTTTTGCTGGGAAAATTTCTGGGCGTCATTCTCGCCGCAGCCTTTTGCTTTGGGATTTTTATGTCTATTTTTATTGGCGGAACAATCTATCTTGGCGTCGCCATCCCATGGGTTCACCTCATCCAATATTTTTATCTTCAGATGTGGGCTATGGCAATATTAACATTGCTTGGGTTTTTCCTTTCGCTGCTTTTGAATCTTGATGCGGCGATTACAATGGGAATCATTTTTTATCTGACTGCCAACATATTGACCGAAGGTATATCTTTTATTTATGATTTCATGGGCGGGTTTGGCAAAGCTGTCGTTATTATCCTGAACTACTCTATCCCCCAGCTTTCTATTTTGGATTTTTCAGAAAAGACAGTTCACGCAGAAATATGGCAGCCTCTGCCGCCTTTGCTTCTTTTTTATCTGACGTTATATGCCTTTGCATTTGCGGCGTTATATTTCTTTTTGACGCTATTGCTCTTTCGCAGGAGAGAGTTATGAGCCGAATGCGTTCCATAAATAATGAAGGCATCAGTTCCATTATAATTATTTTCAAAAGCGTATTATTGGAATCCATACGGCGGAGGGAATTTTATGCGGTTTTAGTTTTGTCGCTTTTGTTTATTCTGGGAATTTTCACGATGAGTTTAATCGGGGTTGAGAATGCGGCAACTGCAAATTTATTATTGAATCTGGGATTGACCCTTGCATGGTTTTTTGCACATATCACGGTTCTTTTAAGCGCCGCACGCCAGATACCGGAGGATATTGAAAATAAGACAATTTACCCGCTGCTTGCCAAACCGCTCAAACGCAGCGGATATTATATTGGCAAGTGGAGCGCGGTTACAATAATGAGTTGGATATCTTTCTTTGTTCTTTTTATTTTGGGATGGGCGCCCGTCCCCAAAATGCAAATTTATAATACCGTGTTGCTGCTTCAGACAATTCTACTAATTCTGTTTTCCATTGCATTATTTACGGCATTGGCTATGTTGCTGTCGCTTTTGTTTTCGAATGGTGTGAACATTTTGATATCGGGGCTGATTTTGGTCTTATGGGCTCATGTGAATAAATTCTTTTATTCAAGATACCTTTCCAGCCGCTCAGGGAAATTCATCAATTGGTTTTTGGCTTATATTCCGGATTTTTCAAAACTGAATTTGATAACAAGATACACAGACGGCATTGGCTCTTTATCCTTTGCTCAATTGGCAGGGTTGTTATTTTATGCTGTGTTATTTATTATCGTTTTGCTGAGTCTGGGAATGGCTGTTTTCGAAAAAAAATCAATTTAAGGGATGCTCCATAAATGAACGCCGCCGAGAAAAAATTGATTTCAAAAACATTGTTTGGGTTTATTATCCTTCTCTTTATTCTAAGTCCCATATTGACGTTGCGTCTTTCGCCCAACGTTTATTCAGGAGGCACATCGAAAGGCGCCGAGTATCGGCAGCGCATTAACAAAAGTTCCATTGCTATCATATTGGGCGAAGCCCGCGCCAACTTAAGCGATATGATGTTTATCAAGACTGAGCGTTACATGCACGCCGGCGTGGCTTACAAATTGAATATTGATTATGACGCGATGAGCAGCGCAGAGCATACAATCAATGAACACGATGACCATCCCACCACTGCCCCGCGCGCCCATGACTCTCATGCTCATCAACATGAACATGATGATGAGGGCGGTCATATTCATGATGAAGGCGCGGAAACGATTATACCCACGTCCGAAAAAGATTTCCGCGGTTTTATCGGCGAACTTCAGCGCCGCGTCAAACCTTGGCTGGATCCATCGCAGCCCCACTACCATCTTGATGGAACGGAAATGCTGCCGTGGTTCCGTCTAATGACAATAAGCGATCCTCATCATATTCGGGGATATATGATCGGCGCATGGTGGCTCAAAAAACAGCGTAAAAAACCTCAATTGCTGGCAGCAAAAAATTTTTTGGAGGAAGGTATTCATAACAATCCGGATTCATTTCAATTGTATTTGATGCTGGGAACCATACGCCGCTCTCTTGAAGATTATGACGGAGCGAAGGAATCTTATTATCAGGCGGCGGAACGCGCTATTAAACAGCGTCCGGCAAATGGCGAATTAAGCCGCGAATGGACACATTATCAGGAAGATGACGCCCTTGCATCCGTAAGGCTTGCCGTCTTTTCTGAGAAAGAATTCGGAGATGCGGGAAAGGCTCTTAAACTTGCCGAGCATTATTTGAGTCTGATTGGCTCTGATCCGATTCTTGAAGATTATATCCGCGCTCTGAAGCGTTCAGCGGAAAATAATCTTTAATTTAAATCAAATGGGTTTTCACTTGCCGCTTCCGGCGGCGTTGCAGGAGCGGCGGGTTGGGTTGCGGGTGCTGCGGCGCCTAAGGCGGCTGCGGCGGCATCCGGGGGCGCTGGAACGGCTTCCCCTGTCGGGGCAATCGGCGGAGCCACAGATGCGGCGGGCTCCGTGCTAAAAGGCGATACCCCTTCAGTTGGTGCGGCAGGTGCTTCCTGCGTTTCGGTCGTTGCGGGAACAGCTGGAGCGCCGGCGGAGGTAGAAAATGGGGAAGCGCCTTCAGTTTCTGTAGTTGCAACTGATGGAGGAGTAAAAGGAACGCCCGCACTTGAAATAAACGGGCTTCCCCCTATCGAAATAGCGGGGGCGGCTATGGCTGGCGCAGCATCCGGCGCCGGTGTTTCTGCTGGAGTCAGCGTTTCTTTCCATGCTCCAATTTCCTGAAGAAAGTCTTTGATGATTTTCAATCCGACTTCTTTCCTGGTTTTATCCCTTTGCGCCAGTTCGCCTTTTTCTTTTTGAACATTGGGAAGCATGCTGCTCAGGCGAGTTTCTTGTTCTTTTGTGAGGGTATCGAATTTTTGAATATGAAGCAACGCGCTTTCGGCAATTGTATAATATTTAAGCGGATCGTGGAATTCATAGAAATAGGGAGGCGGCGGCGCATTAAAGGACATCGGATCGGGCGGGGGATTGGGAATGGGATTTGGGGTGGTGTACAGCCGTCCCAATTGACGCGCAAGGTCGGCAAGAAAAAAATGGAGATTGACGTGTTCAGGATTTATTTCGCAGGCAATCCTGATTTCTTCCATGGCACCTTCCAAATAAATGCGGTCAATATATTCAAGGGCTTTTTCGTAGTGTTCCCTTGCTTCCGGTTTCATCTGTGTGCAGTCAAACGGACATAATGGAACCTGCGCCCCCGCATAAATGAGGTTGATTGAAAATAGCGCCATCAAACCTGCGACAATCAATCTTGTTCTCATAATATCACTCTCCGCCCAAATTAACATTTTACAACAAATGAAGTTTGATTTTATTTCCAATATCATATAGTTTCCTAATGCATGGCATTCTTCAATACAAGCTTTTTTATCGTATAAATATCATATTTTTTAATTGAAATGACGCCTGAGCCTTGCGGTTAATATGCTTGTGTTTATCATTAATTTTCAAAAAAGGAATCAATATGCCGGCAAATCTGCCTCCGAAATACTTGGAAATTCTTGAAAGAATGAAATCAGCGCGGCGGATATTTGCCCTCACCGGAGCAGGCGTGAGCACGCTCAGCGGTATTCCGGATTTTAGAACAGATAAAAGCGGCATCTGGGAGCGGTTTGATCAGACGAAGATTTTTAACATTGATACATTCAGAAAGTCGCCTCATCTTTTTTATGAATTTGCAAGGGAGTGGATTTATGGGTTAAAAGATATCAAACCCGCAGCGGCGCACATTCTTCTTGCCGAAATGGAAAAACGCGGCATGTTGCGCGGCATCGCCACTCAAAATATTGATGGACTGCATCAGGAGTCGGGCTCAAAAAAGGTTTATGAGTTGCATGGGCATTTCCGCTCTTCCCATTGTATTGAATGCGGCAAAAAATACTCTCGCGAAGATACCATCCAAAGGCTCAAGAACGCCCCTTATCCAGCCTGCGATTGCAAAGGCGCCATCAAACCCGATGTTATTTTTTATGGCGAGGAATTGCCGGGCGGCGCACTGGAGGCTTCTTTTCAGGAAGCAATGATGTGCGATCTGCTCATTGTTATGGGGACCTCGCTTGTGGTTTATCCGGCTGCCCTCATCCCTCGACACGCCATATCAAGCGGTGCGAAAATGATTTTATTTAATAAAACTTGGACGCCTTTTGATGATGCGGCGGATTTAATTATTAGGGACGATTTAAGGGATGTTTGCGGAGCGCTTTTGGATGCCATCAAAAAAGAATAAGCAGCCAATGACTCTTCAGCGTTTCATCATTCCTCTTAAAACAAGCGACAGGTCTTCAAGGATATCATCAGCGGAGCGCACCAGCTGGGCGCCGTCTCGGATAAGGGCGTTTGTGCCTTGGCAAGTATGGCGAAAAATATTGCCCGGCACGGCATACATAGAACGGTTGTTTTCAGCGGCAGCGCGAACAGTAGTCAGGCTTCCGCTTTTTTCCGCGGCTTCAACCACACATATTCCAAGGGACATTCCAGCGATGACGGAATTGCGTTCGGGAAAATGGTCTTTGAGCGGGCTCGCATTCATGGGATATTCAGAAATCACGACGCCATGCTGAAATATTTTTTCCATTAATTGTTGATTCTCCGGCGGATAGCAGGAAGCGAGTCCATTGCCCAAAACGGCGATTGTTCTGCCGCCGGCTTCGAGCGCGGCTTGATGGGCTATTGTATCTATGCCCCGCGCCATCCCGCTGACAATTGTTATCCCTTTTGCCGCGAGGTCGCCTGCGATTTTTTGACAGGCAAGGCGTCCATAGGATGAATGGCGGCGCGAGCCGATAACAGCCACAGCATACCGATCTTCCTGAATAAAATCCCCCTTCGTATAAATCAGCGGCGGCGGTTCTTGCATCATGCGGAGGTTTTCGGGATACTCCCCATCATGGGCAGAAATCAGGCGAATCCCGTGGCGTTCGATTAATTCTTTTTCACCAGCGAGATCAAAATCATCGGCGTTTGATAGAAGTTCTTTCGCAAAATCGGAAGTAATTTCCGGCGCTTTAACGAGGTCGGAGCATCTAAGACCCAATATAGCATCGGGTGTTCCGAAATATCTTAAAAGGATATTTAATAATCTTCGACTGCGTTTGGGGTGCGCGTTGAAAATAATCCAAGAATCTTTAACCATAGTCTGCTATAGCCAATCATGGATTTATTAATCCATAACCCCAAACTCCAATTCTTTGATGATTTTACGGTCTGCGCTTTTTGTTGAGCTGATGATGATGATGACGTTATTGATACGGAAAATATCATTGTAATCTTCTATGTTTTTGCGCTCCGGCGCGCTTAGCGAGTTTTTCCAACGGAGGAAGTTGTCCATAAATTCTTGCATTTTGTCATTGCTATCTTCCTCATTGGACAGGAAAAACATGATAAAGAGTTTGTCTCGGCTGTTTTTATATTTGTATGCCTCAAACGAAAACTGTATATTAGAGCCGAGGAGGGTTGCTTTGAGATCCGGCTGGGTAATTATGGATGTTGCTGTCTGCTGGGATAAATTAACCGATTCGGCTTCAAGTTCGGCAGGGCGATTGCCTTTCTTTCTTGGGATTTCGCTGGTATTTTCAAAGGGTATGTTGGGGTTCACATAGCGCCAGTATTTGACTACGATATTGTAAGGTTTTCGAGTCAACTTATACTTTTTCAGATTGCTGAATGACCAGATATGATTAACAACCGTAAAGAGTATGGGAATGCCGATGGCTATAAGAATAACCTTGAACCAAATGCTTGCCACAAAATTTTTGAAATGAAGAATCGCCTTTTCTTTCGTTTTTTGAATTCTGTATGTCGTGGGGTTGATGTTTGAAATAACCTCTGCCTGTTCTTCCAATGACGCCACCATTTCGCTGAGCAGGAGATAAGATTCGTGCCATTCAATCTGCATCTTGTTTATTTCGGCAACGGAAAGGCGATGGAGGTGCTTAAGCGTAATTGAGCGTTCCACAAGAGATAAGACATGTTGTCCAATATCTTGGTCATGTTTGAGAACGCCCATGAAAGTATCATGAAGCATGGCGATGCGGCTTTTAATTTGAAGAAATTCTGCTTCTCTATCTGGTGTAATATATTCGCCGCCTTTGACTGCTATGGCAAAATATTTATGAAAGCTATTCCAAAGTTGGAGCAGTTCTCTCATGTCTGCCACACGCCGTTCAATTATTGGGTCTAACATCTACGACTCCCCTGAAAATATTGTGTTATCCAAAATTCGTTAATTCATGACTTCGTCAGAACTTCTACCATCTTGAACATCGGCATGAACATGGATATGACAATAAAACCGACCACAACACCCAGAAAAACAATGAGAAGCGGTTCGATGAGCGATGTCAGACCAGCCACCGCTGCATTGACCTGATCTTCATAAAAATCGGCAATCTTGGAAAGCATGGTTTCCAGCATACCCGTTCGTTCCCCAACATCTATCATACGCGTGACCATGGGGGGGAAACACCCCGCTTCAATAAGCGGGCGCGTGAGGCTTTCCCCGCTTTGGATACTCGTTCGTGTTTTAAGAACCGCTTCTTCAATTACTGTATTTCCCGCTGTTTTTGCAGTAATTTCAAGGGCATACAAAATATTGACGCCGGCTTTGATTAACGTTCCGAGAGTCCTTGTGAATTTTGCGATGGCAACTTTAATAAAGATGGGTCCAAAAATCGGAATATTCAGTTTTAGATAATCTAATTTATATCTTCCGCTTTTTGATTTCGCCCAACGTCCTATAATAAAAATCACAACAACCAAGCCGATGAGCATCTTGAGTAAGTGATTCTGAAGTGTTTTGCTCAGGTATATTGTTATTTGCGTTGGAACTGGAAGGTTGGAACCAAGTTCTGAAAAGATATCTTCAAAAACCGGAACAACCTTGACGAGCAAAAATATTGTGATGGCGAAGGCGATGACGGAAACTGTCAAGGGATACATGACCGCTGATTTGACTTTTCTGCGGATGGCAAGCACTTTTTCCAAATAGGTTGCGACCTGATCAAGAATCGCATCCAGCATACCGCTTGCCTCGCCCGCCCTGACCATGCTCAGAAAAAACGTATCAAAGAGTTTGGGATGTTTTTGAATGGCTTCTGTGAAGGATGAGCCCGCTTCAACATCTTTTTCAATATCCCTCATGATTTTTTTCAAGGAGGCTTTTTCTGCCTGATCTGCAAGGATGTCCAAGACTTCAATCAGAGGCAAGCCGGCGCGTATCATCGTTGCCATCTGGCGCGAAATAATCACGGCATCATCGAGTTTAGGTCCTCCTCCCTTTCCTCTCGCCTGCTTGCCTTTACCCGCTGCAGCGCCAGCTTGAATCGAGGTCGGCGTCAACCCTTGATCCCGCAACATTTTGACAACGGCAGATTGGCTGGCAGCCTGAGTCGTTCCGTTCACCATCTTGCCCTGGGCATCGCGAGCCATATATTGAAATACTGCCATTATACCCTCCCTGTTCAGATTCGTTTATCGGAGCATTACTCTCTCATATCGCTTATTGGTCATCCGCAACAGTTATGCCGACCACTTCTTCGAGTGTTGTCAGACCTTGTAGCGCTTTGCGAACTCCCGCCATGCGGAGTGTTTCCATTCCTTCTTCAATGGCGGCTTTTTTCAAAAGACTTGCTAACGCGCCGCCGATAACCAACTCTTTAAGTTTTTCCGTCATAACCATGAGTTCATATAAAGCAACGCGTCCCTTGTAGCCTGTCCCTCTGCAAATGGGGCAACCGGCGCCTCGCCATAATTTGATTCCGGGATGTGGTTCGATTTTTGCGCGGCTCAGCATATCTTCAGATGGAACAAATTCCTCTTTGCAATTGTTGCAGATACGGCGCACAAGGCGCTGCGCCAGAATCATAATTAGCGATGCTGTCACAAGAAACGGCTCAACGCCCATATCTGTCAAACGGGTCAGAGTTGAAGGGGCGTCATTGGTGTGAAGGGTGCTGAGGACAAGGTGCCCTGTCAGAGCGGCGCGCACAGCGATTTCCGCTGTTTCAAGGTCTCGAATCTCGCCCACCATGATGATATCGGGGTCTTGACGGAGAAAACTGCGCAAGCCGGCGGCAAAGGTGAGTCCGATGTCAGCTTTTGCCTGCACCTGATTAATGCCTTTAATCTGGTATTCAACCGGGTCTTCAATAGTTGAGATGTTCTTTCTTGAATCGTTTATGGTTCCCAAAGCGGAGTAGAGGGTGGTTGATTTACCGGAGCCAGTCGGTCCGGTGATTAAAACCATTCCCCATGGTTTGTGAATACCATCAACAAATCTTTTAATGATTTCGGGGTCGAAGCCCAAATCGCCAAGGTTAATTTTGAGTCCGCTCTGGTCAAGGATACGAATAACCACTTTTTCCCCATGCGACATAGGGCAAGTGGAAACGCGGAAGTCAATATTGCGGTTCTGAATGCGCGCTTTGAAACGTCCGTCTTGTGGAAGGCGTTTTTCGGCGATGTCCAATTCAGAAAGAATCTTGATGCGCGAAATCAGGGCGTTTTGGAATTTTTTGGGCGGGGGCGTCATCTCTTGCAAAACGCCGTCTATTCGGTAGCGCAATCGCAACGTTTTTTCGTATGGTTCAACATGAATATCGCTTGCTCCCGCTTTGATGGCTTCAGAAACAATAAGGTTGACCAACTGAATGACCGGCGCATCGTCAACGTCAACCGCCAGGTCATCTTCTTCCTCCGCTCCTCCCTCACCCTGAATTTCAACGCTGTCATCCTCATGTGCGGCTTCAATTTCTTGGTCTGTGATATCTTTGAGCATTTCCTCGAATTTGTTGCCTTCTTCTTTTTCTCCAACGTAATACTGATTGATGGCTTCCATGATATCCGATTCGAAGCTGATAACGGGGATAATTTTGCATTTGGTAAGAAGACGCAATTCATCCTGCAGATAAATATTAGATGGGTCTGACAGCGCCACAGTGAGTGTTTCGCCGGTTTTATCAACAGGCACAATTTTATATTTGCGGACTATTTCTTCCGGTATGCTTTCAATGACTTGGCGGTCTATTTCATAATGGGAAAGTGTAATAAACGGGACTTTGAGTTGTTTGCCGATGGCGGCAGCCATTTCCCATTCTGAGGCAAGTCCCATTTCAACAATCACCCGTCCCAGGCTGCCGTTTTCCGTTTCCTGTTTCTTTAACGCCTTTTCGAGATTATCATTGCTGATGATGTTTTCTTTAACCAGCATTTCGCCCAGGCGCCGTTCCATTGTTGTCACCATATCGGGATTACCTCGCCTGCTATGAATCTATTTTTTTCATCAATGGGAAACACAAAATCTCTCCGTTTCTTTTGCGGATATTACAATTAACGATATTTATTAATGGCGGATATGGTGTCAACATAAAATCAAATATTAATAGCATGCAAAAAGTTTTATGTTTTTATCTGCCCGCCGCCCAAGGCAATAAATTTAGCGGTTGTTAATTCTTTTAATGCCATTGGTCCACGCGCATGAAGTTTATCTGTGCTGATTCCTATCTCGCAACCCATTCCAAACTCTCCGCCATCCGCAAAGCGGGTGGAACAATTGACAAATACACATGCAGAATCTACCGCAGTCAAAAATTTCATGGAGTTGCCGTAATCCTTTGTCAGGATGGCGTCTGTATGATGCGAGCCATAGCGATTTATCAATTCCACCGCTTCGTCGAGGGAATCCACAACCCTGACGGCGAGGATGAGGTCAAGGTATTCTTCTTCCCAGTCCGATTCTTTGGCGGGCTTTGCCTGCGGGACAATTTCGCAGACGGCGGGGTCGCCCCGCAGTTCGACTTTTTTCCCAAGTAGAATAGGCGCCAGTTTGCCGAGCAGCGAGGCGGCAATCTTTCGGTTTATGAGCAATGTCTCAAGGGCATTGCATACGCCCGGGCGCTGCGTCTTGGCGTTTTCAATTATCGCTGTCGCCTGCTCTAAATCGGCGGTTTCGTCCACATAGATAAAGCAATTCCCGCTGTAATGTTTGATGACGGGGATGGTAGATTCTTCGGTTACTTTTTTGATAAGCGCCGTTCCGCCGCGGGGTATAATCAAATCAATATATTGATTGGCATGAAGAAGGGCGGTGACTGCGGCGCGGTCAACGGTATCCACCAGCTGCACGCTTCCTTCCGGCAAACCGGATGCGATGCCAGCCTCCGACATGAGTCTGGCAAGGATTCGGTTGCTGTTGATGGCTTCAGAGCCTCCTCGCAAAATCACAGCATTTCCAGATTTGACACACAAACAGGCGGCGTCTGCGGTTACATTGGGACGCGATTCATATATAATGCCAATCACACCGATGGGGCATCGCATTCTGCCAATCTTAATACCGTTGGGTCGGACGCGCATATCAAAAATTTCACCCACGGGATCATCCAATTCCGCCACCGCCCGGAGCGCCTGCGCCATTTCATCTATTCGTTTGTCATTGAGCAGCAGGCGATCCAACATGGCTTTGGAAAGCCCTTTATCCTCGCCGGCGTTCATATCCTTTTGATTTTCAATCTTGATTTCATCGCGATGGGATAAAAAGGCGTCCGCCATACATCTCAAGGCGCGGTTTTTATCCTCAGGTTTGAGAACTGCCAGCGCAGCGGCGGCGTTTCTTGCTTTGCGCCCCATCGTCTCAATTAGTTGTTGAATATCCATTTCTTGCTCAACCTCCTGTCGGTTGCTTAAAGATTTTTAATATCTTCATTTAATCTTGCTTTAATGGCAACGGGGTCATGAACGCTTAAAACATGGCAATCCTGACATTCCTTGGGGATTTCCCCTCGGCTGATGGCGGCGCGGAGTTTTACAAAATCAGGGTGATTCCAAATTTCCGGCACGGATTGATGGAGCAAATTCCCAATGGATTTGCCCGTCCAGAAACAGCAAAACCGCACATCGCCATTCACGCCGACATGCATGGTCTGCCAGATGTTTTCGCAAAAGAGGCGGGCGCCGGATTCAAGCGGCTCTCCTTTGTGATGCAACCGTTCCGCAATGCCGAAATTCAAAGGGGCAAGCCCTGCTTCAATGCCCAGTTTCTTTGCTAATTCTATGGCGGCAGATGTCGCTGCTTCAATATCCAAAAGGTCTTTAAACATATTCATCTGCGCCATTTCAGAAAAGGGATAAATAGTCTGGAAGATAACTTTGGCAACGTTGTTCTTTTTTGCGATGTTAACGATTTCGCAGAGTTCCGTCTGGTTTTTTTTCATGGTGCAAACGAGGAAATTCAACACCGGGAATGGCGATTGGGTGTTATTCTTGATTTCGTTAATGTGTTGGATGTTTTCGAGGATTTTATCAAAATCCGCCCCGATGCGTATCTCCTCGAATGTTTTTTTTTGGGCGGCGTCAAATGAAATAACAAGAATGCTGGGACCGAGTTTAGAAAGGCGGCGCATTCGTTCAGGGGTGAGAAGCGTTCCGTTAGTAACAATAGAAGGCACGCTGCCCGACTTTGAAACCTGTTCCATAATTTCAAATAATTTTGGATGCAAAAACGGTTCGCCGTTTCCGGCAAAACCTGTGTAGAGGGAATATGGGAGCCAGCGCGAAATTTGACGGATGACCGCCGGATCAAGATTGCCGGTATCTTTTGGGATATTTTCGCTTTTGCGGGGGCACATGGCGCAATCAAGATTGCAATAGTCGTTGAACTCGAAATGATAGCGGGTAGGCAGCGAGCGTAAGCGGGAACAGCTCTTGAGTTGCTCTGCCATGGCTCGTTTAATATTTAGATATTTTTTTATTTTCCGCCAAAACATAATAGAAACAATGGGCAGCGATTGTTTTGAAGTCAATCCCCTAATAAAAAAAGAAGCGGATAAAATCCGCTTCTGGGAATTTTTAAAGAGACAATGGAATATATGTTATAGTTTCGACCAGTCGTTTACGCCGCTTCCGGCAGGAGTCACATCGGTCCATGAACCCACGCGAAGTTCATCGAGTTCATAAGCCAAATCCGTGTTGCCGCTACCCTGCCGAATGTTCACGCGACCAACGGCACCCAGATCGGTCCCACTGCCAACTGTGGTTAAACTGGGAGTTCCCGGTGCTGCCTGTCCCAGCTCGGGGTTAATCCAAATACGGCTCACATCATTTCCTTCGCCGACAACAAAATCATACGAAACGACCACAAAAACCGGCGTACCAATATCGCGGTCTGCGGTTTCCCACTGGATTGCGTCCGAGCTTGCATTGCGGACACCTAAAAGATATTTCCCATCAGCAGAGCCTTTTTTGATAAAAATGCGGGAATGGTAATCTGTCTTGGTTTTGCCGGCAGAAGAGAAATTGAAAAAATAATCCCCAGTTGTATTGCCTTCATTGACAACATTGAGAATCATTGAGGCAAAAACAGAGCTGGCTTCAGTCTGACTTCCCGTTGGTACAATATCAAATCCTGGGTCTTCAGCGTTAGATGCGTTTATTAATTTGACCTTTCCTCCAGTTGATACTGGAAGCCCGGCATACGTGAGCGAATCGGCTTCAATCTGCACAGGAAAAGCTGCATTATTTCCCGTTTGTTCCCATCCGGCATTACCAACCAGATCCCCGACCGGATAATTAAAACCTTCATAAACTGGCAGAGCGGGCGCCTGCGCGAAGAGGATTCCCGTTATTAAAACAAACGAGAATACCATTAAAATAAGAGCACGTGTTTTTGTCATTTTTCAAACTCCTTTAAATTTGATTTTTCAAGAAACGTATGGTTGTTTTTTCCCACCTCCTTTTATTATATTTCATCTTCACAAAAAAACAAAAAATATTATTTCCCCTATAAATAGGACATTTTAATAATTAAATTTCAGCAATCCAAATTGAACTAAGTCAAGTTAATATTTTTTTACAAAAACGATTGCACAAGAACAAACCATTCGTCGAATTTTAATAAATTTGAGATTCGTTCTTGACAGATTGGGACTGGCAAAGCAGGTAAAAGACGTTTATATATTAGTTGATAAATATAAACCAAAGCAAAGCCTTTTTAGTCAAGCATTGTGAGGGAGATTCTCTTATGTCAGATTGCACTGAAAAGAAAGCGCCGCCCCAGTTGTTGGAAAAATGTGTGAATTACACCGCCTCCGCCGAGGTCAAGGCTATGGGGTATTATCCCTATTTTCGGATGATCTCCTCCGCTCAGGACACAGAGGTTATCATTGGCGACAAAAAGATGCTGATGCTTGGTTCCAATAGTTACATGGGGCTCACCAACGACCCGCGCGTTAAAAAGGCGGCAATCGAGGCGACTGAGAAATATGGGAGCGGTTGCGCTGGTTCGCGCTTTCTCAACGGCACGCTCGACATTCACATTCAGCTGGAAGAACGGCTTGCCCGTTTTTGCAACAAGGAAGCCGCGCTGGTTTTTACCACTGGTTTTCAGACAAATCTGGGGACAATCTCCGCCCTTGTAGGTCCGAAGGATTTTGTATTTATTGATAAATCAGACCACGCCAGCATCATTGACGGCTGCCGTCTGGGTTTTGGAAAGGTTATCAAATTTGCCCACAATAATCCCAAAAGTCTTGAGAAAAAACTGGAAACCTGTCCCAAAGGCGGGAAGCTAATTGTCATTGACGGCGTTTATAGCATGGAAGGCGATATCGCCCGTTTACCGGAAATAGTTAAGCTGGCAAAAAAATACAACGCCGCTGTTATGACTGATGACGCCCACTCCATTGGCGTTTTAGGCAGCAAGGGCAATGGGACGTCGGATCATTTTGGTTTGAATGATGACGTTGATTTGATTATGGGAACGTTTTCCAAATCTCTGGCTTCCATCGGCGGATTTCTTGCCGCCTCCAATTCAGTCGTCGAATACCTGAAACACAACTCCCGCGCCCTGATATTCAGCGCCAGCCCAACGCCCGCCAATACCGCCGCGGCGCTTGCCGCTTTGGAGATTATCGAAAATGAGCCGGAGCGCCGCGCAAAGCTCTGGCATAACACGCATAAGATGGCGGACGCTCTCAAAGATATGGGATTTAATCTTGGCACATCGGAAACTCCCATTTTGCCGGTAATCATCGGCGATAATATGGATGTGTTTAAATTCTGGCGCTACCTTCATGAAGAAGGCATTTTCGTAAATCCCATAGTCAGCCCCGCAGTCCCGCCCAATCAGGCGCTCATTCGCATCAGCGTCATGGCGACGCATACCGACGAACAACTGGACAAGGCGCTGGCAATTATTTACAAGGGCGCCAAAGAATTGGGGCTTTTGAATCGCAAGGAAAAATGACAATCAATATCAGACCTGTCGCGAGCAATCAGGACTTACGCCGTTTTGTCTTGTTCCCGCATGCATTGTATCGCGAATGCCCTTGGTGGGTTCCCAATCTTATTTCAGATGAAATCAAACTTCTAACAAAAGGACGGCACCCGTTTCATGAACATGCGGATGCCGCCCTTTTTCTTGCGGAGGAAAATGGCAAAATCGTCGGGCGAATTTCTGCGCATGTTAATCATAATCATAACAAATTTCATGGGGATAGGGTTGGCTTTTTTGGATTTTTCGATTGTGCGGATTCCTGCGAGGCGGCATGCGCGCTTTTTGACAAGGCGGCGGAATTTGTTCAATCAAAGGGCATGGACACTTTGCGGGGACCTATGAATTTTTCCACGAACGAAACCTGCGGTCTTCTTGTCAATTCATTCAATGAAATGCCTTACATCATGATGCCGTATAATTTCCCTTATTACGAAAACCTTCTCGAATCTGCGCGGTTTTCAAAATCCAAAGACCTCGTCTGCTATCATCTTGATGAGAGTATTTTTTCCTTTGAACGCATCGGCAAATTGGCTCAAAGGGTGCAGGAGCGTTCCGGCATGGCGTTGCGAGAAGTGGACATGAACCGCCTAAAAGATGAGATGAAAATCCTGCGAGATATATACAACAGCGCATGGGAAAAAAACTGGGGATTTATCCCGATGACAGACGCCGAGTTTGATTTCATGGCGCATGAGTTGAAACCTGTCGCGGATTCCCGCCTTCTTTATATTGCGGAGCACAGAGGAGAACCTGTTGGATTTATCATTTGCCTGCCTGATTTTAATCTTGTTCTTAAAAAAACAAACGGGCGCCTTTTCCCTTTTGGAATCCTGAAGGCGCTTTGGTGGAAGCGTAAAATCCGCCGTATCCGCATCATCACGATGGGGATAAAACCTGAACATCGCCGAGCGGGTCTTGACCTTGTATTTTATGCAAAAATCGCACAGGTCTCCCCAACCATCGGATACCCTGAAGGGGAACTGGGATGGGTGCTTGAGGATAATTATCTCATGAATCGCGCGGCTCAAAAGATGGGAGCGCGTCTTTCAAAACGATACAGGATTTACGATAGAAAAATCCCCTAAAGGAGGCGTTTTATGGGCAAAACCGCTAAAAACGTTGAAAGCGAATTTATTCTGACCATTAGCCAGAACGCCCTCACCCGCTTTACTCAGAATTATATTCATCAGAATATGGCAAGCGAGGAATCAAATATACAGCTGCGTGTCATTATTAATGGGCGGGAGGGAACGTTCACAACCAATTGTTTCGATGATACAGAAATGCTGCGCAATGCGGCGGAAAAAGCCGTTGAAATTGCCCGCGCCCAAAAACCTGATAAAACTTTTCCCGGACTTCCAAAGGGCGTCCGGCAGATAAATTTTTCCAACGCCTCGCCTTCCACAGAAAAATGCAGCCCCGCCCGCCGCGCCGCGATTGTAAAAAAAATTATCTCGCAGGCAAAAAAACACAAAGCCGAAGCAGCTGGCGCCCTTTCCACGCGCACAGAACGTCTGATTATCTGGAATTCGAACAACGTCCGCGCCTGCCAATATTCGACAAAAGCCGAACTGAATCTTGTTGTAAGCCGCGGACATTATTCAGGATATTCCTACTGGGCTGGCAGCGATATCGAGCAAATGCCTTTCGAGCAAATGGCAATGGAAGCGATTCAAAAAACGGGCTTTGTCGGGGAACCTTACCCCATTGCTCCGGGCGCATATACTGTTGTTTTATCTCCCTATGCTGTGGCGGTTCTTGCGAAATTCTTATCTTACATGGGTTTTAGCGCCAAAGATTATATCGAAAAACGCTCGTTCATGAACAATCTCATGGGCAAAAAAGCGGCTGGGCGAAACGTTACCATTTTTGACGATGGCATGAATTTGGAAGGCATACCCCGCGCCTTTGATTATGAGGGGTCGCCAAAGAAAAAGGTCTATTTCATTAAGAACGGCGTTGCAGTTGGTTTGGTTCATGATTCGCGCACGGCGGCAAAAATGGGCGTCCCCAACACAGGGCACGCCCTCCCCATGCCCAATTCACACGGTCCATTCGCCTTGAATCTTTTTGTGGCGCCGGGCAAATCTTCGGAAAAGGAGATTATCCAAAACACCCGCCACGGCATCTATGTCACAAAGATTCATTATCCCAATATTGTGGAACCTATTGCCACTATAATGACAGGCATGACCAAAGACGGGACTTTTCTAATTGAAAATGGGCGCATCACAAAACCTATCCGAAATCTGCGCTTCACGCAAAGCGTTTTGGAAGCGTTTTGCAATGTGGAAGACATAAGCCGAGAGCGGCGCTGCCTTGCTTCTAATATGGGCGCATGCACTGCTCCCGCCATGCGCATCAAAGATTTCCATTTCACCGGTGTTTCCAATCTGGCGGATGGGGTTGATTGAAAACCGTTAACTCAAAAGCCCTTCAACAATCAAATCAACCGCTTCTTCCTCTGTCAGCCCGCGCGACATGAGCGTCTCCAATTGTTTATTATCAACGCTGCCGATGGCGGCTTCATGGGTGACATGCGCTTTGGGGTGATTGACTTCTACAATCGGCATAGCCGACGCGACGGCTTTGTCCTGAATAACTTCTTTGCAATCCACATGACCGATTGAATGGGCGCCGGAGGCGATAAGTTTATTATAGACTTCAGCCCGCGCGGTGTCCCTCACGGCGATTCTTGTTGTCAGAACTCCGCGCGCTCCCTCGCCAAGGAGATGTCCGGTTTCATGAATTTTAATATAATCATCGGCACAGCCGTTCACGCGGGCGGTCATTTCCATAAAGCTGTATTCAGCGCAGACGGTTTCATAATCAATATCAATCACGCCGACGCGCCCTTTTAAGAGTTCGAATTCCGTTTTGAAGCGGCTCTCTTTTGCAAGTTCCACTTTTGCGCGGGGGACAACTTTCACCCCGCCATGCTCGCTGTGGATATGTTTTTCAAAATAGGTGTATTCCGCGCCTTCACCGATTTTGATGACGGCATCCATAAGATGTTGAACATCCACAGCGTTCGGGAATACACAATGAGCTTGGAGCGCAATTTTTGCTCTTGCCCCGATTTCGACATCCAAATTTATTTTTTGAATTCCCGTTTCGGGCAGCATCCCAAAGCAAAGATGAACGGGTTTCGCAATAACAACGCCTTCATCAAGGACGATTTTTGCATCCACTCCATCTTCAAGTTCATTGACGTTTACATGAAGTCCGGGCACAAGATGCGAACCGACTACATGATTGTGATGGATGACCAGCCGCGCCACATCGGGGTCGTCAATCACATGCAGCCCAATATCTGTTGGCGCAAGAAGTTTTTCAACGGTTGCTCTGTTCTCAGCCATGTTAATTTCCTCCCAATTCCTGAACCGATGGAATGTTTTTGTGATCGCAAGGGATGCACTTGTTTTCAAAATAATAAACCATTTTATCCACGCTCCCCTTTTCAACTATGCTTCCGCGGCACATCAAAAATGCGTGCTCCGCCTGACGCAGCACTGCAAGGCTGTGTGTGATGAGGATAATCGTTGAGCCTTTATCTTTGAGAAATTTCAAGGCGTGAAAAATATTTTCGAGCGATGCCACATCAATCCCTGAGTCGGGTTCATCGAGCATAACAAAGCGCGGCTGCATGGCAAGGATGGAGGCGACTTCGATTTTTTTCCGCTCCCCGCCGGAAAGGGTTTTATCCACGGAGCGGTTGATGTATTCGTCGGGGTCGAGCCCTAATTTGGAGATATTATCGCGCAGGCTTTCTTCGCTTTTGTCTTTTGCCGCCGCTTGGATAAACCGCCGCACGGAAAGCCCCTCATATCGGGCTGGTTCCTGCCATCCCAGCGTGATGCCCTTGCGCGCCCGCTGGTCCAACGAGAGGGATTTAATACTCTGACCATCAATAAAAATGTCGCCCTCAAAATCGCGGTAACCGTCCAGTCCCATAATCGTGGATGCAAGGGTGGATTTCCCCGCGCCATTCGGTCCCACGATAGCATGAATATGTCCCTCCCAGAAATCAGCGCTGAGTTGATTCAGAATGATTTTGTCATTCAATTTGAGGGTGAGGTCTTTAATTTCCACAATTCCCATTTTGCTTTATCCTTTACATTTCATTTTTTGCGGCTGCTTCTTGAACTTTCATTTCAAGTTCTTTTAACTGCTCATGCCATTTAAAAAACTGAGAAGAATGCGCCTCAGCGTCAAGCTCTTCAAGTTCGAAATATAAATTTTTGGCTTTTTCAAATAGGGTTTGCGGCGCTTTACGAAGCGACATCATCGCGAGAAGATTCAGGAATTCAATCCGCATCTCTCTCTTGGAAACGGGCGCCTTGGATGAACTATCTTTTGGTTGCTTGAATCGAACTTCATTTTGGTCGTATATCACCTCATACCCCAGTTTCAGGTTTGCCAGAATCCAGTTGCCGGCGGTATTATGACCGGAAACAACAAAACCATCGGGCGGTATGGGAGAATTATTGCCGCCGATTTTTGTGACTACGCCATTTTGGACAACCGCCTCGTTTCCCCATTCATTGGTTCCTGTAGAGGGTTTGCCATATTTTGGCGTGTAAATAATCAGCTGCTCCGGTCCGCGCGCGCCGGGATAAATGCTTTTTTCAATCGGGTCAATGGCATTCACAGCGCGGCTGCTGCCGCGATAATTATTCCACATCGGCGAAAGATTGACAAGGACGTCAAAATATTTATCCGCTGGAACAATTTCTTTGAGCCATGCCTGATAGCCTTCGATATTCAGATGAATGCCGTCGCCCGTGTATTCGCTTTTAAGTTCGCCTTTAACATCAGCCATCGCGGGATGAAGGTCAACATATTCCAACCCTTTTTGTTCAGCCATGAGTTTGATTTTTTCATTCATTATGCGGACGGCGGAATTTTTATGAGCGAACCCTTTGCTTGTGGGAAGAATGGACTGTGCGATTATTTTAGCATCGGGTGCGTTCTGCTTTAGTTCATCAAGGAGTTTATTATAGTTCATGGCGAACTCATCAATCGGTTTATCGGGATAGCCGACCAGATTATTGATGCCTATCATAAGATAAATCTTTTTTGGTTTAAGCGGTGCAATCGAAATATCTAATCGGTCTATAACCCCTTCAATAAGATCGCCGCCAATGCCGCGATTTATCACATTCTCGTTGGGGAATGCCTCCTTTGTCGGGAATCCCTCCGTAATAGAATCGCCAAGAAAAATGACGCCGCCGGTTTTCACAATGGGGAGTTCGTCAATAAATAATTCCAACCTTTTTGCATAATGTTCGAACCAGCGATTTTTTGCATGCGAAATCCGCTCTTCCTTGTTTAATGCCATCGCCACCTCCTTTTCTTCGATAGTTCGAGTTGTTTTGCAACCGGCTACGTAAGTTAACGAATAAAGAATAAACATCGCCGCCAGAAACTTTTTACATGTATAATAAATCTTTTTCATCCCGTCCATTAGCTTACCCCTTTTTGGCAAGATATTTCAATAATTGAGCAGCAGATTCGACGCTCTCGGCTATAACAAGAAATTCTCCATAAAGATATTTTATCCCTTTCAAATCATCGGGCGGGTTTTTCGTTTGAATCTTGGGCAGTTGAGTTTTTAGAAGATTAATGACTGGAAGCCAGAAATCAGTCAGGAGAAGAATCGGTTTAACGGGATCTATCTTTTTAATAATTCGTTCCCATGCCGTTGCGAGTTCAATTAATGTGCCGGTTCCTCCCGGCAGGACAACATAAGCATCGGCAAGTTCCATCAATTTTTCAATTCGAGCAAAGAGGCTTGGCATGGCTATATTTTCCATGATATGGGGATTGGGCGGTCCCCATGATTCAACTGTGACGCCAATTGTTTTTGCCCCTGCCATGCGCGCGCCTTTAGCGCCGGCTTCCATTGTTCCTCCATATCCGCCGCAGATATGCGCGAACCCTAATCTGCCCAATTGGAATCCGACTTGATAAGCGAGTTGATAGACTGGGTCGCTCGGTTGGATTGTTCCGCTTCCAAAAACAACAATGGATTGAAGATTGTCTATCATCCGTCCTGAGTTTCCATGAGCTTTTGTTTGAGCAATTGAAAATCGCTTTCAATATCAGGCAGCAAGTTGGCAGCGCGAAGAATTGCGGCTGGGTGCAGCGTGGGCAATAAAGGGATACCGTGATAGTTGTAAAAATGTCCGCGCAGGCGGTTGATGCCTGTTGAATCGCGGAGGAGCGTTTGCGCGGCGTGCCTTCCAAGGGCGCAGATGACCAAAGGTTTGATAATTTCAAGTTGCTTGATAAGAATAGGTTCGCATGCGCTGATTTCATCGGGCTGCGGGTCTCGGTTATTCGGCGGTCGGCACTTTACAACATTGCATATGAAAACATCTTCTCTTTTCAATCCGATATCAGAAAGGAGTTTTTCCAAGAGTTTGCCCGCCCTTCCCACAAAAGGAATACCCTGCAAGTCTTCCTGTTGTCCGGGCGCCTCGCCGACAAAAACGAGTTTAGCATTGGTCGCGCCATCGCCCGGGACGGTGTTTGTGCGTTTTTCCCAAAGCCTGCATTTTTTGCATATCGCAACCTCTTCGGCAATGATGCGCAAAGCCTCCCGAGAGTCTTCCTGTTCTAACGTTTTTTTTGAATTTTGTTGTGAAATAGTTGATGGATAGGGAATAGCGATATACCCTAATTCCCGCAGTAATTTCACATATTCTTTTAAATTGCCGATGATTTCTTTTCGATACATATCATAAGATGCAATAACATGTCCGCTTTTGATGTCAAATCATAATGAAATTTCGTTAAACAATCTTTATAAAAAAGTGTGGACAAAAAAAATTGTTCTTTTAAGGATTAAATTGTTTTAATTTTTTGGGACGAAATAGAATTGGGAAAAAAGTTTTAATGGCATCATTTATTAAGGAGCAAGATTTTCATGTCCAGCGCTAAAAAACAGGAATCAGAATTGAAACAAACCTCAACGGACCAAGCGTCCGCAGAGGCGGAAGTTCAACAGGCTCAACCTCAAAAGAATCTCTATGAACGCGAAGTTGAACGCTACCGTCATCATCTCCAGCGCGGCGGATTCGATGCGGCGTATCCCATGTATGGTTTCACGCTCATCCATTCTTTGCAACCAGAGGAAAAGGTTGATATATTCCAAAAACTGGGATTTGACCCCAAGACGCCTGAGGATTTTTATAATCTTGGATGCGTTGCCGCCAAAAAGGAAGATTTCACAAAGGCGCGCGAATATTTTGAACAAACTATAGATCTTGCCCCTGACTTTGAAGAGGCTTATTACAATCTTGCTATTGTGTTGGAAAATCTCGGACAGGAATCCGAAGCCGTCGAAAAATGGGAGATTTTCTGCGAGTTTTTGGATGAGGACTCCACCGAAGCTACGATTGTAACACAGCATTTGGAAGAGTTAAAGAAAACACTTGCCGTTTCTGGAAAAGCAAAAAAGTAGAGTTTTGAGCATACGAAAAAAAATTGTTATCTTCTGCGGCGTTGCAGTTTTATTGATGTTGATTATGCCGTTGTGAAAGCAGGATGAGGATTAGCCGCAAACATAAAATACCTTGCTTCGTATTTTGCGGGATTTGCGCTCTTTGCTTCCTTGGCTTGACCAGTCTCAGGGCATTTGCGGAGTCGTTATCAAACCTGCGGTGGGAGTCTCTGCCGCAGGCTTTTATTTTTCATGTCAGCGCCGCAACTCCCATTCGTTATGTTACGGAAGATTTTATTGATAAAGAAGGCTTTTGCATCGTTGACATTTTGAATGTCACCCAAACATACGAAACCCGCAGCATTTTTCCGGAAGACTCGAGAATCTACAAAATTGAAATCGCCACGAATCCCAACGGCAGGGGCGTCCGTATGAAGTTCTTTCCCAGAGGGAACCTCTCTTACTGCATTGCTGCCGGCGATTCGCCAAAAGCAATGAAAATCATTTTTTCAGCCCCCCATGATTCTTCTGAAAATATCAAAACAGTCATAACGGACAATCCAGTTAAAACGCCTATTACCCCTGTTTTACCGCGCCTGACTCCGCGGGCTTTTACCCCGCCGTCCCCGCCTTCGATTTCAACTCCCGCTCCTACGCCACCGCCTCCAGCAAAGCCTATTTATCGGGACGCGGAATCAAAGAAACGCAAGTTGATTATCATTGACCCGGGGCATGGCGGAAAAAGCCTCGGCGCCCGCACTGCAAAAAAAATCAAGGGCAAGCATTACTGGGAGAAAGACCTCGTTCTGAGTTACGCTCAAAAGTTAAAATATCTAATTGATAAAAGCCCCAATCTGACTGCTCTCATGACCCGAAACAGCGATGTTTATGTTTCGCTGGGAGATCGCGTAGATTTCGCGCAGAAAAATGAGGGCGATTATTTTGTCAGCATTCATCTCAATGACGCCCCCAAGCCCTCGTCCGCCCGCGGAATCGAGTTCTTCCATTGGGCTGACACCGGCGCCACATCCGCCGCCATGAGATATCTTGAGAGCCTTGAAAACGATCAGGTGTTGCCAAAGGTTTCCAGTTCGCAAGATGAGCGGTTAAAAAAAATTCTGACGGGCATGTTGAAAGACGCCCTTGAGGAAAAGAAAATACTCAGCACGGGCGCTTGCGAGTCTATGTGGCAATCTTTTCAAAAAAACTCATATCACCGCACGCATCATAGAACCCCCCCGGTTAAATCGGCGCGTTTTGCGGTTCTTGCCAATTATGCCATGCCTGCCATTCTTATCGAGGTTGGCTTCATGTCCAATAGCAAAGAATGCGAATATCTAATTTCGGATTCTTTTCAATGGACAACCGCCCGGCTTATATATAATGGTATTCAACATTATTTTGCTCAAGAAGATGCAAATTTTTCACCGAATTACTTAAATTAATGCCAGTAAGTTCAAAAAATAAAAAGCCACCTTTTACGAACCGCCATCAAGGACGTGAACTCGCTCTCCAACTGCTTTATGCCTTCGAAATGATAAGCGGAAAAGGTCCCGGTTCTATTTCCACACTCAAAACGGTTATAGCGAATTATAAAATAGTTGAGAGAGAGCATGAAATTCCGCTGAATGATTTCACAATCGATCTTCTTCAAACAGTCATAAACAATCTGGGGCAGGTGGATCAACACCTGAAAGATGTTATCACGAATTGGAAGTTAGATAGGCTCTCTCATATTGATAGGAATCTTCTGCGGCTTGCCGTGGCAGAACTATATTTTTTTGGAGATATCCCGCCCAAAGTGACCATTAACGAGTATATAGAGATTGCCAAAGTTTTTGGGGACAATGATTCTCCCTCTTTCGTAAACGGCATTCTTGATAGCATCGCCCGCAAAAGCGAAAAGGGCAAGGATATTCAAAGCTGTCCTCATCAGATTGTATGACACAACCTCTGTTTATTTGCGCGGAGTTTTTCTCAGGTATTCTATCAAATCGTTTAATCGGTTCTGGGTTTTGTCAGTGTTTTCTTTTGTATTATAACGAAGGGCGTAAAACATATCGCATCCTTCCTGAATAAGCGCAATTGGCAACCCCACCGTTTGTCCAAGATTCAAAAGGTATTCTTGTGGGGTGATGTTGCGCGGTCTGTCGCCTGCATCGCCGCCAAGCGCCCGTGCGAAATCGCAATAAAGCGCAAGGATTTTTCGATTGCGGGACAGCCATTTCCATTGGACAGGGCTTGATTTCCCGCGCCGTTTCAATCTCAAGTAAACCGCAATCGCCGCAAAATTCAACGATATGATTATTCCGGATATTATCCAGACAAAGGGAAATTTGAGATTTTTTGAAAAACGTTTTGCCGCTCTGCCATTTATTACCCGCTCGAATATGGACGGAACAAACCGCTCACCTTTTATTTTGAAATATTCAAAGAATTTTTTAATGAGCGCGGTCTGCAATCTATTATTATAGCCCATAATAAACTCTTCCCATTTTTCCGAAAGCGCCATAGCCATATCAGATATTTTTTTGAAATAAATACGGCTGGCATAAATAGTCATGGGAGCGGGGGGAGTGGGATCGAATCGCATCCAGCCGAGTTGTTCATCATACATCTCCACCCAAGCATGCGCGTCGCGTTGTCGTATGATATAACTGTTTTCCGCTCGATTGAATTCGCCGCCATGAAATCCCACCGCAAGGCGACATGGGATTTGCAGTGTGCGCAACATGCAAATCATGGCGGTTGAAAACAGTTCGCAATGTCCGGCTTTGTGTACAAATAAAAAATCTTCAATCGGGCGATCGCTTCTCAATGAGCCCATTCGGAGAGTGTATCGGTATTCATTGACAAGAAAGGATTCGATGCGCCGCGCCTTTTCGTAATCTGTCAAAGACCTTGCCGAGACATGTTCCGCCAGTTCAGATATTTTTTTGATGTTCATTGCGGCGGGCAGTTGCAAAAGCGGCTCTTGGGATGATTCAATATCAAAATCATTGGGCGGTTCGGGGTGAAAACCCGCCATCGAATAAGCGACATATTTTTTAAGGTTTTGCGGCGGCAAAAGGAAACAGGTCTCGCTTTTATCCTTGTAAACATAGCCGCCTGTTTCATTTTCCTCAATTCTCAAAATGGCAAGTCCCGGAAGCGCAAATACATAGCGGGACGGGTAATCAAGGTAGGTAATCTCCTGTCGAATCAGAGATTGTTGTCTTGGAATTTCTGCAACAAGCATTATATTTTGCGCTTTAGGATCGAGCCCAAAAAGTTTATATGCCCTTGCATTTTGGCTTTTAAGCCAGGCGGAGCCTGTAAAAAGATCAAAAGTACCGCCCCGCAAATACAGGTCGCCTTCTGAAATTTTTGAGCCGGAGATTTTCACGTTTATGACAGGTGTTGCATCCTGTGTCAAATCATGAAGGGAACCCAGATTTATTCCGGTGGAAAACCCTGTGTATAATTTTTGCCGGTCAGAATCGTTGAAGGCAGAAAATGAAGATGAATACCCGTTGGGCGTTATGCGCGGAATAATCAAAAATATGGCTGATGTTAAAACAACAGATAGGGCACTGGCAAACAGCGCGGAACGGCGCGAAGCCTTTAAGTATTTGGGACTGTTCACGGCGGAAGGTTCGCCTTGATTCTGCATAGGAATCAAGTGAGTTGAGGTTTTTAAGGAATCGGAATGAAGACGCTCCATGTATTCCAAATCTCTGTAAACCCCAAGCCAGAAAAGCGCATAAATCGTGGAGACAAGAAAGAAAAACAGGGCGACGGGAAAAAGGGGATTTCGGGTGAATATCGCCGCAATTAATAACATAAGAAAGGCATAAAACCACATCCAGAGAATATCTCGCGGCCGCTTTCTATTGAAGGCTTTGCTTACTTGTAAAAAGCTGATTTGGTATGTAAAAATAATATGTGTTGGTTTGAGCCGCAATAACAGGATGGCAAGCGTAAAAAATAAAAACAGAATCGAAGCGATGTTCCACGCCTTTGTATAGCCCGCAAAAGGCTCTTTTTTTAAAACCATAAACCAGCTGGGGATAAGAACAATTATAAAGAGTCCGACAGCAATCAGGGAGTAGTCGGGAATAAATAAACACGATAAAAACCCTAATACGGCGATTGCATAAATGGTTTTTTTTAATGGAGATAATTCCATAACAGCAAGCCTCTTGCGCGGGAAGGGCTTTACTTGTTGGAAAATGTAATAATGTCGCCGTCGCTCACTATGCCATTGGTGGGGTCATAAACTTTTGTCGCGAGATATATGGGTAGAATGGCTTTCATGATATCGTTTCTGACAGCGGCGGCATTTCCTTCGCTTGCGGGTGATGAGCTGGCATTCATCATGTATTTTTCAACCATGGCTTCCAGGTCCAGATCATTATCCGGTCCCGCGCTGATAATCACATAATCGCAATCTTCCGTCGGTTTGAAGTAATATTTGTAGGTTGGATCGCTCACATGCGGTCGGAATGGATCGCTGGGTATGCGCGAGAGATAGGCTGTGGGCGCATTTAAGAAATATATCTGCGACGGATAGTCATTGTAATCCATGCGATAGTTTTGCAAGGCTCGAGAAAGGACTCGGTGTTCCTCTTTAACGCGTTCAATCTTTGTTTTTACCACAAGGTGCGATGTCGAATAAATAAAAAGGACACTTAAAATCAGGGTGACGGTAAGCACAATTGTCATTTCAAAAAGGGTGATCCCCTTTGGAAATCGCTTAATGAAATGACATCCCGAAGGATTCATGCGCCAATCGCCTTTCTTTCAATTACATGCTGAACATCTCTCTTTTCGATGTCTGGCTTCAAGTAAAAAATGATACAATTTTCGTAAATAAGAAAAATATGGCAAATTCAAACCGTTTTAATTTTTATAGATGATGAAATTGTTGCGGGCTTTGATAAATTCATCCAGTTGTTTGGCATACGAGGAGCGGATAGTTTCAATCGGTTCCCCCTTTTTAATCCTCTCAATCACATCCCGGCTTCCGACAAGTCCTCGATTGGGTTCGAGTTTATAGGTATCGCCGCCCACTTTGCACAATGCCGCAAGGAGATTAAATCCCAGCCCGATTGTGTCGAACAAATTTCGGTCTGTTAGTATTACTTTAAAGCCATGACACAGCTCCCCTTTGAATTTGCTTTCCGTCGGAGTGAAATGAATAGCAACAAAATCAACGCCGGGAATATTGCGCGATTTCATTTCCTGGACCAGTTTATCGGCGTCAATCCACGGTGCGCCCAAAACTTCAAATGGCGAATCTGTGCCTCGTCCGACTGAAATGTTTGATTCGCCCGCCTCTGTCAATGCAATGGCGGGATAGAGTATTTCCTGCGTTACATTGCGGATATTGGGCGAAGGATTAATCCAAGGCATTCCAGTTTCATCAAAGAACATGTTGCGCTTCCAACCTTTCATCTCAACAACCGTCAACTTGCATTGAATCCCATAGTATTCATTAAACATCTTTGCCAGTTCGCCGATTGTCATGCCATGAATAATCGGCTGCGGGAAATAGCCTGTGAACTTTTTATACAAATCTTCATCTTGGATAGGTCCATCCACCCGAAGTCCGGTTATAGGATTGGGACGATCGAAGACGATAAACTCGATATTATTTTCTGCAGCCGTTTTCATGCACATCGCCATTGTTGAGGTGTAAGTGTAGAAGCGCGCCCCTATATCTTGAATATCAAAAACGAGGGTATCAATTCCTTTCAATTCCTCCTTTGTCGGAACTCTCGTATCATCATAAAGGCTGTAAATCATCATGCCTGTTTTTTCGTCTTTTGTGTTTTTTATTTTTTCATCGGCTTTGCCATAAAATCCGTGCTCCGGCGCAAACACTGCCACCAGCTGGACGTTTTTGCTCGCCTGCATCAAATCAAGTATGTTGCGGCTTTGTCTGTCTAAGGCTGAATGATTTGATATAAGCCCGATTTTTTTCCCTTTCAAAGAAGCAAAATCTTCCTGCACCATAATATCAAGAGCCGATTGAACTTGCGCCGCATTCACGCTGCTTTTCGATAACGCACAGGATGCCAAACCGAATGCAAACGCCACAATAACGATAACCAAACGTTTCATGATACACCTCCGATTTATATCTATTTCAAGTCTTTGACCGATTTAAATGATTCAAGAATAATTTGCCATGCTTTCTTCGGGTCATCCGGGGCGATGGTGGACATATTTCCGCAGGCATCAAAGCCCCAGACGGCAAGGTTTCGGATTCCGGCATCCACAGCGGCTTTCACTGCAATTTCAATCTCTTTTTCCCGACCGGCGGGTATTTTGAATCCTTGAATCCAGATATGCCCGTTGCGCCCAACCTCTCGGCAGACTTCAAACACCTTTCGAGATGTTTCGCCGACATATTGTTGGGCGTTTTTATTAATGCCATACCAATATGGGTCTGTTCCAAAATCCTCAAGATTATTCATCTCGGCAAAATCACGCATGGCGACATCATTCGCGGCGGAGTGTGGAAGAATGCAAAGCGAATTCTTTGCGCCATACTGATGGGCATGGTTGAGCATTTCCTGCAAAAATGCTCGAATGGAGTAATGCTTGAATTCATTGACAGTCGGCGTCTCTTCAAGCGGCATGGGCATATTGTATTCCTCTTCAAATTTCTTGGCGCAATATTTGCAGCGGCATCCCCAAGTATTAGGACGCCCTCCCATCCAGCTCGAAAGATAAAAATGCGGTTCATCCCAGAACACGTAATCCGCACCGGTGCCTACGGCAGTTTCAATCCAGTTTTTCATGAACGTTCGGAATTTGGGATTATTGGGACAGGCATTGGCGCTGGGTTTGCCGTCGTTTAGCATCTGGCATTCTTCGGGATGAAAGGCGACGAATTCGGAAAAAGCCTCGCCTCCAAAAACGCGTCCCACACCCCACGGGTCAATTAAAGTCTCAAGTCCGCAATCTTTGCTGATGCGAATGATTTCTTTCATCGTGCCCGCATAAAATCGGAAATCATTTTCGCTGAACGTATGCACCACATATGTGAAATGATTATCTGCCAGATATTTCATATCTTCCGCAACATGTTTCAAAATTCGGTTTCCGAAATAGCTGCAACCAAGTTTCATAGCCTTTCCTCTCTGCAATATTTAAAAACTTTAATGGACAGCGTAATTTTTTGCGTCAACCGAAATAAGCGTTGTTAAACCTTGACGAATGGTTTCCAAATGCAAATTGAATATCAAATCTTACGGAGAGTCTATCAATGACCAATCTATTTTCTGTCTCTGAGCCGCTCCCTGCATCTGAAGTTTTTGAAACTCTTATTCCCGATAAGGGGATTTTAATCGAGCGTATCATTTCCAAAGGGCATTCTTCACCGCCGGATTTCTGGTTCGATCAGGGGCGCGATGAATGGGTCTGCCTATTGCAAGGGCTCGCCGTTATTGAATGGGCAGACGGCAGACGACGCGAACTTGTTGCAGGCGACTGGCTGCTTATTCCCGCCCATGAGCGGCATCGCGTTGCATCAACCAGCGCGGAACCGCCCTGCATCTGGCTTGCGGTGCATGGCAATCTTAAATAAAGCGATTGTTCTTTTATTTAACAACTTCAAGGACTTGCTCAGCGGCGCGGCGGGACGCTCCGGGACCTCCCAGTTTTTCCGTAACTTTTTGGAGGGCGTAGCGAACATTTTCAAGGCGCTTTTCATCCCCAAGGAGCTCCAATGTTTTGTCGGCGATGTTCATGGGCGTTGCCTCATCTTGAAGAAGTTCGGGGACAATCATCTCCCCCGCCACAATATTGACAAGTCCAATATAGGGGAGTTTGACCAGACTCTTGGCAATAATCCACGCAAGAAAGGAGACTTTATAAACGATAACCATAGGGCAGCCCAATATTGCTGTTTCCAGCGTGGATGTGCCGGATTTAACAAGGGCAAAATCCATCGCATTGCGGACGTTATAGCGGAAGGCGTCCACAACTTTGACGTCCACATCGGAGGCGCTGAGATAATATTGAATCAGTTCTTGTTTGATAGATGAGGCGCGGGGCAGGACAAACTGCACATCCGGCATGGCTTTTTGGATGCGTTCTGCAGCCCCCAGCATTCCCGGGAGCAATCGGTCAATTTCAGGTTTGCGGCTGCCCGGTAAAAGTCCGATTAATTTTCTTTTCGGATCCAGATTGAACTTTTCAAAAACCTGCTCTCGTGTCATTGTTAGATTAATAACATCTAAAAGGGGATGTCCCACATAGCGTGCCTGCTCAATATTGTATGTATCGCACATGTTTTTTTCAAACGGGAAAACGACTAAAAGGCGCGCTGTTTGTTCTTTTAGCGTGTATATACGGCTATGATGCCATGCCCATACCTGCGGCATGATGTAGTAAATAACGGGGATATTTCGTTTGCGGGCGGCTTTCATGATTTTGAAATTGAATCCCGGATAATCAATCAAAACCACAGCCGCCGGTTTGACTTCGTCAAAGAATTTTACCGCTTTACGATATAAACGATAAAGGCGCTCGGCGTTTTTGATGATTCCCGTCAAACCTATGATGGCAAGGCGATCCACGATGTTTGCAAGGAGGTGTGTGCCTGCCTGTTTCATCTGTTCGCCGCCAAAACCGGTGATGCGCAGTTCGGGATTCATTTTCAAAAGTTCCCGCACCAGATTAGAGCCATGCAGGTCGCCGGAATTTTCACCGGCAATTATGAAGATATCTTTGGCGCCCATGTGAATATCTTATCCCTAATCTGCTCTGAAATGCGCGAAATAATCTCAAGGGCATTTCTCGCCTGCTCTCCGGTCACCTCGGGGGTTTTGCCCTGTTCCACACAATCAAGAAAATGTTCCAGTTCAAGTTCGAGCTGGTTTACACCCTTCAAGCTGATGCTGTCATTAACTATTTTCACCGGCATCTCGCCGGGTTTAGGATGCGGTTCATCCACCTTGCGGTAAATCTGCAAGGATTGCTCGCGGTAATCTATGGAGATATAGGCGTCTTTTTGGAAGATGCGAATCTTCCTCATCGGTTTGGGCGTCACACGGCTGACGGTGACATTGGCGGTGCATCCGTTCTGAAAACGTATGCGCACGTTAGCAATATCTTCTTTGTCGGTTAAAATGGGAACGCCCACCGCATCGAACGATTCAATCGGGCTGTCCACAATTCTCATGATAATATCAATGTCGTGAATCATCAGGTCATGGACGACGCCGATATCTTTTACGCGGGGGGAAAAAGGGCCCAAGCGATGCGATTCGACAAACATGGGGCGATTGACTATCTGTTTAAGTTTTTGAATGGCGGCGTTGAAATGTTCGATATGCCCAACCTGCAGAACAATATTTTTCGCACGAGCAAGATTGATAAGTTCATCAGCTTCCGCAACTGTTGAGGCGATTGGTTTTTCAATCAAACAATGAACGCCCGTCTCCATAAAATCTTTGGCAATATCGCGATGCGACACAGTTGGGACAGCTATGGAAACCGCGTCCACTTTTCCCAACAAATCTTTATGGGTGAAATAAGCCTTTGTGCGGCATTCTTTCGCAATGCTTTTAGCGGTTTTGGGATCAATATCAGCGATGCCGACAAGTTCGGCGCGCTTGAGCCGCGAGAGAATTTTGGCATGATGCTGCCCCAAATGCCCTGTTCCAATAACTGCAATTTTAATTTTTTTCATGATTCAACAAACCTTTCAAAAAGCCCCTTTTCCAAATAAAACCGCCGGAATGGTTTTCCATAAAATAGTCAAATCAAGCAAAATGGATTGGTTCCTGATATAATAAAAATCATATTCAAGATTTTGATAAAGCGGCAATTTTTTGCGACCGACAATCTGCCACAAGCCTGTGATGCCCGGTTTGACACTGAGTCTTCGGCGCTGCCATTCTTCATATTTTTCGACAATAAACGGCATCTCCGGACGCGGTCCCACCATGCTCATATCGCCAACAAGGACATTTAGCAATTGGGGAATCTCATCAAGGCTGTATTTGCGCAAAAAGCGTCCCATACGTGTGATGCGCGGGTCTTCTGGGGCATTGGGCGCTTCTTTATATGGCGGTGTATCAATAAACATTGTTCTGAATTTATACATCAGAAATAACTTTCCATCCTTGCCGAGCCGCTCTTGTTTAAAAATTGCAGGTCCTTTAGAATCCAGACGAATCAGAATCACAATAAGGGGCCAGATTATGAGCGCCGGCAAAAGCATCAAAATGCTAATCACAAGGTCAACGCACCTTTTAATAAACGCATGGGTTGGAGAAAGTCCGCCCTGCTTCAACATGATAACCGGGATGTCATCAATTACATCAATCTTCACCTGATTTGTGATGACGCCAAAAATATCTGAAACAATTTTGAAATCCGCGCCGGTCTCCTCGCATTTCACTATAAGGTTCATTTGCTTATCCCGCGGGAGACTTGGAATTGCCAGAAAAACTTCTTCGATGTTGTAAGTTCTGATGATGGAGGGCAGTTCGGGCAGGCTTCCCAAAACCGGTATTCTCGAAATTTCCTTTTTATTTTGGTCATCATCCACAAACCCAACGAGATTAAAACCGATTTCCGGGTGTGCGACAATGTGTTCCATCACCTTACCGCCGCATGTGCCGGCGCCGACTATCAGGCAGCGTTTTAAACCGATGCCCGCGGCAATGAGGCGGCTTTTGGTTGCCCGCAGCGTTGTGCGCGAGATATACAGATAAAGAAAATTCAAACCAGTTGAAATCAGAATGACGGCGCGACCCAGTTCCAGATTTTTGTAAACGAAATGCGCCATTGCCAAAGTCCCGAAAAGTCCGCCAAACGCCGCGAGAAAAATCTTGGATGCTTGATTAAGGCTCGAGACCTTTTCCTTGTGGGTGTAATGTCCATGATATGCTGTGGCAAAAAGCCAGATAATGATAATCCCCGGCGCAGCTTTCAGATAGCATGTTATTTCATTGATAGATTTTGAAAAAAGGGGGTTGCACCAATACCTTATTTGATATGCCGCCACCCAGAGCAAAAAATATAATGCCGCATCAAGTATGAGAAGATATATTAAAAGCCAGCGGTTTTTCCAGAATGACTTTTCCATATGTTTATTTCGCTTAAAAGGACGCGCTTCTCTGCGAACTTAATTCCTCCTCCTTGAGAGGGAACTCCGGTTTCAGCCGTTCATAAAGCATCCAGTTGTCAACATTGGAATCTTTTGAATCAGGAGCGCCTAAAATGTATTTAACAATTAGCGGATCGGAAAAATTAATACGGTTGCTGTTGATGTATTCATTGTATAATTTTACATACCAACGTTTTGCTTGCTCTGGCATACCCAGCCGATCATAAGCATCCGCAATCCGATATACGGCATCATCCTCAAGAGGATTGCCGGCGAAATTTTTGATAAATCCAGAGAGGAGTTCGATAAGGCGTTTGCGGTCTGCGGCTTCATTTCTGCCCCCAAACATTAAACTGCCGGAAAGCGCGTAAATAGCGTAGGGCGTGTAAGTTGTTTCAGGGAATTCTTTGATGAAAGACTCAAAGACGGTGCGATTTTCTTGCAAGGAGCGACCGGTATGGATTTCTCGGATTAACTTTTTATCAAGAAGAAACTGAAGCGCGGGCACGTCTTTTTCATCCGGCGCAACCACCTCGAGCTCCATCGGCTCAAAGTTGTATTCTTCCGGCTGCCTGCCCGCCAATCCTGCAAGACGCACGCTCAAAGCTGCCTTAATCGGCGCCGGGAATAAAAGATTATTAGAAGTATCTTTTTTGTAATAAATAATGAATGAAATATTTACCGTTTGAAGCGGCGGGATTTTGAATACATAACTCGGAGGGATGGAAGGTTCATGCGTCCCTGTGTAATCTTCCGGCAACCTGCCCGGTTGAAGGACGCTGATACGCATATCTCCATAAAAGCTTAGCCGCGTGCGGAATTCAATCAGCTCGTATGTTGGATTTTTGATGCTTAAATTGAGAAAAATCGGTTCGCCCACAACGTAAGTTTTTTTATTCAGCGACGCGCTCGCTTTGAGGATATTCTGGGGCTGTTGCGCCATTGACGTAACCGCAAGCAAACAAATCCCGGCAAGAAAAAGAATCAGGCGTTTCTTCATAAGATTGAAATTATTCCTCCTTCAAAAGTATCAGGCAAAAAATCAAGAAACATCATAAACGTCCGCCATGTATTCATTGCAAGCAATAATTGAGCCATGGTTTTTTTTATTGGGCATTGTTTAGTTGGCGGCTCTCAATTGCCGGTTTATTTTATTTGCGACAATGTGATAATAAGCACTCCCCCGACCATGATAACCGCGCCCATCAACCGCTCGCGGATCCCCCTCTCCTTGAATATCAGATACCCGAAAAGGACGGTCATCACCGCGCTCAAACGTTTGATGGATATGACATAAGCCACAAGCGTCAAATTGATGGCGAGCATTTGGCAGGAGATGCCGATGGTTTTACAAAAACCGATGGCAAGGAAGTTCTTGAGGTTTTTATGCAGTTGCTCCCCTTCCACTTTTGAGCCCAGAAAAACTACCGGCGTCATGACGATGGTTATAAAGGCGTTCATGGCAATGGGCCAAAATAGCGGGGTGGACATCTGCACGCCCATTTTATCCAGATTGGCGCTCACGCTCCAGATGAGCGCGACAAAAAGCATCATGCGCGGTCCTTTGTTTCGCACAAGCGCCTGAATCGGCGCAAAGAAATTATTTTTCATCTCCCCCAGGTTCAAAACGTAGGATCCGCCCACAATCAAAAAGATTCCAATGATGCTGTAAAAGGTCGGATACTCACGCAATATTAACGGCGAAGTCAAAATTAAAAAAAGCGGCGTGAACGTTATTATCGGCACTGTGATTGAAAGATCGGACGACTTAATCGCCTTGATATAGAGCAGGTTTGCGGCAAGGTTGAGCGTTCCTGCGAGAACAAGAAACATCCAAAAGCGCAAATCGAGCATCGGAATTTTGATGAAGGCAAGAAGCGGCAATTGAAATAGGAGTGTGAAAAAAGCCCAGGCAAGCGTTAGGACATATACATCCGCAATGCGCAGTCCCCTTTTGCTGAATACATCTTTTGCAGATTCGCACAGCGCCGTCATGAAGGCAAAAACGACCCAGATCATGTATTCAAATAATCCTTGTTGTTATTGAGGTTTGCGGCGTCCGCATGGGTATTGATGTTGAGAATTTTTCATAAACCGTAAGAAAGGAACCCGATGATAAAAATAAACGACATCAATCGCCCTTGCTGCGTCAAGACTGATTTTGCTCAAAAATTTTTGCCGCATCGTATTGCGGCTTTTTTTTCAAACGAGATGCCGGTTAAAAAAGATCGCGGTTGCTTATGGCATTCGCAAAAAAGGCAGTTACCTTGATTCTTCAAAATAGTGAAAAAATATATGTGTTCGTTGAGAGTTGAAAAGTGGGAGATGGCGGAGGAAAGCTGAGCATGGCATATCGCACGCGCCGGCACCGTGAATAAAAGCCCTGCAATTGAATAGATACGACCACAAACCCAGACGCACTGTCAACCGTTCCGCCCCTGCTTTGATTGGTTCTTATTCACCAATAAAACAGGGGCTCCTGTGGGCGCTGCTATTTTTTTTAACAAATTGCAACTATTTTGAAGAATCAGGGTGAAGAGATGTTATGATTTTGGGTTCGAACATGATAATTAAAAAATCCCGTCGGCAGGGAGCCATAGGCTCCCTGCACCCTTTCTTTTTTCCAAGTTCCAAGTTTCCAAGTATTCAAAACCCCTTAGGGGGAAAAGGAAACAACCCGAAAACCGTGACCGTAGCTACGGTCGTCTGGCACGAACCTGTTGCGAAAGGCAGAACGACAGCCCCTAGACATGTAGTCCCAAGAACCGCCCCGCAAAACACGGTAATCGCCTTGGTTGTTATTGACCGGGTTCCGCTTTCGCGCCGCTTGTTTCTCATAAAATCTTTCATCATACCCGTCCAAACACCACTCCCAGACGTTTCCGTGCATGTCGTATAAGCCCCATTTGTTTGGTTTCTTCTGCCCCACAGGATGAGTTTGAGGTCCTGAATTTACATCATACCACGCATATTCTTTCAAACCCGAATCCGAGTCCCCAAAACAGAATCTACCCTTTGACCCTGCGCGGCAGGCATATTCCCACTGCGCCTCGCTCGGCAATGTAAAATTCTTCCCCGTCTTCGATGATAACTTTTTGCAGAATGCCATCGCATCGTCCCAACTGACTTTCTCGACAGGATTTTTGGCGCCTTTGAAATGGCTCGGATTTGTCCCCATCACCGCCTTATACTGCTCCTGAGTTACCTCGTATTTCCCCATCCAGAAACCATCCAGCGAAACCGTATGCACCGGTCCTTCATCGTAATGTCTACCGGCTTCGCTATTCGGCGAGCCCATTTCAAAACTGCCAGCTGGTATCCAGACCATTTCCAAATTCACGCCCCCGCCAAGGTCTTCGATAAAGGGCTTTCCGGGTTGCTGGGCTTTGCCTGCCTCCTCCCGAGCACGCCCGTTTTCGTATTCCTTCAATTCCTCCGGCGTCATGCAGAGGATGCGGGAGAGGTCGGGCAGTTTGGCTTCCAGAGAATGGACATCGTCCGCGCTAACCTTTGCCTGCGCTATCTGTCTTCCTGATTGAACCTCCAATATGTATGCTGTCACGGAGAGTTTGCCCAGTTTAATCACCTGTCCGGTGAGGATGTAAGGCACGCCCTTGATGCGCCCGAACTCTGCCGCTTTTTCGTTATCTCCCA
>Ga0302243_1000040_pt1 | contig 160012 bp, 121 predicted proteins | sample AAG_UR_Met_MG_FD_193514 | JGI IMG/M metagenome (GOLD analysis project Ga0302243, IMG submission 193514) | Enriched activated sludge microbial communities from anaerobic digester in WTTP, New Holstein, Wisconsin, United States - AAG_UR_Met | ecosystem: Engineered > Bioreactor > Anaerobic >... | reverse complement strand
CAGCAGGCATTATCCACAAACCTCGGGTCCTCTTTCTCGATGAACCAACCACGGGAATTGATGTAGCAAGTGCAAGAGCTTTAAGAGTTATGATCGAAGAGCTGCATAAGCAAGGCACCACGATTCTTCTAACCACCCATTATATAGAGGAGGCACAACGGCTTTGCGATCGCATCGCTTTTATCGTTTCTGGAAAGATCGTGGTTGTGGACACAGTTCACAATCTCTTGAAACATAACGAGGGGAAACACTATCTTCATGTAACTCATAAAGGCAAAAACCCAGACATTGCCGAGAGACTAAATGCCAAGTTTGGCACTATGAGTTTTTCTTTTTTGAAATATAACACATTTCGGGTGGAGTCATCAGAACCCATCAACATAACTCCCATTGTAATGTGTTTGGAGGAATGGGGCGTTGATGTTACTGAAGCAAAACGTATCACTCCCAGTCTGGAGGATGTTTTCGTTAGAATTACCGGTTTAGAAGCTGATACTATGCGAAAAGACAAAGAGAAACAAGGGGGATCAAAATGAAAAAGTGGATAGCCTTTTGGAATATTCTACTAAAAGATATGCGTACCTATTATCTGAAACCGCCCAATATCAGTTGGGGCATCATCTTTCCTTTGGCTTGGACGGGAATGTTTCTCATCCGTTCCGGGAGCGGATTGGATAGCATCCCTGCCTTGCTGCCGGGTTTAATGGCAATCTCGATTCTGTTTGGCACCACTTCCATGCTGGCGGTCACGGTCACCTTCGAGAAAAAGAACAGTTCTTTCGACCGCTTGCTGCTGGCTCCGATCTCATTTGACCTTCTAATGTTTGCCAAGACTAGCGGCGCGATCTTGTTTGGGATAGTCAATGCGATGATCCCGATCCTCATGGCTTCGTTCATCGCAGATATCTATGTTTCCAGTTGGCCTTTGCTGATCCTTGCTGTCTTCCTGATCGCAGTGGTTTCCACTTTTCTGGGTTTGCTCATTGCCGTGGCCGTAAGTGAGGTCTTCGAAGCTCAAACCTTTTCCAATTTCTTCCGTTTTCCGATGATCTTCCTTTGCGGCTTGTTTTTGCCTGTTTCCAAACTGCCTGTTCTCATCAGACCTCTATCCTATGCTTTGCCTTTAACATACGGCGTGGACATCATGCGGGGCTTGATAAGGGGCGAAAACTTCATGTCCATTCCCATGTCGTTTGCTGTGCTGACCGCTTTTTGTATCCTCATCTTCAGCCTGAGCAAACACTTCATCAAAAAACGCTGGATATCATAACCTTTAGGAGTTAACATGAATCATGCTTACGTAACACTCATCATCATAGTCTTGGTTTCACTAAGCTCCGTCCTGTTAGCCATTGAAACTGGAAAACCTATCATTAATGTCTTTTACAAGAACAGGGAGCCATCTCAAAATGCTCTGGTAAAGATCAATGAAGCACTGGATAGATTTCGTGACTTGTATGATATCCGATACCACGATATCGAAGATGAAGCTAACCTTGAATTAATCCATAGTTTTGGGCTTCCCTCTACGCATTTCCCTGTCGCAGTGGTTATCGACGGAAAATTCACAGTTCAAATTGGTGATAGAATTGCCTCATTTGTGCATTTCCCCGATTTTATGTATGGCATCGGCAGGCATGAGGGTAACTGGTCTATCTCCGATCTGGACGCAGCCCTTCAAGACAATTCCCTGCTGCTTGAAGAAAACATCCTGCCTGAACTGGAGGACGACGAAACTGAAGGAGAGTGCGAATAACATATTAATGTGGACCTAAATCACCTTACATTAGACTACTTTCAGAAAACAACCAAATACGTCAGCGGAACAATTCTGCTCACACTGCGAGACTTTCTAACTGGTCAATTTCGTTGAGATTCAGCCAGTTCCGAAGCCAGTCTGAAATTAGTCCATATTTGACACAAAGCTGTCAGACACTGGCCCAAAGAAGTCCAAAGCAACTGTTACATCTTTCCGAAAACAGTCCTAAGCATCTCTGCAACTAATAAAGGCTAATACTTCTTTGTCTCAGTGATGGCAATATGACATTTGGGGTGTCACTTTATAACGACCCTGTTTCTATCCGCTCGAATTGAACTTAAGTCTTTTGTTTACTCACCTGCCGATGGCTCCCCTTTGCAACTGCTACTCAACATAGGCTCAACCTGGGGTCATCCTTAACTTCGCAACCGCATACCTAAGGATGATACCCCCAAATCCAGTAGCAGCAAAGGAGGGCGGTATGAAGCAATATGAGGATGGTTGATGGCAATATCAGGAGGGAATAAATAACCCGATGGCAATAAAGCGAAGGCTGCCATTGAATCTCAGCCCTATATAATGCAGTTGTTCTTTCCAGGTTTTCCCATGTTTCGTGACCGATGGCCACAAAAATGTGGGGGAACAGGCTCTCAGCGGAGTATATTGAACAGGAAAAGGAGAGACAATGCGATTTGGATATATGCTGCTGATAGCGACCCTGCTGCTTGGAATGGTTTTGGGTGCCTGTTCGGTGAATAGTATGCGTGAAGAGTCACGGGAAATATTGTGGACTCTGTTCATTTCCCCAAAAGATCCCTGGGCGGGCGATGGTTGGCAAAACCTGGTGCTGAGCTGGAACGGGGAGGAAAACGACTATCCGGATCCGGACTCAGTTTACATCCAATTCGGAGATCGTTCCTACTGGCTGGAAAACTGGGGTAGCCACTGGTTTGGACGTGCCAATCTGACCCCTGGGATGAACTATGAGTTTTGGATTGTAGCAGACGGAAACTTGTTGACTCACGCCTCCTTACAAACAGTTATGGAAGCCAGAGCGGATTTCCCTGCGGACTTTTCGCCACATAGCGAGGCTACCCTGTTTTGGGATCTGGAGGGAGACAATCAGGGACAGGTGCTCAGATTGAGCGCGGAAAACGAGGAAGGGACGAGGGATGAGTATGTGCTGGCGCTTGATCCCGGGGAGCGGGGATTCACGATTCCAGCCAACGCGGTGCGTGATCTGGGCTGGCAGGCAAGTTACAGCCTGGAGTTGACCCAGATGAACCAGTTGATCAGCAACCGGGTGTTAATCCAGTCCTCCCAAACCTTGGGCTGCAACTATCCTCTGGAGTGAAAAGGCTCAGGAATCCCGATGCCACAATCCGGTCTCAAAGGAACTGAGAGACTGGCGCAGGGCTGATTCCGCGATGGCAAAATCCGTTTTGGAATGCACCCAGATCTGCTGCTTGTAGCGCACTTTGATACGCGAGAAGGGAAGCGGAAAACGGAAGCGGTCCCAGGAATTGAACACCCACTCACGGTTCACATCCACAGCGACGGGAATGATTGGAATGCGTGCCAGCAGAGCCAATTCAAACAAGCCTGGATGAACGGTTTCGGCTGGTCCTTTAGGACCGTCCGGGGTGATGGCCAAGCTGTGGTCTTGCGCCAGGCGCAGCATCTGCCTGAGCGCCAGTGAGCCTCCCCGGGTGCTCGAACCGCGCACTGTGTGATAGCCCAGGCGGTTCAGGGGTCCGGCGATCAGCTCTCCATCCCGCGAGGAGGAAACAAGCACCACGGGGTTGGTATCCACTCGTTGCAGGGTCATCAGCAACAGGTTGCGGTGCCAAAAGATATACACGCAGGGGTAGTCGTTGGGTGGTTGAGCCTTGACGTCGAAGCGGATGCTCAGGCGCAGCAAGCGCAATAACCATGCCCCCAGACGGGCTTCCAATTTGAACAGCAGCTTAGACTTCAATTCCCAACAAATTCTTTACAAGGCTCAGCATTTGCTGGCTGGTGCGCTTCTCCGCCAAAATGGTGCGCAGGCGTGAAAGCTGTTGTTTGATTTCAGCCAGGCGGGCGGGATCGTCCAGGATGCCCAGAACGGCATCTTTCACCGCTTCAGGGGTGAGTCCGGACTGGATAAGCTCAGGCAGGATGTCATCATCCAAAATGATGTTGGGCAGCCCGATGTGCTTCACGCGGATAAAATGCTTACCCAGTTGATAGGAAATGGGTGACGCTTTGTAACAGATCACCAGCGGGGTTCCAATGAAGGCGGTCTCCAGGGTGGCGGTGCCGGAGGTGCTCACGATAAAATCGCAGTATTTCATCATCTCGTAGTGATAACCGTCGATGATGCAGGAACGTTGTAGGCTGGAGCTGTGCAAAAGGTCCATATAGAGAAAGTGGTTCACCGTGCGGGCTTTGGAAAAGAGAAACTCGAAGCGGTCGGGATCGAAAAGCCGGGCGGCTTCCAAAAAAACAGGGAGCATGCGCCTGATCTCCACATCGCGGCTGCCGGGCAAGAAGCCCAGCCATTGCTTGGCAGGATCCAGTCCATAGAAAACCGCGAACTCCTCCCGGGAAAGTTCGAAGCTAACCTCTTCCGCAATGGGGTGTCCCACGTAGGTGGCGGACACATTGTGGATATCCAGCAGTTCCTTTTCGAAGGGTAGAATGCATGCCACATGTTTGACGCTGGCACGCAGTTTGTGCACCCTTTCGTGCTTCCAGGCCCAAAACTGGGGACAGATGAAGTAGAGCACGGGAACGCGCAGTTCATCGGCCAGGGCAGCAATCCGCAGGTTTAGGCCGGGATAATCAACCAGGATGGCCAGATCTGGGCGCTCATCCTTGAGCAGCCTTTTGACCCGATTCTGCACCTTGAGGAAAAAGCCCAGATGCCGCAGCACCTCCACAAAACCCATCACATTGAAACGGGCGAATGGGAAGAGGGATTCAAGGCCTTCCGCCTGCATGCGCGTGCCTCCGATGCCGATATGTTGCAGTCCGGGAAGCTCAGCGTTGAGCGCGCGCATCACCAGGCTGGCATGCAGGTCTCCGGATGCTTCGCCCACCAGCCAGAAGATCTTTTTGCCTTCCATCTCAGGTCACTACCAGCAGTCCCAGTAGGGTGAGCGCGGTCACCGCGGCAGCGGCAATCAGCACACCAATGAATATCCACAACAACGAGCTCCAGAAGGGCAGCTTGAAAAGCTTGGCGACCAAAGCGCCTGTCCAGCCGCCGGTTCCAGGCAAAGGAATGCCTACAAAGATAGCGAGGCCCAGTTCCTGATAGCGTTCCACCACCGCGCTGCGTTTGTTGGCTCGTTCGGTGATCCAGTCTGTGAAGCGGACTCCCCAGCGGAACACACGCAGTCGGTCAAAGAACCAATCGATGAATAGCAGGATGAAGGGGATGGGCAGCATGTTGCCCAGGATGGAAAGCAACACAGCTTGGGGCCAGGGCATCCCGAGTACGGCCATTGCCACCGGGATGGCACCGCGCAGTTCGACGATGGGCAGCATCGAGATGAAGATCACGATGAGCCAGGGTTGGATGCCCCTGTCTTTGAGGTTTTGGGCGGTGCGCTCACCGAAGGACGTAGCGCAGAGCTGGCCGGCGCAGAGTAGCAGGACTAACGCGAGCAGCAGGGCTTTAATTCCGATATTCAAATTCACTCCAGAACTACTGTATTAATCTTGTGAAGTCCTTTTAAGAAGGGCTGGATTTTTGGCAAGGGAAATCAGCTTGGGGAATAAATGGAACTATGGAAAGAATGAAGTTTATTGCAATGTCGATTATTTATGGAGGAAAGCAGGTCTAATCCCTGGCAGGAGGGTAAAACTGTTCCAGAACCTGCAGGCTTTTCAGCTTGAGGGGATAGTTGAAGTGGGCAAAGAAGAAATCGGCGAAAAGCTGGTTAAGCTCTTTCACCTCCTCTCTTAATGGGCGCAATTCGTCAAGATGGTTGCCTATTGAGGGCAACAGGCGCAGCAGCTTTGAGCTTGCCGATGAGAGGCGATCACGAGAATCGCTGTTTTCAGAGGTTGCCAAACAGTTGTGGCAGAACAAGGCCCCTGTGCCGCGATCCCAGGCGGCAATGCTTTCTTCCGTGGCTTGGCAAAGGCTGCAAGCCAGGGGATCAAAGGGAGTGCCAAAAAAGTTGAACACCCTTAGTAAAAATCTCCACCAGAGCAGGATGGCGCTGCCTTTGCGAGTCTGTAAAAAATCCAGATATGAATCAAGCAACGCGTAATAGACAGGGCTTTCATCAGTTGGGATAATAAGGCTGGAAAGTAGTTCCAAAGCGCAATCGGCGGCAGCCCAATGTTGAGGGCTGGCAGAAAGGTCGCGTTCTTTAACAGATGAGATTTCTCCCAGTAGATAGAGCCCTGACTCTGTGGGCGGATACAGATTCAACTCGTACTCTCCCAAGGCCATTAGCTGATTTCGGGTCTGGGCTCGGCGGATGCCTTTGGCCAACACCGATACGGCTCCCAAGTCGCGGGTGAAGAAACGGAGGATCAGGCTGCTCTCACTGTATTCGCTCAGCCTGGCAAGGCAGCCAAGACTGCGGACACGCTGTTTCACAAGCCCAGCTCCGCCCTTACCGCGCGCAAATCTTTGGGTTGTGAGAATACTGTGCTGTGCTTGCTGTATGTCACATAGCCGGGAGCGCTGCGGCGGGGTTTGCGCACAAAGCGTATTTGGGTGTAGTCCACAGGCACATTGGCGGAAAACTTGGCCTTGCTGTACCAGGCCGCCAAACTGCAACAGAGTGAGGTCAGTGTATCATCGGGAGTGCTTTTTTTGAAACAACGCAGCAGCACGTGGGCTCCCCGGTAAATGCGGGTGTGAAACCACCAATCATGGGGCTGGGCCAATTGAGTCGTAACATAGTCGTTTTCCGTCGCCTTGCGGCCGATCACGATCTCAAATTCCTCATTGACACGCAGACGCAACAGACGATCAAGCAAAGCAAGCTTTTTGCCAAGAGAGGCTGTACCGTTTTTACCGGGAAGCTCGGTGAAGCTGCCCTCTTCCACTCTGGCGATGATGTTTTGCAGGTGTTCAAGCTCCTTGCGGGTGGCAGCAAGGTTGGAGGCGATGATTTCGGATCCCCTTTTGGCTTTCTGGTATTTCTTGAGATAATACTGCAAATTCTGATGGGGGCTACGTTCCGCCTGCAGGGGAATCTCGATCTCCGCCAGATCGGGATCAAAGTAGTTCACTGCCTTCAGGCTTGTCTGGCCTGTTTTGAGCGCAGAGAGATTGTGTTTGATGGTCTCGGCGCAAATCCTCCAGTGTTCCTGCCTGCTCGCGTCCTCCAGTTCAGCTTCCTGCTTGGCGAGTTTGGAGGCAGCTTTGCTTAGTTCGCGGTTCCAGGCTCCAAGTAGTCGTTTTTTGTACTCCTGTTCCATCCTCTCCTGTAAAACATGGGTGAAATACGCCTGGAAATAGGCGTTGAAGCTCGGACAGATGAGGGTTTCGCCAGTAGCCAGACTGGTCAGGCTCAGGGGCAGGGAAAGTTCCTGTTCACGTGGCCGGAACGATGTCTGAGGGGGTTGATAGGGCAAACGGGGCAGTATCTGGCGCTGTGGGTTATCCGCATAGCCATATTTATTGAGGGCGTCCACGATCATCAGTTCCCGTTCCTGACGTGCCAGGATCAGGTTCGGATGTGGAGGGGCCAGTTCAGCAACCAGTTGCCAGAGGCTATCCTCTCCATAAATATCCGACTGCTGGAAGCAGAAACGGATGATCCTGTCAGCGGGGTCGATGGAAATCGAAGACAGCTCCGCGTGGGTGAGTTGGTTCCAGACCTTCTCGCCGGAAGGGCTGTCCGGTTTGCTGGGTTCGAAGAACGGAAAGGCATCCTCGCGGCTGATCACCAGGGCCAAATCCTCTTTTTCCTTGAAGCGGAGGCGCAGGCCGGGAGAACCGATCCAGACGCTTTCCACCCGCAGCTTCCGGGTGGAAGCTTCCAAACACCATGCTTTAAGAAGAGAATAATGCATAAGAGGCCGTTTTCTTTTGGTCTTGACAGGATCATGGCCTGTCTGATCTTTGTACCATGCAATAAATTGCACGCAAGGAGTCAAGCATGAAAACAAGTTCATGGATAATACTGGTGATTTTAGCCATAGCCGCGATCATTTTTGGCGCGATGTGGGTGAATTCTGCCAATAAAGCCAAGACCCTGATGAAGAGCAACGAGGAGCTGCAAGCGCTGTATGAAAGCTCCACCTCCACCCTGAACGAGATCCAGAGCAGTCTGGACTCCATGGATGCTGATCTGTTTGGCAGCATCGGTGTAGTGGGCGAAGCTCCGGGAAGCACACCGGAAGAACGCAGATCACAACTGATGAGCACCATCACCAAGATGCGCTCTCAGATCGAAGCCGACAAGAAGAGGATTGCCAGTCTGGAATCGCAACTGGCGAACAGTAAAAACCAACTGGCAAGCATCCAAAACATCGTAAACAAATTAAAAGCTTCTGTGGCCGACAAAGAGAAGATCGTGGCTGAACTGGAAGGCAGACTGGGAGAAATGAGCGCCACCCTGGACAGCGAACGACAGCTATCCCAGGCCGAGATAGCAAAACGTGAAAGCCTGATCAAGGACAAGGAAGGCGTCATTTCCAACCAGACCTATGAAAGCAACAGGCAATTCTATGCTGTTGGTACCCGCAAGGAACTGATCAACAAAGGCATCATCAACCGCAAGGGCGGAATACTGGGTATCGGCAGAGTGTCTGTGGTGACCAAGGAAATCGATACCAGCAAATTTACGGAGTTTAACCTGTTGGATCAGCAGACCATCAGCTTCCCCGTTACTAAAAAGGGTTACGCTGTGCTCTCCAACCATGTTGCTGCATCCTACAAGGTGGAAAAAGTGGGTGACGAATATGTGCTGACAGTCACCGATACAGACCACTTCCGCAAACAAAAGTTCCTGGTCATAGAATTGTTGTAATACTTCATCAGAAATGATATAGGCCGCCTTACATGAGGCGGCTTTTTCATTCCCGGTTTTCGGATACAAAGACCGGGGGGCCTTTTATCATTTGCATGGGAGCCTTGTAAATAAGCTTCATGGTGTCTTTCTCGTTTTGCTTTGAGGGGTCGCGCTTGCGGGCCATCATCCTTAGGTCATCCTTATAAAAGTTAAGGTTGACCTCAGGAAGCCCCCAGGTAAACCGGACTATGCAAATGAGGCCCAATCTCCCCCATATATATAGGTGCTACGCCAGGCAAGATACTACGGCAGATGGGGTTGATTGTTTGGTATCCGGGCTGATATAGGTGTGCTTGTTGCTATGCTGGACGCCTGCCCTTGTTTACTGTGTGGAATCAGATTCCCAGCAATTTTGAGGCTTTGAACAAAGTCCCCCCCCCAGTAAACCACCGCGGCCTGAATAAGATTGCCGGGCAGAATGAATAAATTCATTCATTGATTAACAAGCTGAACGTAAGATATAGGAAAACACATAAGCCCTAACTTAGATTCTATTGTTCCATCTATTTGTCAGACAGACAGATAAAAGATGTGCAAGATAGAACTTGACAGCTTGGTGTCAATTTAATTAACAGTTCATTTGTAAAGCAAGGACAGGATAGGTGAAAAAATGACGGATAACTTATATCAGTTGATGCGCGGTTTTGTTTTGGAACGCTTCGCGATCGGCAAGGTCTTGGGCGTGGTTCGGGACAGTTCTGACAGTCACCTGATAGAGATCATCGGCAAATCCGGAGCGGGCAAATCATATCTGGTGGAGCCTCTTGTGGAGGGGCTGAAAAAGAGTTTTAAACAGGTGCGTTTTTTCTCTCCCCATCCGATGCAATACAATCAGTTTGGACAGGTGCTCAAGCTACTGGCAGACATCCCCGGCAAGAAGTTGGATGAGCTTCTGGAAGTGCATAGGCAGAGCTTTGACACGGGTCGCAAATATGACCTGTTCAACTTCATCACAGAGCAACTCAACAAGCTGAAGCTGCTTCAACCGGTGGCACTGGTGATCGATAATGGAGACGTTCTGGACCAGTACACGCGAGATTTCCTGCAGTATCTGGTGCAATACGCGGAAGACAGCGGCATCCAGATTCTGGTATTATCCCAGAAGCGGCTGTTCAGCTTTTCCAGTGTGGAGTTGGTTCCCACCTTCAATGTGGACGATCTGCAAAAACTACTGCACCAAGCTTTTCCGGAAGCAGATTTGGATTTTGTTAAAGAAAGCGAAATCCTGCAAAAGATCAGTGACGGTAACCTGATGATCGTGGAAAAGATCCTCTCCCAGATGGCAGCCAGCAAGCCCAAGGCGGTGTTTGACCTGAGCCCGTTCCTGGACAAGTCGTTTGACCCCGTAATAATCTATCAGGAAGAGCTTGCTTCTCTAAGCACCTCGCAACTGGAACTGCTGATCGCCATGTTTGTGTTGGATTCCGAATGGTCGCTTGAACTTGGTAAAGAGTTGGGCTTGGGCAAAACACTGAAAAAAGACCTGGAAATGTTACAAAAGCGGGGTTTGGTGTGTGAATTGGAAGATAGCTATGTGTTGCAGAAGAAACGCTATCTGCATCAGTGGATGAGGCAAAATCCTGATCTGTATCCGCCAGCGCTGATCCAAAAGCTGACAGAGCTGCTCGCTTCGCGTAAACAACAAACCCAGACGCTGATCCAGCTCCTGTTGCTCAATAAGAAATACAACGCCAAGGCGGTGGCTGAAGTCACCAGCCAACTGGAAATCCTCAACGACAGCGAAAACTTGCTCCAACTCTATGAACAGCAGCTCAAGCATACGAAAAAAGCCACCCTTCTGCTTGACCTGCGGAAAAAAATGGGCAACACTCTGGCTATTCTCAACCGTAAAGATGAGGCAGTGGACCATTTCCGCGAATGTCTCCACATCTGTACTGAAAATAACCTCCCGGCGGAAGAGACAGTTTATCTGCTGGCCAACAACCTTTATCAGGTCAATTCCATCGCATTCGCTCTGGAGATCATCAAAAAATACTCTCCAGAAGGGATGGATCCATATTGGAAAGTGAAGATCCAACTGCTGAAAGCGGAAATCCTCACGGAATCGGAAGAGTTTACGGAAGCGCTAAGGGTGTTGGATCAATGCGTGAAGCTTTACTCGGCAATCCCGGATGCCAAACAGCGCCAACTGGTGCAAGGTGAGGCAAAAAAAATCAAGGGCAAAATCCATTATTACGTGAATGCGTATGACGAATCGCAGGCTTCTTTCTCTGAGGCTGAGACGCTCTATGAGCTGGCGAATGACCATCGAGGCCTGGCGGCAATTTATAACAACCAGGCCGTACTCTACATGTTCCAGGGTGATTGGGAAAAAAGTGAGCAGCTCTTTCTGCGCAGCCTCAAGCTGGAAAAGGAAAACTACAATCTGAACGGCATTTCTGTGTGTTACAACAATCTGGGCAGTCTGATGGATGACAAGGGCGACACCCAACGCTCTATCTACTATCTGGAAGAAGCCCTCAAGCTGCAAAAGATGCTCAACGAGCCTTACAATATCACCAATATCTACAACAACATCGGCGTCACCTTGATGGACCACAACGAGTTCGCCAAAGCTGAAGACGCGCTCAAGAAATCGCTGCAGACAGCCCAGGATTTCGGCTTCTTCCGCAATATGGTGGCCTCTCTGAACAACCTGGGCGCGCTCTATTTCAAGAAAGGCGACTGGAACCAATCGATAGACCTATATGAGCAGGCCATCCAAAAAAGCGAGGAGAACAACTTTACAGAGGGGATGTTGCGCTCATTTACAAACTTAGGCGAAGTGTATGAGAAACAAGGTGAACTGAACCTGGCTTACGACCTCTGTTTCAAAGGATTGGAGCTGCTTCCGCTGGTTTCCGACGACTATATCAAGGCTGAGCTCTACGGCAATCTGGGCAGCGTACTCACTAAACTCCACAAGTTCAAAGAAGCATATCCCTATCTGGTGGACAGCCTGGACTATTTCAAGTCCATTAATTCTTGGGACAAGATCATCGAAGGATTCCAGAAACAGGCGGAATACTTTATCCTCACCCGCAACCACGATAGCGCAGACTACTATATCGGCCAGGCGCTCAAGATGGCGGTCGAGCACAACCAGACCTTCGAGATCGGTAAAGCACACTATTTGCGGGCACTGTTGGAACGCAAGAACCTGGAAGCTGCCAAACAGCATCTCTACAAAGCAATCGAGCTGTTTGTTGAGACTGCTAACAACTATGAGCTTTCGCTGGCAAACTACGAACTGGCTGAGGTGCTCTTCGAGCTGCGCGAGTGGGAAAACGCCCTGCAAATCCTCAAGAACAACAAGCGGATCATCCAGGAATATGGTTCCATCAAACTTTTGGAAAGAAACGATATCCTGACGCAGAAGATTACCCGCGAGTATTCCGCTGAAATGAAGGATGTGAAGTTTGAAGAAAACCTGCTCAACCAATTCTACGAGATCACCCAGAAACTTAACACGATCTCAGATCTGGATGTACTGATCGAGCAATCGCTTGCCAGCCTGGTGGAAATATCTGAGGCGGACGGCGGCATCCTCTGTCTGCATAGCCATGGTACGGTTCCGGACTCATGGGACTATAAAATCTACAATAACTTTTCTCCCGACGACAAAGCCTATGACGACTTTATGGGCATCTGCGCGCAGATTTATCAGGCCAATGAGCTGAAAGATTACAAGCAACCACATTTCGCTCCCACCTACAACAACATCCTCGTGATCCCGCTCTCCATCCGCAAAGACGTTCTGGGTGTGGTGTTGCTCTTCTGTAAAAGCGGAACGCACTATTTTTCGGAGCGCATCATCAACCTGCTTAACGCGCTGAGCAACCAGGTGATCGTGATCATAGAAAACATCCGCTCAGCGAACATGGAAAAGACCCATGCCATCATCCGCGAGCAACTAAGCGAAAAGAACATCTATTCCAACATTATCGGCAAAAGCCCGAACATGCTCAAGATTTTCGATGTGATCGACAAAGTGAAAGACACGCCAACAACTGTACTCTTGGAAGGTCCCAGCGGAACGGGCAAGGAGCTGATCGCCAGAGCCTTGCATTACAGCAGCAACCGGCGCAACAAAGCATTTGTAGCGCAGTATTGCGGCGCGCTACCAGAAACTCTGTTGGAAAGCGAGCTTTTCGGCCATGTGAAAGGATCATTCACGGGAGCCGCCTATGACAAGAAAGGGCTGTTTGAGATCGCGGACGGAGGCACCTTCTTTCTGGACGAGATTGCGGATATCAGCCAGAGCACACAGGCTAAGCTGCTCAGATTCTTGCAGGAAGGCGAGATCAAGCGGGTGGGCGCCACCAAGACCGGAAAGGTGAACGTCAGAGTGGTCTGCGCTACCAACGTACCGCTCTATGACAAGGTCCAATCCGGAGAATTCCGTCTGGATCTCTACTACCGGCTCAACGTAATCCGCATCGAAGTGCCTCCTCTAAAAGACCGCACTGGTGACGTTCCGCTTTTAGCCATTCACTTTTTGGACAAATATAACAAGCGCATGGAAAAGAACATACTCAGCATCTCCGATGACGCAATGAAGACCCTGGAGCAATATGAGTGGCCGGGCAATGTGCGCCAGTTGGAAAACGAGATAGAACGTGCGGTGACGCTGGTGGAGGATGGAACTTTCATCAAGAGTTCCGATTTTTCGGATCAGGTGTGTCGCTTTATGGAAAACAAGAAGACGATCAGCCTCCTGTCCACCAAGAAGACGCTCAAAGAAGCGCTGGAAGACCTGGAGCGCAAAATGATAGCAGAAACGATGGAACGGCTGGATTGGAATCAAAGCCACGCCGCACGGGAACTGGGCATCTCGCGCCAGGGGCTGATCCAGAAACTCAAGCGCTACAACCTCTACAAAGAAGAATCTGGCGAATAGGGAGGTATTGGGGCTTGGAAGCTAACAAAGGGTTCCGCAACAACCTGGATTTTTGCGCCATCGACATCGAAAGCACAGGGCTTAAACCGGAACAGGCTGAGATCATTGAATTAGCAGCAATCCGTTTCCGCAGCGGCGAGGAAGTGGCACGCTTCAACACCTTGGTGAAGCCAAGACGGAACTTGCCAAAGTTCATAGAATATCTCACAAATATTTCACCCCAGGACTTGAAAGAAGCTCCATCACCAAAGAAAGCTCTGAAGGACTTTATGGACTTTGTGGGAGAGGATATTCTGGTGGGGCACAACGTGGGCTTTGACCTGAGCTTTATCAACCACCATTGGGCTTTGCATGGTGGCATCGCTCTGGCTAACCGGAGCTGGGACACTGCCGAAATCTCGCGGGTGTGGTTACCTTACACCTCAGACCATAAACTGGCCACGTTGGTAAAACATTTTGGCATCAAACTGGAAAACGCTCATCGGGCAGACGCAGACGCCACCGCCACAGGAGAGCTTTTGATTAGGCTGAGCGAGCACATCCTCTCCCACTTTCCCCTTTTGGTGAACGCCCGCCTGCTTGATTTGAGTAAACAGGCCAGGTTGGATGATTCGCTCTACAGCTATATCTACAAGTTGGTGGAATATCAACGTCGTTTCGCACTCTCTGGTCCCAAGCCGAAACCGCCCCAGGCAATGAAGCCCAACGTGTTGGAACATCATAGCAATGGCGATCCGCGGTTGGGTATAGAGGAAGTTTTCTCGGAACAGGGATTGTTTTCCCAGAAGTTCCCAAAATTCGAGTTTAGAGCGGGACAACTGGAAATGGCGAGGGAGGTGGATGAAAGCTTCCGCGCCCAAAGGCATTTGGCTGTTGAGGCCGGCACGGGAGTAGGAAAGTCCTTTGCCTATCTGATGCCCGCCATAGCATTTGCGGAACAACAAAAAGCCCGGGTGGTGGTATCAACCAATACCAAGAACCTCCAGGAACAGCTTTTTTTCAAGGATTTACCACAGTTACGCGATATGTTGCCCCTGCCTTTCAAAGCCACGCTGGTGAAGGGGCGCGAGAACTATGTGTGCGAAAGGCGCTGGCAGGAAATGATGATGGAGCAGACCCGCGGTATCAGCCCTTATGAAGCCCACGCACTGCTCTACCTTTTCATCTGGAAATACCTTACCAAATCCGGCGACGTATCCGAAAACTCATCTTTTGACCGCAGCCGCTTCAACATCGCCTGGCGTAAGCTGTGTTCGGATCGGTTTGCCTGCATGGGTCGCAAATGCCCACACAGCAAAAACTGTTACGTGATGAGTCTTCGCAAGCATATCGAGACCTCAAGTATCGTAGTGGCCAACCATTCACTGCTCCTGGCAGACCTGCGCATGGAAAACAGCACCTTGGGCGAATATAAATATCTGGTGATAGACGAGGCGCACAATCTGACCTCCACCGCGGTGCGTCTCTTGGGATTTGAATTCAGCTTCGCGGATGTAAGTAATCTGATCAACCAGATATCCTCAGCGCAAAAACGGCGCGGCGTAGGCCTGATGTCACAGCTGGAGGGTGCCCTTGGCAAAAGCCTTGTTCCCCAGGCGGGCAAGGAACATCTGGAAGCTCTGATCCGAAATATAAGCGAAAAAAGCAACAACCTGCGCAAGACTGTCACGGCAGTCTTTACGGAAGCAGCCACACGCTGTTCAGCCTCAGATAGTTATGGCAAGCTGCGCATAAAGGACCCGGATGATCAACCCCTGCTTTTCGATCTGCTTGGCGATCTGGCCAGCGGCTGGAAAGCATTCGTAAAAGATCTGAAGGCAGCCTCCAATGTGCTGTCATCCTTCAACAGCAAGCTTTTTCCCAACTATGAAATCCTCAGTGAGAGCATGGCCTCGCTGTTATTGAGGGTTTCCGAGATGGAGGGCACCATTCTTACCCTTCAGTATCCGGACTTGGAAAACAACGCCCTGTGGATTGAAAACAGCCTGCGCACTGACAGTAAAAACCCAGCATCCTCGCTCTGTTATGCCCCCATCGATGTCTCCACCAATCTCAACGAGCTGCTCTACGAAACCGTGCCCAGTATCATCTTCACTTCCGCTACCCTTGCGCTGAGAGGATCGTTCAAATACTTCTTTTCCCAAAGTGGACTGAGTCTGGTGCCACAGGACAAGATAAAGGCCTGCATAGTTGATTCGCCCTTCGACTATGAAAACCAGGCCAGCCTGATGGTTAGCAGCTTTTTGCCAGAACCAAAGGACATGTTCTTTATCAACCAGGCCATCGGTTGCTTGGATCAGATTGTGGAAGCCACAGACGTGGGCACCATGATCCTCTTTACCAGCTATAAAGACCTAAACAGCGTCTATGACCACATCAGCGAGAAACTATATCACAGCAAACGCCCCTTCTTTGCGCAGGGAATGGTGGGCAGCCGAAGCTCGATCCTGGAAGAATTCAAATCCCACACCAACGCTGTGCTCTTGGGCACAAACTCTTTCTGGGAAGGGGTGGATATCCAGGGCGATTCGCTCTCGCTGCTAATCCTCTTCAAGTTACCCTTCCAGGTGCCATCCGAACCCGTCGTGGAAGCTTTGATCGACAAGCTTGACCGCGAGAAGAAGGATTCTTTCATGCATTTCATGCTTCCCAACGCTCTGCTCAAGCTACGCCAGGGTTTCGGACGCCTGATCCGCAGCCGGAAGGACCGGGGTGTGGTGTTGATTATGGATTCACGTGTTTCCAAAAAACATTACGGCATATATTTCAAGCAGGTACTCCCCGCCAAATGTCTGGAAATGCGCAGTGAACTTGATCTGATCAGCGCTATCACACGCTTTTTCAACCGTACCAAACAGGAAAGATATGATGAGAAAACTGATAACTAATAGATTTGCTGACCTGGTGGACAGCCAGGTCATCCGCTTTGACGAACCGCTGAAAGAGCACAGCAGCTTCAAGATTGGGGGTCCTGCCGAAGTGTTTTGCCAGCCCCAAAGTTACTCCCAATTAATTGATTTGCTCGCTTTCGCGCTGGAACATGCCCTACCCTACTTTATTTTGGGCAAGGGATCCAATCTGCTCATCAGCGATGCTGGGCTGGACTCTCTTGTGATCCACACGGGCAGACTTGACAGCATCGAAAACGATGAAAACTACCTCAGCGCAAGGTGTGGAGCAAGTTTGAAAGACCTCTGCATCAAAGCCATGGAGCTTGGTCTGTCTGGATTGGAATTTGCCTCCGGGATTCCCGGATCGGTGGGCGGAGCAGTATTTATGAACGCTGGAGCCTATGATGGCGAGATCAAGGATGTATTGTACTGCAGCAATTGCCTCGTTCCCAGTCTGGATAGATTACGCTCCAAGACTCCGATCCTTCATCTGAAGGCCGCCGAACACCAGTTTTCCTATCGGCGCAGTGTCCTGCAGGATTTGGGATACATCCACCTCAACAGCGTATTCAAACTAACTCCCGACGATCCCGACAAGATCAAACAACGCATGGATGCGTTAAACAAGCAGCGCTGGGACAAACAACCTATGGATCTGCCCAGCGCCGGTTCGGTCTTCAAAAGGCCGGTCGGGCACTTCGCGGGGAAATTGGTGGAGGATTGCGGTCTGCGGGGCTTCCAGATTGGCGGAGCGGCTGTCTCCAATAAGCATTGCGGGTTCATAGTAAATCTGGGCGGCGCGACCGCAGCAGATGTTATGGCTGTGATCAGGCACGTGCAAACCACCGTGTTTGAGCGCTTCGGAGTGCGCTTGGAGACTGAGATTCGCCTCGTCGGCAAGTTATGAACCTCAAGAGATCGCAGTTCTGGCTGCCGGCACTGTTCCTGTTGGCTCTGCTTGCTCTCTGGCAGTTCCTGGCTGCGAGGGTAGTGGTTTCCTTCTGGGTTTTGCCTTCTCCCCTGGATGTGCTCAAGGTCTTTATCGAGTATCCCAACCTGATCTGGAACCATCTCAAACCCACGTTGTGGGAAAGCGTCGCCGGGCTGGCATTAGCCACCGTTATCGGCGTCATCACTGCTTTGCTGATGCACGGCTCCAAGTTGTTCAAGCAAATCTTCTACCCCTATCTCATCGTGTCCCAGACAGTTCCAATTATAGCTGTGGCTCCTCTGATCATCCTCTGGTTTGGCTATGGCATTTCCGCCAAGATCTTTGTGGTGGTGCTGGTCTGCTTCTTCCCTATTGCTTTGGGTCTGTTCGATGGTCTGAGGCAGGTTTCCATCGAGCAGGTGAGGCTGCTCCAGTCGATGGGCGCCAGCCAGTGGAAGATATACCGCCTCCTGCGCATCCCCGCAGCGCTACCGAACTTCTTCACCGGTCTGAAGCTGGGAGCCACTTACAGTGTGATGGGAGCCGTCTTTGGAGAATGGCTGGGTGGCAACGCGGGATTGGGAATCTATCTGACCAGAGCCACCAAATCGTTCCGCACTGCGCATGTGTTTGCTGCCATCATCACGATCGTTTTGCTCTCACTGCTTCTTTTTGGAGTGGTGTATCTGCTCGACCGCCTGATCCTGGCCTGGCAGTATAAAAAGATGGATGAATACGAGGATATGTAGATCGACTACCATTTCCAGGGCAGCAGGTAGTCCTTGATCTCCTCGTTGTAGTAGCGGTCTGTCATGGTGGCGATGAAGTCGCGCACTTGCTCGGCGGGAGAGAATTGCTCCAGATAATCTGAATGCTTGTGATCCAGGAAATGCTTGAACACCTTGGATGAACGGTTGTCCTCTTTGATATCCCGCAGATATTTTTCAAACATGATTCCCATTGTGCGGTGGATAATGCGGTTGGATTTTTTAACCTCTTCATCGGTGTAAATATACTTGTAGTTGAACTTCTTGAGCTCCAGCAGATAGTGGCTAGTCTCCTCATCGAATGCGATCCAATCCTGGTCAAAACTGTTCACAATCACGCTTTTAATCAGTGTTTCTATGATCTGGCTGTTGGTATTGCCAAGTTTGGCAGTCACGTCTTGGGGTAGGTCTTCCCGCTTTAGTATGTTGAAGCGGATAGCGTCCTCTATATCCTGGCCGATGTACGCGATGGTGTCGGTGATGCGGACTACGCATCCCTCCAGGGTCGCGGGCATCCAGTCCATATTTCTGCCCGCTTTCTTTTCGCGGATGTATTCGTCGATACGCTTTTCGGTCTTATCCTTCTCAGGCATGAGCAGTGTGTTGTGAACTTCGCCATCGTGGGATATGATGCCGTCACGCACTGGAAATGTGAGGTTGAGTCCCCTTCCCTTGCGTGAAATGTGGTCCACGATATGCAGGGATTCAATGTTGTGGTGAAACTGGCCAATTCCATGTTCCACGCAGGCTTTGGAAAGCGCCACTTCACCGTCGTGCCCAAAGGGAGCATGACCCAGGTCGTGTCCCAAGGCTATAGCTTCGATCAACTCTGTATTGAGGCCAAGGTATTTCCCGATGGTGCGTGAGATCTGCGACACATAGGCGATGTGCAGATTACGGTTGGTCATTTCCTCATCGATCAGGTTTGTGAATGAGAATACCTGTGTCTTGCCATGGTAGCGGCGGTAGGAACCGCTGTAGAGGATACGATCGCGGTCCACGGCGAATTTTGTGCGCATCTCATCCGCGACTTCATCTTTCTTGCGTATCGCGTCTGTATCCCGGTAAGCCCGGGGACCCAGGCTGCATTGAGATTTCTTCTTTATTTTCTCATAAATCTGGTTAAGTTTGTTTTGCATTGTTACTCCATCCGCCCTCTTTTATACATTCTAAAGCGATTGTCTCCAAACACAAGTCTAATTTGTCTTTGTCTGGTGAAACATCTGGGTGATTTCATAATCATTTCGCTTCAACATCTTCCTCATATCCAGACAGTTATCTGCTGGCTTGATGATGTCCGGTTGATTATCTGTCTGACGATTGCTCAGCGGTCAATGAGCGGTCAGTCAGTGATCAACGTATGAGGGGATTATGGCAACCAAGCCATGCTCTTTCTGTTTTGACGGATACAAAAGAACGAGGCGTTGGCGATGGCGGCGACCTACTCTCCCACACAGTTGCCCATGCAGTACCATCGGCGCGAGCAGGCTTAACTTCTGTGTTCGGGATGGGAACAGGTGTTGCCCCGCTGCTATAACCACCATCGCCAACGCCTCGCTAAAAAAACAAGCCTGTCGGCAATGAGCTATCCGCGGTACGATCAATCGTAACACACAAAAAAATATATGGTGAAAGCCAATCGACTGATTAGTATCACTCGGCTGAACGCGTTGCCGCGCTTACACCTGTGACCTATCAAGGTTGTAGTCTCCAACCTGTCTGTAGGGAAATCTTATCTTGGAGTTGGCTTCCCGCTTAGATGCTTTCAGCGGTTATCCTCACCGAACGTGGCTACCCGGCAATGCAATTGGCATCACAACCGGTACACCAGAGGTTCGTCCACACCGGTCCTCTCGTACTAAATGCAGATCTCCTCAAATTTCCTGCGCCCACGAAGGATAGGGACCGAACTGTCTCACGACGTTCTGAACCCAGCTCGCGTAACTCTTTAATCGGCGAACAGCCGAACCCTTGGGACCTTCTTCAGCCCCAGGATGAGTTGAGCCGACATCGAGGTGCCAAACACCGCCGTCGATATGAACTCTTGGGCGGTATCAGCCTGTTATCCCCGGAGTACCTTTTATCCTTTGAGCAACGGCCCTTCCATTCAGAACCGCCGGATCACTAAGACCTGGTTTCCCACCTGCTCGACCCGTCGGTCTCGCAGTTAAGCTCCCTTATACCTTTGCGCTCTATGGCTGATTACCAACCAGCCGGAGGGAACCTTGGTAAGCCTCCGTTACTCTTTCGGAGGCGACCGCCCCAGTCAAACTGCCCACCTGGCAATGTCCAATAGTTGCTCTATCGTTAGTAAATCAATACAATAAGGGTGGTATTTCAACGCTGGCTCCGCGCACACTGGCGTGCACGCCTCATAGCCTCCCACCTATCCTACACATACTGCACCAATTTACAATGCCAAGCTACAGTAAAGGTTCACGGGGTCTTTCCGTCCGTTCGCGGGTAAGCGGCATCTTCACCGCTACTTCAATTTCACCGAGCCCCTGGTTGAGACAGCGCCCAAATCGTTACACCATTCGTGCAGGTCGGAACTTACCCGACAAGGAATTTCGCTACCTTAGGACCGTTATAGTTACGGCCGCCGTTTACCGGGGCTTCATTTCGAAGCTTCTCCCCCGAAAGGGATGACCTCTCCATTTAACCTTCCGGCACCGGGCAGGTGTCAGTCTATATACCGTGGCTTGCGCCTTCGCATAGACCTGTGTTTTTGATAAACAGTCGCTTGGGCCTATTCGCTGCGGCCCCCTCTCGCTCCAGATGCGCTCTATCACGATAACGGGGCACCCCTTCTCCCGAAGTTACGGGGTTATTTTGCCTAGTTCCTTAACCAGAGTTCGCTCGAACACCTTAGGATACTCTCCTCGCCCACCTGTGTCGGTTTGCGGTACGGTCTGTATATTGATATGCTTAGAAGCTATTTCTCGGCGACGTATATACATGGACTTTGCGGATTGCTCCTCGTCCTGCACCTCGGAGTATGTGTGGCACGGATTTGCCTGCGCCACCTCCTACATGCACTCAACGGCTATTCCAACAGCCGTCTCCACTGCACCGTCGCGTCACTCCATCGCTCAACACACAGGTCCAGGAATATTAACCTGGCTCCCATCAGCTTCGCCATACGGCTATACCTTAGGGGCCGACTAACCCTGAGAAGATTAACTTTACTCAGGAAACCTCGGGCTTGTGGTGTGCGGGTTTCCCACCCGCATTGTCGTTACTCATGCCGACATGGTCTCTTGCGATCACTCCAGCATCCCTCACAGGACACCTTCGGCGCAATCACAACGCTCTCCTACCAGCAACGCTTGCGCGATGCTCCGCAGCTTCGGTAAGATGCTTGAAGTCCCGATCATCTTCGGTGCTCTACCACTCGACCAGTGAGCTGTTACGCACTCTTTAAATCATGGCTGCTTCTAAGCCAAGATCCTGGCTGTCTGGGCAATTGAACATCCTTACGCACTAAGCATCTATTTGAGGACCTTAGCTGACAGTCTGGGTTGTTCCCCTCTCGCACGTGAAGCTTATCCCTCACGCCCTGTCTCCCAGGTATTGATTAACGGCATTCGGAGTTTGATTGGGTTCAGTAAACCTGTAAGTCCCCTAGCCCATTCAGTGCTCTACCTCCGTTAATGTCCACCTGAGGCCATACCTAAATATGTTTCGGAGAGAACCAGCTATCTCCGGGTTTGTTTGGCCTTTCACCCCTACCCACAGTTCATCCACCGCCTTTTCAACGACGGTTGGTGCGGTCCTCCAGTTGGTTTTACCCAACCTTCAACCTGACCATGGGTAGATCACCCGGTTTCGGGTCTAATACCATAAACTTGACGCCCAGTTAAGACTCGCTTTCGCTACGGCTACGTGCCTGTAACACTTAACCTCGCTTATGACATTAACTCGTCGGCTCATTATGCAAAAGGCACGCCATCACAAGCGTCAACACTGCCCATAAATCAAAGATAAATATCAATCCTCAACTCACAAACAATGTTGACGCCTGCTCTGACCGCTTGTAGGCGCACGGTTTCAGGTTCTGTTTCACTCCCCTCCCGGGGTGCTTTTCACCTTTCCCTCACGGTACTGCTACGCTATCAGTCACCAAATGTATTTAGCCTTACGAGATGGTCCTCGCTGATTCACCCAGGATTCCACGTGTCCCGGGCTACTCGGGATACGGCTACCAACCGACACTCATTTCAACTACGGGACTATCACCCTCTCCGGTCAACCTTTCCAGATCGGTTCGTCTATAAGTGACAGCCAGATGTCGCCGTCCCACTACCCCAGCTAAAAAGCTGGTTTAGGCTATTCCCCTTTCGTTCGCCACTACTGAGGGAATCGTTCTTACTTTCTCTTCCTGTGGCTACTAAGATGTTTCAGTTCACCACGTTCGCCTCCCTAAAAGGGATGTCAGGTCTTCAACCTGACGGGTTGCCCCATTCGGAAATCCCCGGGTCTATGCTCGCTTACAGCTCACCGAGGCTTATCGCAGTTCGCCACGTCCTTCATCGCCATTTGGTGCGTAGGCATCCACCATGCGCCCTTTGCGCTTTCACCAATTAAATATCCTTTTGTGTTATACTCTCTCTCACACCGCGGATTCACTCTATAAAATATGTAAAGAACTAATCTAAAACTTATGTATATTTGAATAAACAATTATTATTTGGTGGAGAATGACGGATTCGAACCGACGGCCTCCGCCTTGCAAAAGCGGCGCTCTCCCAACTGAGCTAATTCCCCTGTAACATACAGAGAAAGGAATGAGGGAAAGATCATCTTATTGCACCTTATAAAGGAGGTGATCCAGCCGCACCTTCCGGTACGGCTACCTTGTTACGACTTAGTCCTCCTCACAAAGCACACCTTCGAAAGCTGCTCCCCTCGCGGGTTGGCTCACCTCCTTCGGGTGCACTCCACTCGGCTGACTTGACGGGCGGTGTGTACAAGGCCCGGGAACGTATTCACCGCGCCATGATGTTGCGCGATTACTAGCGATTCCGACTTCATGAGGTCGAGTTGCAGACCTCAATCCGAACTGTGGCAGCTTTTATGAGATTCGCTCCACCTCGCAGCTTCGCTTCCCTCTGTAACTACCATTGTAGCACGTGTGTAGCCCCGGACATAAGGACCATGATGACTTGACGTCGTCCCCATCTTCCTCTGCGTTGTTACCGCAGCGGTCCTTCCAGAGTCCCCAACTAAATGATGGTAACTGGAAGCAGGGGTTGCGCTCGTTGCGGGACTTAACCCAACATCTCACGACACGAGCTGACGACAGCCATGCAGCACCTGTCTTGCAGCTCCGGCAAAGCCGGCAAAGCCTCATCTCTGAAACCTACTGCAGATGTCAAGACCGGGTAAGGTTCTTCGCGTTGCCTCGAATTAAACCACATGCTCCACCGCTTGTGCGGGCCCCCGTCAATTCCTTTGAGTTTCAACCTTGCGATCGTACTCCCCAGGCGAATCACTTATCGCGTTAGCTACGGCACCGAATCCTCTACGAACCCGACACCCAGTGATTATCGTTTACTGTGTGGACTACCAGGGTATCTAATCCTGTTTGATACCCACACCTTCGCAGTTTAGCGTCAATTACGGCTTAGAAGACTGCCTTCGCCTTAGGTATTCCTCCTGATCTCTGCGCATTCCACCGCTACACCAGGAATTCTGTCTTCCCCAACCGCATTCCAGATCTACAGTATCTCCTGCCGCGCAACGGGTGAGCCGTTGAATTTGACAAAAAACTTATAGATCCGCCTACCTGCCCTTTACGCCTAGTAATTCCGGACAACGCTCGCAACCCCCGTGTTACCGCGGCTGCTGGCACGGAGTTAGCCGTTGCTTATTCATATGCTAATATCCCTGATCCCACGCTATTAACGTAGAACCCACTGCTCACATATAAAAGAACTTTACACCCCGAAGGGCTTCCTCGTTCACGCGGCGTCGCACTATCAGTCTTCCGACCATTGTAGACTATTCTCGACTGCTGCCTCCCGTAGGAGTCTGGGCCGTATCTCAATCCCAGTGTGGGCGACCACCCGTTAAGGCCGCCTACCTATCATCGCCTTGGTGTGCCTTTACCACACCAACTAGCTAATAGGACGCAGGCTCATCCCCAAACGACAGCCCGAAAGCCATCTTTTAAACAACATCGCTGCTGCTATCATCCGGTATTAGCCCAAGTTTCCCTGGGTTGTCCCCGTCTTGAGGGTAGATTACCTACGTGTTACTCACCCGTTCGCCACTCTCTGATGCCCGAAAGCACCATACCGTTCGACTTGCATGCCTAATCCACGCCGCCAGCGTTCGTCCTGAGCCAGGATCAAACTCTCCATCATAATTATAATTATGTTGAATTGACAATTATGGCTCGCTCAAACCTCTATAGCACTCTATAAACTGGTAAAAGAACTGATTTGCGACAGCATTCGCTGTGCAGGTTGCGTCATAAAAAAGACGGCAGTTTATCTGTCAATATAAATCTTGATTATTTCTTGTCCTGCTTCGGTAGTGCAAGGTGCTATCTTTTAACATTCTAGTCTGTTAGCTCAGGCACTAAATCTTGCCTCGGGTTGTCGAGACACCCTAATCAGACTTATGAAATACGATAAAACACCATAAGATAAATTAAACGATTATGCGGAAAATGCAAGCTGCAATTTTCAAGAATTCCTTGTTCAATGCCGAATATACTGACAAAGATACTGATTTTACGTCATAGCCCCCGCCTTTGCTGCTATTGGATTTGGTGCCGTCATCCTTAGGTCAACCTTATAAATTATAAGGTTGACCCCAGGAAGACCCAGGCTGGAGAGGGTGATGCAAATGAGGACGATCCCTTCATAATATATAGGTGCTAGGATCAGGTCGTGGAAAGGTAGAGTGGAAATAGAAAATATTAATCTTAGTTATTTTTGCCATGGTTCGGTCAACTTGGCTCTAAATGGGAACTTGTAATGTAAGTGAACCGAACTGACAGGAACTTTTTACCTGCCATAGTCTGTAAAAGACAAACTGGGACATTTTGCTTCAGTCCATATTTCTGAAACAGATGAGCATAGAGAAAGCCTCCGAGAGCTTGATATCCGCCAAAAATCATTGACATTAAAGAGGCTTGAAAGTTTTTGGCTATATCTAGACATATCTGGAGTCAAAAATGCTAAGATCCATACTTTTATCGAAGTTACACAGAGGTACGGTTACCGAGTGTGACTTAAACTATAACGGCAGTATAAAAATCGATGAAGCTCTGCTGGATGTATCCGGCATGAAGGAATTCGAATACGTTGACGTATTCGACATCAATTGCGGAGCGCGGTTTCACACCTATATTATAAAGGGGGAACGTGGCAGCGGGGTGATCGGAGTAAACGGCGCCGCCGCCCGTCTGGTTGAGCCAGGCGACAAGGTGATAATCGTAAATTGGGGGCTGATGGATGATGCGGAAGCATCCCGGCATCAGCCGAAGATCATATTGCTGGATGAATATAACAGGCCTGTGGCAAAATGAAGATTTGTAAAACTATCAAAGAAATGCAAGCCGAGGTCTCCAGGCGGGACCGGAACAAGACATTGGGCTTCGTGCCCACGATGGGAGCCCTGCATGAGGGGCATCTTTCATTGGTGAGGCTATCCAAATCGAATTGCGACCTGAGCGCCGTTTCCATCTATGTGAATCCCAGCCAGTTTGGCCCCCAGGAAGACTTTGGCAGATATCCCCGCAACCTGGAGCGGGATTTGGCCTTGCTGGCTGACAACGGAGCCGATTACGTCTTTCTGCCAGACAATGAGCAGATGTATCCAGCGGGATACAAAACCTGGGTGGAGGTGGAAGGATTATCCAGCATCCTTTGCGGAAACAGCAGGCCTGGCCACTTTCGCGGCGTCGCTACCGTCGTGCTGAAGTTAGTTCAGATAGTGAAGCCCGATCTGATGTTCATGGGTATGAAAGACTTCCAGCAAGTGGTGGTATTGGAAACCATGCTGAGAGACCTGAATTCGGATACGCAAATATTCCGTTGCCCGATAGTGCGCGAAAGCGACGGTCTGGCAATGAGCTCCCGCAATATGTATTTAAGCCCCGAGGAGAGAGCCAAAGCCCTGTGCCTTTCTCAAACCCTGGATATGGCCAGGCAAATGGTGGCATCCGGAACAAAGCGCGCCGAGGAAGTGATTCTGGCTGCCGAGGACAAGATAAATGCGGCTGGCGGAAGGATAGATTACATCAGTCTGGTAAACGGATCGACCCTGCAGCCGCAGGATGTGATCGATCAGGATACCCGAATGCTGCTTGCCGTCTATATTGGCAACACCCGTTTAATCGATAATTGCAGCTTGATGCAATTTGATTAGTTTATAAGATCAAAGTATTTTAAAGAATAGATAGTGTGTGCGAAAGTGGCGGAATTGGTAGACGCGCTGGACTTAGGATCCAGTGGGATACACCTGTAGGGGTTCGAGTCCCCTCTTTCGCACCAATAGTTTGAGGAGAAAACTGTGCAAGTTGAATTCAAAGACCTGAACGCCGTGACACGGGAGATTTCCATCACGGTGGAAGTAGAGCGAGTGGAAAAAGCATATCAGAAATATCTGGCGAAAGCCGCGCGGGATGTCGAGGTACCCGGATTCCGCAAAGGCAAAGCCCCTTTGCAGATGATAGAAAGATTGCATGGCGAAAGGATCAAGGATTACTTCGAAAAAGACTTTATAGATGAGGTCTTCGACGAGGCGGCCAAGGAGCATGAAATCCATTACCTGCTGTTTCCCGAAGTGAAAGAAGTAGCCTGGGAACGTGGCAACGATATGCAGATCACCCTGGAAATAGAACATGAACCCGCGGTGGAATTCAAACAACTGGAAGGCTTGCAGGTTCCTTTCAAGCCAGCCCTTTTAGATGAGCAAGTGGAATTGTTTGTTGAGAATCTGGCCAAAGAACATACCACCGCCCAAGACGTTGATGTGGCGGAAAAAGATGATCAGTTGGACATCGAGCTTGCCATAGAGCTGAATGGCAGCCCATATACCAATAATGTTACAATGTATGCCGGAGATGATCTGACACAGCGTTCGTTACCGGAGTTCATAGGGGTGAAAACCGGCGACACAATCCAGAAAGAGCTTAGCGGAGCAATGATCAAGTTGCTGACCATGGAAAGAAACCTGCCTCTGGGTGACGAAGACGAAATCCCCTGCAAGCTGCAGGTTAACTCCATCCTGAGATTTGTAACACCAGAGATCAATGACGACTTTGCCAAGGATATGGATTACGAGACCTTGACGGAGATGAAAGCCAAGATAGCTGAAGATTTGAGGCCAAAAGTGGAACACAGCAATATTGAAAGACAGCATGGAGCCATTATTGGAAAGCTGTATCAGGACAATCCTTTCCAACCACCTGCCAAAACCTTGCATTACATTGTGGAACAACAACTGCAGAACATCGACCCCAAGTATCGGGAACTACTCCGCCAGTACTACTTCCAACAGACCATGCAGGAAATGGTGTCAATGTACATCCTCAAATCCCTGAATAAAGCAAGCCAGATCGAACTAAACGAGGAGATGATCTCGGAATATATCGAGCATCTGGCAATCCAGGAGGACAAGACCCCTGCTGCCTATCGTGAAGCCTATAGTGACGAGCTGGACAAGGAAGAGTTTCGCGACGCCGCCCTCAACTACCATATTTTACGTGACATCGCGCTGAAGAGCGAGTTCACGGAGCCGGTCGAAGAGGCTGAACCATCCGAAGCCAGCAATAACGGAGAGGAGAAATGAATATGAACTACATACCCATGGTTATCGAACAGGTTGGACGCACCGAAAGAGCTTACGACATCTATTCGCGTCTGCTAAAAGACAGAATCGTGTTTGTGAGTGGAGTGATAGAAGACAATCTGGCCAACTCAGTTGTAGCCCAGTTGCTGCACTTGGAAGGCGAGGATGCCGAGCGGGATATCTATATGTATATCAACAGCCCCGGAGGGGTAATCTCATCAGGCTTGGCGATATATGACACCATGCAATACATCAAGCCCAATGTGTGCACCATCTGCATCGGCCAGGCTGCCAGCATGGCGGCTCTGCTATTGGCTGCAGGGCATCCCGGAAAGCGCACCGCTCTCCCCAACAGCCGGATCATGATCCACCAACCCTTGGGTGGCGCGCAGGGACAGGCCAGCGACATAGCTATTCAGGCCAAGGAAATCCTCTATCTGCGCGAAAAAATGAACGAAATCCTGCACAATCATACGGGGCAGGATCTGAAGAAATTGATTGAGGACACCGACCGCAACTATTTCATGTCTGCCGAAGAGGCTAAAAACTACGGCATCATAGATGAAGTAATTATTAACAGGAAATAGCTTGACGGTATTTAGCTCAATCTGAGAATGAAAACGTTACATACACAGCATATTCCGAGGAGGATTTCTTGGATAAATACAAGAACCAGAGTTGCTCTTTCTGCGGACGCAATGAAGACGAGGTGAAAACCCTGATCAGGGGCATTGCGGGCAATATCTGCGATGAATGCATCGCGATGTGCCATAACATCATTGAGTCCAATACTGAGATTCCCGAGGAAGAGCAGATCGACCTGCCCAAGCCAAGTGTCATAAAGTCCTATCTGGATCAGTATGTCATCGGGCAGGATCACGCCAAAATGATAATCTCTGTAGCAGTCTATAATCACTATAAAAGAATCTTTCGCCAGACAACGGATGACAATATCGAGCTGGAAAAAAGCAATATTCTGATGGTTGGCCCCACGGGCTGCGGCAAGACCCTGATAGCCCAGACCCTGACCACTTTCCTCAAGGTGCCTTTCGCGATATCGGATGCCACCACTCTAACCGAAGCCGGATATGTGGGGGAAGATGTGGAAAACATCCTGGTGCGCTTGCTGCAAGCTGCGGATTATGATGTGGCCAAAGCAGAACGGGGCATCGTGTATATAGACGAAATAGACAAGATAAGCCGCAAATCCGAAACTCCTTCGATTACCCGCGACGTCTCCGGCGAAGGGGTGCAGCAGGCTCTGCTGAAAATATTGGAAGGAACAAAGGTCAATGTGCCTCCCAAAGGGGGAAGAAAGCATCCCCAGCAGGAATTTATCGAGATCGATACCAAGAACATTTTGTTTATCGCTGGCGGAGCCTTTTTTGGTCTGGAAAAGATCATTCAGGAACGCCTTGATAAAAAGGCTATCGGATTTGAAGTGAAACTGGGGGAAAAGGATGACAAGCAGAATGTTTTGGATAAAACCCTGTCCCACGATTTGCTGAAATACGGCCTGATACCAGAACTGATCGGCAGGATGCCCGTGCTTTGCACGTTGCACGAACTGAGCGAGGAAGCTCTCGTCGATATCCTGGTCAAACCCAAGAACGCTATTGTAAAGCAATATCAGAAGTATTTTAAGCTGGATGGAGTGGATCTCAGCTTTGATGAGGATGCCCTGAAAGCGATTGCCGCGGTTGCGATCAAGCAACAGGCTGGAGCCAGGGGCCTCAGGTCAATCATGGAAAGATTCATGCTCAAGATCATGTATGATATCCCCGATTTGGAAAGGGTGCATTCCTGCAATATAACTGCTTCCGTAGTCAATGATATGGCCGAACCTGAGTTTGGCATGATCGAACCGATCACGACCCGCAGGAAAGCTTCTGGTAGCGGCGGCAACAGGTAGATTGCCATGCGCAGATTGTTGATCCTGATGCTTGTTTTATTGGGTGGATGCTCAGTCCTGCTACAGCAGAGCGAAGGCGAGCTAAGGATCAGAAACCGCACCAATTCCGACATCTGGATCAGCGTTTCAGATTCTGAACCAAAGCATCTGGAGTCGCTCTCCACCTGGTCAAAGTACTATACATCGTACGAAGTGGAGAACCTTTCCTATACAGGCAATCTCGTGTTTCCTAATAAAGCGAGCATCAACGTCCGGCCAGGCCTGGTAAGCTCCTTTGACATCCAGTCTGACGGCGGAGCATTACAACTAATAAATACAGGCACCACGACAATAATCGAGGTATATCTGTCCAGTTCAGATGAAAGCAACTGGGGAATGAACGACCTGGGCGGCACAATCGAGCCCGGTTCGGATAAGCTATGGTCGGTTACAGAAGGCACTTGGGATATCATGATCGTGGACGACACCTACGCCACTCAGTTTGTTTACGACCAGCCTGTAACGATAAATCAGATAACCTCGATTCCAACCACCAAATTCGAAAACACCAAGCGCAAGCTGAAACAATATCTGACACCTATCCCAAAAGCAAAAGAAGCTACACAAAGCAATGACTGACAAAGCTATCCAGCAGTTGTTTGGCATATAACAAGGAGAGTAAATGAATCCCGAGATCACAATTCCACGCAGAGAAAAGTTGGCGGAGCTGCTTGCAGACGGAGATCACGTCATAATTTTCGCCAATCCTTCACGAAACCTGGAAAAGTTTACCCAAGACAACAACTTCCTCTATTTCACAGGCCTCAACCATCCCGAATTGATCTATTTGGCGGGTAAATTCTCCGGTCGTTTCCATGATATGCTATTTATAGAGCGCTGCGACCCTGAGAGGGTGGTTTGGGAAGGCGCGAAGCTTGAAGCGGCGGAAGTAACGGAGATCAGCGGCATCAAACGCGTAAAGTATCTGGATGAATTCTACGGAACTCTTTCTGCCATGACCCCCATGATCAAGCGCATCTATGCCAACCTTGGATACGCGCCGCTCAACAAACCCATGACTTTGCCGATGTTCATGCTGGAACCTATACGCCAGCGTTTTCCCCAAATCCAGATCAACCAGCTCAACGAACTAATCACTCCCTTGCGCAAGATCAAGGACGATTGGGAGATTCAGCAGCTGCAGAAAGCTATCGACATAACCGGCAAAGGTTTGCTGGATGTGATGGAATCCGCCACAGCCAACATGATGGAGTATGAACTGGAAGCAACGCTCTTTTATCGTATGCAGCGCAGCGGAGTAAAGAATTGGGGTTTTGCCCCGATAGTGGCTTCCGGGATCAACGCGGCTACCCTGCATTACGAGAAAAACAATTGCAGGGTGGAAACGGGCGACCTCATCCTGATGGATGTGGGGGCTTCCTACAACAACTACAGCGCCGATATTACCCGCTGTTTCCCGGCGGGGCCAACCTTTTCGGAAAGGCAAAAGCAAGTTTACAACGCCGTGTTGGAGGTTCAAAAGCGGGTGATCGCACTGATCAAGCCCGGTGTGGCACTCTCCACCTTGAACATCAGCGCCCGCGACTGGCTGGCTGAGCAAATGGTTTCCCTCGGCCTGATCACCGACACCAAAGATGTGGCGCTCTACTATATGCACAGCGTCAGCCACTTTTTGGGTATGGACACCCATGATCTGGGTGGAAGGGAAGCGGTTTTGGAACCTGGCAACGTGATCACAGTGGAACCCGGCATCTATATCCCGGAGGAAAAACTGGGTGTGCGCATTGAAGACGATGTGCTGGTGACAGAGGATGGACACTGCGTGCTTTCGCAAAAGATCCCCAAGGAAATCAACGAGATAGAAGAGATACGCAAGGCGGCGTTTAACGATGAGCCATAATGCAATTTATCCGGGTACTTTCGATCCTATCACATACGGACACATCAATATTCTGGAAAAAGCAGCCAGACAGTTTGACCACACTATCCTGGCGGTGGCAGACTACACCGGCAAGCCCACCACGTTCAACCTGGAAGAGCGCTACCAGCTCTGCCTGGAAGCCACGGCACATCTGGAAAACGTGAGTGTGAAGAAGTTTAAAGGACTGGCTGTCGATTTTGCGATTTCCCAAGGCTGCTCTGTGATGATCCGCGGGCTTCGGGCAGTATCGGATTTTGAGTATGAGCTGTCCCTCGCCCTCACCAACACCAAGCTCAATCCCCAGATCGAAACTGTGTTTTTAATTCCCAGCCTTAGATACATGTATCTTTCCTCTTCACTGATCAGGCAATTGGCAGATCTTGGTTCGTGCCTGAAAGATTTCGTGCCACCCTGCGTTGAACTGGCTCTCGCCCAAAAGTACAAGAGTTAGAAACATGCCCCGTAAAGAAAACACCCCCAAGGAAATAGACAAGGTATCTGAACGGAGTCTGCCCGCAGATGTAAACGCGGAAGCAGCCATCCTCTCCGCGATGCTGATCGATTCTGGAGTGGTGAGCAAAGGAATCGAACTGATCAAGGAAGAATACCTTTCCCGCAGCGCCAACAAGCTCATCTTCAGAACCATCTGCGAGCTTTTCAACGAAGGCGTGGAAATTGACACCCTCACACTCGTGGACAGGATGCAGCGCAACAACATTTTGGAAAAAGCCGGCGGCATACCCTATATTAACGATGTTGCCAATGTAGTTGTATCCAGCGCCAACTTCGATTTTCACCTCAATATCGTAACCGAAAAAGCCTTGCTGCGGCATCTGATCCTGGCCTGCAACGGGATTATAGAGTCCTGTTACAGCTCTCCCAAACCGGTTAAAGACATAGTGGACGAAGCCGAGCAGGCCATCTTTTCCATCGCCGAATTGCCCCAGCACCAGGGATTTCTGAGGATCGACCAGATTAGCCCGGAAGTGGTGCAGAGCATCGACTCCATCGCTTCCACCAAAGTGCCTGTGGTGGGTGTTGCGAGCGGATACAGCGATCTGGATATGATCACAGGTGGATTTCGCCCCGGCCAGTTCATCATCATCGCCGCACGGCCTGCCATGGGGAAAACCTCCCTAGCTTTGAACATCGCCTCTCACGCGGCCGTCAACCTGGGTAAAAAGGTTGCCATCTTCACCATGGAAATGTCGGCTGACGAGGTTGTTATGCGGATGTTCAGCGGGGCAGCGGAAGTGAACATGGACTCCATGCTCAAAGGCTTTGGCATGAATGAAGAGAAGCTTATCCGCATCATGCAAGCCTCGGAAGTGCTGTCCACAAAACAGATCTACATCGACGAATCCGGCACCAACACACCTTTGGACATCAGGGCCAAAACCAGGCGCCTGGCGGCTGAAGTTGGTAGCCTCGATCTGATCATAATCGACTATTTGCAGTTGATGACCCTACCCAGAGAAAAAGATAACCGCCAGCAGGAAATTGCGGAGATTTCCAGAGCCCTGAAGATACTGGCCAAAGACATGAAGATTCCGGTGGTGGCTCTTTCGCAGTTGAATCGGCTCTTGGAAAACCGCGAGGATAAGAGACCGCGGCTGTCTGACTTGCGCGAGTCAGGCGCGATCGAGCAGGATGCCGACCTGGTGATGTTCATCTACCGCGATGAATACTACAATCCTGAAAAGACTGAAAAACCAGGCATCGCGGAAGTGATCATCGGCAAGAACAGGCATGGGCAGACCGGAAGCGTGGAGTTGGGATTCATAAAGGAATACACCCTGTTCCGCAGCATCGATAAAAGCCATGATTTTTAGTTTTCTGGCGGGCATCGGCGAATATTCTATCTTCATCGGACGGGTCTTTTACTTTTTGCCCCGCATCTTCAGGAGGCATCAGGAACTCGTCTTGCAGCTCAAACGTATCGGCTACGATTCGATATTCCTGATCACCCTCACCGCCGCTTTTACCGGTTTGGTAACAGCCCTGCAGGCAGTGTATCAGTCCAAAGGCTATATCCCGCTCAACCTCTTGAGCGTTCTGATCGGCAAATCGACCATGATCGAGCTGGCGCCCGTGCTCACGGCCCTGGTTATGACAGGCAAGGTGGGAGCGTCAATAGCGGCCGAGATCGGCACCATGAAGGTCAGCGAACAGCTTGACGCGCTGCAAAGCATGAATATCGCCCCGGAAGATTTCCTCTATCTGCCACGCATCGTGGCAGGATTGATTGTCTTTCCCATCCTCACCTTGTACGCCGATCTGGTGAGCATCGTGTGCGCCTGGTATTTCTCCTGGATCCGTTATGGAATCCACTACTACACTTTTTTCAACAACATGCGCAGCTATTTCGAGTCTTTCGATCTGTTCAGCGGCTTGATCAAAGCTTTTGTTTTCGGCTTTATCATCACTTCGCTCAGTTGCTTTTTCGGCAGCAGAACCTCCGGAGGCGCGGAGGGCGTGGGACGCAGCACCACCCTCACAGTCGTTTACAGCGCGGTTCTGATCCTGGTGATGGATTTCTTTGTTGCCTGGCTTATCCTCTGATGACGCGCGGTAACGAACACAGACCAGTTTTTAACATGCGTTGGCTGAGATACATGGCTCTGGTGTCGATCCTGTTGTGCATCTGCTTTGGCTGCGGCAAGAAAGAAGATTCCAAATCGGCAGACAGGAAACCTGGCTCACAACTTAATATCTACGCACTGGATTGGATCAGGGAGTCGGGCTTTGAAGCCGCCGTATTAAAGGAGTTTGGCCTCAAAAACGACACCGCGGTCAATCTGAGAACCTTCCCCGACCTGACATCCCTGTTACAGGCTCTGGAAGAGAATCCTCAAGGTTCTGGGGCGGATCTGGTGCTTGGCCTGGACAACACTCTGGCACTGGGAGACAGCCTAACCCGGTACTTTACCCCAGCTGAGGGGATCGACCGCAGCGCCATCAGTTACGAGATTCCCCAGCCAGACAAATCCCCGCTCCTGCCTTACGCTTTTGGCAATCTGGTGTTTGTTTACAACCAAAAAATGTTTCCGGAACCTCCCAGATCATTTGGCGAGTTGCAGGATTCCCGCTTTTATAACCAGTTGGCTGTTTGCGATCCCAAAAGCAGCGGCCTGGGACGCGGCATCCTGTTGTGGTCGGTAGCCTTGTTTGGCGACTCCGGCTACGACCAGCTCTGGCAAAGCTTGCGCAAGAATGTGCGCAAGGTGTATCCCCGCCCAAGTGAGGCTTACGACGCCCTCAGAAAGGGAGAATGCGGCCTGATGCTGGGATTTCACTCCGCCGCGGCCTGGATTGCCGAACTGAATCCCCCGGAAAATCAATTCAGATTTGTAAATCCGCAGGAAGGCAGCTTCCTCTATGTCGAGTCCGCCGCCTTCTGTGCGGATGCCCCCAATCCCAAGACAGCCCTCAAGTTTCTCCAGTATCTGATCGGCAATAAAGCTCAGCAGCAGGTGATCTACAAACTGGGCTTAATGCCTGTGAACGGCAGAACCCCTCTTCCCCTTAGTTACGCGTCCCTGCCCCTGAGCATCTACTCGCTGAACGACCGTTTGCCCAAGTACGATCCAGCCGCCAATCTGTCTGCCTGGATCAGGCGTTGGGACGAGCTGTTCCTGCTCCGCGCAGGTATCTGATCTTGATCCAGTTGCCGGAAACGGGATTCAACATAGTTCTCTTCGAGCCGGAGATTCCTGCCAATACCGGCAATATTGGCAGGCTTTGCGTGGGCGCCGGAGCTAATTTGCACATCATCCTCCCCTGCAGGTTCCTACTTACCGACAAGGCCCTCAAACGTGCCGGATTGGATTATTGGCAGGATTTGTCCCTGACGGTGCACAAAAGTATGGATGAACTCTACGCGGCGCTCCCGAGGGATAGGATCTTCTATTGCAGCACCAAAGCTGAAAAAAGCTATCTGGATCTTGATTACAAACCTAATGACGCCTTTGTTTTCGGACCGGAATCGCGTGGATTGCCACAGGAACTGCTCGATCAGAACAAGGAGCGTTGCATAACGATTCCCATGTATCCCAGGATTCGTTCCCTGAATCTGTCCAATGCGGTGTCGATCATCCTATATGAAGCCATAAGACAAACCCTATTGCACAAATAAGCTACCGCTGTAAATGTGGTAGTTGCCAATTAATGCACCTGACTGAAACAAATGCCGCCCTCATTTGACAAGTTGGGCTAAGTCTATATTTTCCGTAGGTCATCCTTAACTTGGTGAGGGATGACCTAAGGATGATGGCATCAAAGCTAGGAGCAGCAAGGGAGAGCGCTATGAAGGAATATGCAGATTATTGCCGTTGTATTTGGTGAATGTCATACTATATTGCTTGCGTTCTTTTCTATGATAGTGAAAAGGATTATAGAACGCGGATAACAGGATCGACAGTATCTGCAGGATATTTGAAGGTGGAAATGTGGTTCACGCAGACTCGCGCAGATATTTGAAGGTGGAATGGTGGAAAGGTTCACCCGAAATAAAACACACCAGACTTCAAAACTGTGTCATCCCGGGCAGACGGGGTTCCCTCTGGGGTGGCTGACCCGGGAGCCAGTCTTTTAGAAACAAGCACTAAATACCGAAACCGCACCCCCATAACCCCAATCCGCGGAAATCCGCGCCTTTTATCCGCGAATATCTGCGTGAACCACTTGACCCGGGAGCCAGTCTTGAATAAAATGGACTTTATGCGGCGTCAGCCGCGAATACCGACAAAGAGAAAAAAGAACTTGACCTGTATTTATCAAATAACAAAATGCGTTCGGTAGCTTTACAATAATAAGATTGTTAGTAATGAGGAGTGCCGTATGCCCTCAAACAATAGTGAAAACAAGGGTAGAATTCTACACCAGTATATGAAACTCGATGGAAGCAACTCCTTTCGCCCTCTTTAGAGTATAAACCATGAAAACAAGGATCATGACACTATTATTAGCTTGTATATGGCTAATACATAACGTGGAAGCTCTTACCCGCATAGTAGATATAAACGGCGCTGGACAATACATCAGCATTCAAAGCGCGGTCAATGCGGCTGCGGATCAAGATACCATCCTTGTCCACCCAGGAGTGTATTATGAAAATGTTGAGATTGTCGGCAGGTATCTGACCATCGGCAGCCTTGAGTTAATTACATCAGATAGCACATACATTGCTCAAACTATAATTGATGGGCATCATAACGGAAGTTGTATAAGTGTAAGCAATGAGTCAGAAATAACTCTGCGGGGACTGTATCTTACTAATGGTATTGGAACGTGTAGCCTGGTGTGGGGTGACAGGCTTGGCGGAGGAATTTATTCAATCTATAGCAACCTTTCAATCATCAATTGCATGATTATTGGCAACAAGGCGTTTAGCGCTGCTGGCGTTTCCCTCGGCTATAGCTCTTGTTACCTGGCTGGAACAATAATCACAGAAAACTGGGGAAAGTCACATGGCGGATTTGCTTTTGGCGGGTATTCATCCGATGTAGTAAGAACCCTTGTTTTCGATCAGGAAAATCGATGCAGCATATACAATAATTATGGGTCACACGCCAATGACATTTTTATCGCTTCTCAACACATGAGCAATATAGATATTTACCTCGATAGATTCACAGTACCGGCGTCTTCTGCCTTCCTAAAAGAGTGTATCCATACAGAGCATTATGATTATGGACAAGAGTTCAACTATACCTTACACATGAACACAGCAGTCCTGGATCAGCAATTTGCGGATATATATGTAAGTCCAAACGGGGATGACAGTAATTCCGGCTTGTCAATCACAGAGCCATTAAAAACCATTGCTCTGGCTATTCACAAGATAGGGGCTGATAGCCAGAATCCACATACTATCCATTTGGCAAATGGTCACTATGCTGAAGATCAGCATTTTCCGCTGAACCTGCGCAGTTATGTGAACATAGTTGGAGAAAGCGAAGAGGGAGTGATCTTTGGAGGCCCTGATATTTTCTTTGTGGGTTGGGATTCGGAGAAAGAAGTAACTATCAAGAATATCACTTTTTCAGCCACGACCAATCAGGAGTTTTATCAAACCGCACTAATAGACTGTATCACCAGAAACAAAATTGGCGGTATTCCGGATAAGTTCAGCCTCAGTTTGGAAAACCTCAGCTTTCGTGGCATTAGACCGGCACATTATGACAACCCATTGAAATTGGGTGAAATACATTACCCTGAAAAGCTGATCTTGCGCAATATCACGGTGGAAGACTGCATGGTAACCACAGGCTTCCATTTATGGGGAGGGAACGTTTTTGCCGAAAATGTCAGTATCAACAACTTACACGCGGCTCCACATGGTGTAATAACGGGAAGGGCACTTACAATTTATACGAACAATCCCCTTTATACCGGTGGAGACAGCGTGTTTCACAACTTGCGGATAACCGACTGTGAATCGAGATCGGAAGCTGGTTCACCAAGCGGTTTGGTGACGATAACCCACTCCTTTTTGCCTACTCAGTTCCGAACTTACTTTGTCAATTGCACGATTGCCGACAACCACTGGAGCACAGGCTATGGTGGGGCAATCAATGTAGGTGAGGATGCCAAGGCTACCTTTATCAATAGTATCATCAGCAATGAAGCAGGTATGAACTTCTTGCTCTACAATGTATCCCTGCCTTCGCATCTGCAATTCTTGAATTGCCTTGTGGGTCCGGCAGACAATCCTGAAGACAGCATTTTCAATTTAGGCCCGAATAATATAATTGAGTGGTTTGGCACAAACCTCGGTTCCGATCCGGGTTTCTATGCCTGGACGGAAAATAATCCTTATACCTTGGGTCAAAATTCTCCCTGCATAGATGCCGGAACCACAGAGTTCAGCATCTTTAACCTTCCGGATTGGTATGAGTTTCCCTCGCATGACTTGGCAGGCAATCCGCGTATCTATGGGAATCAGGTTGATCTGGGAGCTTATGAATGGCAAGGACAGACAGATATTGAAGATTTGCTTGCAGTTCCTGCCTTCAGTATTTGCAACTATCCCAATCCCTTTACGGTTTTCACCAATCTCAAGGTTATTCTGCCCTCCAATCAGTGCAATGACAAAGCAGGGGTAACAAGCGCAAGCATAGACATCTACAACGTCAAGGGACAAAAGGTCAGGAGCATCCCGCTTGATCCCGGCAAGGCAGGTGAGCAGTTCAGCTATTGGGATGGCAGGGATGAAGCTGGCAGGCAGTGTTCCTGCGGTGTTTACCTGCTTAATCTGAAGGTCAATGGCATACGGGAATTGAGTAAAAAGGTTACCCTTATCAGGTGACGTTTATGGCGTTTGTGGCGACCATGCTGATATTGTCGCCATTAGCTTATCAGATCAACGCAGCAGCTTTTGCACTGCCATAACTACCGGCAGAGAACCGCGTTCCACCTCGGAACGTATTTGGGGCAAGAGCGCCTTGACATCCGGATCGTTGTGAAAGCGGTTCAGCACCGCTTCCGTGAGCAATGTCTCAAACCAGTTGATCACCTGGCTTTGGCGCCGTTCATCAAAGACGCCGTTTAACTTGCCTTGTTCCGTAAATTTGGAGACAGCCGACCATATTTCGCTTAATCCGGTCTTCTGGATAGCTGAACAGGTCATGGCTTTGGTGGTCCAGCCTTTGGTCGCGTTCCGCAGGTAGTGCAGGGCGTTGTTTAGCTCGCGGCAAGCCAATTCGGCTGCCTGGATGTTGTCTCCATCCGCCTTGTTGACCACCACCAGGTCAGCCAGTTCCATGATCCCTTTCTTGATTCCCTGCAGTTCATCGCCTGCTCCGGCTATCTGCATCAGGAGGAAAAAGTCCACCATGGAACGCACCGTTACTTCGGATTGGCCCACGCCAACTGTCTCGATCAGGATCACGTCATAACCCGCGGCTTCACAAATCAGGATGGATTCCCTGGTCTTGCGCGCCACTCCGCCCAGGGCGCCGCCGCTGGGAGAAGGCCGGATAAAGCTGTTGGGATGCCTGCTTAGTTCTTCCATGCGGGTTTTATCGCCCAGGATGCTGCCCTTGGAAAGGCTGCTGCTTGGATCGATTGCCAAAACCGCCACCTTGTGGCCTTGCTCCAGCAACCACAGCCCAAAGCTCTCGATAAAAGTGCTTTTACCCGCGCCAGGCACTCCGGTGACACCGATCCGGATCGAGTCCGTTGATCCGGGCAGAAGCCGTCTAATCAGCTCCTGTCCCAGATCAAAGTGTTTGGACGAATTGCTTTCGATGAGGGTAATCGCCTTGGCCAACAGGGTTCTGTTGCCTTGCCTGACCCCATCGGTCAGGGCGTCGAGGTCGGAAAAGCGCGTGGTAACAGGGCGATGTGGGGCTTTGGCTACCCTGGCGTTGGAGCTGGCAGCCCCTTTCACCCGGCTGGCAAATTCCTTGCCCGCATCGACCGGAGCCCACTCCGGCTTACGGTCTTTATTCACCAATTAAATCCCCGCTGCCATAAGCTTCTCCATCAGGAGGGTGGCGGCTTCCGGGAGTTTGGTTCCAGGACCGAAGATGGCAGCTGCTCCATGGGTAAGCAGAAATTCATAATCCTGCTGCGGAATGACGCCACCAACCACGATCATGATATCCGGTCTGCCCAGTTTTTTCAGCTCTTCCACCAGTTGGGGAAGCAAGGTCTTGTGACCGGCGGCCAGGGAGCTCATTCCAATGATATGCACATCGTTTTCAACAGCCTGACGGGCGGTCTCTTCCGGGGTCTGAAACAGAGGCCCCATATCCACATCAAAGCCCATGTCGGCATAGGCTGTGGCAACCACCTTTGCTCCGCGGTCGTGGCCATCCTGTCCCATTTTGGCAACCAAAATGCGGGGCCGGCGGCCTTCATTTTCTGCGAATTGGTCTGTAAGAGCCCTTACTTTTTCGATTTCATCCATTTTAGCGTACTCACTGCTATAAACGTTGTTGATCAGCTTGATAGATGCCTGATGGCGTCCGAAGACCTTTTCCATCGCATCGGATATCTCACCCAGGGAAGCTCTGGCCCTGGCCGCGCCTATTGCCAGTTCAAGCAGATTGCCGGATTTGTCTTCCGCGGCTTTGGTGATGGCAGCCAGGCAAGCCTGGACCTTGAGGTCGTCACGCTCGGAGCGAAGCTTGTTCAGCCTGGCGATCTGCGCTTCACGCACGGCGGTATTGTCAACTTCGAGGAACTCCATTGGCTCCTCTTTCTCCAGGCGATACTTGTTCACACCCACGATGCAGTCTTCACCTGAATCTATATGCGCCTGACGCCGGGCGGAAGCTTCCTCAATACGCATTTTGGGAAGTCCAGTGTTTATCGCCTTAGCCATACCACCCAGTTTTTCCACTTCCATGATGTGTCCCCAGGCCTTGCGCATGATTGAATCTGTCAGCGATTCCAGGTAGTAGGAGCCAGCCCAGGGGTCTATAACCTTGGTTATATAGGTTTCATGCTGCAGATGGAGTTGGGTGTTGCGGGCGATGCGCGCGCTGAAATCGGTTGGCAAGGCGATGGCCTCATCCAGCGAATTGGTGTGCAGGGACTGCGTGTGCCCCATGGTGGCGGCCAATGCTTCGAGGCAGGTGCGGGTCACGTTGTTGAAAGGATCCTGCTCGGTCAGGCTCCAACCGGATGTTTGCGAGTGCGTGCGCAGAGCGAGGCTCTTGGGATTCTTGGGATCGAAGGTGTTGATTATCTTTGCCCAAAGCACTCTGGCAGCCCTTAGTTTGGCCACTTCCATGAAGTAGTTCATCCCTTCAGCCCAGAAGAAAGAAAGACGGGGAGCGATGACATCGATATCGATGCCCGCTTTGATTGCCGTCCGGACATACTCCCAACCATCTGCCAAGGTGTAAGCCATTTCCAGATCAGCGGTGGCTCCGGCTTCGTGCATATGATAGCCAGAGATGCTGATACTGTTGAATTTGGGCATCTTCTGCGATGTGTAACGGAAGATATCCGCGATAATGCGCATCGACGCTTCCGGAGGATAGATATAAGTGTTGCGAACCATGTATTCTTTGAGAATATCATTTTGGATAGTGCCGTTCAGCAATTCAGTGCTTACGCCCTGTTCTTCCGCCGCCACTATGTAGAAAGCCATGATGGGAATAACAGCGCCATTCATGGTCATGGACACACTCATCTTATCAAGGGGTATCTTGTCGAACAGGATTTTCATATCCAATATGCTGTCCACCGCCACACCAGCTTTGCCGACATCACCTATCACCCGGGGGTGATCAGAATCGTAACCCCTGTGGGTGGCAAGGTCGAAGGCAATGGAAAGCCCCTTCTGCCCCATGGCAAGGTTGCGGCGGTAGAAAGCGTTGCTCTCTTCCGCGGTGGAAAAGCCCGCATACTGGCGAATCGTCCAGGGCCTTTGCACATACATCGATGGATAGGGCCCGCGCAGATAGGGCGGGATGCCGGAAAGGTAATCCAGATGCTGCAGATCCTCCAGATCAGCAGTGGTGTAAATAGGCTTGACCTCGATCTGTTCGTTGGTTTTCCAGGCGTTGCGAGAAACCTCCTGCTTTTTGCCAGAGGTTTTGAACTCGGGATTTATCATGGTGAAATCTGGATTCATTTTGCCACCTCCATCAGTTCTGCCATCTGGCTTAAGACGCTAACCACATCCGCCTTGACATGGATGAACAGGTTTATCCCCTGCTGTTTATATGTTTCAACCATGTCCTTGGGATATCCGGCCAGGATCATGGGACGGCCTTGCAGTTTGGAGCAAAGTTCGGGCACCAGAGTGGGATAGTTGTCGTCTGTGGAGCAGATACAGAACGCTGCCGCACCCGAAGCCAAAGCTTCTTCAACCGCATCCTGGGCTTGCGTGAAACCGGAGGGAGAAATCACCTCCAATCCCCCCACCTGGAAGAAACCTGTGGCAAAATCCGACCTGGCTTTGTATTCGGACAGAGAGCCCATATTGAGCAGGAACACCTTTTTGTTAGCAAGGGTGTTAGCGATTCTTTGCCGCAGGTCTTCAAAAGCTGTCGTTACACGCAATTTGGGCAGAGCCCCCGCTTCCAGGGCCACGGCAGGATTGTTATTGACGTGGGCAGCTTCCGTTTGCTGATAGTTTACCTCTTCCAGAGGATTGGCATACATATTTGCACCAACATACACATCCTTGCGGGTTCGCGCCGCGCTGATGCGTGCATTTGCCACTTCGGCAATCATAGCGTGAACCTTGCCAGCGCTCAAAGCTTTGATCATACCTTGTCCGGCTTCCAGTTCCTGCATCAGCTTCCAGGCGCGATCTGCCAGTTCGCCTGTGAGGTATTCGATATAATAACAACCTCCGGCAGGGTCTATCACCTTGTCAAGGTGCGCTTCCTCTTTAAGGATAAGTTGTTGGTTGCGCGCCAGGCGCCGTGCTGTATCGTCACCCTCAAGCAGCAGATTGTTGAACGGTTCAATTTGCAGGCTGTCCACGCCGCCAATTACACCGGCAAAACCCTCTGTGGTGGTTCTCAACAGGTTCACATAGATATCCAGCCTGCTCTTGTTGAAGCTGGCGGTCCTGCCATGGATCCAAATCTTTTGGGATTCCTCATTGCCTCCGAAGGCTTTGATCAGCTCTGACCAAAGCAAACGGAAGGCTCGCACTTTTGCTATTTCCATAAAGAGGTTTGATCCCAAGCTCAACTGCACCTGAAATCTCGGCGCGATCTGGTCTATTGTGTATCCTGACTGCTGCAGACCCTGAATGTATCCAACGGCTGTGGATAACAAGAATCCCAGTTCTTGTGCGGAAGAAGCGCCAGCATTTTCATACACGCTACCTGCCAGTGACAAGACCCGGACTCCCGGAGCTTTTTCCACAGCCCATTTAAAGCTTTGCAACAGCAAGCCCCAGGTTTCTTCCAACCCCTGGCTCAGATACCCTTTGCGGGCAAGTTCAGAGCTCACGTCAAAGCCAACGCCTGCCTTGATATTCCCCAGATCTTTACCCTGGGAACGCAGATATTCTTCCAGAAGCGGAAGAAATCCATGGTCACCAATATCCAACTGCGCAAACAGCGGAGCGATGCTCAGATCCACTCCAGCAAATGCCGCTTTCATGTCTTCGATGGTCTTAAGCGACACTCCCCGCGGGTGGTCATCATTTTTTAACTGAAGGGTGATTGCGGTAAGGCCATTATTCAGATCTGCCAGCAGTTGTTTATTCAGGGTTTTCAGATCAGGTTCATCATAGCTTTGCGCGACCTGCCAGGCATCGGCCAGGAAACGTTGCGGGTCGCTGCCACGGACGTAAGGCGCCTGGCCTGGCGAGGAGTTAAGCCAGGTCAGCGATTCCAGGTCTTCTTTTCGGTAGATCGGTTTGAGCCTGATACCTTCATAGGTGTTTGTAAACATCGCCTTGTCAAAGTCGGCGCCTTTCAGGCTCTCTTCAACCAACCGCCGCCATTGTTCATAACTGGGAGGAGGAAACTCGTCCAGCAGGTCCAGTTCTTTATCCAAATCCATCTTAATCTCCTGATATCACTTGCTTGATTGTTCCAGCAAGGCCTGAACTGGTTTCATTCCATAGGGCGATCCCTGCACGATGGCATCCAGAACCGCGCCGCCTCCGGTAAAGAAATAATAGTTGGGATCGTTGGCAGCTTTTGTAAAGATACCGGGCAGGTTTTCACGGAATTCCTGGATTGTGTCTCCCCCTCCAAAGAGCTTCATAGCAGCTTTGTTCTTATCGATCAGGGAATACATGCTTTTCGTCCCTTCCGTGAATAAAGCCGTATATCCCATCACAGCATTGACAAAAATCGTGCTGGCTGAAGCTATGATCTTGCTGATATCTTCATCAGCGAAAGATTCCGGGGCGGCATCCAAAATATAGTTCAGTTCGGTGCCGGGTTTAAGGTCTTTCAGGCTGCGCATCCGCCAGTTTTCGGCATTATCAAAGCTGTCCGACTCGATGATGAATGGCAATTCAACCAGGCGGTCTTCATATCCGGCAATATCCTTGATAAACTGGGAAGCCAGTTGCAGATCGTCATCTCCAACTCCTTTGATCTTGACTTGATACTTCACAGCTAGATAAGCGTTGTACAGCACCCCGCCCAGAATAAGCTTGTCGCTGATCTTGATAAGCGAGGAAAGCGGGCCTATCTTGGTGTCGAACTTCGAACCTGCCACCACGGATACCAGAGGCTTGCTGGGCGAAAAGACTTTAGCCAGGTTGGCTATTTCCTTCAGCATCAAGAGCCCCGCGTAAGAGGGCAGATATCTGGTGATGTGATATGTGGAGGCATGTGGCTGCCAGGAGCCAAAAGCGTCGTTGACATACAGATCAGCATATCCAGCCAGCTGTTTCGCGAACTGGTCTGCTGAATCGTCCTTAGCCTCCTCCCCCTTGAACCAGCGAGTGTTGGGCAGATAAACAAAATCCACCTGCCGGGACTTCAAGGCGTCAATCGCTGGAGCCAGTGGCGACAGATCTGTGATACCTTCAGTCCCTTGGGCGGAGCAGTTGGGAACCAAGCCCTTAAGCTGAAGTTTCTGCTCCAGATAACTGACAATCGGGTTAACCCCTTCACCATCGGTAATGTTGATCATGCCAGTCTTTTTGTCTAAAGGCCGCCCTACGTGGGTCATTATGATGGGCAAGCCACCTTGTTTATAAATATGCAACAGGGTGGGAATGGTCGCGTCAATACGCATGGTGTCTTTGATCTTTCCTTTTTTGACCACGTTGTGGTCCATACGGATCAGAACAATCTTGTTGCGCAGATCAGCCAATTGGAAACTCGGTACGGTGCTCATTGGGGAGCCTCCTTATTCTTATATTTATTATGTTTTTCTCGTTTTTCACTTTATCGGAAATGCGTTGTCTATAAATTTCATAGACAGGCGCAACTCGTCAAGGTTTTTCTCTGACCCCACGGCGAAAATCCCAGGGGGCAATGGGTTTCGCGTCTGACCACAACCCCTTTCTTTGCCTTCTCGCCTTTGCTTCCAGGGACTTTAAAACGGGGCTTTTATTATATTTATACTGCCAGGCAAGACCAGCTTTCAGCAGTTCGTGATTCAGGTTCTTTCCTCCGGGAGTAATTACTGTCCCCAGATATCTTCCATACCGGTCGCGTTTTTCGTATTTGACTTTTACAGTTTTTCCAAAAACGAGATCGGAGGTAAACTTGCGAGCCACGTTGCCATAAGCTTGTTTCTTTTCGGGACAATCGATGCCATCCAGACGAATCCTGTATTGCTTTTTCGCTTTTAGCACAGTGATGGTATCTCCGTCCTGAATAGAGATGACTTCACCCCTTATGCTTTTACTGTATAACAAAGAGCCAATAAACATACTGACAGCCAGCACAAGGATCTTGGCCAGTAATCTCTTATAGTCATTTTTCATGTATGCATACAAATTCGACAAGCGGCAAATGTCAAATGAATTCTCTAACCTTAAGGTATTCAGTCCAATTAGATGATATTCTGGTTTCTATTCATTGACAAGTTATCAAGATCAGAATAACAGGATGCTTTTAGTTTTAGCCCATGCTGCCCAGCTTTATAAAAGGAGTGCCAATGGAACAACCAAGTGAATTGATCTTGATCACAGATATCGGTAGCACTACGACCAAAGCCTTGCTGATAGACGGAAGGCCAGAAACACCTCAGCTGCTGGCCGTATGCAATGCTCCCACAACTGTGGAAGATCCCGTAAACGACGTGCGTTATGGAGTCAAAGCGGCTATAACGGAATTGGAAAGAATGGTTGCTGTAGAGCTTTTGCAGAAGAGTGAGGGGCCAGAGTTGCAATTTGCGGATAACGTTGCCTATTTCAGCACCAGCAGCGCTGGCGGAGGTCTGCAAATCCTGGTTATTGGGCTTACTTTATTCGATTCCGCAAGCAGCGGCAAAAGATCAGCCTATGGAGCCGGGGGAGTGATCCTGGATACAATTGCCATCGATGATAAACGACAGGCAAGGGAACAGATGCTGGCTATCCGCAAGCTGCATCCGGACCTGATACTCATAAGTGGCGGCATAGATGGCGGCGCCATATCTGGTGTGTTGCGCCTGGCAGAAATAGTGCGCATTGCAGACCCAAAACCGAAGTTTCATTCTGGAAACAAGATACCTGCCATATTCGCAGGCAATTCGGAAGCCGCGCCGATAATAAAAAAACTCATTTCCGATTCCTTCGATCTGCATATTATGCCAAATATCAGGCCCAGGATCGATGCTGAGAACTTGCAACCAACTCAGGAAATGATCCAGAAGCTTTTTATGGAAAACGTTATGGAGCATGCGCCAGGATATTCTCTGCTAAAGAAATCGGTTTCTGCGGACATTCTGCCTACTCCCCTCGGAGTTCAAAACGCGCTGCAAATCGCTTCTGACGATGAGACCCGCAATATCTTCGCGTTTGATATCGGAGGTGCAACCACAGATGTATTTTCCTTCATCCAAGGTTATCACCAGCGCACTGTGAGTGCGAATCTCGGCATGAGCTACAGTGCATGGAACGTATTGAAAGAAAGCGGTCTAAGCAATGTTATGCGCTGGCTGCCTGAAAATATCGCTCCCCAGGAAGTACGTAACTACATTGCCAACAAATGCCTTCACCCCACAGGCAATCCCAAAACCACAAATGAATACAGGATCGAACATGCCCTGGCTAGAGAAGCATTGAAAATGGCCTTGGAGCAACACCGTCAAATGCATTATAATAAAGCTCGGATCGGATTTTTGGACAAGCTAAAAATGGGAGATAAAGATAAATATGAACAGATCTTCGAGTACCAGCGGGAAGATGCCAAATTCTCTTTCCATGAGAGCGATATAGATGTGCTTATCGGTGCCGGGGGCGTCTTTGCCCACTCACAAAACACCCATCAGTGCGTAATGATCCTGATAGACGCCATCAGACTAAAGGGAATCACTGAAGTGTGGATCGACCGTCAGTTCATCTCACCGCATATGGGAGTCCTCTATCCAAGCGAACCAGTCATCGCCAAAAAGGTCTTTGAGCGTGAATGCATCGAAAAACTGGCTCTGTTCGTATGCCCCACATTCGACGGAGCCAGCAAAAAGAAGATACTAAGGTTGGAGATGGAATACGGAGGCAAAATAGCAACCCTGGAGATTGGTGCCGATGAGTTCATTCATATCCCTGCCGGAACAAAAAAGATCAGGCTTGAGCCGATCAACAAGGCCAGGCTCAAGGGATCGAAAGCTCCGCGAATTTTGAGTACAGACCTACCCCTGATAATTGACACCCGGAGAGACGCGGCGACCCATGTGAAAGTCGCGGAAGCAGCGTTGCAAACATATCAGCAGGATGGGCTGGATATCCGAACCACCGATCACAAACCGGTTGCACCAGCAATCAAGGCGGAAGAGTGGATCAGAGAAATCAAACTGCCTTATTCTGGAGATATCAATTACTCACAGGGAGATTCTGTCCAGGCTGATGACGTGGTCGCCGTCAATCGTTACAATCCTCCCCGGCTCTACATTGTGAACGGTTTCGCAAATACCGGCCACACAAATCCGGAATTGGTATCGCGCTCCCTGAGGGTCACCAAAGGCGATTCTCTGGACATCGACCAAGTCTATGGCGAGATACCCTCTGATGCCGATCTGCCTGGTTATCGTAAAAAGCTTCGCCAACTCATTTCACCTGTGCAGGGTAAAATCGAATACATCGATCCCACCACGGGACTGATTGTGCTGTCTGAAATCCAAAACTATTCCTCGAAACCTACGCGGGTTAATTTTGCCGAGGCCTTTCAGTTGCCCCCCAAGAAGGCCAGACGCTACTTAACCAAGAGACTGGGAGACTTTGTTTATCGCGGCGATCTGCTTGGAAAGAGGCTGGATACATCTCCGGTGATCCTGAAGGCTCCCAGCACTGGCACAATCTCTGAAATCAACCTTGAAAATGGATTCCTGACCATTAGCTATCTGCACAAACCTTTGGAGTTTCAGGCTCATGTCTCAGGGAAGGTTACTGAGGTGCACGAAAGTAAGAGCATCAGTATCTGTTATCAAGCGAGACAGCTGGAAGCCAGAATAGCCTTTGGGCAGGAATGCCACGGCAGACTGGAGGAGATTAAGACCGAGGGGGAGATAGAGAGCGCTCAGATCAAGGATGAGATTGCGGTTTTGCACTTTGCGCCGGACAGGCAAAACCTCAATCTCCTGGCAAAACTTGGTGCGAAAGGTGTGGTCTGTTATCAGATGGATGCTACTGAATTGGTCAACTTTTTAGGCTTCGAACCGGGTGTGATCAATACCGGCAATGAGATACTGCCTTTAACGCTGCTTATTCTCTCCGGATTTGGAACCTTGCCCATGCCTGAAGCTATCCTGCGTGATTTGGAATTTCATACAGTAGCTTACCTGAATCCCCACACCAGGATCCGGGCTGGAGTCGTGCGCCCCTTCATAGCTTTCTGAAAACGGTTGATCTTCACCATTGAATGCAGCAAGCCCTTCTTCCATCAGGAAAAAGGGCTGCATACATACTGAATTGAATTCGGGTTCTACAAGCCCAGTTCCAAATCCGCTATAAGGTCGTCCACGTTTTCGATGCCTACAGAATATCTCACCAGATCGTCGGTGATACCCGCGGCAAGCTTGGCTTCGCTTGAAACTTTGGCGTGTGTCATGGAAGCGGGATGCTGGATCAGTGTTTCCACGCCCCCCAAAGAGACGGCCAAAGCAGCCAGTTTAACGCTGTTCATAAGTTTCTTGCCAGCCTCCAATCCACCCTTGAGGCCAAAGGAGATCATCGCCCCCGGCCCCTTTTGCTGCCTCTGGGCAAGTTCGTATTGAGGGTGGGATTTGAGCCCCGGATATCTAACCCAGGCCACTGCCGGATGTGCTTCCAGATATTCTGCGATCTTTTGCGCATTGGCCTGAGCGCGTTCCATCCTCAACGAGAGAGTCTTGATGCCACGGATTACCAGATATGCCTGATGCGGATCCATGTTGGGCCCCATGGTGGACATCACATTATATAGTAACTTGTGGTCCTCAGCTGTCTTTGTAACGATTACCCCGCCTACAACATCCGCGTGTCCATTGATGAACTTGGTGACAGAATGAAGCACCACATCCGCGCCCAATTCCAGGGGATTTTGCAGATAAGGCGAGCAGAACGTGTTGTCCACCACCAGTTTAATTCCATGCTTGGCAGCGATTTTAGCGCAAGCGGCAATGTCGGTGATGCTAATGGTAGGATTTGCGGGTGTCTCAACATAGAGTACTTTTGTATTGGGCTTTATAGCGGCTTCTACGAGGTCCAGCCTGCTGGTGTCCAGAAAAGTTGATTCCACACCAAAGCGGGACATGTGTTTCTCCAAAAGAGTCCTGGATGCGCCATATACCGCGGCTGTGGATACGATATGGCTTTGTGAATCCAGAAATCCCATATAGACCGTCGATACAGCCCCCATGCCGCTTCCGCAGGCTATTCCGCCTGCACCTTTCTCCAATTCGGCCATGGCATTTTCCAAATGCCTGATGGTGGGATTTCCCAATCTGGTGTAGATATAGCCAGGATTTTCCCCGGCGAAACAGGCTGCTCCATCATCCGCGTCACTAAAGGCGAAGGTGGAGGTTTGGTAAATGGGCGGCGTTACAGATTTATACTGGTCTTGCGCCTGGCCCGCATGAACTTGCAGTGTATCAAATCTCTTGCTTTTGCTCATGTTATCCTCTTAATCTTTTTCGTGACAGGCTATGGCCCAAGCCTTTTCTGTCAATGCCAATCTTAGCTGCAGACCAAGCGCAATTTGAAAACATGATCCCGGTTTTGGAGTCATTGCAGATTATGCCTTTAGCTATTGGAACTTGATTTTGAGGTATAGGCAAATAGGCGAAAACCAAGCTTTCAAGACAGATTTATCCAGTTTTTCTTGACATTTGGCGGCGGCGCAGCTTTTTGAGCAAAAAACATTCGCATCAGAAGGAGATATTCAGAGATTGGATAAGCATCGCATCACTCAACATCCGATCCTTCCTGTAAACGAGCGCGAAGAAGTACTCTTCACATGGAACGGACAAGCCCTCGCAGCCAGAAAAGGGGAAATGATATCTTCCGCCCTGATCGCCAACGGGATCAGCATATTTGGCCACAATCACAAAGACGGCAGCGCCCAGGGTATTTTCTGCGCCAATGGACAGTGTGCCAAATGCACTGTCATAGCTGACGGCGTCGCGGTAAAATCCTGCATGACGGAAGTGCGCGGCGGGATGGAAGTACGCAGCGCTGACGGACTGCCGGAGCTCCCATTGGAGACTGAGACCAAGTCCAGGCCAGCAATCGAGCATCTGGACACCGATGTACTGATCATTGGAGGAGGCCCCTCAGGCTTGGCGGCTGCCATTGAACTGGGCAAAATCGGCATCGATACCTTGTTGATTGACGACAAGCACACTCTTGGCGGCAAGCTGGTGCTGCAAACACATAAATTCTTTGGTTCGGAGGAGGATAGCAACGCCGGCACCCGCGGCCACGACATCGGCAAGCTGCTGGCAACCCAGGTGGCACAGTATCCTTCCGTGAAAATCTGGACTAAAAGCACTGCGCTGTTCGTTTTTAGTGACAAAAAGGTGGGGATTCTGAAAGACGGGGTGTACAAGATAGTTACTCCCAAAAGGATCCTGAACGCGGCTGGCGCGCGGGAAAAGTTCTTGCGCTTCAATGGCAACCATCTGGCCAGGATTCATGGAGCCGGCGCGTTCCAAACCCTGGTCAACCGCGACCTCGTTAGCCCCACCGACCGTCTGTTCATCATTGGCGGAGGCAACGTTGGCCTGATAGCCGGTTATCACGCTCTGCAAGCAGGAATCGAGGTGGTCGGCCTGGCCGAGGCGCTGCCAAGTTGCGGCGGATATAAAGTGCATGCGGACAAACTCAGACGTCTGGGCGTACCCATCTATACCTCGCACTCGATCTTGAGCGCCAATGGTGACGAGACGGTGAACAGCGTGACCATCTGCGAAGTAGATTCCAAATTCCAGCCGCTTCCGGGAACCGAAAAGAGCTTTGCCTGCGACACCATCCTGATCGCCGTGGGGCTGGATTCGCTTTCTGAATTCACCCAGGAAGCCCAGGAAGCGGGCATTCCCGTCTATGCCGCAGGCGACGCCCTGGAAATAGCGGAAGCCTCCTCAGCAATGTTCAATGGCAAGATCGCTGGACTAACCATTGCCAGGGATATGGGGCATGAGGAAGTGGGTAATATCCCCGCGGATTGGTATGCCAAGGCGGAAATGCTCAAATCCCATCCCGGACAGATCAAGGATTATCGCAACAATCCGGCTGAGGAAGGCGTATTCCCGATTATCCACTGTCTGCAAGAAATCCCATGCAATCCCTGTACCACGGTCTGCCCCACCAAATCCATTCAAACTGAGGACGGGAGCCTGATGGCGCTTCCCCTTTACACTGGCTCCTGCATCGGTTGCCACAAATGCCTGATGATCTGCCCCGGCCTGTCCATAACTTTGGTGGACTACCGCAAAGACCCGGAAAAACCCACCGTCACCATCCCCTACGAAGTTTTCAACATCGCCAAAAAAGCAGGTGACATGGTAGAATTGGTCGATATAGATGCCAATCCTCTTGGTAGCTTTCCAATCTCAGCCATCATGGACATGAAAGAGAGGCACATCCAGCTTGTGAAAGTCGCTGTTCCCAAAAACATCGCCAAACGTGTAGCTTCTTTCCGCATCCAATCTGTTGAAGTGAGCCAACCCCTGCCCACGGCGATCATTCCTCAAAAGCAGAATGATGAAGCCATGGTCTGCCTCTGCGAGAGGGTCAGCGTGGGCGAAGTGCGCCAGCTCATCCGGAAAGGGGTCACAAATCTGAACCAAATCAAAGCGATCACCCGGGCTGGGATGGGACCCTGCGGGGCGAAAACCTGCGACACACTGATCCGTGGCGTCATGAGGGAAGAAGGTATCCCCATCGAGGATGTGGTACCCAACACCAAGCGGCCTGTTTTCGTGGAAGTGCCCTTGGATAAGTTTCCGGATGGAGAGTGAACGATGAACAGAATATATGATGCCATAGTAATCGGCGCTGGGTCGATAGGTGTTCCCGCTGCCCTGAACCTCGCCCTGAAAGGGTTAAAAGTGTTGGTTCTGGAAGCTGCCAGCGCTCCCGGCCAGTTCAACAACAAAAAGGCCATCGGAGGCGTACGCGCCACCCACAGCGATTTTGGCAAGATCAGCGTTTGCCAGCGTTCGATCGAGATAATGAGTTCCTGGAAAGAGACATGGGGTGACGATATTGGCTGGATGAGCAACGGCTACAGCTATCCCGCCTACACAGCCCAGGACGAAAAGACGCTCAAGAATCTCATGCAGGTGCAGCTCGGCTTCGGGCTCAATATCCTCTGGGTTTCCCCGGATGAATACGACGCCCTGGTGCCGGGTATCAACAAGGATGGCCTGCGGGGATCGACCTACTCGCCTGAGGATGGCAGTTGTTCGTCTTTGCTGTTGGGTTCCGCTTTCTATTATCACGCTCTTTCCAAGGGGGTCGAATTCCGGTTCCGGGAAAAAGTGATCGGATTCGACATGACAGGTAGCAAAATTGACGCGGTGATAACGGACAAAGGCAGACACCATGCCGGTATCGTAATCAACGCCGCCGGCAACGAAGCCCGGGAGATCGGCAAACTATTTGGCCTGAACCTTCCCGTGTATCCCGATTGCCATGAAGCTGGCATCACCGAACCGGTGGCTTCTTTTATGGGCCCCATGGTGATCGATATGCGCAAGCGGCCGGGTTCCGCGAACTTCTATTTCTATCAAAACCATGAAGGGCAGGTGGTGTTTTGCATCACCCCCGATCCGCCCGTCCAGGGAATGGACAGCCGCTCCACTTCCGTGTTCCTGCCTCTTTGCAGCAAGCGTATGCTGGAGGTATATCCCCGCCTACGCAACCTGAAAGTTCGCCGCACCTGGAGAGGACAGTATCCCATGACTCCGGACGGCTTTCCTATCGTTGGAAAAACTGGCGACAACCTGATCAACGCGGTGGGTATGTGCGGCCAGGGCTTCATGATGGGCCCCGGTTTGGGCGAATTGCTCACCAGGATCGCTTTGGATGAACTCAGTGACAAGGATCTTAAGGTGTTAAAGAGCTTCGATCCAGACAGGGATTTCAGCGGCATGGAGGCGTTCCAGTAAGCCCCTGAACAATTACTAAAAGATGCTGTGCCATAAACTCAACTTACTTTAGAATATTAAGTTAGGTAACAAAATGGGGTTCATTCCCAAACCGAGTGGATAAATGAACCCTATATCAGGAGCACAGAATTCAAAGACAAATGTCGACTCGCCCTCGCGCGCGCGAGGCAGCTAAGTCTTTATCTTCCTGGGGTCATCCTTAACCCGATGAGGGATGACCTAAGGATGATGGCACCAAAGCCAGTAGCAGCAAAGGACGGAGCTATGAAGGAATATGAAGAATATTGTTGTTGTGTTTGATGAATGTAACACTATATTGCTTGCTACTATTTAGGCTTTTGTGAAAAGGTGAAAAGGAATCCCCCGAAACAAGCACCCCCAGGCAATATACCGCGTCATCACGGGCCGTGGGGATCCTCGCCAAAGCGCGTAGCGGTTTGGTTAGGTGACTTGACCCGTGATCCAGTCTTTTGGAATAGTTCGATTATTCACGGTCAATGATCAACCCAATTAGTTTGATGGAAAGCCAAATTAAGCAAAACGCCCGGAACACATCCGGGCGTTCAGATTGCAGTTATATTTTCTTATCGATAAAATAGATTAAACTGTCTGCGAAATCAACTGCGCAATACGGTTCAATCTGTTGCTGATATCGTTGAGGGCTTCGGTCTCGGAGGTTTTGCTACGGGCTTGTTCAAGCTGGCTTTGGGCTCTACGGAAAAGACCGTTGGCATTTGCCTTGGCGGCATCGCGATCCTTTGCCAATTTGCGGGCTTTTGAGCCCACGGCTTTGGCCGCCTGGCGGTCCAGATCGATGTATCTGTTGTACTGCTCTGTGCCCCTGGTTTGATAGACGGCAGACAGAATCACGTATGGCTGATAGAGGGACGCGTTGCGCGAGATGGTCTGGTTGGCGTTGGTTTCAGCTTCGTTGTATTTGCCCTGGGAGAGGTAGATGGCGGCAAGGTTCAGATACACATAGGCGTTGTTGGGATCGATGGCCTTGAGCGCGTTGATGGTATCGATTGCCTTCTTGTTATATTGATTGGCCACCGCCGTATCTTTGGCGTCAGAAGCCAGGGTGCGATACAAACCGACGACATTCAGGTATGCCTGCGGGCTGGTCGGATTGCTTTGGATCAAACCTTCATAACGAGCGATGGCGTCTTCCATACGGTTGCTGCGCTGATAGGCCACAGCCAGTCTTCTGCTGATCAGGTCGTTATCCGGAGCCTGGTCGAAGGCTTTTTCCAAATAGGGGATCGATTCAGCATAACGTTCCTCATCATAAAGCTTCAGTGCCAGGCGCACATTGGCGGTGGAATATTCGGGGTTGATTTCCAATGCCCTGCGGAAGCTTGATTTGGCTTTTTCCGGATTGGCTTCCTGGTCGTACAGGTTTCCGATAGCCAGCCACATCTCTTCATCCTCATTAGCGTCAGCTATCCTTTCCATCAAAGCGATGCGTTTAGCGTTTTGATTGGTTGTCTCATAAATGCCTATCAAAGCTATGGTGGAACGCTGATCTTCAGGGGCAAGCTCCATCATCTTTTTGTAGTTCTGTTCGGCCAAATCATATTTGCCGGTCTTGGAATAGGTATTTCCAAGGATGTAATAGGCATCCACTTTGTCGGGTTTGAGGGCGATGACCTGTTTGAGTGATTTTTCGGCTTCCACATAGTTCTGGTTGTTGTAGTAGTTGGCGCCGATGTTGAAGATTTTATCCATCTCATTGGAGATGAATCCGTTCAATTCTGACATGAAGTTGTCGTCCAAAGACTTCCAGCGGGCGTGCTTTTCTTTCACCACCGGGAAGCTGATCTGCTTCAATTCCTCGCTTCTGGTGCTGTAAAAACGCATCGAAACGTTGTAAACGTCACGCCTGCTTTCGCTGATGTTACCCATGATGATGACATCCGACTTCACGGTTTCGGAGATTTCCTTGATCTCCTCCACCTGAAGGTCCTCCACATCCTTATAGCCAGTGGTTTTGAAGTCGTGGGCAACCTGATCCATATCCATCAGAATATAGTTGGCTTGTTTGTCAAAAGTAAGCTCAAGATCACGAACTGTGAGCAGTTTGTTGATGTAGCGGCTGCTGCTGTCCAGCGATTTCAGAGGCAAAATAGCCACTTTGGTGGCCAGCTCAGATTTCTCAACTTTTTCCGCCTTGTTCGCTGCATTGGTGCTACAGGCAAAAAGGCTCAGCAACACAGCGAGGACAAGCAAGATCCTCTTATTCATTCTTCCTCCCGGAAACATTTTGGCGTTTTTTCTCTTTGAATTTTCAACTTGCATATCTGTCAAGCAAAAAGCTCCACGCTTTATCCAGATAACACTCTCAAGCTTCCATGTGTAACCTGCGAAAGACCCGCGCCGCCTCTGTCCAGAATCAAAGCGCCTTCTGCATCCAAGCCGCGGATAGTACCGTTGATCCGCAGGCCTTGCTGCACTATCTCAGCTTGTTTGTTTTTCGCGTATAGATGTTGGTCGCAGTAATCAAGATAGCGATGGGGTTCGCTCAGCATGTAGGAATCCCTCTCCACGGCATGCACAATCAGAGAAGCCAGTAAGGAATTAGACACAGGGAAACCTATATGGTCGAATATGTTAGCTATTTTATCTTCAAGCTTTACTTCATCTATATCGGTGTTCGTGTTTATACCCAATCCGATTACATATCTGCCATTCTCGACCTGATGCCTGCACAGAATACCTGCCAGCTTGGCTCCGCCCAGATAGATGTCGTTGGGCCACTTGATCTTCAAATCCTCAAAGCTGAACAGACTGGCAAGCAGTTTGTGCACGCAATACCCAATATACAATGCAAAAGATGGCACCGAGGGAAGCTGGAGCAGGTCAAAGGTCAGATACAGCCCACCCGCGGGAGATTGCCAATCAGCTCCGTCTCTGCCCCGTCCGGTATACTGAGTCCGCGAAATTAGCACATGCCTGTCCCGGGAGCCGCAAGCATCTAACAAACGGAAGTACTCTTCCATCGTGCTGTCAAGCGTTTGATAATTGCAGATATTTCTCATGATATATACATGGCGTCGCCATAGCTGAAAAAGCGGTAGCGTTCCCTGACAGCCATCTGATAAGCTTTCATCACGTTCTCCAGTCCGGCAAAGGCGGAAATCATCATCAACAGCGAAGATTTTGGCAGATGAAAGTTTGTGATCAGCGCGCTTGCAATTTGAAACCTGTAACCGGGATAGATGAAGATGTCGGTCCAGCGTGAACCGCTTTCAAGCCTGCCCTCATGGGCAAAACTTTCCAGGGTGCGCATGGATGTGCTCCCCACGGCTATTACCCTTCTTTTATCGTCAATGGCTGAATTGACGGCCTCGGCAGTCTCCCTGGGAACGGTGCAGTATTCGCTGTGCATCTTATGCTGGTCGATGCGTTCGCTCTTCACTGGCAGAAAGGTGCCCAGACCAACGTGCAAGACGACATAGCGGATCTGAACTCCCTTTTGCTTCAGCTCGTCCAGCAGATCAGAGTCGAAATGCAGGCCCGCGGTGGGGGCGGCAACAGAGCCCGGTTCCGTGGCATACACCGTCTGATATCTGTTGCGGTCTGAAGCTTCATCGGTTCGGCGGATATAGGGCGGCAAAGGCATGTGCCCAATCTCCTCGATAATCTGCCAATAGCCTTGGGCGGGGGAAAACTCGATCTTCCTGAGCCCATCCTCATCTGGCAGGGAGATAAAACCCTTCAACGACGGCGAGAACTCTATCCACTGCTCTTTTTTGAGCCTCTTGCCAGGATGCACCATGCAGCGCCACGTTGCGTCAGAGAGTTTGTTCAGCAACAAAACCTCCACCTGCGTGCCGTTGTCCTTGTGGCCAAAAAGCCTTGCGGGAATCACCCTGCTGCTGTTGAGGATCAGAACCTCTCCTGGATTGATGTGTGATACAATGTCCCGGAAAGAAAGATGTGCGACATCCCCTGTCTCGCGGTCGAGGTGCAGCAAGCGGGATGATCCCCTGTCGGGGAGAGGATACTGGGCAATCAACTCCTGCGGAAGCTGATAATTGTAGGTTTCCAGATCGAGCAGATCCGGCATCACTTTTCTGGATACTTGATCTTATAGGGAACGTTCTTCGCGTCTTTGAGCTTAGCAACAAAAGAACCGAAGGTAACCGCGCTCTGCACCTGGATGGGAATCTTGTAGGCGTCATCGGTTATCCAGATCATGATTGATCCCGACTGCTTGAAAATCCCTTCAGTTTTGAGCCGGGGTTCGATCACCAGGCATTTTATCCTGCCAAAGATACTGGAAAGCTCTTCACGGCGATGCACCAGCACTTCGGTGTCCACCGCGCGGCCATCCACAGTGATGTTCACATTCACCTTGCGCCCGGGTGTGAGCGATTGATTTCGCACATAGTAGAAAGCGCTGAGAACATCCTGGGTGGTAAAGGGGAGAGCCATTTCCTTAGTGATCCACTTTTCGTTTTTAAAACTCCACTTTTGGTAGGTTGTAGTTCTGTTTTTCTGGTCATAAGTATGGATGCGATACTGCCTGTAACCGCCTTCCTGCAAGGTTTTGGAAAACTTGTGAGATAACAGGTCGTCTTTATCCCACCAGGATTCGACCTTGTCCCGCACGCGGAAGAATGAATCGAAGAAAGGATGGGTTCTGGCGTTGGTGCTCAGATACCACACGCTCCGGCCCTGATAGGTGGATGACCTGGCCTCCATCACAGCTGACCCGGCAGAAACCAGCCCATACTTTACGTTGAAGGTCAGTTTTTCACCATCCTGAAAGGCGACAGCGCCCAAACCCCTCAACAGGGAGAGCAGGATGATCGCAACAATGAAAGCTTTATATTTCAAGTTTTCCTCCATCTATCAACTGATCTGAGCGGAAAATCCACCATCCAATACTATGTTTTCTCCGTTCAAATTGGTGAGCGAATCGCTTAACAGCAGATCGGTCACCATGCGAATTTCTTCTTTGCTGACAAGTTTTCCGGTGGGGCTTAGCTTGAGTGCTTTTTCAAAATAGCGGCGGCGAAAAGCAAGGTATTCCCCCTGATAGTCTTCCTCCAGCTTTGTGTCCACTGGAGCGGGGGATATACAGTTAATCAGGATTCCGTGGGCGGCATTTTCCAGGGCGGCGCTGCGGCAAAGGTTAACGATTGCCGCTTTGGCAGAGGCATAGGCCGCGCCGTTTGCCAAACCTGTATTCACCACATTCGATCCAAACAGCACTACCCTGCCAAACTTGTTATCCCGCATCGCTGGCAGAGTGTAGCGCAGGATATTGTATGTTCCCATAAGGTTTTGCCTAAACACATTGGCAAAAGTGTCCGGATCACCCTCCGCCACGCTTTTGGCATCCGAGCTTCGCACCGCCGCGGTGTGGATCAGATAAGCCGGAACGGCGGAGTTGTCCCGCGAGGCGCAGTCAATCACCTGCATCACCTGGCCTGCGTCACACAGATCACAGGACTTCAGCGTTACACCGGGCATTTCCTCCAGATCAATGATCCGGTCTGTTTTCTTGTGATAGAGCAACAGCAAGGGAGTGCGGCTTTCGGAGTAAATACGTGCCAGAAAGCTGCCAACCTGTCCATTGGCTCCAGTGATGATCGTCAGTTTGCGTTCCACAGCTTGTTTATCCTTTCCGCAAGTTGCAGAGCTACATCAAACTTGTCACCACTCAAACGACGGTATCTTGGATGAGCCGCCTTGGAGGGTGTGACCAGCGTGAGTTCTGTGCTGTCTGCTCCCGCGGTGGACAGGTGATTGACGCAGATGAGGTCCAGATTTTTGCGGACCAGCTTACTCCTGGCATTCTCGATCAGGTTTTCCGTCTCCGCGGCAAAACCAACTAAAAGCTGTCCTTTCGGTTTGAGCTTCCCCAATTGGGCCAGGATATCCGGGGTAGTAACCAAGTCGAGGCTCAGAGCTTTGCCTTTTTTTATCTTGGAGCTTGATGCGGACGCGGGTTTATAATCAGATACCGCCGCGCACTTGACGATCAAATCCATTCCGGCCGCTTCAGCCAATACCTGTTCATACATTTCCTGGACGGTGGGAGTGTAAACCGCTTTGCGCAGATAGTAGGGCACTGTTTCACTCAACATGCCATGGATCAAAGTGACATCCGCCCCCCTCAGAGCGAAAGCCCGGGCTATTGCCAAGCCCATCTTTCCACTTGAGCGGTTGCTGATCATGCGCATCGGGTCGATAGGTTCGGCGGTAGCCCCCGCGGTCACCAGCACTTTTTTCCCCGCCAAGTCGGCGCGATATTCCAGATAGCATCTCAAGGCGTAGATTATCTCCTCATTGGGAGGATACTTACCCTGTCCCTCATAACCGCAGGCAAGCAGGCCGGTGCTGGGTTCCAGGATGTGGTGCCCGCGTTGGCGCAGGATGTCCATGTTGGCCTGAGTTGCGGCGTTGCGACACATGTTCACGTTCATGGCAGGCACGAATAGCACTGGCGAATGCGCCGCCAGTAAGGTGGTGGACAGCAAATCGTCCCCGATTCCATGGGCTGCCTTGGCCATGATGTTGGCTGTGGCGGGAGCCACAACAATCTTATCCGCCCAATCCGCCAAAGTGATGTGCGGTATTGGATCCGTATCTGTAAACAGGGAACTGTGGACGCTGTTGTGGGTTATCGTGCTGAAATTCAGCGGAGATACAAACTGGGTGGCAGAGTCAGTTAGAATGGTTTTCACCCTGCAGCCTCCCTTGGTGAGGCGGCTTGCCAAGTCAATCGCTTTATAAGCGGCTATTCCTCCGCTAACGCAGAGCAGTATGTTTTTATCCATTCTTCACCAGCTATTTTTATCCTTAATTTCTTTTACAGAGTTTTGTGTCAATCGAAAAACTGCCCCTGGTCTATGAATACTACTTGCCTTGCCGCGAAACACTGCAATAGTTCTGGCTTCCTTTCAAAACTAACTGGCCAGATTGTCATTAGCAGAGAATGGGTTTGTTCCAAACAATGCTTTTTGTGACAGGCACACAGGCTATAGTTACACACAAGAGATGGCATACCTGCCTGTTCCCGCCCCCATACGTTGATCGCTGATTTATCGCTGACTGATCGCTGAGCGACCGCTGCGTTGGAAATTACCTGGCGTTCAACGGGCGGTCAGTAGGACATGAAGGCAGGAGGGAGTAAGGGCAGCTTGCTAAGCTTGCTTCAATGAAAATAATATGCCAACAATAACGTTTTTCCTTCATAGCTCCGTCCCTTGCTGCGACTGGCTTTGGTGCCATCATCCTTAGGTCATCCCTTACCAGGTTAAGGATGACACCAGGAATATCCAGGCAGGGGAGGGTGACGCAAATGAGGCCCCCATAATATATAGGTGCTACGATAATGCAGGAAACAGGGCAAGAAAAGCAGCCCGGAACCTGGTTTCAGCTCCGGGCTTATACATACATTTTCAGATTTCGGCCAGCATTTAGAGCCGAATCATATCTTAGATGAAGAGGTTTATATTGGCCTGTTCCGCTTCCGCGAGGTAAGTGGCCACGCCTCCAATCTTAACTCCATCAATCAGTTCTTCCGCCTGGACGCCCATGATGTCCATGGACATCTGGCAGGCAATCATCTGCACGCCAGCCATCTGAGCCTGGCGGATCATCATCTCCAGGGAATCCACGTTTTTATCTTTCATGCGCTGGCGCATCATCACGGGCCCCAATCCGGCAAAATTGATCTTGGACAGGCCAAGGCCCTTGCTGCTGCTGGGCAACATCATGCCAAACATCTTGCCCATAAAGTCTTTCTTTAACTTGGGACTGTCTTTGCGTTTGATCACGTTCAGGCCCCAGAAAGTGAAGAACATGGTCACCTTCTTGCCTGTCGTGGCAGCCCCGTTGGCGATCACAAAGGATGCCAGAACCCTGTCCAGATCATCACTGAAGACAATCATGGTCTTGTTTTTACCCGCCGCGCCGGAAGAGATTTCCTGCGCCCCTCCTTTCTGGATGGTGGCTATGATCTTCCTGCCTTCCTGCCGTACTTCGACCATGGTATTGCCTGTCATCTGGCACCAGGCCGGCACGTCTTTGGCAAAGCCTTGATCCGTGGCCGTTATGCGCAGTTGGTCGCCATTGGCAAGTTTATCCATTTCCTGCTTCAGGCGCATGATCGGGCCGGGGCATTGCAAGCCGCAGGCATCAGCTTCGATGATTTTCCCTGAAGGAGCTGCGGATTTGGGCTGGTCGTTTTGCTGGAGCTGGTCATCTTTATGGGTGCTTTCGCCGGCAAAGGCGTTCTCGTTGTTTTGCTGTTGGTTGGCATTTTTGTAGGTCATGTATCCTCCCGAAAGATTGTAAACTTCGTTAAAACCGTTTTGCATCAGGATGCGACAGGCAAAATAGGAGCGGTGGCCAGTCCTGCAGAACAGCACCAGTTTCTTGCCGCGGGGAACTTCGTCCAGCCGCTTGCGCAACTCATCAACATTTATATTGATGGCGCCTTCGATGCTACCCAAAGCGTGTTCTTCGGGTTCGCGCACATCCAGCAGCGCCGTTTGGGAAAGATCAAGGGCAGAAATCTCATCCCAGTGGATGATCCTGACCCTGCCTTTGATGATGTTGTCCGCGACTAAACCAGCCACATTAACCGGATCTTTGGCGGATGAGAAAGGCGGCGCATAGGCATGCTCGATCTCCATCAGATCATAAACCGTCCCTTCACGCTTTATGGTTTGAGCCAACATGTCAATGCGTTTGTCCACTCCATCGTAACCAAGCACCTGGCCACCCAGGAGGCGGCCGCTTTCAGGTTCAAAAGTGATCTTGACGCTTAGGGACAGAGCATCGGGATAATATCCGGCGTGGGAAGATGCGTGAACGATCGAGGCAATATAGGGCAGCCCCTCCTGCTTGAGCGCTTTTTCTGAAACGCCCGTCGCGGCTACCGTCAGGTCAAAAACTTTGGCTATCGCCGTGTTGATCGATCCGCAATAGCTTTCCTTGTTGCCAAACACCATGTTGTCGGCGGCTATGCGGCCCTGTTTGTTGGCGGGGCCTGCCAGATAGGTGCTCATGGTCTTCTTCGTGATGGGATTGGGCAGGGCTATGGCGTCGCCCACGGCGTAGATATCGGGATCGCTTGTCTGCAAATGGCTGTTGACCAGGATAGCTTTGTTGTTTGCAAGATCGAGGCCAGCTTCGGCAGCCAGCTTGCTGTCAGGCCTCACGCCAATGGAAAGGATCACCAGATCCGCTTGCAGGGTCTTGCCGCTTTGCATCTGCACCACCAGGCCACCGGCATCCCTCTTGAAGGCAGCCACGGCGTCATTGAGCAACAAGCCGACCCGCTTGTCTTTCAAGTGCTGATGCACTTCAGCAGCCATCTCAAAATCCAGGGGAGCCATCACCTGATCGGCCATTTCAACTATTGTAACCGCCAAACCAAGCTGATGCAGGTTTTCCGCCATCTCCAGGCCGATGAATCCGCCTCCCACGACCACAGCTTTTTCAACCTTGTGGTCTTTCAAGTAATCTTTGATCCTGTCGGTGTCCGGAACATTGCGTAAAGTTAGAATGGCTTCGTCTTCGATGCCGGGGATGGGAGGTTTCACAGGTTCCGCTCCGGGCGACAGCAAAAGTTTGTCGTAGCTCTCGCTGTATTCCTCGCCTGTTTTCAGATTCACCACTTTCACGAGTTTGGCTTTCCGGTCTATGGCAAGCACTTCTGAATCAACGCGCACATCCACATTCAACCTGGCTTTGAAGCTCTCCGGCGTTTGCACGAAAAGCCTGTCCCGCTCGTTGATAACGCCTCCAATGTAATATGGCAGGCCACAATTGGCATAGGATATGTAGCTGCCTTTCTCAAACATAATGATCTGGGCTTTTTCATCCATACGGCGAAGTCTGGCAGCGGTGGTCGCTCCCCCGGCAACTCCGCCCACGATTACGTATTTTGGCATGGCTGACTCCTGGTAATGCTATTTAGTTTTTTATAAATCTGTTCAAGGGTGTTATTTGTCAATATATTTATGCCGACTCTGTGCAAAGCAAGTCCTATCGAGCCTTGCCAGTTTTTCCCAAACAAGCGATCAGGGCGGAATTCGCGGGCAACAGGACAGCTTCCGCATTTCTTTGAATTGCGCCGTAAGTTCTGAGGAGACGATATTTCTGGCTCAGGATAATCTGGCTGGCCGTATTGCCTGGATTCAGTGCAACCACCATGCTTTCGCCCTCCAATTCCCTTGCGTAGGCAACAATACCCCGCCCCACAGGCAGGAATGAAAAGCTCCCCCGCTGCAGAACAGGTGATGCCAGCCGCAGGTGAATAAGATCACGATACAGAGACCTTATTTCAACCGCCTCCGGCCTTTGCTCCCAATCCCAATCGAAGGGACGCCGATTGTCCGGATCCTTTTTCCCTTGCATGCCTATCTCATCACCATAATACACATGTGGCGCGCCCACGAAGGTCATCTGGAAGATCAGAGCCAGACGCAGCCCCAAAGGATTGCCGGCAGCAAGCTCGTGAATCCTCCAGGTGTCGTGGCTGCCAAGCAGATTCATCATCGCGTGTGAGGCTAAACCCGGATATTCCGCCAATCCGCTTTCTATGGTCTCGCAAAACTGTTCTTTCGAGATCTTGCGCTGGATAAAGAAGCTGATAACCGGATCCTTGAAATGCGCGTAGTTCATCACAGCGTCAAAGTATTTTGGCCCAACCCATGCCTTGGCGCTTTGCCATATCTCGCCCACAATCCAAGCCGCGGGATTGAGACTCTTCACCAAGTGGCGGAAATGCTCCCAAAACCAGAAAGGAACTTCTTCCGGCACATCCAGACGGAATCCATCGATGCCAATATCCCGCAACCACCAGCTAACACAGTCTTCCAGATGTTCGATAAGGTTTGTGTTCGGCTGTGCTTTTTCAATATCGCGCACGTAATTCTCGGCTGGATGCGGCCTGCTAAGATCATAGTTCAGATCAGGCATATCCTTTATTCCCCACCAGCACTGGTAGTACTGCCTGGGGTCAAAATCCGCGGGCAAAGGTTTGGGGAGCGGCCATTTCACCCAATCATACCAGTTCCAATAGGCAGATGCAGAGCCCTTTTCAACGCAGTCCCGGAACGCCCAAAATGTTTCTCCCGTATGGTTGAAAGCCACATCCACAATGATCTTCATGCCGCGCCGATGAGCTTCCTTCACCAGTTCTTTCATATCTTTTTCAGTACCGAAATGTGGGTCAATCCTGGAAAAATCCGCCGCGTCATATTTATGGTTGGATTTTGCCTGCCAGACAGGATTCAGATAGAGTATGCTTACGCCCAGATCCATGAGGTAATCAAGCTTTTCTATGATGCCGGGAATGTCACCGCCATAGAAAGACCACCAATCGGGCTTTCCTTTCTCCTGCCAGGGGCTCTGGGTGAGGCCGCTGATGTCTTTCCAGTCTTCTACCAAGTGGAAGTACTCTCTTTGAGGCGGCAGAAATTCTCCCTCGGGAGGCGGAATGCGCGAGTCTTCATAATACCATTCGCTGAAATCCGGATTCAAAGCGGGATCGCCATTGTAAAACCTATCGGGAAAAATCTGATAGACAACGCCGGACGAGACCCATTCCGGAACAGAAAAGACAGGCAGCGATTCCAGATCCAGACTGATATCCCCAAGCTTGGAAGGGCGCAAGCCGAACCCCTTTCCGCCCAGAAACAGACAGTTATCCTCCGCGTTTATCTGGATCATCAGCTTGACGGCTGGTTTAGCACTGTGGAACAGGCAATGCCAGATTTCCCTGCTCCCCAGGGCGCCCATACGTTTCAGGTCATATTGCTCGCCGTCGATGAATGCAACTATGCTGCCAGGCAGGGCACTGTACCAGTGGAAGCGCAGTTCAAACCAGTCTGCGCTATTACGTACCAGCTCCAAATATGTGTCCGGTCGTTGCTCCAACTTTCCAGGGTCCTGCCAGACATCTTTCCAGGACAAGCCGCGAACACGTTCATCCGACACATGAAGCACCGAGTTTTCTCCGCCAAAGGGATCCGGTTCACGCTCCGGATTGGCAGGATCGGTCACCCAAACTCCATCGGCAATGAATTTATAGCGGTATCTTCCTGGCTCCAGATCGAGTTTCAGGCAAAAGACCCCTCCTACTTCCCACATCTCCAGAATAGTCCAGGAGTTGAAGTCTCCAGCCAATCCCACTTCCCTCACTCCGGCTATGGGGGGTTCATAGCGAAACAGGACTTGCTTCATTTCTTTTTGCTAAGGCTTTTTTCTCTGTCGTAGAGTTTTTTCAGATACTTGCCGGTGAAGGATTTCTTGCTTTTTATCAGGTCCTCCGGAGTGCCGGCAGCCACCAAATAGCCACCTTCATCGCCACCTTCAGGGCCCAGGTCTATCACCCAGTCGGCCGATTTGATCACATCGAGGTTGTGCTCAATCACCACCACGGTGTTGCCCATGCGAACCAGTTTGCTTAGCACCTGCAGAAGCCTTTTGATGTCATCGAAGTGTAGCCCGGTGGTGGGTTCATCCAGCAGATAAAACGTGTTGCCTGTGCTGACCTTGCTCAGTTCCCGGGAAAGCTTGATCCGTTGGGCTTCGCCGCCTGACAAAGTGGTTGAGGGTTGCCCCAGTTTCATATAATCCAATCCGACTTCCATCAGTGTTTCCAGTTTCTGTCGGATGGAGGGCAGGTTTTCAAAAAAAACATAGGCTTCCTGGATATCCATATCCAGGACTTCGGCTATGTTTTTGCCCTTGTATCTGATGGAAAGGGTTTCCTGATTGTAGCGCTTGCCTTTGCACACTTCGCAGGTCACGAAGATATCCGGCATAAAGTGCATTTCGATCTGTTTCACTCCGGCGCCTTCGCAGGCTTCGCAGCGTCCGCCTTTCACATTGAAAGAAAAACGGCCTGGTTTGTAACCTTTCATTTTGGAAGCTGGCAGACTGCTGAAGAGTGTGCGGATGGGATCAAAGAGTTTGATATAGGTGCAGGGATTGGAGCGTGGAGTGCGCCCTATGGGCTGCTGGTCTATGCAAATGACTTTGTCGATATGCTCAGTTCCCTCGATGGATTTGTGCTTTCCCACCTTGTGTGAGGTGCGGTAAAACTTGTTGTGCAGAAAGGGATACAGGGTCTGGTTGATCAGCGAGCTTTTGCCGCTTCCGGACACCCCCGTCACGCATATCAGGGTGCCGATCGGTATCTCCACATCTATATTTTTAAGGTTATTATGGCTGGCTTGGATGATCCTGATTTTTCTCTCATCCGGCTTGACCCGCCTGGCGGGTATCGGTATGCTCAACCTGCCCGAAAGATACGCTCCGGTAAGCGAATTCTTGTTCTTGATGATCTCATCCACGCTGCCTTCGGCAACAATCTCACCTCCGTGGATACCTGCGCGGGGCCCGAAATCGACAATCCTGTCCGCGCTGCGCATGGTGTCTTCGTCGTGTTCCACCACGATCACTGAATTGCCCAGGTCTCTCAACTGGCAAAGCATTTCAATCAAGCGCTGATTATCCCGTTGGTGCAGGCCGATGCTGGGTTCGTCAAGGATGTACATCACCCCCACCAACTGGCTTCCGATCTGGCTGGCCAAACGTATCCTCTGGCTCTCGCCGCCTGACAGAGTGGGAGACCGGCGGTTCAGGCTGAGATAGTGTAAGCCTACGCTTTGCAGAAATCCCAGGCGGGCTTTGAGTTCTTTCAGGATTTCGCCGGCGATGATCGCCTGGTTGCCCTCCAGCTTGAGCGAGGTGAAAAAGTCGTAGGCCTGCTTCACGCTGAACTCTGTGATATCGGCGATGGTCTTGTCTGCCACCTTCACTGCCAGAGAGCCTGGTTTCAGTTTCCTGCCACCGCATTCGGGACAGGGTTTGTCGCTGATGTATTGCATGTAATAGCGGCGCATCTCTTCCGATGTCGTTTCATGCATGCGCCTCTCCAGAGTGTGGATCACACCTTCGTAACGCATCAGGAACTCACCCGAACCGCGGGCATTTTGCCAGGCAATTTTAAACTTCTTTCCTTTCGAGCCATACAGGATTAGTTGCTTCACAATATCCGGCAGCTTATACCAGGGCTCGGTCAGGGAAAATGAATAGGCCTTGGCCAGATTGCGCACCGTATTGAAAGTCCAGCTATCCTGCTTGGATTCCATCTTTCCCCAGGGAGCCACCGCGCCTTCCATGATGGTCAGTTCCGGATCAGGCACCACCAGGTCGGGATCGAACTCCAGCTTGTAGCCCAAACCATTGCAGACAGGACAGGCGCCTACGGGGCTGTTGAATGAGAACTGTTGGGGCGAAAGCTCTTCATAGCCGATGCCACAACGCGAACAGGCATTCTTTGCCGAGATCAGCTGCACTTCCCCGCTTTCCGTATAATCGATCTTGACCAATCCCTCGCTCAACTTCATTGCCAGTTCCAGGGAGTCAGACAGCCGCGATTCCACCCCTTCTTTGATCACCAGGCGGTCAACCACCACGTCGATGGTATGCTTGCTTTTCTTGTCCAGCACGATCTCTTCGTCCAGATTGCGCAGCTTGCCGTTGATCAGCACCCTCACGAATCCTTCCTGCCGCAACTGCTCCAGTTCCTCTTTATGCTCGCCCTTGCGTTCCTGCACCAAAGGGGCAAGGATCTGCAGTTTGGTGCCATGGGGACTACGCATCAAATGCTCAATCATTTGGTCCACACTTTGCGAACCCACCGGATCCCAGCAGTTGTAGCAATACTGCTTGCCCACCCGGGCAAAGAGCACGCGCAGATAGTCGTAGATCTCAGTTACCGTTCCCACAGTGGAACGCGGGTTTTTGCTGGCTGCTTTTTGTTCGATGGCAATTGCGGGAGACAGGCCTTCGATATAGTCCACTTTGGGTTTTTCCAACTGCCCCAAAAACATACGGGCATAGGCAGACAGCGACTCCACATAGCGCCTCTGCCCCTCGGCGTAAAGAGTATCGAAAGCAAGGGATGATTTGCCTGATCCGGACACACCAGTAAACACCACCAATTTGTCGCGGTCAAACTCGAGGTTTATATTCTTCAGATTATGCTCTGAAGCGCCTTTGATGATTATCTTTGTCTTCAAATTTTGATCCTCTTGGACGCCAGCAAATTTGGGAATAGCCTATCTGTCAATTGAAATCCCTTCTCAATTGTTTGCAGTTTGGGTTTAACAAAAACAAACCCTTAAACTATTAAATCAAGAGTGGAAATCAACTTGACAGAAAACCCCATATTTCATTCAGGTGTTTATGTTCTAAATACAGCATTAAGTGGTTGGGGTGAGGTTTTTCTCCACCACACATCGATTGAAAGGAAGTTAAATGAAGAAGCGTCTAACATATGACAATGCTACTAATACCGTCCTAGGTATTTGTGATTATCAGGCAGGTATCCTTGGATGAATTGACGACACCATTCACGACCGCTACATCCAAAGCGATAATGGCTGGAAGATTGTGTTGGGAAGAGGGCTTGATATTTATTACAAATTCAACGACAAAGACGCCTTTGCCATTGAAAACAGGAATCAGAGATATAAAAAATATAGGGCGTTTGAAGTGACGTATGTTCAAACTGTTTGAAAACGAACTCAATCACTTGATAACGTCATTTATGATATAGTAAATAGGACACCCATGGAGGAAAAAATGTCACTAAGTTTATTATTACCCATTCTCGAGAGCAACAATAGCCAACTTACTGGCTTGTTATCCGAACTAGAACTACTTGCCGAAAACGGTATATTGCATAAGCAAGGTATAAACGTTGATCCTGTTTTCGTATCGAGAATGCGGGCTTTGCATACGAATCTTCAAGCACAAATCAACACTGCCACCCGACCTTTCACACTTGCGGTCGTTGGTGAGTTTAAAGCAGGAAAGTCAACACTGTTAAACGCCCTGCTAGGATTGCACGGCGAAGCTAGGCTTCCGACTGGAGTTCCTCCTTCCACCGCGAAATCGATAATAATCAGTTATCGTGATGAAGGTATGCCAAGTGCCAGGATTAAGTGGCAAGACGGAACTGAGGAAGATACTGAATGGGCTCGTGCCAGAAACCTGATCGACCACATATGGCTGGAAAAACATCCGGAGGATATGAGTACATCGGAAAGGATATCAGATGTGACTTATTTCCTCAAAGATCCGATTTTAACACGTTTATGCTTAAACGATCTGCCTGGTCCCGGAGCTAAGAACATCAGGGATACTGAAGTGGCATATGATAAAATGAAACAGGCGGATGCTATAATATGGTGCATCGGCGAGGTGCCTACTGATACTGATGTAAGTTTTCTGAATGCACTTTCCGAAACATCTCTGAAAGTTATTCCTATAATAAATATTCATGAGGACATACCCAACCGCATATCCAGAAATGATAATAAGATAAAAGACATCCGCGATACGGTTTTAAAAGATTTCAGACAATACTTTTCAAGTGAGTTCACTGAGCCTCTAATGGTTTCAGCAAAAATGATCGAATATGAGAGGGCAAAAGAAACTCCCGATGAGATCATGTACGAGAAATACGGGTTCACTGGTATGCTAAAGGTTATCCAAGGTTTTCAGCAACAGGCAATAGATCCCGAACAGAGTCATAGGATAAGGAGGATCAAAGGTGTATCAATAAATTTAATTGAGAAATTGGTCTCAACCTCCAGTTTACTCGAACAGGACCTGAAAAAAGAACTGATTAAGCTGGAGTCCGCCAGAGGAAGTAACGAAGATAGGATCATAGAGATAAGTAACATAACAGACCTGCTAAGGTCTGAAATAAGGACGCTTGCTAAAAACACAGCAACGGAGTTATGTAGAATAGTCGCGGGCCACGCAAAAGCTTTTGTTGGGGACGTATTGCAAGTATCCAATTTACCAGATCTGTATGCAGCCCTCACCAAAAGCCGCACAACAATGGAGAAAATGCTTCAGGAAAGATTTGAGAAAGAATACCTGCTTCTGGATAAGAAGCCGAATTGGTTGGATTCTTTGTGCAACAATTTTGCAGAAGAAGTAAGAGCCGTAATCATACCTGAATGGCGGGCTTTCTGGTCACGCCTGTCGGATGAAGAGATACAGAGGATTGAACTTGCGCAGCCCGGATTAACCTTCAACAGTTTGTCCGATTCTCTAATTAAAGCCATGATTGACGTAGTAATGCGCGTTGTTTCAATCTTGGGGATTGCAGGAGTACTGGCGGCGGTGCCCGGAGGACAAATTATTGATGCTGTGGGTGTTGTTGGGGTGATAATACTCTCGTTGATTAAAGATCCTCTGGAATCATCAAGGAGAAGGGCAATAAACAGCGTGGAACTACAGACCGATAGTTTATCTTATGATATACGAGACAATCTGCTGAGTGCAGGTATGGAGGGCAATTCAGTGATTGCCAATAAGATAAGAGATATTGTATTACTTGATATAGATATCACAGACAAGGCCAAGACAACCCTTTCGGATTTAACAAACCACGTTTCAATGTATGTTGAAAACGCACGAGAGCACGTTGAAGCGCTCTTGGACAAGAAGTAAAGGATAATGGGATGGAAACGATCGAAAAACTGTTCGCATCGATAAGCAAACTGGACATCAGAGAGATTGACTCGTCGTTTTTAGAAATGATAGAAAGAGATTGCGAGGCATTCAGTCGACAACTGAATCCTCTTATTGTTACGACCTCGGAGGCAGACCATTTAAAAATCAAAGGCCTTTTCCCCCCGGAGTGGGTCATGCAACCTCTGTCATCGTTTCCCGAATTGTCAGACTCGCATTTCAGGTTAGTGGATCGCTGTAAAATGCTAATTAGTTTTACAAAGGCTACGCAACTTATCCCCTATAAACTTAGCCAATTAATGCATTATTCTGACATCAACGGCATACCCGTGCTTGTTGTGATCACCGGGGCGGATAGGGTTCCGAGCATTGACGACGTAAACATCCCCGGGCAATTGGGTTCAGTCATGCCAAAGAATAATTTCTCGTGGTTAGACGCGAATGAATATGAAGGAATGGACATCCTAAAACAGAATATCATGAATTTCGCTGGGCGAGTTGTTCAAGATCACCGCTCCCGTGATTTGACCAGTTCCAGAAAGGCTCAATTAAAACCTCTTCTAAATGAAAGCCTTGAGCGCATTCTTAAGTATCAAAACAAAATGCACGAATTCATTCAAATCACAGACGGTTTCCGTAAGAAGGACATGCTTTTGGAAAGATCGAAACTGGAGAGCATTGAAGACAGTTATAGGCAAATCACAGATGACGTTAGGCAGATAGATCCCGACGGGATTGTCGGATCATTAGCCGACCGCGATCCTCAACAAATGCTTAATGAATCCCTGGAACAAACGAAACAAGCTGTTATTCGAGCTCTCGGAGACCATATAAATGACATCAAAGCAGTGCTTGTGAGAACATGCAAAACAATAAATGAACAAAATCGGCAAAGGCTTAAACGAATAGCTGATGAAGCCGAAGAAAGGTTCGATTTACGCGTTGATGTTTCTCCCGTATCACAAAAGTTGGATTTTGACAAACATAACGATGCATTCATCAAATCAGTAGAAAACATAGTTTCCGTGAACATTACCGTGCCCAAATATCTTGTTTGGATAGCAAAGTATAAAGATATAATTGATTATTTACCGAGCAAGGAGAATAATAAGGACGGAAATTCACATACCAAGCCCGACGAAAACCCCGACAAAGAAGATCATAACAAGGATAATGGTGAATCTGGAGAATCTCATATCACGGACGAGTTGGCTAAGATCTTTAACATGTTGCCTTCACAGTTACTTCAGACAAGACTACCAGAGGTTATACGGGATAGCCTGGACGATATTGTCGATCAAATTAACCGCCTGATTAAATCTGCCATGATGAAGATGTCTGATGAACTGGAAGAGTTCATTGTCCGTAATTATGCACATATTTCTCGGGACCTTATGAAAGAAAAACGCGCTGTTGAAATAAGAATTCACACTTTAATAAGGGTTTTGGACGAAATCAAATAGGATATGTCTATGATTCCTGATCTTGCGGTATGCGTCTTTGAATCGCAAAACGATTCCCTAAAAAATGACTTCATTCAATACTTGGCGGATAATCGAAGCATCAAAGTTTCTAAAGTTGATCTGAAAAAGCATAAAACTCCGTCAGGGAAGCACGATCATTTATTGATGATTTCCCCCGAGGAAGGTTTCGACGAAGATCAGGCAGAAACAGTTAAAAAAATTCTGGTAAAGTATCCAGCGGCGCAACTGCTGATTCTCGGCGATGAGAGTATGTTTAATTATACGCAGAGAGAAGAGGCACCAGTAATCGATCTTTACACAGAACTTGAAAAGAACATTGCCATGCCGTTGATATGGCATTTTCATAACAATCCAAAATACAGAAAATTTAGGGACAGAGCTCTGAATACATTTTTAGATAAGGCGCGATTAAACTTAAAGATAAAAGCCTTACTTAAGTGCTCCGATTATGTCATGAGTAGGGTAATGCAGGATACCTATCGTTCCTGGGACCATCTGGAGGACGTCAATTCTCTATATAAGGAAATATTGGAGATTGAAGCAGATATTAAGACACTTTGTAACATCAAGGAAAACCTATCAAAACTAAGGAAAAATGATGAAGAAAACAAAGCAAGCATGTATGAACTCAAGAAGCAAAGTTATGATTTATCCCAGGAATTGATTCGCAGAACATCTTATGTGAGCAGGTCATCTTTGGATATTTCAGATGAAATGCACAAACCGAGATCCAAAATGCTCAGCTTGATATGCAATAAATGGGTAGAAACTCCTAATGTCGCTCTAAAAACATGGGCCGATGACATGCAAGTATTTTTGCTGACGCCCCGCTTCCTGCTTCCCGTAGTGGGGATTTTCAGTTCCGGTAAAACAACTTTCTTTAACGAGATCTTAGGCAGAACACCAGGGGGCAAGCCTTGTTTGAGGACATCTGGGGTCCATAACACGGCGGCGTTGCTGGTGTTTCACCACAAGAAAGAAGGAGAACCGAACAAAATCGACTACCAATGGAAGCAGAGCATAAACCACACACTGGTAAGAAACGATATGGAACAACCGGCCATTAAAGTGCCATTTAACTGTGTCGTAGAAAAAGTAACCGAAAACGGTCCAATCGTTATCATCACAGTTGTTTCCGATAAAGACAATTCAAAAACGGACTTTCTGGAAGTACCGAAAGAGTATCTAAAAAAATCTATTAAACCTGGAATAATGCTAAAACAGGGAGAAAAGCTTACCCGGGGGGCCGATCTTGATCTTTCAAATCACGAGAATTTGGCAAAACATATCAAAGTTAACATCAATGCTGTAAGTGCTATGTCTGATCTCTTCGCTAAGGGATTTTTTACCGAATGTGAGATTATCATGCGCCGGTATGATAACAATATAAGCGGATCATCAGAAGGTAACAAGCCTCAAAGAATTAATAATCATAAGGAAATACGAAATCTTCTTAGAAGGCTCACGAAATCGGTTGCCAATCCCGGCAGCAGTATCGAGCAACCAATCATTGATAATCATCTTTGGGGTAACGAATTACCGTTGAATTTGACTTTCTCCGCCATGATAAATCATGAAAAACTACCCAAAACCCACACTCTTGAGACAGATGAAGACTGGGACGAATTTCAGGGATGTGTATTAGAAGAATTGTCAGGAACTGGCAGGAAGAGTGGATTTTCGGAATCATTGGAAACAGCCTGGTTGCTTGAGAAAGGTAATGTTTATTTGGACAACCAACTGTTTGAATCGGTTAACATGGTGGACACGCCGGGGTTGAAATCTATCGATAAAAATCACGAACTGATAACTCTGGACTATATCGGGAGGGGTGATGCCTTTATTATTATGGTCAAATTGGACAAGCAGGTTGACGATTACTATATTTCGAAGATCCTATATGAGATCAGTAAGAAGCTGATCATGCTTGAGAATAGTGGTCGTATTAAGCATTCTGAGTGGCAGGATAGAATCTTCATCGTTCTCAATTGGTTTCACCGTTACAACGCGGAAGAAGGTGTGTTTGTACCTAGCTTGCCGGAAGTAGAGGCAAAAGAACTCGTCGCGCGATTGGAAAGAAATGTGGAGATTGTTCTGAATGTCCCCATCACCGCTTATGTGGTTGACCTTTCTGCAAATGTAAATACAGACAGGAACTCTCTACTGGGACGGCCATCGATCAAGCCGCTGCTTGAAAGTCTTAAACATCTTATCAAAGAATATTACTGGATCAAGGAGATACGTGTCCGGCGCACCATACTCGAAAAAAACTGGATTGATATAAACAATAGTGTAAAAAACATCACCGAAGAAAAATCAGAAGAAGAGCTGTCAGAGATAAAACGCACTCTAAGCAAGTTGGAGGAGGGTGGAAGAATTTGCGACATGCTGTATAATCTGGTATTTGAGAGACTTGAAAATCTGAAAACAACCGTGAAGAAAATATCTAAACTGGGGTTTTCCGGCAAAGATGACTTCATGGATAACATAGATCCTGGAGTCAAGTATATGAAATTCTTCAACAAGACAACAGTAGAAATAAGCAAGGGGCTTCCTGACGAATTGGTATCAATACTGCGTAAGAACGTTGCGAAAAAAAGTGGATTATTTGATGTTACTGCTCCGGAGATACATGGTATTATCGAACACATACCCGTGTACCATGATGATGAATACTCGAGAGACCTAACAAAAATTCATGAAAACTATCCACATGTAGGTAAAAGAATCTGGCATTTGCTTAGTCGGTTTAAGCACTATTCAACAACTAAAGGTAACGAAATTCGCCACAGATATTTTCCCGCTAATGAGCAGGATAAAAGACTCACCAGAATAGATGAAATTGCCGACAAATTGAACTACTGGATTCGGAATACATGCTACACTTACCACCAAGCTCTTCAAGAGAGGCTTAAAACTATGGAAATGGATAGAAAGACACGGATTGAAGAGCAGGGGATAAGGATGAAAGAATTGGCTGAGTTTAAACCTGTTTATGAAGAGATGATAAGCATCTTAGATGATATAGTCATGAAAAACAGTTGAGCAAGGAGAAATTAATGGAAGATATCCTCAACCAAGTTGAGTCCATAGATGAAGCTATTGAGCGATTGAAACAAAAACTCGAGCAAAATAACAAGCTGAGAGAGCCTTTAAACGATTTTGTGATTGATACCGTTGATGAAGCCGTAAAGGATATTGAAACAGACTTGACTCATAAGCTTGAAAATTACGCCAGCAGAGATGCGTTGGAGAAGCTCGGGAAGCAAATTGAAACTAACTTCGACAAACGTCTTAAACCGCTGGCAACTGCAGATTCTGTTAGTGTTGTGAAAAAGGAGTTGGAGGTTCTGACTAAAAATCTCGATAAGCTGGTAACCAAGGAATCCCACCAAAGCCTTATAAAGAAACTTGAGGTAAGTATTACCAATGTTAATAAAAGCATAGAGAGTGTAAAAAGCGATTTAACTGGGCAGATGGTATCATTAGCTGAAAAACAATATCTAGATAAGCTGTATAATCGTATCAAAAAAACTGCCTTTGTTTTGGCGGCATTTATGCTGAGCCAATGGGTAGTAATATTACTGATATTGGCAGGGGTAATCAATTGACTTTAGCGCTTTCAAACTGGTACGTTGTCTTTAGGCTTAACCGATTCTGAGCAAGGAGATCATATGAATAATACACATGAACGCTATGTAAACAATGAGCTCTTGGGATTCATTTCCCGTCCACAGTACGATAGTAGCTGTTCGATGTCTGCACTAACTGCAGTAATTAATTATCTATTTTCGGATCAAATCGGGATTAAGACTACCAAAGAATGGGCAAAAGACATCAATGTCCATTCCCCGGAAGAAAATATGAGCCCAGGTAATCAGACAGTTATGGGATGGTTTGATAAGGTTTGTAAGAGGTATCATCTTAATGGTAACTGCGATTTTTTCATACGAGACGGTGACGTTGAAGATTGGGCCGATAACCCCCAAGTGATAGCTAAACTGAAAGATGCAGTTAAAAGCAAAAATCAAGCTCTTATTTACCATCTTGATAATCACTACAACCTGATAGTGGGATATTTCGATCACGCCAGCAAACCTGATGATGCATATAACACCAAATCAAAATTGGAAAGATGGATTGTTCTGGGTGAACACTCAGAATATAACTTTATCCCCGAATTCATCATGAAAATCATAGATATCCTGCCAACCAATATCCTTTCTGAAGACCATAAAAACCTACTTAAGGAACGCACAGGAAGCCCCCCAGTGTGGTGCAGGAAATGGGGAAGTATCAGACATGATCTGATGAACACGCCCAACCATTGCATCATGCTTTTCCAAAGACCTAACTAAGTGTGGCGTGAATTTGGTACCCTTTATCAGGAATTTTCTATTGACCTAAATTGTAACGGATTGCCTTTGCAGGATTCCTGTCATAATTTGAAGTTTTCGGTAATCTTGATTTTAAAATTTCTTTGCTACTTAGAATTAAACGTGAGGTCACCGGAATTTTGAACCAGACAAGAAAAATGGTGGATTTTTTGCTTGACAGTTTATCCCGTAAGCTTTTAATTGTAGCGATGAGGTAAAAATGAGATTAGATAAATGCCTTTTATTGTTGCTGCTTGTTCTCTGCACAGGGATCGGGGCGACTACTATATATGACATTCAGTACACGAGCTCAAGGGGCGCGGATAACTGCTATCCATCCCCCTATTTGGGCAAGACTGTCACTGTGGAAGGTGTGGTGACTGCCACCAATTACCGAAGCGGAGGTTATTTTATCTCCGAGCCGGTAAGCGGTGCCTGGCGCGGCATACTGATCAATGACAGCCGTCATAACCCCAGGGTCGGCAACTATCTGCGCATAACCGGCGTGGTAGCTGAAATCTTTGGTATGACCTGCATCCAGGACCTGAGCGATTATCGGCTTCTCGACTCCAACCGCAGCCTCCCCAATCCAGTTACCATCAGCACCGGACAGCTTGCCAGCTCTTTTGAAGCGGAAGCTTACGAAGGTGTCTATGCCCGGCTGATCAACGTTTCCAGTTCCAGCGGCAAAAGCAGGAACAACCGTTTCATGGTCAATGATGGCAGCGGACAGTGCAGCATCGTCACAGGCAGTTTCGGCGGCAAAGCGGTTAGCTCTCCCGCGGCTGGCGTGCAATATTCTCAGATCGTGGGCGTGGTGGTCTTTGGCTATGGCGAGTTTTCGCTCAATCCAATCAGCGCTGGCGATATCAGCATACAACAACCCGCTTCGGTGCAAAACCGCAGCTGGGGTAAGATAAAATCAATTTATAAATAAAAAGGGGTGTGAATAATGAAGAAATTTTTTAAGACAGTCCTATTGATAGGTGGAACAGCTCTTGCCGCGTCCTTTGGTTATAAAGCTTACAAGCGGATCAACGGCATTGTGAAGCTTTCCAAATCCTTGCCTGAATTTCTGAACAACGTCTATGGTGAGAAACCCAAGCTTGGCATTAACCGCACATTCAATACCATGGCCATCAAAGCCGGTTTCTCGCAGGAGATAATTGACAAACATACCGATATTGAGACCACCATCCGCGAATATATCGACGACTTCTATCCCGAACTTGCCAAATGCTCCGTGGATATCAGCGTCTATGTGAAAGGCGATGATGAAGAGGAAGTTACAGAAACGGAAACTGAAGAGGAAGAAAACTAAAAGCTCTCCCCCATCCACAATATTGACCCGCGTCCCTGGCGATGCGGGTTTTTCTTTGACCGAATGCAACCCGGTGGCTATCTTTCTGTGGCCTAAGGACGCTTTGATTCAGAACAAACAACTCTGGACTCAAGTCATCCAGCCAACACGCCCTCATTCCTTGATCTCCATCCAACCACCCGTTGATGTCCGAGTGATTTCCCGTCCAGCGATTACTCAGCGGTCAATCAGTGATCAATGAGCGATGAGCATATGAGGGACACAGCCCAGAAAAAGCCCCCAGTCCAAAAACAACCTGCATCATTTACTTGATAACCGCATAATTAAACCGATACATTCCGCAATATCCTTCATAGCGCCCTCCTTTGCTGCTACAGGCTTTTGTGCCATCATCCTTAGGTCATCCTTATAAATTATAAGGTTGACCCCAGGAAGACCCACGCCGGAGAGGGTGATGCAAATGAGGGCCTCCCCCCTCATAATATATAGGTGCTACGATTAGGACATAGAAAGGTGAAATGGAGAGAACCGGTTGTGATAATGCTATGATATCTGGATGTAAAAAACGCGGGAACAGATGCTCCCGCGCAGTTTACATATTGGTTTTTTCTTTGATCAGTAATACAAATCCCTTTGCCCAGCTTTCATGCTGGCCAGTTTATCCCGCACGGATTGGCGCATGTTATCGTCCTCTATGCTGGCTGTTTCGCTTTCGATCAATTCCATGCCCACTGCAAGGGTTCTGGGCGAGGAGAAATCGTAGAGATATTCCGCAAAGGTGAGCAAGGCATTGGGGGTGCAAAAGCGTTTGACAAAGCCGGGAACGGCGAATTCCATGAAGTGTTCGCCAGTTCTTCCGGCGCGGTAGCAACTGGTGCAGAAGGAAGGGATGTAACCGCTTTTGGCAAGCTCATAGATCACGTCATCCAGACTGCGGGTATCTCCCAACACAAACTGGCTCTTTTTCCTGGATTCTTCGTCTTTGGAAGAGTAATCGCCCACTCCGATGCTGGAGCCGGCATCGATCTGGGAAATGCCATAGCGCATCACTTCATCGCGGATGGCGATCGGCTCCCTTGCTGTGAGGATCATGCCGGTATAGGGAACGCTGAGCCTGATGACGGCCACCATGTGTTTGAAATCTTCGTCCGACACCCGATGGGGCGGATGGTTGGCAAAATCGGTGCCAATGGCAGGCTCGATGCGGGGGAAAGAGATCGTGTGCGGCCCCACTCCAAAGGTTTGCTCCAGATGAATGGTGTGGTAAAGCAGCCCCATCACCTCGAACTTCCAGTCGTAAAGCCCCATCAGGGCCCCGATTCCCAAGTCATCGATACCGGCTTTCATGGCGCGGTCCAGTCCATCCAGCCTCCACAGGAAACTGCTCTTGGGCCCCCTTGGATGGAGCCTGGCATAGGTCTCCTCATGGTAGGTTTCCTGAAAGATCTGATAGGTGCCGATGCCAACGGACTTGACGGTCCTGAATCCTTCGACGTCCAGGGGTGCGGCGTTGATGTTGACCCTGCGGATTTCGCCTTTGCTGTATTTGGTATCATACACTGTTTGCACTGTTTCGGCTATAAACTCAGGTGAATATGTGGGGTGCTCGCCATAGACCATGATCAGGCGTTTGTGCCCCGTTTCCACCAGGGACTTGGTTTCCTCGATCAGTTGCTCGTGGCTGAGGGTGGAACGCACGCACTCCTTGTTGGAGATGCGGAAACCACAATAGACGCAGTCGTTCACGCACTCGTTGCCCACATAGAGAGGGGCAAAGAGGACGATCCTGTTGCCGTAGATACGTTCCTTGAGCTCGTGCGCTCCTTGCAGGATAAGCTGTTTGAGCTCCGGATCGCTCACGCTGAGCAAGGCGGCTGTTTCGTCAGGCTCGAGGCGCTGTTTGTCCAGTGATTTGGCGATGATGTCCCTCACGCGGGATTCCGGAGCGTGAGCCTGGGACTCGATAAGTTCGTTGATCGTGTTTGTGGGAATAAAGGATTTGAGGCCTTCTGTGCTGATTTTCATTTTAACTCCACTATGTATCAGATTTTTAAAGTGATGGTTTTAACTTTTACCGCAGGCAGCTGGCCCAGCTTTCCGGAAAACGCGCCCAATTCGTCCAAATCCATTTCCAGGATCAGAAAGATAACCGATACGTTGCGATCCCGCATCGGATATCCGACCCTGAGCAAAATGTGTTGTGCGTTTTGGTGCAAGATAGAGTTAACCGGATCGTGTGCCATTTCGATATTGTCGATCACTATGCTTACCACATGGCGTTTCTTTTCCATAATATACCACCTTTGGCGTTTGATCTGATTTGGGAGAGAGATAGGCTGATTGCTTCTGAGGTGAAAAACAACTCTTTCACCCTCGATGCCGGAACGAATCCCTCATCTCAGGTCAGTTTTATCTCATATTTTCACGCCCCCTTTTTTTGGCAAGTGATTTTTTAACTTGACATTCAGACCCGCCGGAAGAGAATGACACGCATATTGTTTAGATATTTGTTATCAATAACTTAACTGGTATTGATCTTATGAAAAAATTAGTAACTACATATATATTATTGATTACCCTGTATGGATTATCCGCCACGGCTGGATTCACTTGGTACTCTCAGAGTGACAGCCGTTGGGAAAGTAAGCGATTGGGCAATTCCCGCAGTTCGATCGGCAAAAGCGGGTGCGTGCTATCCTGCCTTTCGATGCTACTCAGCGCGGAGGCCTCCAATCCCAGAGTCACGCCAGATAATCTCAATGAATGGCTGAGGCAAAACGACGGCTATGTTGGAAACCTGATGCGCTGGCAGGTGGCTGCAGAGATCGATGGCAGCGGATTGGGACTGGAATTGCAGAGCCAGACCAGCAAAAACAACGATTGGAATTATCTGAGCGGAGAGCTGGACAAGGGAAACAAGGTGATTGTGAAGGTCAAAGGCCGCTCCAGCCACTGGGTCTTGGTGGTGAAGCGAGACGGCCCGGCCAACAAAGCTTCCTCTTATATCATCAACGATCCGGGCACGGACTCCTTTCAAAAACGCACCCTGGCCTATTTCGGAGGATTCAAGGCAGCCCGCTCCTATTCGGGTAACTGGCTGGATGAAGAAGCATTCAACCTCAACTCCGAGATCAATGTGGTGCCGGTTAACACCGACGAGGAATTCCTCTATGAGTTGAGCGACCTGCCCATCCCGGCGGATGTGTTTGTGACCCTGGAAAACAAACTGCAGGTGGGGATCTCGGGCTACTTCATGCTGGGGCTTTTCGACAGCGACAACAAGCTGGTGCGTACCATAGATTACGAGTATGCCTCCCTGGGGCCGGAAGAAAAGATCGACCTGATCTACGAAATGGCAGATATCAGCCCCCTCAACACGGAAGGTCAGGACCTGCGCATCATTTACAGCAAGTATTTCACAGCCTTCCCCTCTCTCAATGAAACTCTCGCCCTGCCCAGCCCCGGACTGTTGAATTATACCAACACTACACAGAACCAGTAAGCATCCAATCTGATCTCCTTCACTGACGCGCGCTGATCTGTAAAAACAGTTCATGCCTAATCCCGCCAGGCAGACTATGGCAAAAATGATACAAACAGGGTTTGCTGTTTTTTCTTAGTTTGTTACTCAGCTATCAGTTATATCGGATTATGGAATTATTTCAACAAAAAGCTTGACGAAAATGGCGTCAACCAAATGCTCCCTCATAATGACAAAATGGACAATACAGGGGGTCCTGTGAACAATTATTTTATGGAAACCCACCATCATGAGTGGATTTTGACCAACAGACTTGGTTCCTATGCCTTAGGCACGGGTAACCTGATCAACCAACGCAAATACCATGGACTGCTGATCGCCAGCAACGAGCAGTTTCAGCGCTACCATCTGGTGGCGGGAATCGAAGAAAAGGTGGAATGGCGTGGTCAGACTATCCATCTGGACAGCAACAACTACAGCAACTGCATTTATCCGGAGGGGTTCCTCTATCTGGTCAAGTCATGGTTGAGGCCCCATCCCGCCTTTTTATACTCCGCGATACCGCATCAAAACGACATCCTGATCCGCAAGGACATACTGATGGATGAGCGCAGTAACACGGTGTTGGTGAAATACACCAATCTGGGCCATCATCCCTTGCATTTTTGCCTGCATCCCAAGTTCACGATGGTGATGCACCACGAGTTGAACCACCCTGGCTCCATGGATCATCTTGATATCCCGACCGCAGTGGAAAACACTGATCAGGGCAGCAGTTTCGGCGCTTTACGGCAAGACAATCACATCGGCGTGTATGGGTATCTGGCCAAAGGCGAGATCACTCACAACCGCTTTGTGTACTACAATGTTTTCTTCCCCTGGGAAGTTATGAACGGATACCCTGGAATCGGCGATCAAATCAGCCTCTTTGAACTGAACTTTACCCTCAAGGTGGGCGAACACAACTGCCTGCTCTTTTCGGATACCCCCATCGATGATCCACAAAAAGTGATCAGACGCATCGAAAGACGCTATTCCAGACTCGCTAAGCCCGCTGACCTGCCCCGCAGGCCAGACCGCAACGACAGCCTGTTGGAAGGCCTCGATTACGAGGACAACACGCTTTTTAAGTATGAAGATTATCTTGATCTGCTTCGCTTTTCCCTGGCGGACTTCATCTCCAATAATGATATTGTGGCTGGCTATCCTTTTTATGGCGCCTGGGGCAGGGACACCATGCTCGTGCTCAACGCTTTGCTACACGACGAAGGAAACCTGAAACTGGTGGAAGCCATACTGCGCAAATACAGCCTTCAACTCAACAATGGCTTGATCCCCAACATGCAGCGGGAATCGGGAAGGGAAGCCAATTATGACACTGTGGACGCAACTCTCTGGTATGTCATCCTGCTATGGAAACTTGGCAAACGAAAAGCCAAAACCGCATATTGGAAAGAGGTTATCCTCCTCTGCGAAGATGTGCTGAAAAACGTGCTGACTAACCAGCACTGGCCTTACTTTGTGCGCGAGGACGGCTTGATCGAGTTGAAGGAAGAGTTTGCCCACGCCACCTGGATGGATGTGCGCATCGACGGCAAGGCAGTCACTCCTCGCAACGGCGCTCCGGTGGAGATCAACGCTCTGTGGTACAATGCCATCTGCTGCTATGCCGCGATGTGTGAAGAATATTCCAAGACCTCCTCTGTTCCCTACATCCCCTTTGACCGGTTGATGGACATGAAAGAGCTGATCCATGAGTCGTTCCAGAAGTTCTGGCTGGGAGACTATCTGGCGGACAGGCTGATCGGCGACGAGCCAGTCCGTGAGATACGCCCCAACGCGGTGATAGCCCTGTCGCTTCCCTGGAGCCTCATCGATCTGGAGCAGATGGAACTGGTCTGGCAAAAAGCCTTTGAGGAGCTTTACACTCCCTATGGGCTGCGCACCCTAAGCAACAAGGATCCACGTTTCATGAAGAAATATTACGGAAACCAGAGAGAGAGGGATCTGGCATACCACAACGGCAGTGTCTGGGCCTGGCTCTTGGGGTCGTTCTGCGGCCTTTATCTCAAGATTTGGCGGGGCAGGATCCCTGACAAAGATATCGCTGGCAAACTAAGCGAGTTGATAAGCAAATTCAGATCCGGCTTCATGCGCGGGCACATCGCCTCTGTGGCTCAAATCTGGGATGGCGAGAACCCCCATTTCCCCAAAGGAGCGCCCGCTCAGGCGATCAGCGTGGCTGCCCTCTATAACATAGAAAGCTTCATCGCCTCAATCGGGGAGTGACCAATGAAGATATTGATGTTCACCTGGGAATTTCCGCCCCTGATCTCCGGGGGCCTTGGCATGGCCTGTTACGGCATGGTAAAAGCCCTGCTGGCTCTGGGTATCAAGATAGACCTTGTCCTGCCCACCAAGGAAGCCGTCTATTTCCCGCTCAGGCAGGAAAGCGATGTGGACACCCTGCCGGCTGTATTCATGGACGCGTCCATGCACAGGAAATACCTCAACATAAGCTTCAGTTCCCTGCAAGAACGTTTGGAATACATCGGAATCAGCGGAAGGCCGGAATCCTACATCCAACTGGATGAGATTCGGGATTATCTGAAAGAAGTCAAGAAGGAGACCTGGCAATCAGTCACCACCGTCAAAGAAGAGCAGGAGCTGTTTGCCGATATGACCGCGCACCTGATCGGGGATGAAGACCTGATCAAAAAGGTGCAGGAATACACCCTCCGGGCTGAACGTTTTGCCCGCGAGCTTGATTATAACCTGATCCATGCCCACGACTGGCTTACATATCCGTCTGGCATGCTGGCGAAGAAGATTTCCGGCCGGCCCCTGGTGGTACATATCCATGCCACAGAGTTTGACCGGGCGGGAGGACCAGGCGACGAACGGGTCCACAAGATAGAACACAGCGGCATGATGTATGCCGACAAAGTGATTGCCGTATCCAAATACACCGCGCAGATGATCATGTCCCGCTATCGGATCGATACTGCCAAAATCAAGATCGTGCACAACGCCTTCACCCTCTCTGAGGATATTGTGCTTACCAAGAAGAGGATATTTAAGGGGCCAACTGTGCTTTTCCTGGGCAGGCTCACTCTGCAAAAGGGGCCGGACTATTATCTGGAGGTCGCCGAGAAAGTGATCCAGGCACACCCGGAAGCCCGCTTTATCATGGCTGGCACGGGAGATATGTCCCGCAAGCTGTTGCGCCGCTCGGCATCCCTGAAGCTTAAAAACAAATTTCTCTTCACTGGTTTCCTCAACCGCAACCAAGTGGAGGACGTCCTCAGAGCTTCCGATATTTACATGCTTCCCTCGGTCTCTGAACCTTTTGGAATATCACCCCTGGAAGCCATGGCCTTTGGACTCACCTCGATAATCTCCAAGCAGTCCGGAGTATCTGAGGTGGTCAATCACGCGTTCAAGATCGATTTTTGGGATGTGGACCTGATGGCGGAGACCATCAACCACCTCATCGAACAACCTGAAGAATGCAGGCGCATAGGCATCGAAGGCATGCAGGAAGTTAACGCCATACGCTGGCATGAGGCTGCCGAAAAGATCAGGCTGGTCTATTCCGCCACACTGTCCGAGTTCATCAAAAAAGAAATTCCTGAAAGGTAACAGTATGCTGAATATAGTCTTTTATTTCCAGGTGCATCAGCCTTACCGCTTGCGCCACATCAACGTTTTGGATATCGGCAAAAAAGCCAACCTCTTCGATGACGCCCTCAACAGCCAGGTGATGCGCAAAGTGGCCCAGAAATGCTATCTGCCCACGAACAACCTGCTCTTGTCCCTCATCAGGAAGCACGCGGGGAGGTTCAAGATAGCTTATTCCATCACCGGAACCGCGATCGAGCAATTCAAGCTCTTCAGCCCTGAAACGCTCGATTCCTTCAAGGCTTTGGCCGACACCGGCTGCGTGGAGTTCCTGGGCGAAACCTACTACCACTCACTGTCTTTCCTGTATGACACGAACGAGTTTCTGGACCAGGTGGCCATGCACCGGGAACTGATGAAAAATGAGTTTGGCTACTTCACAGAAACCTTCCGCAACACAGAGTTGATCTATCAGGACAAGCTGTCGGACCTGGTCTTTGAGATCGAAGGATTCAAGACCATCATAACGGAAGGGGTAGAACGCATCCTGCAATGGCGCACGCCTCTCTATGCCTACAAGAACTACTCCAAAGACATCAACCTGCTGCTCAAGTATTACCAGCTTTCGGACGACATCGCTTTCCGCTTTTCGGATCGGGACTGGCCGGAGTATCCCCTCACAGTGGGAAAATTTGTGAACTGGATCGATCACCTGACCCTGGCCGAGAAGAAAAACCGCAACCAGTTCCTGAACCTGTTTATGGATTACGAGACCTTTGGCGAGCACCAATGGGCGGAATCCGGCATCTTCGACTTCATGCAGCATTTTCCCGATGAAGTGCTCAAACGTGATCACCTGGGCTTTGCCACTCCCAAAGAGACTTTTGCGCTGTCCAACTATCAGCAGGAAGCCCTGTCGTTCCCGGAACCGGTTTCCTGGGCTGACGAACAGCGTGACCTGTCCGCCTGGCTGGGTAACGATATGCAGCTTAACGCGATCGAAACCCTCTATGAGCTGCTGGAAAAAGTGAAAACAAAGGGTGACCCCCAGCTTTTGGAAATCGCCCGCAAACTGAGCACCTCCGACCATTTCTACTATATGTGCACCAAATACTTTCAGGATGGGGACGTGCACAAATATTTCTCCCCCTACGATTCTCCCGACCAAGCCTACATCTATTACATCAACGCTTTGGCCGATCTGGAAGAAAGGCTTAGCTGAGGTAGATTTATGAAAGGCAAAGTCATGATCCTGGAAGACGATCCCATCCTGGCGCAACAAATCTCCAAAGTCCTCAAACAGCATGACTATGCTGTACTCCACTCCACCAATTCTGACACTTTTTTTGCGGAATTGCGCGGCTTTATGCCAGATGTTATCCTGCTGGATGTCTTCCTGGTGGGAAGCCGACTCAACGGGCTGCAAGTGTTGAGGTATCTGAAAGAGAATCTGGACTACAACTACAAGATCATCATCATCTCCGGCGAGATCAAGAACGAACAGCTCAACGAGATCCGCGGCCTGGGAGCATACCACTTTATCGAAAAGGGCGCCTATTTCAGCACCAATCAACTGCTGCTGCATATCGACAACGCGGTGACGCTCAAACGCCAGGAGGAAGAAAACCTCGACCTGCAGATCGAGTATCTGAACCTTAAAAAGCAGTTCACCCGCAGCTTTCCCTTCATCGGCGAAAGCCCCGCCATCAATAAGATTCGCACCCAGTTGGCAAGACTCTCCGAAGCCGACGAAGATATCCTGATCCTGGGAGAAACCGGCACAGGCAAAGAAGTGGCCGCCAATTACTACTATCTGAATTCAAAGCGTTTCGGCAAGCCCTTCCACACAGTCAACTGCAGCTCGCTCACCGAAAATCTGATTGAAGGCGAGCTCTTTGGCATCGCCAAAGGTGCCACACCGGGAGAAAAAGGCAACATCGGCCTCTTTGAAAGATGCTCGGAAGGCCTGCTCTTCCTGGACGAAGTTACAAACCTCACCCTTCAGGCTCAAGCCAAGATCCTGCGGTCGATAGAAAACAAGGAGATACAGGTGGTGGGAGGAGCGCTAAAAACCGTGAACACGCGCCTGATTTTCGCTTCCAATGCCGAGATGAGGACCCTCGCCTCTTCCCCGAAATTCAGACAGGACCTCTTTTACAGGATCGAAGGCAACATCGTGGAATTGCCGCCCCTGCGAGAGCGAAACAACGACATCCTGCTTTTGATGAGCCATTTTTTCACCAACTACGCCAACCGCTACAGCTTCAGCGACCAACTGGATCTCAGGGAACTAAAAAATGACTTGTTGGAATACCACTGGCCGGGCAATGTGCGCGAGCTGAAAAACTTCTGCAAACACATCATCCTCAATGAAAAAGAGATCACCAACAGGAATGTGCTCAAACACCTGCGAACAAAAATGCAGAACAGGCCGGAGTACAGCGTTAAAGGCATGGACCGCTATCTGGCCATCCGCAACATCAAGGATTCCACCGCCGCCTTCGAACGGGACTACATCCTCTATTACCTGCAGGAAAATAACTGGCATGTGAGCAAAACCGCGAAGGAAATGGGAATCGAAAGAACAACCCTCTACAAAAAGATGAAAGCTTTGGGCATAGCGCAAAACCAGGGAGAGGCTTGATGTTCAAGAGCAATCTGAGTTTGAAGGTCTTTTCTTTGATCATGGCTGTCGTGATCTGGGTTCAACTCAACTTGAACGCGGATCACCAGAGTGTGGTAAAGATACGGACGCAATTTAAAAATGTACCTAGAAACCAGTCCGAGCTTCATCAGGTCAGAAGTGTTCCCTTCAATGTCCGCGGCAAGGGAATGGATGTCCTCAGGCTCAAACTCTCCAGGACGGTGGCTGTTTTCGACGCCGAAGGCTACGACAAAAGCGTTAATTTTAGCGCTATGGACTACGAAATCCGTAACCGTCCCTCAAACCTGAATCTCGATATCCTGGGCCCCATCAAGGATTATGACCCGGGCGCTGACAACAATACTTCCAAAGCGAAAGAGGACAAGGCATCCGCAAACGGCCGCGAGGCTTTCACCCAGGACGAATCCGGCCAAGGCGCAGACCAGCAACAAAGCACCCGCGTTCTGGAAAACCTCGCCATCCGCTCCAACAGTGGCTTGATCTTCACTCCTTCAGTTGCCACCATCAAGGTGATGGGAACTGTGGAGGAGCTGAAGAAATTGCCCCGGGGAATCCGGATTGTGGCTTCAGATGATCAGGACGCGGCCGGCACTTATGAGCTTTCAGCGGAACTGCCAGAGGGAGTCGAGCTCCTGGATATCACTCCCCGCAGGGTCCGGCAGCGCAAATGAAGCTCCTCCTGGCCTTTGAGTCCTCCTGCGACGATACCTCCGTAGCGATCATCAACACAGAATACGAGGTCCTCTGCAGTCTGGTTTCCACCCAGCTTGACCACGCCAGATTCGGAGGGGTTTTGCCTGAGCTTGCCTCCAGGCTGCATATGCAAAACATCCTCCGGCTGACTCAAGCCGCCTTGGAACAGACTGGACTTGGGCTGCGGGACATGGATGCCGTCGCGGTGTCCATCAATCCTGGCCTGATCGGCTCGCTGCTGGTGGGGCTCTCCTTTGCCAAGAGCCTGGCCTGGAGCCAGGGATTGCCCCTGATCACCGTGAATCACATGCTCGCCCATATCTTTGCCAACTTTATCGAGCATCCCGGTCTGCGGCCTCCCTTTCTGGCTTTGGTCGTCTCCGGCGGGCATAGCGAACTGGTTCACTTTACCGATTTCACCCAGTTTAAGGTAATTGGCAAGACCCTGGACGACGCCGCGGGCGAGACCTTCGACAAGGCAGCCAAGCTGCTCGGATTGGGTTTCCCCGGAGGGCCTTTAATCGACAAGCTGGCCCAAGGCGGGGATCAGGATTTTGTGAAACTGCCCCGCGCGCTGCCCCGCAAGGATAACTTCAACTTCAGTTATAGCGGCCTCAAGACAGCCATCCTGCAGTATCTTTCCCAGCAGGAGCCCGCCTTTGTGCAGTCCAACCTCACCCATATTGCCGCCTCCATCCAACAGGCCATTGTCGATCCACTGGTTTCAAAAACCTTGACCTATGCCAGACAGCACAAGATCAAGAACATTCTTCTGGCAGGCGGCGTGGCGGCCAATTCCAGACTGCGGGAGGAGCTGTCACTCCATTCAAAGTCATTGGGAGCAGAAGTGTATTTTCCCCAGCCCGCTTACTGCGTGGATAACGCCGCGATGGTGGGCGCGGCGGCCATTCCCAAGCTTTTGGCGGAGCAGTATTCGCCTCTCAGCGTGAACGCCTTTTCAGCCAAAGGCACCAAGACCCTTTAGACAATCCCTCTGGCTGCTTCCAGCCCTGTTTTGGCAAACCATCTGTCGCGAACGATTCTCCCATTGAGGCAGAAACCCTGTCTCCCTCATTTGCAAGAGGCAGCTAAGCTTCTATTTTCCGTAGGTCTTCCTTAACCCGGTGAGGGATGACCTAAGGATGATGGCTCCAAAGCCTGTAGCAGCAAGGGACGGAGCTATGAAGGAAAAGCAGGATTGTTGGCATATTATTTTCATCGAAGCAAACATGGCAAGCGCCCTGACTCCCTCCTGCCTTCATGTCCCATTGACCGCCCGTTGAACGCCAGGTAATTTCCGACGCAGCGGTTGCTCAGCGTTCAGTCAGCGATCAGTCAGCGATGAGCGTATGAGGGCCAAAAGAAAGCGGGGACCAAGGCTATACGCTTTGATCCCCATTAGCTTACGAGTGTCGTCGATCCCCATCATTCCGGCGATGGGAACAGCGGTTCACATTCGGTCTGGTTTCCTGGCCGATTGCTTGTCATTGGGCTTTGCTTTGCCTGTTTTCTTGCTGTCAAACTTGGAATCATCATCTTCATCCGGATTGCTGTCAGGCATCCTGAGCTTGGTTTTGTCGCTTTTCGTATTTGCCGCTTGTTTCCCGCTGCCCAGTTGTGATCCGCCGCCGTTGCCACTGGGGGGACTGTAGCTGCCATGACCGTTCCCGGAACCATTTCCACTACCGGGATGACTGCCGGAACTTCCACCGCTGCCACCTCCGGGAGGGTTATAGCTGCCACTCCCGTGGCTTCCACTACCGTTACCTCCGTGGCTCCCCCCATGTCCACCGCCATAACCGCCACTGGGAGGAGTTGGCGGAATATAGCTTCCGTGGCCTCCGCTGTTGCCACCGCCGGGAGGATTGTGGCCGCCATGTCCGCCATGGCTTCCTCCGGGAGGGTTGTAAGGAGGCCTGGGAGGGCGGGGAGGCCTGGGCTTATAGCCGGGGGGCGGAGTGGGCCTGGGAGGAGCAAGGGGATAGAAATACTGGGGACAGATCGGCCTGTAATAAGGCCGGTCGAAATATGGGTACAGGAACAAAGAGGAATAATAGGCCCTTTCCAGCCTGAAAGTATAAACAGACGGATGCCTGATCGCTGCTCTCAGGGAACCCTTGTTCAAGGGCACAAAAATCTCTTCTTTAATAGGGATATAGCCCCTTTTGGTTATGACTATCTCAATCGTTCTGCCAGGAATATCATCGTAGTAGTCGAAATACTCATCCATTAACACGGGAAAGATCTCCGTGGGAGTCCTCCCCAATTCCTGATCGGTATCATACACGGTTACTTTCGCGCCCCGGGGAATCGTCCTGATCTTGAACGCTCCATATAGATCACCGGCGCTCAGCGCGGCAGCGAAAAGTAACAGACAGGTTATTAAAGCGACCTTGAGTTTCATGATAACCTCCTTGGGTTATTTCGTTTCTACAAGTATTACCCGAGCGGAGGGAAAACCTTCACAGAATTTGGCACATGAAGCGGCGCCAAAAGAAAAAGCCGCGTTATTTGGCGCGGCTTTATGTCTAAGAACTATATACTTATAGATTCTCGATATTCTTGAGCGGTTTTGGCGCGGTGGCGGGAGTGATGCCATCCATGGTCAGATAACCCAGGACGGGTGATCCCATGGGCTTGCCCCCGCTATCTTCGCGGAAGAACTGAACGGGCACGCGGATCGCCTGACCATCACGTTCCGTAATCGGTTTCCCCTCATCGTCAACGGGGAAGGGATTGGCATACAGCCACGCCAAACCTATGGCGGCCGTGCCATTCGGTTCATTGACGTTCTTGCGGGATGAGCCGATTGCCTGTCTCATTTCCAGGCTGAGGTTGGGGGAGTTGATGCTCGAGGTGACGGTTCCAAGCCTCTTGCCGTCCAAATACACTCCACGATTTGAGGCAATGCCTTCACTCACAAGGATCAGCAAAGCTTTGGTGGGGTTGGAATCCAGTTCTTTCTGCAGGGCTTCTTTGCCTATGAAGGATTCCTTGTCCATATCCACGCCGGCGGCGAAGAGGGGCGCGTTCAGGGGGCTGTGCTCTGGATCATACTCGCTGCCCATCAGCGGAAGCCCGTGCGGCCCTGCCGACATCCGGTTCTCATCCCTGCCACCCAGGCCGACCAGCAAGCCATCCAAATCCAGGGCCTTGCTTACTATGGCCTTAAAGTCCTCAGCCGCTTTGGCTGCCGGGATATACAATTCCCAGCCCCAACGATTGGTGTAGCCGGTTCTGCTGATATAATATTTGTGCCCGTCCCTTTCAAACTCGTTGAAGGTGAAAAAGCTCATGTTCTTTTCCGGTTTGTTGCGGTTCTTAAGCACAGCGTCTCCGTAGATGCTTTTAAGCAGCTTGAAAGACAACGGCCCCTGGACGTCCACTTTGACCAATTGGTCGGAAATGTCTTTGGCCACCACATCTTCCCCATCCCGTTTCACGCTCATGATACGGTCGATATCCGCGATAAGCTCCTGTCCGTCCTTTGACGCGGTGATATCGTGCCCGGCGTTGATGACCGCGATGTATTCCGTGTCAGAGAGGCGCATCACGATCATGTCGTCCTGGACTCCGCCCCGTTCGTTGAGCAGAAGGGTGTATTTGCAAGCGCCCACCTTCATCTCGCTCATCTTGCCGCCCAAAGCCCTGTCCAAAAGGGCCGGAGCGTCCGAGCCTGAGAAAAGCAACTGCGCCATGTGGTCGATGTTGTAAACTGCCACTCTGTTCACCGCGGCTGCTTCTTCCAGAACTGACGTCAGATAGTTCACAGCCATGCTATATTCGCCAAAGTTGCTGCGCTTAGTCGCTTGCAGGGGCAGTCCCTTGCGTTGCGCCAGCAAAGGCAGATACCAGTTTTCCTCCAGGTCGTAGAGGAAAGTCTTGCGAGGGTTGGCGGGAAAGTCGAATCCGAGTTTCATTGTAATCTCCTTTAATTCTATATATCTAATGTTAAAGATGTTCACAGCCCTTCCGAAAAGACCACCCTGCCCCCGATCATGGTAAGCAAAGATTTCGCTTCCAGCCAATACTCATCGGGGAGGTTGGTGAAGTCCTCCAAAACGATCATATCCGCCACTTTGCCGGGGCGCAGGGAACCAGCGTAGTGATGGGAATCGGAACCCTTTGCCGCGCCGAGAGTGTAGGCGTGCAGTGCATCCCAGGCGGAAAGCCTTTGCCAGGGCAGCCAGCTTGGTTGCCTGGGGTCATTGCCCTTTTTCCTGTTAAGGGCGCAATAGATACCCTGAAAAGGATTGATGGTTTCGATGGGTGAATCCGATCCGAAACCAAAGGGGATACCCTGTTCCTTGACCGAACGGAACGAATAGGCATAATCTCTGATGGGAGACCAGTACTCCTCTATCATATCAATATCATTGGCGAGATGGATGGGTTGCATGGCGCAATAGGCAGAGCTTTCCTTCAGCCTCTGGATATCCTCGGGAAGGATGGACTGGAGGTGTTCCACGCGTTGCAACAGATTCGGATACTGGCCTTTCAACCTGAGGAAAGCGCCAATCACGGAGCGTACAGCGCGAACCCCGATGGCATGCACAGAGCAGGAAATCCCAGCCCGCGCGGCCTTGACGCCAAGCTCATACAACTCATCTTCACTATAGCGCAGTATGCCTCTGTTGCCTTCCGAGCCGGGATAGGAATGATCGACTGCCGCCGTCCTGGAGCCAAGCGAGCCATCGGCAAAGACCTTGACTCCCCCCGTCTTGAACCACTCATTCCCTTCATAAGACCGCCGCCCTTTTTCTATCATTTCATCCAGCAGCTCAAGCGGAAAATGCCAACAAACGCGGATGCCCCGCTCTTCATTGGCCAGGGTTGAGAGTATCCGGGCACTGGATTCAGACTCCATGGAATGGATGGCAGCCAATCCCAGCTTGTGGGCTGTTGCGATGCTTGCCCTCACCAGATTCGATATCTGTTCGGCAGAAGGTTGTTCTATAAACTTGTCCAAAGCCTCTGAAGCCGCCTCAGACACTATTCCCGTGGGTTCGTTCTGGCTGTTTCTCCAAATCTTTCCCCCGGCGGGATCTGGTGTGTCACTGGAAATGCCTGCCAGCTTCAAGGCCAGCGAATTGCACCAGCGGCTGTGATAATCCTTACTGTAAAGCGCCACCGGAATGTGGGGAAAGTATTCGTCCAGCAGATCACGTTTGATCAACTCCGGCCTATCGCAACGATTGGCGTCCCAGCCTCCACCCAGTATCCAGCAAGCGCTTTCCTGACGCGAGTCCCGGAAGGATGCCAGACGCTCTTTTATAGACCCGATGGTGTTACAATCCACCAGATCAACCTGCAATTGCAATTTGGCCCACTCCACGAAATGCGTGTGAGTATCCGTAAAAGCGGGTAACAAGGCCCTCCCGCCGATATCAATTATCTCTGTGTCGGCGGAACTGGCAGATTGGCACTCAGACAGGGAACCCAAGAGGGAGATCACTCCATCCTTCACCAGAAGCGAATTGTGGATGCTCGGGCCTTGGTTCTCCATGCAAAAGATAAGGGCGTTAGTGAAAATGTAGTTCTTCAAGGATAACTTCCAATGCTTGTTTTAATTTGTCCAGCGGGACGGCATAGTTCAGCCTCAGCCACGACCTGCCCATCTCTCCGAAAGCGCTGCCAGGAACCGTGACCACTCCCTTGCGGGCAAGCTCCCGGGCCACAGCGACATCATCGCCCCCCACCTGTAACAGGCAATAGGGCGTGGCAGAGGGCAGATAAAACTTAATCCCGCTGCCTGACAGGCGCTCTTTTACGACAGCCCTGCACTCTTTCAGGCTATCCAAAACCCCGGCCGCAGCCAGTGAGCCTTGGGGAGAAAGGGCAAATTCCGCCAGCTTTTGCGAGAGCCAGTTGCTACAGGTGGAGACATATTGCCGCGCCTTGACCACCGCTGAGATGATGCTTTGGGGAAACAAACCCCAGCCAAGCCTCCATCCGCTCATACAATGGGATTTTGACAAACCGCCGATGATAATGAGCCGCGACGCGTGCCAGGCATCCCAAAACGACACCGGGGCTGCGTCGAAAAACAGGCTGAGATAGATTTCGTCCACGATCAAGATCAGCTGGTGCTTCACGCAGATATCGAGCAGACGCGAACCCCCCACCCCGGAAAAGGCGTGTCCGGTTGGATTGCCAGGATTGCTCAGGATCAGGGCTTTCACTCCTTCGCCAAGCTTGCTTTCCCATAACGCCAGGTCTGCAGATTGCAGATCGGCGTTGTAAGGCAGCCTGACGATGTCCGCTCCCATGATCCTGCCGATATTGGGATAAGCGCTGTAGTCAGGATCGGGAACAGCCATCCTGTCTCCCGGTTCCAATAGCGCAAGCAAGGCCACGAAGATGGCTTCCTCCGCCCCGTTGCAGACGCATACATTGTCCGGCGAAGAGCCTGGATAAAGCAGGGAAATTGCCTGGCGCAGCTCTGGCAGTCCGGCATTGGGGGTATAGACGGGAGTTCCCTCCCGCAAAAGAGCGATGGCTTTTTGCCTCAAAACATCCGGCAGGGGGAAGCCCAGCTCGCCCAGGGCAAGGTTGACCGCTCCCCGCGGCGCTTCCTGGGTCATGCGCCTGATCAGGGAAAGTTCGATCCCGTCCAGCCGGCTCGCTTCAGTCAACAACACTGCGCAGATCCATCTCCAACTGCACGGATTTATCTGTCTTGGCGTCCCGGTATTTGATTATAATGGGGCAATTAACATGAAATCCCGGATTATCTTTCATCTGCCTGCTGCCCGGAACCAAGACCGCTCCGGCGGGGATGGTGAAAGAACCGCCCGGATCCCTTGGCAGAAACTCTTTGCGTACTGCGTCATACACTGGCGTCGAGGCTGTAAGAATGGTTCCGGAAGCTATCACAGCCTTCCTTTGGACGATGATTCCCTCGTAGATGCCAGTATTGCCGCCCACAAACACATCATCCTCGATCACCACAGGCCTGGAACCTATCGGCTCCAATACTCCCCCGATCATTGCCCCGGCCGACAGATGCACATTTTTGCCGATTTGCGCGCAGGAGCCCACTAAGGCATGTGAATCCACCAATGAACCGCTATCCACCCAAGCGCCGATATTGATGAACGCCGGGGGCATGACAGCCACTCCGGGCGCCACATAAGCCCCGGCCCTGGCAGATGACCCACCGGGAACGATCCTGACCTGGTGCGAGAGCAGGAAAGATTTCTCGGGCAGGGTGTCTTTGTCGAAAAAGAGCTTGCCTTCCCCTCGCGGATAAGCGGTCAGTTTACCCATCCTGAATCCGATCAGGATACCCATCTTGACCCACTGGTTCACTATCCAGGAGGAGCCATTGGGTTCGCAGGCGCGGATTCTGCCCTCGTCGAGGGCTTGCAGAAAGTCCTGATACAGGTTCTGTTCCACTTCTGTGTAGCTATCTGGCTTGGCTTGATACAGCGAGATAATCGATTCTTTCATTGCTTATGCCTCGTATATTGCAGCTTTCATGCGCGACAGCGCCTGCCCGAGGATTGACCTCTGGCAGGCAAAATTTATCCTGATAAAGCTGCTGTCTCCAAACTTTGAACCGGGGTCGAGGCCCAGATGGGCCTTGTTGACCAACAGCCTCATGAGTTGCTCTTCATCCAGTCCCAGTCCGCTGTAATCCATCCAGCCCAGATAAGTGCATTGCGGGCGTGCCATGCGCAGCCCTGGAAAGTCCTTCGCCAATACCTCGATCAGCAAATCGCGATTGCCTTGCAGGTAGCCCACCATTTGCCTCAGCCATTCCCGGGAATCCCGCCAGGCGGCGATAAGGGCCTCGATCCCAAAGCTGTTTCCCACATGCAGGTGCAGTTTCATGATCAGACTGTCCAACTCTTTTCTCATCACCGGGTCTTTCACGACCAAGACCGCGCTGGACAAGCCCGCCACATTGAAAGACTTTGCCGGAGAGAAGCAACAGACGGAGTGATCCGCGAAATCCTCCACAGCTCCATACGATAAAAAGGTCTGGCCGTCATACACGATATCCGCGTGGATCTCGTCGCTCACAACCTTCACCCCATACTTCACGCACAGCCTTCCCATGCGCTTCAGTTCCTGCTCGCTCCACAACCTGCCCACCGGATTGTGGGGATTGCAGAGAATGAACATCCTGGCTTGGGAAAGCTTGCCCTCAAAATCCTCCCAATCGATCTGCCAGTGGTTTTCCTGAAAGACCAGCGGATTGGTCAGCAGCTTGCGCCCGTTCAGGCGCACGGCGTCGAAAAAGGGGCCATAGACAGGCGTCTGGATCAATATGGGATCATTAGGTTCGGTAAACTGCAACACAGCCAGATTGATGCCAGGCACGATTCCCGGGCTGGTCAGAATCCACTCTTCCCCGATCTTGAACCCATATTCCCTGGCTATCCAGTTCGCCGCCACTTCATAAAAGACAGGCAGGCGGAAGTTGTAGCCGAAAATACCGTGATCCAGCCTGCTTTGCAGGGCAGCCCGGATGGCCGGCGCCACCTCGAATTCCATATCCGCCACCCAGAGGGGGATCAGGTCTTCGCGTCCGTAAATCAGTTTCAGGCCGTCATGCTTGAAACATCCTGTGCCCCGCCGTTGCGTTATTTTGTCAAAATCATATTTCATACTGATTCGCTCTGTTCGGAGTCTTTTATCCTTTGCATCACCTGAACCAGCTTGGCCAGCTCGTCGTTCATCTGTATCTGGGGACAAAGATCCGCGATGTTATACATGATCTCCAGCATCTTGGGAAAGGAGGCGTTGGTCTTGAATACCCTGTCCCTTCCCCTGGCGTCGGTATATTTCAGATACACATAATAGGTGATGGATTTGCGTAATTCCATGCCCTTTATCCTCTCATAGGGGATGGCAATGGATGGTCTCAATATAAAGCGCAGCCACAGGCATTCCGGGGCGAATATCACGCTGTTCAGGTTGGTCAGATGGCGCACCGCGGTGTCCATAGCGATAAACAGCACCACGAGGGGGAGTATCCTGAAAAACGCAGGCGTCTCGGAACTGATCCGGTTGAAGAGCACCCACAGGCACCAGGCCGCGACAGCTATCGAGATGGCCAGAAAGGGAAGCCGGGACAGGGGATGAAGCCGGTAGCGGACAGGCATCCTGCCTTTCACGGACGAGATATTCAGACGGCGCGGCAACTGTATTCCCTCCACATCCGGTTTACGCTGGCCAAAACCTCCTCGCTGGCTGGAACGCCATCAAAGAGGTTGTGCCGGTCCTGCTCGCCGTGGAAGTCGCTGCCTGCGGTCATATACAGGCCGTTCTTCAGGCAGATGTTGGTAAACTCGTCCACCTCGAACTTATAATGGTCCGGATGCCACACCTCCAGCCCGTCGATACCCATGGCAACGAATTCATCCACGTAGGCTGGTTTCGTCAGCTTGCCGGGATGGGCCACGATGGCCAGTCCTCCTGCGGCATGGATGATCTTGACCACTTCCTGGACGCCCACTTCCGGCTTGGCGCTGTAGGCGGGCTTATTGTTGCCGATATACTTGTCGAAAGCCTCGTTTTTGGAGGACACATAACCGCGGTTCACCAAAATTTGGGCGATATGGGGACGCACGATCAGTTCACGGCTGCCGGCCACTTTCACGACCTCTTCCAGCGTGATCTCCACACCCAGTTCCCTGAGCTTGGATATCATGCGGATAGCCCGTTCCCGCCTGCCGGCCAGATACATCTCGGTCAATTCCTTCATCTGCTGGTGGTGCCTGTCGTAGCCATAGGCCAGAATATGCACGTCATCACCTTCATGATGGGAACTGATCTCGATCCCGGGTATGATGCGCAGAGGCGAAACATCCTCCGGCAGCTGCTTGTAGGCATCGAATGTATCATGGTCTGTGATCGAGATCAGATCCAGGCCGATCTGTTGCGAGCGCCTGATCAGCTCCAAAGGGCTGAGCACTCCATCCGATACGTTGGTATGCAGATGCAGGTTGATGCGTTTGATGGGGTCTATTTCTTTTACTATCATAATTTCTTTTCTATTGACGTATTTCTGGCTGTCGTAAAACCGTCAATAAGTTTTTTGCCCGATTTGGCGGGTGGTTTTTGCTATCCGTCCGCCGCCGTTTGGAGTATGACAATGCAATATGAACCCATCAAAGACCGCGTCTCGGGGATGATCAGGATCTTCCCCGCCGCGAGGCTGTGTTTCTACCGCCTGCTCGACCTCTTTCTGCTGCGCCAGCGCTATGTGAAAAGGCAGATGAACCGCCACTGCGCGGGCCGCCGGAAGCTCCGCTATTACGATGCCGGAGCCGGATTCTGCCAATATTCCTGGTATGTGTTGGACAAGTGGAGCGACTCCACTGTTTTTGCCTCCGACCTCAAGGGGGACTACCTTGACGATTTTGCCCATTTCCTGCCAGAAAACATGGCCGGCAGGTTTTCCCACCGCCCCGCCGACCTCCAGTTTTTCAAGCCGGAAAAGGAGTTCGACCTCGTAACCGCCATCGACATCCTGGAACACATCGAGGACGACATGGCTGTTTTGAAAAACTTCCACGCCTGCCTCGCGGAGAACGGGATGCTTATCATCTCCACCCCCTCGGACAGCGACCCGGCTGCCAGATTCACCGCCGAACACGTGCGCCCCGGTTATGGCAAAGCGGAACTGGAAGCCAGGCTTGGCGCCTGCGGGTTCCGAATCCTGGCCAGCCTTTACAGCTATGGCCCCCTGGGCAGCCTGGCCTGGCGCTGGCTCATCAAACACCCTCTCAGCCTGATCTCCCGCTCCAAACTCTTCCTGCTGGCGCTACCTATCTACTACCTGCCCGTCTTCCCCATCGCGCAATTGCTTATGGCGCTCGACCTGCGCCTGGACAACAAGCGTGGCACCGGCCTGATAATCGTAGCCCAAAAAGCTTGAGCAAAAAGGAAGCCGGGCTTCGCTCTGAAACCCGGCTCCAATATGGCTTGCAAGCTGGTCTGCCAGCTTAGAACTGGATACTCCCCGCGTTGATGGGGGCAAGCATCAGAATCTCTTCGCCTTGCAGGTCTTTCCACAGTTCATAGGCCTTGATGTAATCGCCGCCCATGTCTTCCAGCAAACCGAGGACAGGCAGGCCCATAAAGGGATTGCCGCCCATCTGGACATCGATTCCGCCAGGCTTGGAAGTGGCGTTCACCAGGGTGACTTCGCCCTTGAGCCCAGCCAGTTCGCGCATCTCGGCCTTAGCTGTTTCCAGTCCGCCCAAAGCGTCCACCAGGCCGATCTGGTAGGCTTGCTTGCCCGTCCAGACCCTGCCCTGGGCTATCTCGTGCACCTGCTCCAGCGTAAGGTTATCCCGCCCGGCGTCCACTATGCCCACAAATTCATCGTAGAGGGCTTCGATAGCGTGCGTCATGCGCGCCTTTTCCTCTTCGCTCCAGTCCCTGGTCATTGAGCCGAAATCGGCGTTTTTCCCTTTGTTGACCGTTGACCAGTTCACTTTGGCTTTATCCATCAGGCGCCTGGTGTTGAACGCCAGACCGATCACCCCGATGGAACCGGTGAGGGTGGAAGGCTCGGCTACTATCTTGTCTGCCTTGCAGGAGATGTAATAGCCGCCGGAAGCCGCCGCTCCCGCCATCGAGACCACCACCGGTTTCTTGTTTTCACTCTGCGCCAAAGCCAGTTCGTTGAGGATGATGTCGGAGGCCTGGGCTGAGCCGCCGCCGCTGTCCACACGCAGGATTATCCCTTTGTAGGCCTTGTTCTTGCGGGCTTCGCGGATGAGTTCCACAGTTGACTTGTGGGCGATGCTCTTGCCCGGGGTATCCTCGCCCATCACAATGTTGCCGCTGGCATAGATCACCGCCACCAGGTCCTGCCTGGGTTTGGCCCAGTTGTATTCTCGATAGTCCGCCAGGCCGGATTGGTGCCCCGATATCCCGAAACCCTCTTCCAGGCGCTCATCGAGGTCTCCCTCGTAGATGAGGGCGTCCACCAGTCCGGCTTTGAGGGCGTCCTTAGCCAGGAAGTAGGGCCCGGCGTCGATGGTCTCCGCCACCCCTTTGGCCAGCCTTGAGCCGCGCCCGCTTTGGATGGAGGCCAGAATCTCGTCGTAGATGCTTTGCAAAAGGGATTCATACACTTCCCGCTCGGCTTCGGTCATCTCGGATTCCGAGAATATATTGCCGGCGCTTTTGTAGCGGTGGGAGCGGAGGTTGATCACATCCACGCCCAGGCTCTTGAGCAGGTCACCAAAATAGGGGCTTTTGACGGAAAGCCCGCGCAGATCGACGCTGCCCATGGGATTCAGATAGATGCTGTCAGCCACCGAGGACGCGAAGAAGTAGCCTCCGTTGGAGATATTGTCGTAGTATGCGCTTATCTTTTTGCCCGAGGCCTTGAATTCCTTCACCGCCGCCAACAGCTCTTCCATCAGGGCAAAGGAACTGGAGAAGCTGGGATTCCTGAGCATGATGCCGCTCACAGCCGGGTCTTGGGCTGCCTGTTTCAGCGTGGCGGTCAAAGTCTCGATGCTGACGGTGTTTTTGTCATAGACCTTGACCGGCCCGAGCTCGTATTTGGGCGCTTTGTAGCTGACGATGGAGCCTTTGAGGCTCATGTCATACCATTTGTTCGGCTTGATACCCAGAAAAGGCAGGTAGGTTTTATTGGTGAGGTGGATGTAAGGGATGGCGTAACGCTCTTTGTCTTTCATCCTGCTCAGGGCGCCCAGGTCGGTTTTGCCGAAGCTCAGGCTGAAGGAGAGCTGCGCGGTTTCCGACTCCAGGTTGTAGCTGCCGCCGATGTTGACCCCGTCAAGCAGTTGGGTCTGGACTCCCAAGGTCGGTTTCTTGACCTTATAGGAACCGTCTTCCCTGCGGTAATCCACATCTGCGCTCAGCTCCAGGCGATGTCCGGCCGCCGAGGGGATCAGGGCCAGGGGGCGGATTGCCGCCCCAAAGCGGTATTCCGGCTTTTTGCCATAGGGATTGTCCCAGGTGAAGCCCACCGAAGCGGAGTTGTGGGGACGGTAGGTGAAGCCGCTGCGCAAATCCCCTTTTCTGATCTTGGAGTTTTTCCAGCGGTAGCTGCTGCCAAAATAGAGGTTGGGGAAAATATGGCGGGGCAGGTATTCCGAGCCGCTGGCAAGGGTGTGGTAGTTCACGCTGCGTCCCTGGTTCAGCTTGTCATATTCATACACATAGCTCAAACCTTCCAGATTGGCGAACAGCCAATATTGCTTCTGCAACTTCCTGGCGTCATACACCTGCGCCCAGCCGAAGCCGTCGGAGTGTCCCGTTCCACACAGGGCGGGGTTGAACACGGGGATGAACAGGTTGTCGATGCTGGCCAGCGGAAAATCCATGTCCTCCAGCCGCTCTATCACGATTGGGTCTTCGCTTCCATCCGCGAACACAGGCATCGCCGCCAATAGCAACAACGCCAATATCAAATATACTTTTCTCATCATTGCCTCCCTGGGCTTTATTTGTTTAATTGTGTTACAGATTGTTCCGCCGGGCTGGCCGGGCGCGGGTACAGCGCTATCCTGAACCCCGTTCGGGGCGGGTATCGCCATCTTATCTTTGCAGCGCGCTCTGGCGTTACGCTTTTTGTCAATATAAATCACTTCAACTCCCTTTCCCTGTAGATTAGGGCCCCGGCAACGCCAAAGGCGAGGCTGTAGCCCAGCTTGAGCAGATTTGACCAGGAGAAGATCCTCCACCAGCCATTAGTTACGAAATCCCACATCTGGTCTTTATAGTCCAGGGTTATGGCTAAATCGTTGAAGCCGAGGTCGATCGTGAGCACTTTGGTGAGTAGAAAACCTGACAGCGAGCCGATATGCCAGCCAAATATACTGTTCAGGGTCAGGATCAGGATTTCCATCACTATAATCATCAACCCCATCATCAGGAACGACCGCTGTTTGAAGATGGAGCCGAACAGCCAGCAGAAGGAGCCTATCAGCAATATCTGCAGGCCCATCTGAAGCCAGGTCTGAAGCCATGCCACCAGCCCCATCCCAAACTGCGCGCCGAATACCGCGCTGAAGAAGGTCGAGATGACCAGGCTGTTCACAAGGGACACCGCCCCCAACACCAGGATCGGCCCCAGGCTCATGAAGGCGAATTTGCTGCCGCTGAGCAGGGGGAAGGGCACCGGTTGCGAGGAATGGAGGATTTCGCACTTGTGGCGGGCGTCGCCGTTGAGCACATTGTCGCCGATGGCGATGGCGCTGATGATTGAGATGAAGCTCGTCATCAATGTCGTTCCAAACACCATGATAAAAAGCCCCATGGTTTTAGCTCCCGTGCCTGTCTCCACATCCCGCATGACCATAGTTGGCTTTACGCCCTGCGACCACGCGACTATGACCGCTATCCCCACTGCCAGGTAGATGAACAGGGTGGCATACACGGGCAGGAGCAGGGTAAAGCGGTTGGTATTCCATTCTTTTTTGAATAAGGCCTTAAGCTGTTTCATTGGAACCTCCCACAACGCTCAGGAAAATGTCCGCGAGATTCACCCTGCCATAGGAGGCGCCGGGAATCTCCACCCTGGAATCCAGAACCGCGCTGAAGAATCCCAGGGTCTTGGAAGTCACTTTGGGCGAATGTGCCAATATCTCCGCGCTCCGGTCTGACGGCAGCGAGACCACGCGGTATCTTTCTTTCAGCGCCTCCACATCTTCGTGCAGGATGATCCTGCCGTTGTCGATGATGATTATCTCCTGGAGCAGGTCTTCCACTTCCTCCACCTGATGGGTGGAGATCAGGATGCTCCGCTCTTCGTTGAAAAACTCTCCCAGGATGGTGTTGAAGAATTCCTTGCGGAAGGCGATGTCCAGCCCCAGGGTGGGTTCGTCGAGCAGGAGCATGTTCACATCCAGCGACAGGGTGATAAGCAGGTAGAGCTTGGTTTTCATGCCTTTGGAGAGCTTCCCCACCTTCTTTTTAAGGGGCAGGTTGCTGAGCGCGAAAAGCTGCGCCGCCCGTTCCTCGTTCCAGCGGCTGTTTACCCCGCGCACATAGTCGATGGTCTGCGCCACCGTGAGACGGTCGTCAAGGCCGCTCACATCCGGGATGAACGCCACATTTTCAAATATCCGGTGGTTGCGTCTGGCGACTTTCCCGCCATAAAGCTCCACATTCCCCTCGTGGCGCAAAAACCCCAACATGCAGCGCATAAGCGTGGATTTCCCCGCCCCATTCTTACCCAGCAGGCCGATTATCTTGCCTTTGCCGATCTTCAAATCCACCGCGTCCAGCGCTTTGAATTTGCCGTAGTGTTTGGTCAGTCCGTTGATCCGGTAGATCGTCTCACTCATCCTTTCCTCCATATATGTCATCAATTATCCTGTATAGTTCTTCCTTGGGAACTTCAAGCTGGCGGGCGTTGACCAAAACCGGCTCCAGCTTCTCTTTCACAAAATCTTTCCCGCGCGTGGCGATGATCAGTTGCCTGGCGTCGGGCGAAACATACATCCCCACTCCCCGCTTCTTGTAGAGGATGCCTTCATCCACCAGCGAGCTGAGGGCGTTTCCCACCGTGATCGGGTTGAGCTTGTAATCCCGCGACATCACCCGGATGGAAGGGATGGCTTCCTCTTCCTGAAGGGCTTTGTCCAGGATCAGCTCCTCGATGTGTTGCCTCAGCTGCAAGTAGATTGGCGCTTCGGCGTTGAAGATTTTCATATTCACCTCTTTGCTTTCTTCACCGTGGTGATGTCATAGTGTTGTGGTCACCTAATACACTACCTGTCTTCCTGTCAAGAAAAATCTCAAACTATTTTTCTCGATGGATGGTAACTTATTGCGCCAGACAGTGTTCCAGCTATTCACGCAAAGAAAGGATAAGGATAGGATGTGAAATTTATTGACAAGACCGCTCCCTGTGTTTAGCCATTCCGCAAACATGAAACAATGGAAAATCCAGCCCTTGTGCCGGTATATGCCTGTCCGGGCACCAATGGCGTGAGGCAGCCTGGCTATCCGCCTGGAAGGAGACGCGATGCGATTGAGATTCTTTGTGTTGGCGATTATGGCCACATTATTACTGGTGGCCTGCGAAGAGAGGCCAAGCCAAACGCCTGAAGCCCGTGACCATGGCTTTGGGCTTATCAAAGTGGAGCTGGAAGACCTGTTCTGGAACAGGGATTACCTCTATGACGACATCTCCCATCCCGATTGCGACTCCGACGGCGTGTTTCTCTTTCCCTATGGGGGGCAGTATTATTACCATCCCGTGGCTATTGGCTACCTCGTCCAGAAGGCCCTCAGCGACTATCTGTTAAGCAACGACCCCAAATACCTCGATTACGCCGAAAAATCGGTAAACGCCCTGGCGCAAAGGGCGACAAGGTCAAATGGCGGGATGTATTTCCCTTATAATTTCGATTTCCCGGCCAATGGCGGACAGCTCGTTTACACCGCCCCCTGGTATTCAGGTATGGCCCAGGGTGTCTTGCTTTCCTGCTTTTCCAGGCTCTATTACTGTACCGGTGATCCTAAATACGAGGCCTGGGCAGACTCCACCTTCGCGACCTTCAGCGACTTCAAAAACGATATTTCCACGGTGTATATCACCCATAATGACCAACTAAGCCTGGGTGACGGCTACTATTGGGTGGAGGAATATCCCAATCCCGTCAGGCGGTTTGTCCTGAATGGCTCGATCATGGGTTCCTTTGGGCTTTACGATTACTGGTGGGTGTTTGGGGACTTGAAAGCCAAACGACTCTTCAGTATGGAAATGACCTCCGTCCTCGACCATTTCCCCCTCTACCGCAATCCCGGCGATATCAGCTATTACTGCCTGAAGTTCAAGCGCAAGGATGCCTATTACCACCAAGTGCACCAGTGGTTGCTGGAACAATGTTGCGTATATACGGGGGACACCAGGTTCTGGGTGATGTCGGGCATCCTCGGGGCGGATTACCATTAAGCCGCGGAATACTTCAGAACAGTGGCTTCATCTTGCGCCCCATCCCCAGGTAGAATATGGGGCCCCACTTGGCTGAAGACTCTCCGGAACTGTGTTCCGCGCCACCTTGTAGCGTTATGTTCAAATTTTTCCGGATTCTGATGTCCATATGCCCCATGATAGCGTAGCGCTGGAACCGGTTCAGGGGTTGATCAAGGTAATCAATGGTGCTCCACGCTCCTTCCCCCCGTCCGTTGATGTCGCTATGCAACCAATCCATGGCGCCGCGGGCAGTTAAGCTGAAAATGTGTTCCACATTTGGAGAGTATTCATAAAGCTTGCTGACAGTTATGGGCAGTTCCAGTGACAGGCGTTTGTAGCGGCTCCTATAGTCAAAAACGATGTACTCAATGCCTTTACCGATTCCGACGCCCGGAAATGCCGCGATATATTTATTATCCCCAAGGTTGAAGGATTTCTGGACATTGACCTTCAAATCATAGCAAAGGCTAACTTTCTCAAAGAGTTCATCATAACCCCTGCCTTTGAAGCTCGGTCCCACAAAGAACCCTATCTGAAAACCAAGCGCGTAGCCCTTGCCCAAACCTATATCCCCGAGTGAGGGTCTCTGAAGGGAAAACACGCCTGATTCTCTGCTTTGAATCTTTGTATTCAAGGAATCCGGCTTGTATCTGCCCATATAAGTGAGTTTGTTCGTAGAAGCGATCCCGTAAGAGCTGCGATGCTCGCCCGCCTTCAATGGAATGGCGTTTCTGGGATGGCTGTTATTCACATAGGCGCAAGCCCCAAGAAGCAAAACAGATATCAAAAGCCCGATACGCTTGATCATAAATCCTCATATCTATTTTTTTATTTTGAAAAAGCAATTATCGTGCCATAATAAGAATATTTCCCACGTATCCGTCCGTATGAAGCCTGGCATGCCAATCTTATACGGATTGACGGATTGAACTGATTTACGGATTACTATGGTAAAAGAAGAAAGCTTTTCAGCCAGACCCAAAACAAAACATCACCAAACACCAATCCGCGTAAATCTGCGTGAACCGCTATACCCGGGATCCAGTCTTTGATAATGAGCAATTCCACCATTTCACCTTTCCACGGTCTTTTCATAGCACCTATATATTATAGAGGGATGGGTCTCATTTGCATCCCGCGAATTGACGTGGGTCTTCCTGGGGTCAACCTTATAATTTATAAGGATGACCTAAGGATGATGGCAAAAAAGCGAGTAGTAGCAAAGGAGGGCGCTATGAAGGATATTGCGGAATGTATCGGTTAATATATGTGGTTGTCAAGGAATTGATACCGGTTGTTTTTTTAACTGAGTGCTTGATTGGGGCTTTAAAAGACTGGATCCCGGTTAAGCCACCCCAGAGGGGCCCGGCTTCCCGGGATGACACGGTTTGGGGCCGTGCGGGGTGTGTTTCCGGGCTGGGCGGCAATCCCCAAACGGCGCTATGAAAAGCGCCGCTACTTTGTACTGGCGGTCGCTGAACCGCCATTTCCACCTTTCTACCTCAAAAACACTTTGCCACCCCCCCCACGGGCGCAATCCCCGCCCTAACCATGCCAGCCGCTCAGAAAAGCCTTGACAAAGCATTGCTTTACTGATCTAAGGGCATTACTATGTCTATTATTGTTAAAAAATTTGGCGGAACTTCGGTGGGAAACACCGACCTGATCCAGAATATCGCCCGCAAGATAGCCCGTGAGAAGCGGGCGGAAGACTCGCTGGTATTGGTGGTGTCTGCCATGGCCAAGACCACCGACGACCTCGTTAAGCTTGCCTATGGCATCTCAGACCACCCATCGAGGCGGGAACTGGATATGTTGCTCACTGCCGGGGAGCGCATCAGCATGTCGCTGCTCTCCCTTGCTTTGCAAAACGAGGGGCTGGAGTCCATCTCCTTCACCGGGTCGCAGAGCGGGATAATCACGGACAACAAGCACGGCAACGCGCGCATCCTCAATGTGAACGCCTTCCGCATCAACCAGGAACTGGAAAAGGGGAAGATCGTGATCGTGGCGGGCTTTCAGGGCGTGAGCCAGGATAAGGAGATTACGACACTGGGACGGGGCGGTTCGGACACCTCGGCGGTGGCCCTGGCCTGCTACCTCAAAGCCAGCCGCTGCGAGATCTACACCGATGTGGCGGGCGTGTATTCGGCAGACCCGCGCCTGGTGGAAAAGCCGCATCTGCTCAGGAACATAGATTACGCCCAGATGCTCGCCCTGGCTTACAGCGGCTCCAAGGTCTTGCATCCCCGGGCGGTGGAATTTGCCTATAAATACCGCATCCCCGTGGAGGTGAAAAGCTCTTTCACCTTTGAGGCCGGAACCCTCATCCATGATAAAAAGGAAGAAAATATGGAAGAACGCAGCATCAACGCGATCGCCAACAAACAAGGCCTGCTCAGGCTCGAACTGGCAAGGGAAGAACGACTGAACGGGCTTCTGAGGAACTGGAACAACGAAATCTTCAAATACCGGGTGGAAAAGAACCGGGTGGAACTGGTGGTGGAAGAGAAATACCAAAGCGAAATCCGTTACCAGCTTGGACAGGCGGGAATCCCCATCCTCGCCGAACAGGAGGATGTGGGACAGGTGACGCTGGTGGGGCTGGGGATAAACCTGGATCCCGGCTTCCTGGCCGCCACCCTGGAGCTTTGCGAGCCATTCTGCGTGGAACGCATCCAACACAGCGACCAAACCATCGAGCTGACCCTGCCCTCCAATCAGGTGAACGATTGCGTGGCAGCCTTGCATAAAGCCTTTATCGGAGACGCCAAATGAAGTATCTGGTGACCAGCGCCCTCCCCTACGCCAACGGCAAACTCCATGTGGGACACGTGGCAGGCGCCTATCTGCCCGCCGACATCTTTGTGAGATGGCTGAGACTCCACCAGCAGGACGTGATCTACATCTGCGGAACAGATGAGCACGGCACCCCCATCTCAATTTCCGCGGATAAAGAGGGAGTCAGCCCGGCGGAGATAGTGAAACGCTATCACGACTCCATCAAGGGCGCGTTTGACGCCCTGGGCATAGAGTTTGACAACTTCTCGGGCACAGCCCGTGAAAAGCACCACAAGCTGTCACAACAGTTCTTTTCTGCGCTCTACGGGAAAGGTCACATCAAGCCCCGGGTGACCAGGCAGTTCTATTGCGAACACGACAGGCGCTTCCTGCCAGACCGCTATGTGGAAGGCAGTTGCCCCCGCTGCCAGGCCCCCGGAGCGCGGGGCGACCAATGCGACGCCTGCGGGCAGATCTATGAGACAACCACCCTGGTCAACCCCATCTGCAAGATCTGCGGCAACACGCCCATTATCAGGGAAACCACCCACTGGTATCTGCAACTGGATGACTTCCGCCAACAGCTAACCGGGTGGATCGCCGGCAAGGGCTATTGGAAGGAGAACGTCCGCAACTTTATGCTCAACCTCCTGGAGCAAGGGCTGGTCGAGCGCCCCATCACCCGCGACCTGAGCTGGGGTGTCCCGGTTCCCCTCCCCGAAACAGAAGGGAAGGTGCTCTATGTGTGGTTCGACGCCCCCATCGGCTACATTTCGTCAACCGTGGAGTGGGCGGAAAGGATTGGCCAGCCGGAACGCTGGAAGGACTATTGGCTGGATCCGGAAACCAAACTGGTGCACTTCATCGGCAAAGACAACATCATCTTCCACGCCCTCATCTGGCCGGCAATGTTGATGGGGCAGGAGCAGGGATATTGCCTCCCGCACGACATCCCCGCCAACGAGTTTATGAACCTGGAAGGGCAAAAGATCTCCACCAGCCACAACTGGGCTATCTGGGTGGATGAGTTTACCGAACGTTTCCCCGCCGAATACCTGAGATACTATCTGGCTTGCAACGCTCCGGAACGGGGCGACAGCGACTTTTCCTTCAAGGATTTCCAGCAGAAGATCAATGGCGAGCTGAACAATGTGTTGGGAAACCTGGCTAACCGGGTATTCGCCTTCGCGGAAAAGAATTTCGCCGGGAAAATAGAGCCTGTGGCGCTCTCCGGGCAGGGCAAAGAGGAACTGGCCGAGGCTAATGAACTCTACCGGCAGATGGATGACGGCTACAGGGACTATCAGGTGAAAAAGAACAGCAAGCTAGGAATGGACCTGGCGCGGCTGGGAAACCGCTGGTTCGACGACCGCAAACCCTGGGCGCGGATCAAGACGGACAGGGCGCACGTTCAGGAAACGCTGTATGTCTGCGCCACGCTGTTGCGCCTTGTCTCGGTGGCGCTCTACCCCATCATCCCCAAGAGCATGAACCGCCTGCGCGCCATGTTGGGGCTGGAAGCGGCTTCAGCCTGGGAAGAGCCCGACCTGGGGCACGCCTATGCCCTGAACGAGACCCAACCGCTCTTTGCCAAGATCGAGGACGCGGCTGTCGAAGCGGAATTGGAAGCCCTGCGCAACAGCTCCCGGCAAGGCAAAGAAGAAATAAGCTACGAACAGATAAAAGAGCAGGTCAGCTATGACGATTTTGCCCGCCTTGACCTGCGCGTGGCGACCATACTTCAGGCGGAGCGGGTTCCCAAGACCGACAAGCTGTTGCACCTGAAGGTGGATATCGGCAGCGAACAAAGGGAACTTGTGGCAGGCATAGCCGAATACTACCAGCCGGAAGAGGTGGTGGGGAAACAGGTGCTGATGCTGGTAAACCTCGAACCCAGGAAGATACGGGGCATCGAATCCAGAGGCATGATCCTTGCCGTGCACAGCGAAGGCAAATTGCATCTGGTGATACCCCAGAATCCCTGTTCCCCCGGCTCCACGGCAAAATAGCCATCCCCATGCTTATCAATGAGATGCCCGGTCATAGTTAAAGCGATACTTTTATTGACGCTCGCCGCTCTGGCACCACCGGCGACAGGGGCTGAGTACCGGGACGGCAAGCTCTGGCTGGATATTCTGCTCAATTCAGGAACGGAACTCACGGTGACCGCCCCTCCGGGCAAAGCTCCCGGCTTCCTGCTCTCGGAAACGGATTCCCCCATCCAAAAGCGGATACCGGAAAGCTTCAGCATCAGGCTGGCAAATCCCGAAAAGCTTGCCTACTGGGGGGTGTTGCGCTACTCTGAACCCTGGCGGGAAGACTCCGGGGGCGTGATGCGCGAGCAATTCGCCTGGCGGGACAGCCAATTGGTGATCGACAGGCTCAACCTTGTCTATGACGAATTCGACTACCCGGACAGGGAAAGCGCCTGTCTGAGGGCGGCGGAGCTTGGCCTGGGGCGCAATCAGGTGGAGAGCATCCCCATGCTCAATTCGACGGTCGTGGTGCGCACTGCCAGCGGGGAGAAACATTATTTTGAAACACCCCTGAGCCTGCACAGCTTTGGTCCTCTGAGGATAGATGGTTCCAAGCTGGATTTTGAGGGGGAATTCCGCGTCAAAACAAGCAATGGCCAGGTTCTGATCTCCCAAGTGATAGACTTGGAAGAGTATCTCGCGGGGGTCATCCAGAACGAGATTGGCTCCAACGCCCCAGCGGAGGCCTTGAAAGCGCAGGCGGTGGCAGCCCGGACCCACGCTGTCAACCTGCTCCTTTCCAACAAGCACAAAAGCGAGGGATACGACCTTTGCAGCGGCACGCATTGCCAGGTCTATAAAGGGAAACACCTGCAAAACCAGGCTATACTTGACGCCGTGCGCCAAACCGCGGGAGAGGTGGCGTTGTATCTGGACGGTGTGGCTGAAACCACTTACCACAGCGCCTGCGGAGGCAAGACCGAATCTTCCGCCAATGTCTGGAAAGGCTCTCCCCGGGATTATCTGAACGGAGTGGAATGCCTGCCCGCCTCAGCCGGTTTTGACCTGAGCAGCGAGAAGGGCATCCGCGCCTGGATCGGGACGCCGCTTTCTTTTCCGGACATGAGCAGTTGGGAAAAAGCCTCGCTATCATGGTCAAAAAGCATCAGCAAGGCGGCTTTGGCCAGAAATCTGGGACTGTCCTATATAAACCGCATCGTGATCAACAAACGCGGCGCTTCCGGGAGGATTCTGGACATCAGCTTTTATGGCTCGGGCAGCGTCAACCTGAACAGCGAATACCGGATACGCCAGGCCTTTGGGGGCGTCAGTTCCTCCGCGTTCTACATCGTGGGCGGATTCGGCGAAGCCAACGGCAGGGTGACAATCTCCCCCGGCGCGACCCTGAGCCTGAAAGGAAGAGGCTCCGGCCACGGCGTCGGCATGTGCCAGGTGGGAGCCCTGAGAATGGCGCGCCAGGGAAGCTCATACCGCGAGATCCTGGAACACTACTATCCCGGCGTCACAATATCGAAACTATGGATCAAAGATGAATAAACAAGACATGCTCTACCGCGGAATGGCTATGGACGGGCAGTTCAGGGTCTTCGCCGCGCAATCCACCCAAACGGTGCAAACGGCCAGAGACCTGCACGATCTCTCCCCCATCAACACCTTTTTGCTGGGCAAGATGCTCACCGCGGCCGCCATGCTCAGCCTGGATCTGAAAGGGCCGGGCTCCGAGGTCAGCCTGCGCCTGGACGGCGACGGCGAATTGCGTGGCGCGCTGGTGATGTGCAATGACCTGGGCGAGCTGAGGGGTTACGCCTTCGCTCCGTCTGTGTTTTTTGAAGAGGCGGCGGAGAACTTTTTGCCCGTCAAACACCTTGGTTCCGGCTCCATGACCGTCATCCGCAGCGTGGCGGGAAAGCAGCCTACGATGGGCCACACGGCCCTGGTGGAGGGAGAAGTGGCGCAAAACCTCGCTCACTATTTTGAACAGTCCGAACAGATACCCACCGCGGTCAACCTGGGAGTGTTGATCGACAAGGAAGCCCGCGTGAGAGCCGCCGGGGGGCTGCTTATCCAACAGCTTCCCCAGGCCGATCCAGCCAGGGCCGAATTGCTGATTGCCCGCCTTGCCTCCACGCCCAACATCTCTGACCTGATGGATATGGGACTGGGCATCCCCCAGATCCTCAAACGCTTCCTCTTCACGGAAAAAGACTTTAGCCTGGAAGAAGCGCATCCCATCCAGTATAAATGCAATTGTTCCCGGGAGAGGTTTCAGCGCGGGTTGAGGTTGCTTGGGAAAGAGGAGCTTTCGGAAATGTTGGATGGCGTGAAACCCCAATGCCATTTCTGTAACGCCAGCTACCACTTCTCGGGCAAAGACATAGCAGGTTTGATTGCCTCACTGGAGCGGAAAGAATGAAACGGCTTCTACTGATACTGGTTTTGCTCACCACAAGCCTCTGCGCCGTCTCGCTGGATGACCTGCGCTTTTTGCTTGATAAGGAGCAATTTGCTATCCTCGCCAAGCATGACGCTTCCATCCAAAAAATGCTTATGGGAGATAAGCGGGAACTGCTTTTTGTCCTGGAATACGCACAGCGGACATCGAATGACGCTTTGGCCCTGCGCTGCCATCAGGAACTGGCGTTGCGGGAACACTCGCTCTCAGACGCCGCGCGATGCCTGGAGCTGGCCAGGAGTATGGAACTCGATGAGAAAGGGTTTAATTCGCTTCGCGGGCGATTGAGCGAAGAATTCAGCGCGCCGGACGAGAGCATCGTGCTCGGGCATATCGCAGACCAGACCGGGGAAGCAGATTTCCTGGAAAAGATCAGGCAGTTGCGGGGCTACAACGATTATATCGAGGATATTGCCAAAGGCTGGATAGATGAGATCGCCGTGCAAAGGGTGGACAGTCTGGCCTGGAAACAGATTGAAGAGTTCGACCGCTGTTTCCCTGTCTCAAAGTGGTCGCACATCTCTTTCTATTACAAGCTTTACCACCTCTCCCAGGCAGGCAAATACGGCGCGCTGCTCGAACTGATAGGAAGCAAAGGCAGCCAATCCAGCCAGCATCTCTATGTTTCTTCCCTCTACCTGCTCAATCCGGCGCTCAGGCGCAGCTTCGGCCAGGAACAGAATATAAAGCTCATCGAACAGGCTGAAGCCATGCTCCTCTCCGCCCGAGACGACTATTCCTCCCCTTCGGGCTTGAACGTCCTCTACGACCACTATACGGCGGAGGAGTGGAACAACAAGCTGAACCTGATGCGTGCAAAAGCCGCTTACTACCATCTCCTGGGAAAGCTGGGATTGTATGGCGACGAAGAGACGCTTATCGCGCTGCGTGGTTTGCCCCAAAAAGACTACGAGTCGCTGAAACTGGCTTTGGAACAGATACATTTCCCCCACAACGAGCGTGGCGAGCAGGCGGAGCTGATGTTCTGGAAAGCCAAAGCGGGAGCGCTTTCCACCGGTAAAAAGCACCTCAGGCAGGCCGCCATTGATTATACCCGCTGTCTGATCTTGGGAGCTCCCCGCAAAAAGTATGATGAATCCGCACTCGCCGGAGCGGAAGCCCTGCGCGGCAAGCTGAAAGTGAGGAAGCCACTCGTCAAATGGTTGCGCGGACTGGTGAACTACAAGGGGATAGTGTTTGAAGAGGCGCAGTTTGAGGGAAACTACACCCGGGTGGCGCTGGGAGATTATGACAACGATGGATACATCGACATGCTCCTGAATGGGAACAGGCTGTTTAAAAATATGGATGGCAGGGCATTCACCGATGTCAGCGACTCCCTGAACACAGCCAGGCTGCGCAGTAACGGCGGGCTATGGGCAGACTTCAACCAGGACGGATACCTTGATTTTGCCACCATTTCCCACGATGAAGAAGGCTTGGGCGAAGCGCTGATGAAGAACCAGCGCAACACAAGATTCATCAACGTGAACGAAAGGGCGGGCGATATTGACGACCATGTGCCCACCGAAGGAGCGGCTTGGGTGGATGTGGATGGCAGGGGCTATCCCTCCCTTTACACGGCAAATTATGAGAAATGGCAGCAACGCCGTGGCTATCCGGACAACTTCTGGCTCAATGACAAGGGTTACTTTTCTGAAGGGAGCGAGCGCCTGGGCTTCCGCCAGCCATCCTATACAGACAATCCCGGCCTGGCGGGGCGGGGCGTGGCTCCGGCAGATTTTGACAATGACGGCCATCAGGAGATTTTGGTAACCAACTACCGCCTGATGAGGAACCTGTGTTGGAAACAGGTGGACAGCCTCTTCGTTGACGTGGCCTCACTCCACGGTCTCGCCGGCAACTACACTGACGGCTACTATGGGCATAGCATCGGCGCGGATTGGGGCGACTATGACAATGACGGCGACCTCGACCTCTTTATTGCCAACCTCGCCCATCCACGCTACATCAATTTCTCCGACATCAGTATGCTCCTCCGCAACGACGGCCCCGCCATCCATGTGGTTGAAGGCGACACCATCCGCTACTGGAAATTTACGGATGTGACCAAGGAAGCTGGCATCACTTACGATGAGCTGCATTCTGACCCGCTGTGGGTGGACCTCGACAATGACGGCGACCTTGACCTCTTCATCACCTCGGTCTATGAAAACGACCGTTCCTATCTATACGAGAACAACGGCGACGGCAGCTTCACTGACATCACCTGGCTTTCCGGGGCAAGAATCTACAATGGCTGGGGCAACGCGATGGGCGACCTGAACCGCGACGGACTGGCAGATATTGTGGTTGGAAGCGGAAACGGAACCAAGGTCCTCATCAACCGCACCCGCACCAAAAACAAAGCCCTGTGGGTCAAACCCGTCTGGGAAAACGGCAAACGGATACTGGTCCGGGACTGGAAAGAGTCCGTCGCCAAGCCAAACTCTCCTGCCTTCGGAAGCCGGGTCAAACTGACATACATGGACAAAGGCCGCGAAAAAAGCCTGGTCCGGGAGCTGTCCTCCGCCAAGGGCACTTGCTCCCAGAGTTCCCAAGAACTACATTTTGGCTATGGCAGGGGAAAGAAACCGGAAATAGAACTTATCAACTATGAGGAAGATTAGAACAACCCTCGTCAATCCCCTTAACAGGGACAGGCTGGAGATCCTGGGCAACCATGTCATCTCCTTTCAAGCTGGCGTAATAAGCGGAAAACGCCCCTATGACCCGGCTCTGGACTCCGACTGCGAAGACCGCCGCGACTGCGTTCTCCTGCCTGGCTTGATAGATGTCCACACCCATCTTTCCCAATACCGGATTCGCGGACTCTTTGAACCAGCTCTTTTTCCCTGGCTGGACAAGCATGTTTACCCCGCCGAAGCCCGTTCCTCAGACCCCGTTTACGCTCGGGGCATCGCGGAAGAGTTCTTTGCCGCGCTTTTTGCCGCCGGAACCACCACCTCCGTGATTTTCACCGCCCCCTTTGAGGTTTCCTGCCAAAAGGCGTTTGAAGCGGCATCCCAAATGGGAGCTCGAGCCTACATCGGGATGAGCCTGATGGATCAAAACTGCCCCGGGCAACTGCGACAGGATACGGACAACGCCATCGCCCTCAGCAAGGACTTGTTCCAGCGCTTCGACACAGCAAGCCCCCTCTTGCGCTATATCCTCACACCCCGTTTCGCGGTATCCTGTTCTTCCCGCTTGCTGAACTGGGTTGGCAGTTTTGCCGCCGATAACGCCGCCTGGATCCAGACCCATCTCTCGGAAAACGAGGAAGAGGTCAGCTTTGTGCGCAACGCCTTTAAAACCGGGACCTACACCCAGGTGTATCAGGAACGCGGCCTGCTCACCCCACGCAGCATCTTTGCCCACGCCATCCATCTTAACGAGGCGGAAATGGGCATACTCGCCTCTCACAGATGCAAGCTGGCATACTGTCCGGATTCCAATTTCTTTCTCAAGAGCGGCGAATTCCCCTATCGGGATATCTCCTTGCATGGCATCGACATCGGCATCGGCAGCGATGTCGCGGCAGGGACAACGCTCAACATGCTCTATCACGCCAAGATGGCAAACTTCCGGCAAAGCGCCCATCCGCTGTTGCCTGCCCGCCTGATCTGGCACCTCACCCTGGGCAACGCCGCCCTGTTGGGTTTGGAGGACAGGATTGGATCGCTGGAACGCGGCAAAGAAGCGGACTTCATCCTCTTAAACCTTCCCAAACCGCTGGATGGAGAAAACGACCTTGCCTCGGAACTCTGCTTTTGCGGCCACGAATACCAGCTCAGGGAGACCGTTATCGCGGGCAGGACGGTGTTCTTGTCTGCCGGCTTATCAAGCCCCCGTCACCATGGCCGAACTTAAAACGGCTCTTTTGGAAGGTTTATTGCATAATCATAACTGGAATTTTGTGTGATATACACTTACACGCTTGACTATTTATATAATATTAAGGAGTGACCTGTGAAAAACATCGTCATCTTGTTGATCATATTGGGAACTTGTTTCTCCCTGTCGGCCGCGGTTTTATGGGATGAAGCCGTAGCTATCCGGCAGGGGACCAACATCGAATGGTTCCGCACCGGCATCGAAACCAGCGACGGCGGAGCCATTTATGTGTGGTCCGACACCAAGCTGGGGGAACGCGACCTGTGGGCCCAGAAAGTGGACGCCAACGGCAACATGTGTTGGGGGGAACCCCTGCTGGTGGACGGGAAGCACGACCGCCAGGAAGACCCCGTCATCACCCGCACAAGCGACAACAACTATATCATCGCCTGGATAGATTTTTCGGACGATCCCGATGGAAATGTCTATGCCCAGAAAGTGAACAATCAAGGCTCCCTGTTGTGGCAGATGGGAGGCAAGCCTGTCTGCGTGCACACCGGAACCCAGATCTCGCTCAATATCGAACCTGACAACGCGGGCGGCGCCTACATTGTCTGGTCGGACTCCCGCAACCCGAGCAAAGACCTTTACGGCCAGCGTCTGGATGCCAACGGCAACCCGGTCTGGGCGGTGAACGGCATCCCCATTGCCAACGGGCCTGGTGACGAAGAACAGAACACCATGCTCCCGGACGGGGAAGGCGGCCTGATGATAGCCTACACCCACTCCTACGTGGGCGCGGAGGATATCTATGCCAAACGCTTCGACGCCAACGGCAACATGGTCTGGCCTCAGACCCTGGTTCTCACCGACGCCCCCGGCAATCAGGGCAAGGTGCGCATGGCTCCCATCGCTCCCGGCGAGTTTGTTTTCACCTGGGAGGATCAGCGCAACGCCGATCCAGATATCTACGCCCAAAAAGTGAACATCGCGGGTCAGACTTTGTGGTCTGATCCCTTCATCGTCTTTGGCGATTCCGGCACCCCTTCTTTCTGTCCCCAGCGCAACCCCCGCATTGTTGGCACTTCAGACAACGCCGTGGTGGTGGTCTGGGAAGACTTCCGCCTGGATGAACAGAACCCCGACCTTTTCGCGCAGAAGATCAACGCCGCCGGCAACCTGCTTTGGGGAGCCGGTGGAGTGGCCTTTGGGGTTGCGGAGTTTGCCCAGTCCGGAGCGCGCCTCGACGCGGATAGCAATGGCGGCTGCTACATTGTTTGGGATGATTTCCGCAACGGCAACTCGCCCAACGACGACATTTACGCCCAACACCTGGACGCCAACGGAAACGCCCTCTGGGAAGCCAACGGAAGGCCTGTATGCAACGCCGTAAACCAGCAAAACAGCGCTCTGGTAAAAGTGTCTGGCGATAACGTCTTCATCAACTGGATGGACATCCGCGACGGCAGCGTGGGCATCTACTATCAGGTTTACAACTCCTCCGGAACGGCACTGTTGGAAAATAACGGCAAATTGGTATTCTGGGGCCTCAGCGGCGATGCTCCCTTGGGAAACTACCAGATTCTTCCCAGGGCCAACGACCTGGTCGTCATCTGGCAGGACACCCGTTTTGCCAACCTGGGTTATCAGATCTATTTCCAGTTCCTGGATTTCAACGGCAACACCCTGCTGGAAGAGAACGGCAGGCCCATTACCCTCCAGACTGGCGCTGACCAGATCACGCCCCATGCCCTTGTGACGCCGGATGGCAGGATAGCTGTCGTCTGGGAGGACAAACGCGGGCACAATCCCCAGATCTACGCTCAATTGCTGGATGCCAACGGGAACCGCCTTTGGGGCGACACCGGCCTCGAGATCACATCGAACAACCCAGTCCGCCAGAAAGACCCCCGCATTACCTATGACGCGGATTTGGATGCCTTTTACATCGGCTGGTCAAACTACGATCATCTGACCGGCACTAGTTTCATCTATCACGTGTATGGCCAGATGATCCAAAATGGCCAGAAAATGTGGGGCGAAGACGGAGTTAAGGTCTCCTCGATATCTGCGGCGGAACAGAGCAACGAATGTATCCTGAACGACATGCAGGGGTCCTACTTCATTTGGGAACGCTATAACACCGCGGAATACACCCAAAGCGTCTATATAAAGAAAGTGAACGCCCAAGGCCAGGCCGATACAGGCTGGCCCACGGAAGGCATGCCTGTCAGCACCTACAATTCCTGGGACAACGAGCAACGCACGGCAATCTCCGCCCTCACGGATGAAGGGATCTTTGTGATGTGGCGGGACAAACGCACCGACTTTGTTTCCAATTATTACGGCCAACTCATCTCCCCCAGCGGACAGCGTCAATGGGATCCACTTGGCGTCAATCTCGCGGATTACTCGCGGGAACAGGAACAGGCTGTGATCGCCAATACGGATGTCTGGAGTGACGGAGTCGTGTTCGCCTTCTGCGAAAACATCGACGGTTACCACGATATCGTCGCCAGCCGCTACTCGCTTTCCGGCTCGCCGATGTGGGGAGACCTGGGACACTTTGTGGTTCAGAAAGACAGCACCCAGGCCAACCCCAGCCTGGCTCGCTTCAGCTCCGGCGGAATGGCGATCGCCTGGACCGAGTATCTGAGCATCGAAGCCGACATCTATTACAAATACATCAATGCCGACGGAAGCTTTGTGGGCGAGGCCGGCGGCAATATCCTCTGCGACGCGGGTAAATCCCAGTATGAGCCGCTTGTGGTGACCAAAGGCAATGATGCCTACGTTATCTGGGCGGATGGGCGTTCCAGCGGGAAAACCGAGATTTTGGGTATCTTTGCTCAAAAGCTGAGCTGTGAGACAGTCTCGAACTCCGATCCCACGGCTCCTTCTCTGAACTCCTTCGACCTTCTGCAAAACCACCCCAATCCGTTCAACCCTAACACCACCATCCGGCTATCCATCAAGGACAACGCGCGCCCCTACTCACTGAACATCTACAACATCAGGGGACAGCTTGTCCACACCCTGCACGACGGTGTTTTACAAAAAGGCATGCACACCTTTACCTGGGATGGCAGGGACAAAGACGGAAACCCGATGGCCTCGGGCGTTTACCAATACCGCCTGAGCGACGGCAGGCAAAGCCAGAGCAAGCGCATGGTCTTGTTAAAATAACCTTGGGGAATAACATAATACGCAAAGCCCGGGACTATTTCCGGGCTTTGTTTTTTCCCCGGGGAAAGCCATTTGGCAAGACCGTTTGAAGTCGGCCAGGCTCGGGGTTTGGCGAAATCCATGTAAACTTCCTTGCCAGCTTAAACTCCCAACTCAGCCAGCATGGAGTTCATTGGGCCTTGGCTGGCTGCAAGTCTCTACCAGACGCTTGGGCTCTATGTTACTCATACAGAGATAAGAGCCCCATGCGTGATAAAGTCAGGCGAATCGCCCTCATACCCTGATGTCCCATCGACAACCCATTGACGCCCGGCCAAAAGCCAGCCCAGCGATTGGTCAGCGGTCAGTCAGCGATCAATGAGCGATGAGCGTATGAGGGGCGTGGGTGATACTTTTTAACCTGGATTATTACAACAGGGGTTCCCATTCCACCATTTCACTTTTCCACGGTCACTTCAAAAAGACTGGATCCTGGGTCAAGCTTTTTCACCCCACCGGATTGTAACCGATCCGTCGAGGACCCCGGCTTGCCCGGGATGACACAGTATATTGCCTGGTGGACTTGATTCGGGGGGAACCTTTCCACCTCAAAAACACCTTTCCACCTATCGTAGCACCTATATATTATGAGGGGATGGCCCTCATTTGCATCCACCTCTCCGGCGTGGGTCTTCCTGGGGTCAACCTTATAATTTATAAGGATGACCTAAGGATGATGGCATCAAAGCCAGTCGCAGCGAAGGAGGGAGGTATGAAGGATTATGGAGATGGTTGTAGCGATTATGTGGAAAGGTGAAAAGGTGAAATGGTGGAAAGGTTCCCCGAAACATACCCTGCCAGACCACAAAGCCGTGTCATCCCGGCCTGTCGGGGTCCCCGCCAAAGCACGCAGTGGTTTGGTGGGGTGACTTGAGCCGGGATCCAGTCTTTTGGAAGTGATCGTGGGAAAACCGGTTCCCTGGTCAAGCCACACTGGCTGCCCTGGATGACGGGATAGGCAAGCGCGGTGTGTTCCTCCACATGATTGCGCCAGGATTTGGAGTGAAGCCGATATTTCCATTGACAAGCCAAGGCTCAAATTAGATTTAGGTTCATACTTACGACCATGGAGTTCGAGTGAAAAAAGTTAAGATCCAGAGCCTCAGGATATTGATCCAGTCACTGTTTTTGTTGCTTGCGCTGTCATGGTTAGCTATCTCTATTATTGGGGTCACTCGCAGCATCCACCAATTCTGCCCTTACGCCGTGGTCTGCTTTGGTTTGCGCTGGGGTGTTTTATTGCGCCTGGGCGGGGTGTTGATGTCGGGAGCCATCATCTTTGGATTCGCGGTTCTGGTTTCCACTCTGTTTTGGGGGCGTAAATTCTGCGCCTGGCTCTGCCCATTGGGAACCGTTCAGGAATGGCTGTTCTCCCTCAGGTCGCGTCAATACAGGTTCAAGCACAGGTTGCCTTTCTACGCGGACACCAAGGCTGACTGGCTCAAATACGCCCTGATGGCGGCCACCATCCTGCTTTCCATTGTGGGCCTGGGATATGTCTCCATCAGTCTCTGCCCTTTCTATTCGCTGTCCCTGATACCCAGGATCGCTTTCCCGGGGCTGATTCTTCTGATTCTGACCCTGGCGGCCTCCCTGTTCGTTTCGCGTCCCTGGTGCCGCTTTCTCTGTCCCTATGGGGCTTTGATGAATGTTTTCCAGATCGCCGGACGTAAGGCGGGAATCCCCCGCAAGCTGGTGAAAAGGAACCTGGAACGCTGCACCGATTGTGGCTTGTGTAGCCTGTGGTGCCCGATGAATATCAATATTGGCGAGAACGAATATGTGGAAAACGTGAACTGCATCCATTGCGGCATCTGCGCGGAAAAATGCCCCAAAAAGGGCACTATCGATGAGGAGAGCGTGTGTCCAAAACAGCTTTGATACTGGTTGTAACGCTTTTGGTTCTGGTCGTTGTGCTCCAATTGCTGGCCGCCTTTAATATCTTTCCCCGTGCCAGGCTGGTTCCTGTCTGTCCCGTAAACGCGATCCAGATGCGAAATGGCAAGGCGGTGATCGACCCCAGCAAGTGTATAGGCTGCCAACGCTGTGTGATTGGCGTTCCCGGGATATTAACCCCCGTGAAGGAAGACTCTGTCACCCAAGCCATGGCTTCGGTTCCGGTTGATAGCCCAGCCGATCCGGTCATATCAGATAATGCCGTTCCCACAAAGGTTGCGCCAGATAAAGCTAACCCAAGCAGCCAGGTCAAACCTGCCAGGCCACAGGAAAGGAAAAGCTATGCCGTGGAAGCGCAAAAGTGCATCGGGTGCGGCCTGTGTACGCTTTTCTGCCCGGAAGGGGCCATTAGCCTGGTGGATGGCAAGGCAGTGATCGACCCTGGTAAATGCGTCAATTGCGGTATCTGTAAAAACGGGAACGGCGGCGACTACGATGGCTGTCCCACTGGCGCCATCACAGCTCCCTGAGCAGGTTTGGTTCCGGTCTGCCAGATTGCAGTTGACCAAAACATGAGCTAATTTTTTAATGAAATAAAACAATAAATAACAATGGAGGATACCATGAGAAAGACCGTGGTTGTAAGCGCCAAAAGAACCCCTATCGGCAATTTTGGCGGCGTGTTCAAAGATTATTCAGCCGTAAAACTGGGAGTGGCAGTTTTGAAAGCCATTCTGGAAGAAACAGGCGTTAAAAGCGACCAACTTGATGAAGTGATTTTGGGCAATGTCTGCGGTTGCGGATATGGCCAGAACGTAGCCAGGCAGGTGGCAATCTACAGCGATGTGCCAAACCACATCCCCGCCTACACGGTAAACAAGGTTTGCGGCTCGGGCATGAAAGCCGTCACCCTGGGAGCTTTGATGATCTCTGCCGGCGAAGCCGACATCATCGTGGCCGGCGGCATCGAAAACATGAGCCAGATTCCCTTTGCCTCCATGGATACCCGCTGGGGCGGCAAGATGGGCAACAAAGAACTGGTTGACCTGATGATCAGGGACGGGTTGAGCGATATTTTCAACAATTGCCACATGGGCATAACGGCCGAAAACCTGGCAGAAAAATACAGCATCACCCGCGAAGAACAGGACGCCTTCTCCACTGCCAGCCAGAACAAAACCGAAGCTGCCATGGACAGCGGACGCTTCAAAGATGAGATCGTTCCCATCGTCATCCCCCAACGCAAGGGCGATCCACTGGTCATCGACAAAGACGAGATGCCCCGCAAAGGCGTGACTGTTGAGAGCCTCGCCAAGCTGAGACCCGCTTTCAAACCTGACGGGACAGTTACAGCCGGCAGTGCTTCGGGAATCAACGACGGAGCGGCAATGCTCCTGTTGATGAGCGAAGACAAGGCCAAAGAGCTGGGGCTTCCCATCCTGGCCACTTTGGTTGACAGCGCCTCCGCGGGGGTTGATCCCGCTATCATGGGCTACGGCCCCGTTCCCGCCATTGCCAAAGTGCTGAAGAAAAGCAATTGGAAGCTCGCCGATATCGAACTGGCTGAGCTTAACGAGGCATTCGCGTCCCAATCCTTGTCCGTTCTCAAAGGCTTGGAGCTCGAGGGTGTGGGCAAGATTGACCCCTCCATCGTGAATGTCAACGGCGGAGCCATCGCCCTGGGTCACCCCATCGGCGCCAGCGGAGCAAGGATAATCGTATCCCTGCTGCATGAAATGAAGAAACGCAAAGTTAAAAAAGGTCTTGCCGCCCTCTGTATCGGCGGCGGTATGGGCATAGCATCACTGTGGGAAGCATAAGGAGAAATAATGTCTGACAAACTGAATCTGAAAAATAGCATGGAACTCTTCGCCGAAGCCCAGACCCTGGTTCCCGGCGGAGTGGCTGGCATCAGGCGCCCCTACAACTTTGTACCGGGCGAATATCCCATTTTCTTCGAAAAAGGCAAGGGTGGAAGAATCACTGACGTTGACGGCAACGAATACATCGATTACCTTTGCGCCTATGGTCCGATCGTTATCGGTTACCGCGAGGAAGAAATCGATAATGCCGTTATCGAGCAGATCAAGGAAAAAGGGATTTGCTTCTCCCTGACCCAAAAACTGCAAAACGAGCTTGTCTATAAACTGCGGGAACTCATCCCCTCTTGTGAAATGGCTTCCATCGTTAAAACCGGCAGCGACGCCACTACGATCGCGATCAGGGTGGCCAGGGCTTACACCGGCAAGAAAAAGATCGCGCGCTGCGGTTACCACGGCTGGCACGATTGGTGCGTCGAGGTGAAGGGCGGTATTCCTGAAAAGCTCTATGAAGACGTTCTGGAATTCCATTACAACGATCTTGACCAACTGGAAGACATCCTCAAAAACAATCAGGATGACATGGCTGGTATAATCATCACTCCGGTTGGCCATCCCCTGGCGGAACCAGTGCAGATGCCCAAGCCCGGCTATCTGGAAGGCGTGAGAGCCCTGGCGGACAAATATGGCTGCGTCTTGATCTTTGACGAGATCCGCAGTGGATTCCGCTGTGCCATGGGCGGAGCGCAGGCCCTTTTCGGCGTCACTCCCGACCTTACCACAATAGGCAAGGCCATGGCCAACGGCTATGCCATCGCCGCCCTGGTCGGAAAAAGGGAATACATGAAAGTGTTGGAAAAAGACGTGTTCCTTTCCTCCACCTTCTTCCCCAATTCCGACGCCCAGGTTGCCGCCCTCAAGACGATCGAGATCCTGCAGCGTGACAAAATGCTCGATGTGCTTGCGGCTAAGGGTAACAACTTCGCTCAACAGGTGGAGAAAGTTGTGGCGGATTCGGGCATCCCGGCCCGTTTCAGTGGAGCTCCCTGGATGCCCTTCATCACCTTCCCCAGGGATGAGGCAGGCCTCTACAAAAAACTCCGCACCGAGTTCTACACACAACTGATTCGCCGCGGCGTATTCCTGCAACCCTATCACCACGGTTATATCTGTTATCGCCATACAGATGAAGATCTGGCATATACGGTTCAGGCTATCAAAGACTCGCTTGGCGAGCTGAAAAGCATTGTTTGAACAACAAGCTTAGATAGATAACCGGCAATCTTGGCCGAGCCGGAACGTTGAAGCCATTGGCAGTTCCGGTTCGGCTAAGTTCCGGTGCAGGGAGGTTATATGGCAAAATACATTTTTGTGGTGGGCGGAGTGATTTCATCCCTGGGCAAAGGAATAGCCACCGCGTCCATCGGCTTGCTTCTTAAATCCATGGGTTATAGTGTGGTGACCCAGAAATTTGACCCCTATCTCAACGTGGACCCGGGCACCATGAGCCCTTACCAGCACGGCGAGGTTTTCGTCACTAACGACGGAGCTGAAACCGATCTTGACCTTGGCCATTATGAACGCTTTGTGGATGAAGCGTTGACCCGCTACTCCAGCTGTTCTGCCGGACAGGTTTATGAGAGCGTTCTGCACAACGAACGGAAAGGCGTTTATCTCGGTAAGACGGTTCAGGTGATCCCGCATGTGACCGATGAGATAAAAAGGCGGATCAAGCATTTCGATCAGGAGTATGATATTGTGCTCACGGAGATCGGAGGCACGGTCGGCGACATCGAGAGCCTGCCTTTCCTGGAAGCCGTGCGTCAACTCCGCCTCGATCTGGGTGTGCGCAACACTATGTATATTATGCTTTCCTATGTGCCCTATATCCGCGCCGCGGGCGAGCTAAAGACCAAACCCTCCCAACACAGCACCTACAAACTGCGTGAAATAGGCATCCAGCCAGAGATATTGCTCTGCAGGTCGGAAATGCCCTTTGATGATGAAATATATTCCAAGATAGCCCTCTTTACCAACGTTCCCAAGAATCATGTGATCAACTCGATAGACGTTAAAAGCGTCTATCAGGTGCCGCTAACCTACCTGAATGCCGGTCTGCACAAACTGATCTGCGATCATTTCGAACTCGAATGTGGTAATCCTGACCTCAAGGATTGGCTTCGTTTTTTGGATAATACCCAGAACGCAGGCGATACCGTCACCATAGCCGTTTGCGGCAAATATGTGAAGCACCAGGATGCCTACAAGAGCGTGGGGGAAGCATTGCTTCATGCGGCAGCTTATCACCGCAAGCGTATCGATATCAGATGGGTGGATTCCGAGCACGACTACACCGCAAGTGAATTGAACCGGGAATTGGAAAATGTGGATGGGATTATCATTCCAGGAGGCTTTGGCGTCAGGGGCATTGAAGGAAAGATCGCAATAGCCCAATATGCCAGAATGCGGGGCATACCATTTTTGGGAATCTGCCTGGGAATGCAGGTGGCAGTGATCGAATTTGCCAGGCATGTCTGTGGCATGAAAATGGCTAACAGCACGGAATTTGATCCCGACAATCCTTACCCGGTGATCCACCTGATTGAAAGCCAGCAATATCTTGATTTGATCGGCGGAACGATGAGGTTGGGAGCGTATCCCTGCAAGTTGCTTGCCGAAAGCCTGGCCTGCAAAGCTTATGGAACGGAGTTGATCAGCGAAAGACACCGTCATCGCTACGAGGTCAACAACGAATATCGAACCCAGTTGCAAACTGCGGGATTGAAGATCACGGGAGAATCTCCTGATGGCATGTTGGTCGAAATCGTTGAGATGGCAGGGCTGGATTTTTATGTGGGAGTCCAGTTCCATCCCGAGTTCAAATCGCGTCCCAACAACGTACACCCTCTGTTCAGGGACTTCTTTCAGGCAGCGAGTAGGTTTAAACAAGAACAAAATGGATGATGGCCTCCATATAGAACGTTGATTTATTTCAACACATTGGGGCATAATAGCGGGAATACTGCTTGACCGTGGTGATGCTAAGAGGCATATAAGAAAAAAGTACTTGATTGCGTGATGTGATCAGAAGGAGGATGCAATTGTTTCTTGCCTGTTCGGCAAACTCTCTGCGCAGAGTTTTGTTGTTTATCTACTCTGCATTGCTGCTCCTTTTTCTGACTGCTTGCCGCGATCATGATGCACCCGCTAAAAGCGAAACGAAGTCGGATGCGATGATTCAGGAGGACACCACCACTGTCAAGATCCGCTTTCTTCCCAAATGGCTGCATCAGGCTCAATTTGCCGGCGTTTATATGGCAAATGCCAAAGGCTACTATCGGGACAGGGGGTTGTCTGTGGAAATCCAATACGGAGGACCCGACCATTCAGCCACCACTTCTCTTAGAGACGGCTTTACAGATATAACTTGCCTAAGCATCTTCCACGCCATTAGATACAATGAGCAGGAAAAGCCATTGGTTTACCTGGCCCAGTTGTTTCAAAAAAACCCCAACATGCTGATCGGCAGAAAAAGAACAGGCTTAAGTTCATTGGAGGATATCAAAGGCAAAAAGATAGGCATCTGGGGGGGAGAATATGGGGAACACGTTACACTATTTTTAAAAGACATGGATCTTGAAACAGAGTCTGTCAGAGTGAATTGGTCGGTTAACTTGCTATTGAGCAATGCCATCGACCTGAGCAATGTGATGACATACAATGAATATCATCGGGTCCTCATGGCTGGCCTTGACCCGGATGAATTGTTTATAGTGCCCTTTAGGGATATTGGTTATGATATGGTGGATGACGGGCTTGTGACCACAAAAGAGTTTTATGAGAACAACCCGCAGGCATGCCTGGATTTTACTGCCGCCACCATGCAGGGTTGGCTTTATGCTTTTGAGCATCCGGAAGAAGCTCTGGATGAAACACTCCGGATCATGCGCCAGTACCACCTTCCCGCCAATCGCAACCACCAGGCCTGGATGCTTGAGGTGATCAAAGACCTTGTTTTGGACCATCCCGAAGGTATCGGCGTCCTCAGCAGGAATGACTACGACAAGGTCTGCGATCTGATGGAAAAGCACAAAGTGATCAGAAACCGGATTGATTATGAGAGGTTCTACCCCTTTGCCAAGGAAAAAAAGTAGAAGCCTCGCTTCTCAACTGATCATAGTCACCTTTGCCGTTTTGGTGTTCGTGTTTGCCGCGTCCCTGCTGATAACCCGTTACTTTGTGGGCCAGGTTATGCTGGAACACGCGCAGAACGATCTTGGCTTCCTGGCTCACAATAAAATACATCAGATCGAAATTGACATGAGAAAACTGGAAATCCAGGGTAAAATGCTGAAAGAGCTGCTTGCACTGGGTACGCTGGATGAGAGGGAGTTGCTCTCATTTATCGACAATCAGTTTATTGAAAACAACCAGCTTCGTTCTGTCTGTATCGCCCAGGATCCAGTTGTGGGAAAACCTCCCGTTCTTTATCAGCTTTTGGCAGGTAAAACTATCAGCAAACGGATGGATGGCACAGACTACCAGTTTATGGACTGGTATCAGATCCCCGATCTGACCAACTGGGAATATTGGAGCGAGCCGTGGTATGACACTTATGCCACAGGCAGAATTCTGGTGTCTTATTCACTACCTATACAGATGGCTGGAAATCGGGGCATCCTGAGACTGGATATGCCTTTGGAAAGCTTTCAAACAGTAGCCCAACAGGTAAAGATATATAAAACCGGTTACGCCATACTGCTTACCAATAATGGCACCATTGTGACTCACCCTGCCGATTCCCTCTTGATGAACTATACTTTTTTTGATCTGGCTGAAGAATTGGGCGACCCCACCTTAAGAGACCTGGGCAGGAAAATGTGCTCAGGCAGGACAGGATTTCTCCAAATTCCCGAACAGAATAAGCATCCATCAAGCTGGTACTATTATATGCCATTGCAAACAAACCAATGGACCTTGGCTATAGTTGTTCCGGAAAAAGAACTGTTGGCAGATTTGAAAAAGCTTCTGTGGATGCTTTTCTTTTCTGAGCTTGGCGCATTCACCGTTATATGTGGTGGGATCTATGTCTCATCGCTGCGCCTGAACCACACGCTGAAACCAATTGTTGAATCATTTACCAGAATTGGCTCGGGTGATTTCCAAACTCCACTTCCTGAACTGCCCCACATAAGGGAAGCCGAAATTTTGGGCGAAGCTGTCACCGCAATGCAGAATGCGCTGCAAAAATATGTGGAAAACATCCGGTTGGTAACTGACGAGAAAAACAAGATACTGAACGAGGTTATCTTTGCTTCAGCCATACAACGCAACCTGATTCCCAAAAACACGGGTCAACCCCTGAGTCCGGACCACATCTCATCTTTTGGGATCCTGGAACCTGCCGGGGAAATTGGTGGCGATCTGTATGACTATTTCCTACTCGATCAAGACACATACTGCTTCGCTATCGCGGATGTGGCAGGAAAAGGTATCGTGGCGGCAATGACCATGACCATGGTAACCACACTGCTACGCTCCATCGCGCCAGGCCAGAACCAACCCGAGCTGATCCTGAAAAAGGTGAACACTTTCCTGATCGAAAACAACCTCGAATCCAACTTCGTTACCATCATTCTCGGCATCATAGATCTGACCACAGGCAGGATGACCTTTGCCAACGCGGGGCATGTCCCGCTTTATATCGTCAATCCCGCCAGGAAGCTGCGCAAATACTCCAAAACCCACTCCACAGCCCTGGGATTTTTGAAAAACCTGAAAATCGGCTCAGAAAAGGTTTCACTGGAACCCGGAGATACGATTGTCGTGTTGACCGATGGCGTCACCGAGGCCATGAGCTCTGATGAGGACTTTTTCGGATACGAGCGCCTGGAAGCAGTTCTGAATAGTCTGCCCCAGACACATCCCGAGATCACCGCCAACGCTATTTTAACCGAGGTGCACGCTTTCTCCAATCAAGCCACGCACAAAGACGATATATCGATTCTGGCGATTGAGTATCTGGGAAACGGAAGGCTTAGTATTCCATAGCGTTAGGCAACCTGTCCAGATAGGGAAAAGCAAGCCATCGGGCGCGTATTTGTCATCAGTTCCACGTGTTTTCCCATGATCTACATTCCGGCCCTCAAGAGCCCCTCATATGCTCATCGCTCACTGATCGCTCATTGAACGCTGAGTAATCGCTGGGCCGGGAATCGCCCGGACATCAATGGGCGGTTGATAGATCATCAAGCCATGAGGGCGGGATTGGGAAGACAAACGGCTCTGCCATCCAAACTCTGCGCCTGACATATTGACGCGCTCGACTGGATGATTGCCAAACGACTGTTGGCAATTCCCTACATGCTTTTCAGGTTGCTCTCAATCAAACTGTGAAGATATTCAGATAAGCGCTTCCGGTCTGAATAGATGGGATCACTAACCTCAATAGCCGGGAGGATTCTGATTTTTACAGGAGCGGAACGGATTTGCCTGTCCTCTTCATAGATTCTCCACGTTCCCTTGATCACAAAGGGCACTATCGTGGCCTCCGCCATCAGGGGAAGCTTGAAACTTCCCTGGTGGAATTCCCCCATCTCATCTTTTTGCGACCTTGTGCCCTCGGGAAAGATGATCAGTGGATGGCCGCTACGGATGATTTTAGCGCTTGCTTCAAAGGACTTGATGGCGGCGCGTGAGTTCTTTCTGTCGATGAATACGCAGTTGAACTCCCGCATCCATAGAGACAGAATAGGGACCCTGAACAGTTCCTTTTTTGCAATGAACGCAACCGGGCGCCCCAGATACCCCAACAGAGCCGGTATATCGAACAGGCCTTGGTGATTGCCTATAAAACAGAGCCGGCCATTATCCGGTATCAAATCCAGACCTTCGATATAAACCCGGGATCCAGTGCTGCGTACGGTAGCCCTGCCCCACCAACTGACCAAGATATAAAAAAGCCGCGCATACGACTCTTTAGAAACCAACAGTTTCACCAGACTCAACGGCAGATAAGCGATAAGGGAGACCAGGAAAAACAAGCAGTAAAGCGTTATCCACAACAACGACAGCAACTTTCCCATCTTCATTCCAGCTACCTAATAACTATCTGTAACCTGTTCCTCGTAGATATCCTGCAGGGATGTGATCCAGCCATTCTTTTTTTCCGCGTAGCGCAGTGTCTTCCAATAAACCTTGCCCCACAGGGGATAATCGATAGGGTCAAAGGTAGTGTTGTGCCAGAGCAGTGATAAATGGGACTGGTATCTGGCGGCTATGTTGATCAAACGCCTGAGAGCCAGACCCGCCGATCTGGGGCTGAGATTCATGGCTTTGCCGGAAAGCAGGGTGGTGTCCATCACGATCAGAGGTATCTCCAAAACACGAAAAGGTCTGTTTTGGGCAATGTTGAAAGGATAAAAGGGAAAGGAGATGCCGGCTCTGAAGCCAATGTTTTCCCAATATCCCAAAGTAGAATCGTAGAGAATGCCGGAATCTTCCAGGATCGCAAAGCTTTTCTGATAATCAAAATGCAGATAATGCGACCGATACCCGCTGATACGAAAGCCGAGGCTGACCAAACAGTCCATTTCTTTTTTCAAGATTTGCGCGTCGAAAGCCGATTCCGGGCTGCCATGCAAGCCCACGTCCTGATCAGCCAGAAGCGATTGCAATTGTTCCCTGCTGGAGGCATCGGCAATGTAGTTCTGCCGGGCATCCTCATAGTCATCTTTTCCAAAGATGAACCAGGTGGACCTCACCCCTCTTTTATGTTCTTGATGCAATATGTTCCTGATCAAATGTTGGGGATTGTGAATGAGGTTTTTATGCAGGGCGTGCCCGATCATCTTGTATGCCGCGTTGAGCGGTCTTTTGTGAAAAGTGCGCAGATTGTATTTGAAAGTCTCCATTTTTTGACCAGCAGCCCAATAATCCCAATAATCTATATCGTGGGATATCGAAATGGAAAAGCGTTTTGTCTGGTTCCAGTTGATCTCCCTGATAAACTGAGGAAGTTGGATGCCCATGGCAAACAGCAGCATCTGGCAATAGACATCCACCACCGGCACATCGGTAAAATCCCATCTGTATTGCAGGGATTGGCGAAAATCCACCCTCCCCCTGCGCTCCCCGCGTTGCCCCAGTATGTATTCATGCCAACAGGTCAGAAAGTAGAAAGCGCTGGCCACAATATCCTTGCGGATCATCACAGATTCCGGCTTGAAGGAGAAAATAGCACCGTTAAGCGAAAACAGAAAAGGAATGTACTCCTTATGATATAAACAGAAGTTGACCTTTTCCAAAGGATAAAGTTCGCGTCTTTCAAAGAACTCCGAACTATAGCCATCATAGTGTATCTTGATGGGGCAGTCGATGGCAGAATAGGGTCCATAGTAGAGGTGCACGCCTTCATGTCCGCTGCCATAGACGAATTTGGGATTCAGGCGCAGAATATAACAAAAGGTCCGCAGCACAAACTCAGCCTTGGGAATGTAGTGCTGCGGCAGATTCAAAAGAATGATGATGTTCGGATATCGTTCCATCTTACGGAGTTAGGACTTGTCACCCGAGGGATTGGCTGCTTTCACCGTCTTCATTTTTGGTACGGCTTCCGGCAGAAACACCAGGGAAAAAACATCCTTGAACTTATCCACAAAGGTTATATTCATATCTTCCAATATGTCCGCGGATATGTCGCTGAGGGTTTCTTCATTCTCGCGAGGTATGATCAGATTGCGTATTCCCGCCCTTTTTGCGGCAAGCATTTTCTCTTTGAGGCCCCCAATACCCAGGACCCTGCCCGTGAGTGTTATTTCTCCGGTCATGGCGATGTCGTGCCTCACTTTGCGCTGTGTAAAGAGGGAGGCAAGGACCACCGTGAGAGTGATGCCGGCAGATGGTCCATCCTTGGGTACCGCTCCCGCGGGAAAATGAACATGGATGTCGTATTTTCCAAAATCTTTCGGATTGATGTTATAACGATCGGAGTTTGCTTTCAGATAGCTGAGCGCTATTCTTGCCGATTCTTTCATTACTTCACCCAGTAAACCCGTAAGCTGGATTGCTCCCTTTCCGGGCATCCGTGTGGCCTCGCAAAACAGCAGTTCGCCGCCGTAGCTGGTCCAGGCCAAGCCTGTGGCAATGCCAATCTCAGGCTTGCGGTTGGCCAGTTCCAGAGTGTATTTCCGCGGTCCCAGATAATCTTTAATCTCCTTGGCGCCCAGTGAGATCTCTTCCGTCTCTCCGCTGGCTACTTTTTTCGCTATCTTGCGGAAGATAGAGCCGATCCTCCTTTGCAGATTCCGCACTCCCGCTTCCCGCACATAATAGCGGATCAACTCTTCCAGGGCGGATTTTTTGAATGTGATCTTCTGATCCTTGAGACCATTCGCTTCTTTCTCGCGGGGAACAAGATAGCGCTTGGCGATCTGAATCTTGTCGTATTCCAAATAACTTGTGAACTCAATGATCTCCATCCTGTCGCGCAAAGCCTGGGGTATGGTATCCAGCGAATTGGCTGTCGTGATAAACATCACTTCGGACAGATCGAATGGCAGGTTTATATAGTTGTCGATAAAGCTATTGTTCTGCTCGGGATCCAACACCTCCAAAAGAGCCGCGGCCGGATCCCCGCGAAAATCACGTCCCAGTTTATCGATTTCATCCAGCATAAAGACTGGATTCGCCGTTCCCTGCCGCTTGATTTCCATGATAATCTTTCCCGGCATCGCGCCGATGTAGGTGCGGCGATGCCCGCGAATCTCGGCTTCGTCGTGAATTCCACCCAGCGACAGGCGTATGAACTTGCGGTTAAGCGCCCTGGCCACCGATTTGCCAATCGATGTTTTACCGGTTCCCGGAGGACCCACAAAGCACAGAATCGGTCCTTTGATCCGCCCTTTTAGCTTCTTTACGGCGATGAACTCCAGAATTCGTTCCTTGGGCTTTTCCAGCCCATAATGGTCCTGAGTCAGAATTCTCTCGATTCGCGGAAGTTCCAGCCTGTCCTTGCTGTGTTTATTCCAGGGGAGGTTCACGATCCAGTCCAGATAGTTGCGAATCACGGCGTATTCGCTGGCAGCGGGCTGCATGGATGAAAGCCGCTCAAGTTCCTCCAGCGCCACTTCCTCGACATAGTCGGGAAGTTTGTTCTTGGTGATCAGTTCTTTCCACTTGAGGATTTCCTTGCTAACTTCGTCGCTCTCGCCAAGTTCTTTGCGGATGGCGTCCATCTGCTCCCGCAGATAGTAGCGGCGCTGGTCTTCAGTCATTTCCAACTGGATATTGCTGCGGATATGGTTTTCTACCCGCATCTGTTTAATCATTTCTGCCAGACAGTTGTTCAGATGTTTGAAACGCCTTTTCAGATCTATGGCTTCCAGAATAATCTGCCGGTCCTCGATTTGCAATTCAAGGTTACCAGCTATGATATCCGCTACTCTGCCAGCTTGTTTAATGCTGTTCAAACCAGCGATCATCTCTGGGTTGAGCACAGTGCTTTCCTGAGCGATCTTTTCCATCAGTTCCACTGCAATGGTGCGATAAGCATGTATCTCTGTGTCTTCCACGCTGGATTCCACAATACTTTCCACATCGACCATAATAAAAGGCTCGCGCTGAACCACTTTTTGCATGCGTATCCTGGAAGTTCCCTGTAAAAGCAGGCTGATCGAACCATCCTGGTTGCGCAGCATCCTCAATATGGTCACCGAGGTGCCGATCTCGTAAAGGCCGATATCATTGGGCTCAGTTTTGTTTTTTTCCAGGAAAAAGGCCATGGTCTTATCCTGGGATAGTGCATGATCGATCACCAGCTTGGATTCATCGTCTGAAACCACCAATGGCATCAACAAATAGGGAAACATCACCACATTGTTAATGTGCAATACTGGCAGTGTCCTCGGAATCCTGTTGTTATGATCTTCCATCTGCTCTCTCCTGATATTAGTCATCTTGTATATATATTAAGCGGATTAGATAAAAAAACACATGGCTCTCATTTCCTACATAAAAACTCGTGCCGATCATCCTTAGGTCATCCTTATAAATTATAAGGTTGACCTAAGGAAGACCCTGTCTTCATTTCACATTGCTTATCAGGCCGTCACAGCTTGAAAACCTGTCTCAGGCGATAATCAGGAACAAAATCATGTTCAACAGGCCAATAATGAAGTTTATCGCAATGAAAACTTTCAACATCGGTTTATAAACGTACTTCTTATAATAGCCATAGAAAAACTCGATGTTCAGTTTCTCGTCTAATTCATCAATCCTATGCTCGATGCGCAGTTGTTCAATAAAATGGGGAACAACTTTGCGTAGGATTTTGGAAACCAGATCCTTGGCGAGCGAGGCAATCGTGTTGCGGATTTTCGCTTTGAATGCTTTGGGCAACAAAGGCCAGTCAGACACAAAGGCAAAATTGTCCCAGGCTGTTTGCCAGACCTTCTGTTCCCAATCCTTCAGGTATCCGTTTGTGTACATTCTGTCGGAAGCCTGATTCAGATAGTCATGCAACATATCTCTGGCTTTGGTAAACAACCAGTCTCTCTTGCGCACCAGAAAACCCGGCGTGAGCGGTATCTTCCAGCCAAAGAGCTTACGCTGCTTTTGATTGAACAAAAACCACTTTATAGAATAGACAAGTAGCGTGCCCAGCGCAATATTCCAAATGATAAAGGTTAACGATTTTAGAAACAGCATCTCATCCTCCCAGCTTAATAGCCTGTCTGTTTGTATCAGACATCATTCAGGATATGCCCCATCTTGTTTTTTTTGGTTTTCAGATAATCCCGGTTGTTTTCACCGGCTTTGATTTCTATTGGTCTGCGTTCCACCACTTCCAAGCCATAACCCTGCAGTCCGACGATCTTCTTGGGATTGTTGGTAAGCAGGCGGATTTTCTTGAGTCCCAAGTCTTTCAGAATCTGTGCGCCAATGCCGTAATCCCTCAGGTCGGCGGGAAAACCCAGGTCAAGGTTTGCCTCAACAGTATCTTTTCCTTCATCCTGCAGATGATAAGCCTTCAGTTTGTTGACCAGACCAATGCCCCGTCCTTCCTGGCGCATATAGAGGATAACTCCGCGACCCTCGGAAGCGATCAGCTCGAAAGACTTTTTTAGCTGCTCCCCGCAATCACAGCGAAGCGAATGAAGCGCATCACCTGTCAGACACTCAGAATGCACCCGCACCAAGATCGAATCCGAACCTTTTACATCGCCCATAACCAGAGCCAAATGATGTTCGTCAGTGACCGTACTCGCGTAAGCCATAATATTAAACTCCCCATATCTGGTGGGCAACTTGGCCTTGGAAACGCATTGCACTAAAAGCTCTCTGTGCCGTCTGTAATTGATCAGATCGGCAATAGTAACAACTTTGAGGTCATACTTTTCAGCGAACACCATCAAGTCATTCAGCCTGGCCATCTCACCATCAGCGCGTATGATCTCGCAAATCGCCCCCACCGGTGTACGGCCAGCCAGGCGCGCCAGATCAACGGCAGCCTCCGTATGCCCAGCCCGCCTTAAAACTCCGCCGCGTTCAGCCAATAGAGGAAAAATATGTCCCGGACGCATAAAATCCTCAGCCTTGCTGCGCGGATCTGCCAACGCTTTCAGAGTGCGGGCTCGTTCAGTAGCGGAAATACCGGTGGTGGTTCCCTCGACCACATCGACCGAGATGGTAAACTTGGTGCCATGTCTGTCGCTGCTTCGTTCTGTCATGAGGGGAATATTCAACCTCTTCAGGTTATCGGACTCCATTGGAGCGCAGACCAGGCCCTTTCCCTGAGAGATCATGAAATTGACGCAGGCGGGCGTGATGGCGTCTGCAGCCATCAACAGGTCTCCTTCGTTTTCCCTGCTTTCATCATCAACCACAATAAGCATGCCGCCACTGGCGATGATTTTAATGGCATCGTCTATACTGGTAAACTGGTATTTTTCTTTTGTACTGGTCATTTTACCACTCTTTATTAGCTTGTAGGAGCGAGTTTATATCAAGCATTTCGGTGTCAATAGCAAAATATCTGTCCAACCAATCCAGGGTATAAAGCAGGTCTTCGGGAAGAGGGGCCGTTAGATCCAACTGCTTGCCACTGAGCGGTTGCGTGAACTGCAATCTCCAGGAATGGAGAGCCTGGCGCAAGAGATGGGTGGTCAGCAGTTCGGTGACCTTCCTCTTCATGTTTTGCGGAACAAGGGCATGAACCTGGCGCCGGGTATTATAGAGCAGGTCACCCAAAAGCGGAACGTTCCTATCGGCCATGTGGACTCTGATCTGATGCATTCTGCCTGTTTCCAGACTGACTTTTATCAAGGAAAAGAAATGCCAGAAATGAATGACCTTATAGGTGGTCAATGAATACCGGCCTTCAGGGGAAACACACATCTTGCGCGGATTGCTGATACAGCGGGCAATATTGTTTTCGATGCTATCCTCAATTGGTTCGGGAATCCCGCTGGTTATCGCCAGATATGTCTTTTTCACCTCGCGGCGCGCAAACATCTCATTCAGCGCGCTTTGAGCGGGGTCGTTCTTGGCAATGATCATCAGGCCGGAGGTACCCCGATCCAGACGGTGGACAATGCCGGGTCTGTTCTTTTCCCTGCCGCTGGAAAGACCATCTCCCCAACGATAGATCATGGCGTTGACTAGAGTCTGATCGGCATTCCCAAAACCAGGATGCACAATCATGCCGGCTTCCTTGTTCAAAACGGCCAGATCATCATCTTCATACACAACATCCAGCGGAATGTTTTGAGGCACCACTTCAAGAGGCGGCAAATCCGGAAACGATATCTCGATCTCATCCCCTTCGGAGAGGATGTAGCTTTTCTTCACGGGGATTTTGTTAACAAGGATGCGGTCTTCATCAATCAATTTCTCGATGAAGGTACGGCTGTAGAGCTCCTGTATTCTCAAGCCGACCAAATACTTATCCAGCCTGTCCGGTACAGATTGGTTGACAACAACCCTTAATTTATTTTGCATTGCTTATACTACTGATCACAAACACTCCGCCTGTGGAGAGTCCTTTCTGATTGCGGATGATGGAGCCGTTGATAAACGCGGCTTCAGCCGTGACCGGATCTGCAACATTCACATCATAGAGGTTATTACCAAAGCGCAGCGCTTCGTTGATGGAACTAAAGATCTTGTCGTCGAAGCTGTTTTTAAAAATCAGCTCGTTCAGATTCACCATTTCCGTGATATTGTTGTATTTACGCCTTATTGAATCATTGCAGTAAGCCACATCGCCATTCACAGTTGCGATGATCACCCACTGCGGGAGGAGGTTGATCAACTGCTGCAATCTCTGGTGGTGTTCGTAGATCTTTTCCGCCTTGGCAGCGTCGAAGCGTTGCACTATATTGAGCATCTTGGTAATGGAATGAACCAGTTTGAACTGTTCCGGATCGTGCACGAACTTCTCTTCATTGATTTCAATGGCATAATTTCCGTGCGAGATATCTTCAATGATAGCGGCAATATCCTGATATGATTTCTTCATCCTGTAGGGGATGTAGTTAAAAATAACGACTATATAGATGAAGAGGATGAACACAAACACGATGATGATCGTTTGCAGGTCCTTGACCAACAACGGCAGGCTGTGCGCCCGGTTGAGCGAGATCAGCAGCAAAAGGGATTCAAGCAACAACAATGTCAAAAGGCAGATCATCAGGATACGGTATCTGGATTTTAGTGAGTGTTTCATTTTACTCCTTCCCGGAGGCACTATCAAAGATAAGCTTGTCGATGTTACCTTTGTGACCAAGCAATATCAGAACATCGCCTTCGTTCACGATATCATTGGCGCCCGGTATGTCGTTGAGACGTTTTTCAATCACGTTCTTACCATCCTCAGACACAGACAGATAGTTGTATTTTATGGCAATTACGTTGATTCCCCGTTTCATGGGCAGGGACAGTTCCTGCAGGGTTTTACCCACAAACTCCGGCGGGGCGATCATTTCCACAACAATATGGCCGCTGGACAGATTTACGTAATCCAGTATGTTTTTGGATATCAGCGTCTTGGCCAGTTGGTTTCCCACCATCTCTTCAGGCAGCAAGACATGCTGTACCCCTATCAACTCCAGTATTTTGCCGTGCAACTGGTTTTCAACTTTGGCATAGATAACGCCGACGCCTATTTTCTTCAGCAGTGCAGCAGTCAGGATGCTCTCCTGAATGTTGCTGCCGATACCCAGGATTACCGCATCGGTCTCGCTGAGGCTGAGATTGCGGATCAAGTTTTCTTCGGTGGAATCCATACAAACAGCCTGCGTAACCTTGTTGCTTATCTCATTCACCAATTCCTGGTTTTTGTCTATGGCAATCACGTCCATGCCATTTTCAGATAAGATCCGGGCGACGGTCATCCCAAATCGTCCCAATCCAATTACCGCGTATTGTGCCATATATCACCTCTTAGCCGATGGGAATCTTTTCTTCCGCGTAGTTTATATTAATTTGTTTAGCCCTTGTCGAAAATGCATAAATCATAGTCAGCGGGCCAATTCTGCCAACATACATCAAGACGGTTATCAACAGTTTGCCAATCACTGTCAATTGCGGTGTTATGCCCAGGGTCAAACCAACCGTTCCAAATGCAGAAACAGCTTCGAACAGGAGCTTGTCAAAGGCATGCGGCTCCACAAGCATCAGAAAAAACAGCACCACCAGTATAATGGTAATGGAAAGCATAATCAATCCAGTGGCTTCCCTGAAGTTATACTCATGAATCCGTCGTTTAAAAACGCTGATGTGCCTCTTCCCTTTCAACAGGGATATCACAGACAGCGTCAAAACTGCAAAGCTGGTGGTTTTGATGCCTCCACCCGTTGATCCGGGTGAAGCTCCAATGAACATCAGGACTATGCTAATCAACACCGACGCTTTGCCGATCTGGGATAAATCTATGGTATTGAAACCTGCGGTTCTGAGGGTCACAGATTGAAACCAAGAACTTAGAATCCTGCGATGGATACTGAATCCCCGCATCACGCCATTGTATTCTGCCAGATAGAAAACTGTAAATCCCAACACCAGAAGAAAGGCGGTGGTGACAAGAACGATCTTGGTATGAAGATTAAGCTTTCGTGCTCTATCCTTCTTCAGCGCATGGTGTTGCAGATCGATGATTACGGAAAAACCCAGACCGCCTGCTATGATCAAAGCTGTTATGACCATATTTACCATGAAACTATCCACATACGAAACCAAATTGTTTCCCAAGGGAGAAAAGCCCGCGTTACAAAAAGCCGAGACCGCATGGAACAAAGCAAGAAACAGCGCTTTCATCGGTTGGAAATCCTGGGCAAACCTGGCAAATAGTAGTAGAGTACCCACAGATTCGATCACTAGGGTAACCAAGACAATGCTTTTTAACAACTGGAATACATTCACGGCATAGGACCCGCCCACAACCTGATACATGATGTTCTCCAGTTTAAGATTGATCCTTTGCCCCAGAATGATCGCAAACACCGTCGATATGGTCATGATGCCCAATCCACCAATCTGGATGAGCATTAAAATAACCATTTGACCAAAGAAACTGAAATGAGTGCCAGTGTCCACCACTACCAGCCCTGTCACGCAAGTGGCCGAGGTGGCTGTGAACAGAGCGTCCATAAAGGGAGTCACGGTGTTTAGCTTGGACGAAACTGGCAGCATGAGCAGTATGGTGCCAAAAATAATAACCAGCAGAAAGCTCAACATCAATGTGACAGGCGGATTGCCGGTCAGCCATCTGTAAAGCTTGCCTTCAAATGCCCTGAAAAGGATGTACTGAAGGATAAAATACGTCTGTCGGATCAGCAGGGAAAAGATGACAAATTTGGCTTGGGAAACCAAGAAAATGGAACCCAAGATCAGCATCGCTACATCGAACAACAGGATTCTATGCCTTTCTTTGGATTCCCCGAGCAACACTCTGTTCAGGATCGTGAGCAGGAGGAGCACCAGATTCGCCAGAGCGGTAAAGAATTCCACCCGGGCATAGTTGGTATAAAATCCGATAATTGGCTCCAGGAAAAGAACCAGAAAGCTCCATATAGCAAGTAGATATGCCGCTATTTCAACTTGTCTGAGTGTTTTCCTGATCAGATTCACCATCTGTTCCTTGCTTCAAACCAGAGTTTTGGCTTTTATCAGAATCTCTTTCGAGATATCTTCAATATCTCCACCGGCGTCAATCACAGTTAGCAATCCCTGCTCGGCAAAGAATTGCTTTAGTGTCAGGGTATGCGCGTAGAATTCAACTAATCTTTTCTTGATCGCCTCGGGCCTGTCATCCTTACGAATTTTCAGCCTGCCTCCACAAGAATCGCAAACATCTTCATGGACGGGTTTATTGGTTTTGAGATTGTAGTTTTTACCACATTCCGAACACTCTCTGCGGGCAGATATGCGGGCAATGGCTTCCTGTTCATCCAAATCCAGGTAAAACGCTCCCAGAATCTCATAGTGCCGCGCCAGATATTCAGCCTGATGCAGATTGCGCGGGAAACCATCAAAAACGATTCCGGGACAACCTGGCTCCAGGGTGCTCTCCACCACTTGAAAAACCAGCTCGTCGCTCACCAAAGCGCCCTTAATGATGGTCTCCTTAACCATGAGACCAAGCTCGGTCTGCATAGCCACCTGCTCGCGCAGGAGATTTCCGATATTTATATGCTGGTAACCTAACTCCTCGCTAAGCAAGTCAGCTTGAGTTCCCTTACCGCTGCCTTGTATACCGAAAATCACGATACATTTCATTTTCACCTCAGTTGTGGCACAATACAGACTACAGCATACATGTCAAGAGTTCTCCCTTTCCAAAATAACGTAAGCCAGGGCAAATTCCTTTTCGTGCGACAAAGAGATGTGGATCCTGTCCACACCCAAAGAGTCAATCAGCTCCCGGGTGGCGTTATAGACTGCAACGCATGGTCTGCCATTAGCATCCTTGCCGATCTCGATATCTGTCCAGTTGATCCTTCCATCCCATCCCGTACCCAAAGCCTTCATCACAGCTTCCTTGGCTGCGAATCTGACCGCGAAGGACTGGGTTCTGTTCCCTTTTCCGTTGCAATACTCGATCTCTGCCGCGGTGAACACCCTGTGGCAAAAACCGGGATACTGATCCAGGAGACGGGCTATTCTTTCAACCCGGATAATGTCCGCCCCAATTCCAATTATCACACTTTCCCCGCTTGCCTGCTTTCCAGATCCAGGAGCATTTTCTTCAGCTCAAGCCCACCGGCAAAACCGGTGAGTGACCCATCGGAACCTATCACTCTGTGGCAGGGCACAATGATGGCTACCGGGTTGTTGTGAACCGCGCCCCCCACAGCCCTGTATGACCTCTGATGCCCGATACGCCGGGCTATGTCTTTGTATGATGCGGTCTGTCCATAAGGAATCTTCAGCAACTCTGCCCATACTTTTTTCTGAAACGGCGTTCCAGTCAGCTCAAAATCAACAGAAAACACCTTCCTGCTTCCTGCCAGATACTCTTCCAGCTGTTCACGAGCTTGATCGAGGCAGGGATCAGCTGTTTGGATATCAGGCATTTGATCTGCGAAAGAGCATTCCACCAATCTGCCATCCCTTGCGATTAGCTTAATATGTATGTTTCCGTAGCTGACATATCCAACTTTGCGGTCTGCAGTATCCATCGTTTATCCAAAAAATGAGAGCCCCGTCCTCGGTTGTGGAGTAAGGGGCTCTGTGAGAATGTTTCTTGCAACTATGCAGTGAATCTTCTGCGTTCTTTGATTCTGCCCGCTTTGCCTTTGGCTTGACGCAGATAAAATAGCTTGGCTCTGCGAACCTGGCCATAACGGACTATTTCCATTTTGTCGATGTTCGGCGAACTAAGCGGGAAGATACGCTCAACTCCCACTCCATTCGATATTTTCCGTACTGTGAAGGATTTGGAGATACCCGATCCACGTTTTTGGATCACGATACCCTGGAACACCTGGATGCGTTCCTTTGCACCTTCCTTTATTTTATAATGGACCTTCACCGTATCGCCTACGCGAAATTCGGGAAAGTCGGTTCTGATTTGGTCTCTGCCAACTGTGTGCAGAATATCCATGGTTCCTCCCATATATATACTCGGAAGAAATGCGGTCCAACACGACTGACACGGCGCTCCGGACGGATAGGTGGTTGTAAAAACCTTCTCCCAGAATCGGTTCCAGGATATGATCCGCCAGATGATGAACTTCGTCACACAAACCATAACCGGTTCCAAACAGAATTAGGACCGGCCTTCTACTTTGGCGTAAAATTCGCAGATAACCAAAAGGTATCTGTTCAGGCATCTTCCGCGCTGTTGTCGTGACTATAACGGGACGCATAGCTTCCTGCGTTGTAATCTCATTTATTGTATCTTCGATCGTATCACACTGTTTTATGATCTTGAGCGCTTCGCTCCGCATGGGGTTGTAAGGCAATTCAGGGTTTTCCCAGAATGCCCTGATAGTTTCCAGAAGCGATTTCTGACCTGGCTCGGGATGAATGATGTAATAAGATTTAGCACCGTATGTCTTAGCCGCTCTGGCAATATCATGTATATCCAGATTGGAGATGGACGCGCTAACCCTCTCCTGCGCTTTATTCAGGACAGGATAGTGAACCAGGCCGATATAGACACTCATCCCTTTTGTTTGTCCAAATCGGGGCGTCTGCTGCGGGTAAGCCGCTGCGCTTGCTGTTGCGCCCAATCCTTGATCTTGCGGTGATTTCCCTCCCTCAGCACTTGAGGAACGGCAATATCCATCCATTGTTCAGGTCTGGTGTAACAGGGAAATCCCAGTCCGGGTTGGTTTGTCCCAAAGGAATCATGATGGGCTGAATCGATGTCGCTCAATACTCCGGGTTGAAGCCGGGCAACTCCATCGATAAAAGCCATGGCGGGGATCTCTCCGCCGGAAAGAACATAGTCTCCCAGGGAGATTTCGTCACAAACAGCTATATCCCTCAGCCGCTGATCGAGTTCCTTGTAGTGTCCGCAGAGCAGGATCACTCGTGGCAATTCGCTGTAATATTGTAAAATTGACTGATCCAGCAACCTGCCTTGGGGAGTAAAATACACCACGGGGGCAAAGGATTTGGAGACCAATTCCTGTATCGCACGGTAAACTGGTTCCGCTTGCAGCACCATGCCGGCAAAGCCTCCATAGGCGTAATCGTCCACCTGATGGTGTTTGTTCTGGCTGTGTTTGCGAAAATCGTGAAATTTAAGGCGCAGAGCTTTCCGTTCGATCGCCCTGGAGACCATGCTGGTCTGCTTGAATCCTTCAAACATTTCTGGAAACAGGGTCAGAACATCAATCCGCATCGCTGTTTGCCATATCCTCCAGGAAGCTTTCCACGTTGTTTAGCACTATCACGCCCGGATCAGGGATGATATCGCTCACGTAGTAGTCCACCCAGGGTATCAAAAGCTCATGAGCTCCGCACTTGATCACCAGAACATATTGGGCGTTGTTATGGAAGTAATCCTCCACCACGCCTATCTCTTTGTCCTGAAAGACAACGCTGAAACCGAGCACATCCGCTGGAGCGTCATCTTCTTCCTGATCATCAGGCGGGATCGCTATGATCACTTCCCGATGCAGTTTTCGCTCTTCAGCGATGCCTTCCTCGGCAAACCTCACTCGCATTTTACGATCAGATACATTTCTCTCACATATAGTTACAAAAAACACTCTATCGCTGTTAAAGATCAGGTAGACATCATTGGTAGCGGAAAAGACCTCCCTATATCTGGCTTTTATCAATACCTGAAAAAAGCCGTCGGCATCTTGACCGCCCAATCTGCCTATTCCGATTAGATCGGACACATTCATTTATTCAATAATTTCTAATTCCGCTCTCTTTCCCGCCTTGGTGCTCACGGCATTGATGATGGTGCGGATGGCGCCGGCTGTACGCCCGCGCTTGCCGATAACCTTACCAATATCGTTTTTGGAAACACGAAGTTCATAAAGAGTAATCTTGTCACCGGTAATCTCTGTGATATTCACTTCACTGGGATCGTCCACTAACGCTTTCACCATGAATTCAATGAGCTCTTTCATGATTAACCCCTTGTTACTTTGTATCCGGATTTTCCGTCTTTGCTTTTTCTGCTATCTTTCTTTCGTGCCAAATCTGCAGAACCCCCGCTTTACGCAGCAGGGAACGAACTGTATCACTCGGCTGCGCGCCAACGCCCAGCCAATATATGGCTCTCTCTGTTTCAATATTTATTTTGGAAGGGTTGGGCTTGGGATCGTACCACCCAATGCACTCTATGTATTTGCCGTCACGCTTTTCACGTGCGTCAAGCGCCACAATGCGGTAAAAGGGCTGGTCATTCGCTCCCATCCGCCTCAGTCTCAGTTTGACCATTAATACTCCTTGGTTTTCGAATACTTATATTTTTTGATAGAACAACGATTTTGCCGCTACTGAATTCGTCAAGTGTTTTTGCTTAAAATTTAAGCACCTACCCCAGTCCTAATTCAACAGTATTTCACTCAGATTCACGGAGATCGTGCCGTCATAGTCGAAGGGCCTGGTAAATCTCATGCCATATCCACTGATGTCAACATCTCCCCCCACCTCATAGGAAATCTCGCCTTGCAAAGCGCCTTTCACCGCTCCCACAATCGATTTCCAGTTGCTCACCTTGAAAACCATCGAACCCTCGCGTGAATAGACCGTCTCGTCAAACGCCAGAGGCTCAAGCAGATTACCTTTCCCAACTTCCTTGCCTCCGATCCTGATCGCGGCGGGGAAGCCTTGCAGGGTAAACTTTAATCCATAGGGATTCATGATGATGAAATCGACCTTGAGCGAGGTCTCAGCCAGGCCAACCTTTTCCACGTAACTGCGTTTGAGGACAAAGATATCCTGTCCCTTGGCGTCGAATCCTGCCATCACATCCTGCAGTTTGCTCTTGAAATCCAGCTCATAGGGCTCTTCAAACTCAAATCTCTTGTTCACTCCCATCACCCTGCCCACGCCTTCGCCGCCCAGATACATGAACAGCTTTTGCTCCGAGTGGTTGAGCATACGCACCGCAGGCCGGGTGTCCAGGCTGATCTGGAAATTGAGCGCGTTGGATTTCTTTTTGGGAATCTCCACTTTTTTGAGCAGCCTGGCAGTGCCGATCTTTTCCCTCTCCCTGTTCAGCAGGTTGATCTCCATCGTGTTCACAACCAGTTTGTAGCAGTTTGGGTTCTTTACGCTGATCGCTACTTCGAGCTCGGTTTTATCGGGATTGATCGCCAATATCTTTACATCGTGGATCTTTTCCACCACGGGTTTTTTGAACAGGAATTTACAGGACGCGGTGCCAAGCATCATCAGCGCCAGGCAGGCCAGAATAAGGAGCTTTTTCATATTTACCTCAAAAACTTTGATAATTCTTATGTCCAGCAGCGGAACCACTGTTCCAGGGCGCAGATGTTGAAGATCATCTCCGCCTGCTGGTCGTCGCCTTTCAGATAGCGGCTCCATCTCGCCTCGATGCGCGGAAGGTTCCAGATCTTCCTTTCCCGGAACCGGTATGAATAGATGATATCCTCCACCCAGGGCTTCAAGGCTCCGCGCAGCCAAACCCTGTGAAAGGGAGAGCCGAAGATAGATTTGTCTTTCCTCTCGTAGATAGCCTGGGGCACTATGCCCCGCATTGCCAGCCGGTGGACGCGTTTTCCCTGCCCTTCCCATATTTTATACTCGGATGGCAGGCTGAAGGCGAACTCCACCAGTTCATGATCCAGAAAAGGCACCCTGCTTGCGACGGAGGACGCCATCGACATCCTGTCTGCCCAGTGCAGCAAGGTGGGCAGAGAACTGGTATAGACCATGTTGTAGAGGAAGTTTGAGAGCTTCCGGCCGGGAATATCCTCGATCTCCTCCAGGGGATCGGAGCGCAGCTTCTCCCGCTGGATAAGTTCATCCGAGAACGGCTCAAAACGAAGATGGCGGGCTTCCAGTTTGTAAAGGGAAGATTCCGGCAACACCCGGGCCAGCAGTGTCTTGGCCATCACGGCTGGTTTAGCCTTCCAGCCAACTTTACTGATGATGGCCGCCGCTTCAGGCCAGAATCCTTTCCTGCCAGCAAGATCTGCCAGATGTCTGTATTGCGCGTGCCGGTAGCCCCCGGTGAGTTCGTCGCTGCCCTGCCCGTCCAAGAGAACCTTGACCCCGCTCTCCCCCGCCAGTTTCATCACCGCGTATTGCGCCGCGAAACCTGCTCCGGCAGGCAGGTCGTTGAACCAGGTAACTTCATCGAACCATCCCGCCGCCTCTTCCGCGGAAGGTGAAACAAAATGTGAGACCGCCCCGCTGGCCTCAGTCACTTCCCTTATCCACTGGCGTTCATCGAGCCCCGCGGGTTCAGCAAACCAGGAAGAAAAGGTTTTGATTGGCTTAGCTCCGTTTCTTGCTGCAGTGCAAACGATGGCGGATGAATCCAGGCCACCGCTCAGGCAGGCCCCCACCTCGGCATCAGAACGCAGTTGCCACCTGACAGCCCGCTCAAACAGCTCCTGGTATCTTTGGACTGCCTCATCCAGACTCAAGCGGCTGCTTTCAAAGCTCCAGGGTTCCAGCCTGTGATACCTTTCCAGCCTCACCTGGCCGTCTTTGGCAATCAGATTGCTTCCCCCCGGCAGGGCGTGGATTTGCCGCCAAAACGTCTCCGAGCCATACACCTGGAACGAATTGACCTTCATCGAACGCCAGATCATCTGCCAGTTCAGTTCTTTGTCAACTCCGCTGGCCAGGAGCTGCTTGACCTCAGAGGCGATAAACAGTTGCCCCCCATGCTCACAATAGTAGAAAGGCTTCACTCCAAAGCGGTCACGGGAGCAGAACAGTAGCTTCCGCGCCTCATCCCACAAGGCAAAAGCCCAGACACCGTTGAACCGCTTCACGCAGTCTTGTCCCCAGGCCTCATAAGCCGCGAGGATCACCTCGGTATCGGAGTTGCTGTAGAATTTGTAACCCTGGCTGCTGAGTTCTTCGCGCAGTTCGATGTAGTTATAGATCTCGCCGTCGCAAACTATGTGCATGCCCCGTTCCTGGCAACTCATGGGTTGATGGCCGCCCACACTCAGGTCGAGGGTCGCCAGCCTGCGGAACCCCAAACCGAGTTGTGCCCGCAGTCCGTGTTCCAGTTGCGGCAGAAGCGCGCTCAGCTCCTCTGGGGAATCCTTGGCGGCAAAATGCCTGGCGCTGTTTTCGGACACGCAGAGGTAGCCGCCGTCATCCGGGCCGCGATGCCTGATCATTTCAGTCATCTCTTCCAGAAGGCGGGTATTGATCCGCTTGTCTGCGTCCAGGCTAAATATTCCAGCTATACCGCTCATAATGGCGAAGCAGTAAATTGCGGAGATGCTTTCAGTCAAGGATTTTCCGCTTGACTCCCACACCCACTTTGTGCAAGATGCTTTGTATTATGCGAACAGGAAAGATCATCGACATCGAATGCCGCTGCGGTTTTCTCCTCTTCCGCTATTTCAAAGCGGGAAAGGGCAGGCTGATCAAGTGCATGATCGGCAGGCTGAGTGAAGACAACGTGGGCCTGAGCGGCGCGCCGACCTTCTCCAGGCCCCTCTGCCCCGCCTGCAAGAAAGAACTGGGCATCATCATGATGATCCACGGGGAGCCCGCCCTCAAGCTCAATCAGGGCACGATCAAGAGCATCCGGATCTGATTTCCGCCCTCCGGACAGCAGACCAAAACAAGAAAAAACTTGCCAGAAAGCTCCCCACCCGATATTCAGGCACAAATAGCTTGAGAGGTGCCTCATGCCCGCAAGATTCCGTTTGATACTTGTGTTTGTATTTATTCTGTCAGCCGCCGCGCTGCCCGCTTTGCATTTTGCCCGTTGGAGCACGTCGATGGGTTCATTCACCGCCCACATCTACGATCAGGAAACCCCAATCACCTCCTCCAACTTCATCCAGCTGGCAAACAGCGGATTTTACAATAACCTCATCTTCCACCGCGTGGTTGCGGGCTTCGTGATCCAGGATGGCTGCCCGCTCGGAACCGGTTACGGCGGCCCCGGCTGGACCATCCCCCTGGAGATATATCCAGGGTTCCACCACGACCAGGCTGGCATGCTGGCGATGGCGCGCTCCTCCAATCCCAATTCCGCCGGTTCGCAATACTACTTCACCCTTGCCCCCGCGCCCCATCTGGACGGGAACTACGCCATATTCGGCAAGGTGGTTGAAGGCATGGACGTGGTTCTCGCCATTGGCTCCGTGCCAGTTGATAACAACGACCGCCCCCTCACCCCTGTCACCATCGACACCCTGCGTATGCTCGACCTGTCCATCGCAACCCTCACCCCGCCGGATTCGGACACGGTGCATGCCAATTCCGGCGAATCCCTGATGTTTGTGGTGGAAGCCTACTCCCAAAACCATGTGGTAAACTACCTTTGGCTGGTGGATGGAGTGGTCCAGGAAGGCAGCCAGGATTTTCTCTTTGAATACGCTTTCAGCGGGACTGGAGAGCACAGCGTAGAGTGCGTGGTATCTAATCCCGAGTGGAGCCACACCATCCACTGGGATGTATGCGTCGCGGCCACTGGAGTGGATGAGCAAGCGCTATCACCCGACCTGAGATTGTTGGCGTCACCCAATCCCGCCAAAAACGGGGTGACCCTCAAGCTGCAGGCAGGACAAAGTCCCCTCAGCCAGGTCTCTGTGTATGACATCAAGGGACGCCTGCTGCGCAGCGTGGATTTGCGTGCCAGGTCAAGCCAGGAATGGTTTTGGGATGGCACCGACCAACAGCGCCGGAAAGTAGCGCCCGGCGTTTACCTCCTCAAGGCGGAAACCCGGCAGGGAACCCTGTGGCGCAAGTGCGTCCTGCGCTAAGGCTCCTCAGTCCGCCCTCTTAGCTTGATCCCTGCCTGACAGCCTATTGACGTCCGGTCAATTCTCCGTCCAGCGATCGGTCAGCGTTCAATTAGCGATCAGTGAGCGATGAGCGTATCAGGGCGCAGAGACGAGGCCGGTCTGAACAAGTAGGACAAGTGATGCAGAATGGTTTCCTTTCGCCTTGTTTCACCATTCCACCACTCCATCTTTCCACGACCCTTTCAGGCATAGCACCTATATATTATGAGGGGGTGGTTCTCATTTGCATCACCCTCTCCAGCCTTGGTCTTCCTGGGGTCAACCTTATAATTTATAAGGATGACCTAAGGATGATGGCATCAAAGCCAGTAGCAGCAAAGGAGGGCGGTATGAAGGAGTTTGCGGATTGTATCGGTTTATTTATGCGGTTGTCAAGGAAATGATGCCGGTTGTTTTTGGACTGGATACTTGTTCCGAAGCTAACGTGGTTGCGTTGTCACTTGGTTCACGCAGATAAACGCGGATAAAAGGCGCAGATTGACGAGGATTGGGGTTATGGGATGAGTTTACAGGACTTGTGTTTTTGCTAAATGCTCGTCCTTATCCTGTTTTAATTCGTGTTAATTTGTGTAATTTGTGGATGTATATAAAAAGACTGGGTCCCTGCTCGCAGGCCGGGATGACGCGGTATATAGTCTGTTTTGGTTTGTTTCGTGGTCTCGTGATGAGTGCATCAGAATGGGTTTATATTAGATTGGCGGCATATTTAACTTGACAAGTTAAGCACTCAGACTATACTGTATCAAATAGAAGAGAAATTCATTATCGAAGTAATGACCATTTCATATTAAAGGAGAGAAAATGAAAAACCTCAGATTTCTCAGCATTTTGGCTATTCTGCTGGTGGCTTCACTTGTCTTGATATCCTGTTCCAAAGACGATAAAAAGCCAACAGCGCCCCCCACTCCCGATTTTGAAGAATATTACATTCAATCAAGCCTGTGGAACTATCAACATGTATTGTGGTTTGATCTACAATATCAGGACGATGTCAGTGGCTTGGCAGACGTATTTGTGAGCATGAGCGCCAGAGGCGAGGATGATACCAACTACAGCCTCACTATCGGTGCCAGGGAAATCGATTTTGGCGTAGTGACATCTTACACCAAAGGTAAGATTTACTCTTGGGGAGAGATTGGATTAAGTACCGACCAGCCTGTTTCCTACAAGATCAACAAAATCGTCAACGGCGTTCCCCAAGTCGTTTACCAAGGCTCTGTAACCGCCCTGCCCAAGAAGATCAATGTGGCAACCTGGCCGCCATTCAATGAAAATATGAACTATGCTCCCTCTTGGGACATCGATCTGGAGCCAAATTTCCACGTGATTGAAGCCTACGCTGGAAATTGGGAAAACTGTGGCACTTTTGTCAGACAGATCCCCGGAAGCGGACGGAATTACACTCTTTATAAATCATTCTGGGAACCCTTTGGAAATGTGACTAATTTCACCTTTGGCATCAACGCCATATCTTTCGAGCTTCAGCACAAATACAAAGTACTGATCGTGGGTAATTCGAATACCTCGTATGATTGGAATGATGTTGAAGAAGGCAATGGTCAAGCCCCCAGGAAGCCGGGATCACAGTTCCGCTTCATGGATAAGATCGAACAAGAGATCAACAAATAGCGGATAGAGAATAAGAAATAATACAGGCCCGCTGCTGAAGTGGGCCTTTTTTTACATGTAACGACGGCAGCAAGAGAACAAGGATTGACTTTTTGGAACAACACAGCAACTCGAAGCACACCAGCGCCATAGCCCTGTTTTCCGGCGGTCTGGACAGCATCCTGACGGTAAAATGGATGGAAAACCTCGGCTTTCGGGTGTATGCGGCGCATTTCAGCGCGCCCTACCTTCCACCCGAAAAAGCCATACATTATGCGCGTGAGAACGGCATCGAACTTATCGTTAGGGACATCACGACGGAACATCTGCAAATGATGCAAAACCCCGTCCACGGCTTTGGAAAGCACCATAATCCCTGCATCGACTGCCACGGTCTGATGTTTCGCATGGCGGGAAAGTTGATGGAAGAACTGGGAGCGGGCTTTCTGATCTCGGGCGAAGTGCTCGGGCAAAGGCCGATGTCCCAGCATCGCAATGCCCTGCGAGCGGTGGAGAAACTGAGCGGTTACGGCGATCTCATCGTCAGGCCGCTTTCCCAAAAACTGCTTGAGGATACCAAGCCAGTGCGTGAGGGATGGGTTGACAAAGCAACGCTATTGGATATCAGCGGGCGCAGCCGGAACCGTCAGATGGCGATGGCAAAGGAAATGGGGATCACCTATCCCGCCCCGGGAGGTGGCTGCCTGCTTACGGACAGGAGTTACACGCTCCGCTTGAGGGAACTGCTGGACAGGGGCGAGGGCAGCCCCGAAAACATCAGGCTTTTGCGCTGGGGCAGGCATTTCCGCCTGGCAGACGGCATAAAACTGATCGTGGGAAGAAACCAGGCAGATAATGAAGGCCTGCAGCGGGAAGCTTATCACGGCATCTATCTGAAGCTGAGGGATTGGAAAGGACCTCTGGGGCTGCTGACCAGCGGGGAGGTTTCCGGCGACCTTCTGGCCAGGGCCGCATCCATTGTCCTGAGTTATAGCGGCAAGGCCACATCCCCAGCCTATGTAAAGTATGGAATTGACAACATCTGCGACCGGGAAATTTTGGTTGGGAAACTTGGAGAAGCCGAGTTGAAACAAGACATGATTGCGTACGATTAGGAGTGAGCGATGCTCAAAGTGGAAAACCACATCTTATTACCGGGATTTGAGACCAACACCTGGCTCTTGTGGGATGACGAGAGCGGTGAAGCGCTGTTGATTGATCCCGCCGCCCCATCTGAAGAGCTTTTAAGCAGGATCGCGGAGCTTAAACTGCGCGTCCTGAATATAGTCAATACCCACGGCCACGCTGATCATATCGGCGGCAACAAGTTCTTCAAAAGCAAGCTGCAAGCTCCGGTCATGATCCACCCCGCCGACGCCGGAATGCTTGTCGATAATAAAAAGAATTTCAGCGAGTATCTGGGCGCGCCCCTGGAAACAATGGCAGCGGATATTATGGCGGATGAGCATACCCAACTGAAACTGGGAACGCATCCCATAACCCTGCTCCACACACCCGGACACACGCCTGGCGGCATCTGCCTCCTGGCAGGCAAGTTTCTGATCAGCGGAGACACGCTCTTTGAACTGAGCATCGGACGCACCGATTTCCCAGGCGGCAGCCACAGTCAGCTCATTCGCTCCATCAAGGAAAAGCTCTTTGTTTTGCCCGACGATGTGGTCGTCTGCCCCGGGCATGGCCCCCGCACCTCGATAGGCATGGAACGTAAAAACAATCCCTTTGTGAGATGAAGATGAAACACAGCATGGTTCTTATTCTGGATTTCGGCTCCCAATACACCCAGTTGATAGCCAGGGCGATACGCTCTCTGCATGTGTATTGCGAGATACATCCCTTCGATCTGAGCGCGGCTGAGATCAAGAAGCTTTCCCCCCAGGCGGTGATACTTTCCGGCAGCCCCTTCAGCATTAAGCAAAGCAACGCCCCCCGGCCGAATCAAATCATCTGGGAACTTGGCGTGCCCATCCTGGGCATCTGTTACGGCATGCAACTGGTGATAGATCACTATGGCGGCAGGACCGAGCATCTCAACGCGAGGGAATATGGCTTCACTGGTTTGACGATCAGTGAAAAAGGCAGGCTGCTGGAAGGATTGCAGGACAGGGAGCAGGTCTGGATGAGCCACGGGGATTCGGTGTCGCAGTTGCCGGCTGGCTTTCGTGTCCTGGCAAACACTCCGGGAGCCCCTTACGCGGTGATCGAGCATGAAAGCGAGGCTGTTTTCGCTTTGCAGTTCCATCCGGAGGTGGTGCACACCACCAACGGCAAAACCATCCTGAGCAATTTTATCCTGAAAATAGCCAACTGCGAGCAGGATTGGACGCCGGAGTCGTTCATCGCAGAGTCCATCTCCCGCATCAGGGAGCAGACAGGCGACCAGAAAGTGATACTGGGTCTCAGCGGAGGAGTGGATTCCTCTGTGGCAGCCATGCTTCTCTACCGCGCTATTGGTGACAGGCTCATCCCCATCTTTGTGGACAATGGTTGTATGCGCTACATGGAGGCGGAGCGGGTGCGCGAGGTGTTTTCCCGGATACCGGGTTTTGAGCTGCGCTGCGTGGATGCTTCCGATCTGTTCCTCAGCAGGCTCAAGGGTGTAAAGGATCCGGAAAGCAAGCGCAAGATCATCGGCACCACCTTCATCGAGGTTTTTGAACAGGAAGCGGAGAAATATGACGATGTTGGTTTTTTGGCGCAGGGAACGCTGTATCCGGATGTGATCGAGAGCGTATCCGCAAACGGCCCCTCCGTCACCATCAAGAGCCATCACAACGTGGGCGGCTTGCCTGAAAAGATGAACCTGAAACTGGTCGAACCTTTCCGAGAGCTTTTCAAGGACGAAGTGCGTGAAGTTGGCAGGGAACTGGGTTTGCCCCAGGAGCTCATCCAACGCCATCCTTTCCCCGGCCCCGGGCTGGCAGTGCGGATACTTTCCGCTGTGGATAAGGAAAAAGTGAGCCTGCTGCAAAAAATTGACGAGATCTATATCAACGAATTGCGCAACTGGGGCCTGTATGACAAGACCTGGCAGGCTTTCGCGGTGCTCCTGCCTGTGCAAAGCGTGGGGGTGATGGGAGATGAGCGAACCTATGAAAACGTCTGCGCTTTGAGGGCTGTGGACAGCGTGGATGGCATGACCGCCGACTGGACCGAGCTTCCCTTTGCCTTCCTGAAGAAGGTCTCAAACCGCATCATCAATGAAGTTAAAGGGGTGAACCGGGTGGTCTATGATATCAGCTCCAAACCGCCTGCCACTATCGAGTGGGAATAAGCATCCCGCTTTTTTGCTTTTATGACCGTTAAGGTCGAGCGCCTGCCACGATCAATTCCATTGACAAGTGAAGTGGCCGAATGCGAATGGATTTCCAGAAATAAAGAGGTGTAAATGCGTCCGGACAAACAAGAGATAATCGAAATGCTAAGCCTGACGGATAAAAGTCAGATCGAAGCCCTGTATAAAAAAGCTTATGAGGTCAAGAAGCAGTATGTGGGAACCAAGGTCTATTTCCGGGGCATAGTGGAGCTTAGCAATATCTGTTCAAAGAATTGCTACTATTGCGGCATCCGTTCCGGCAATACCAAGGTCGGGCGCTATACGATTTGCAAGGAAGAGGTGCTGGCAGAGGCAAAATGGTGTCACGAGCAGCGCTATGGCTCCATTGTGTTGCAGGCGGGAGAACGGGAAAGCAAGGCCTGGACAGATTTTATCACCGAGCTGATCCTGGGAATAAAAGAAATCAGCGGCGGCAAATTGGGTATTACTTTGTCTATGGGAGAGCAGACGGAAGATGTTTACCGCCAGTGGTGGGAAGCTGGAGCGCACCGCTATTTGCTGCGCATCGAAACCTCTGATCCGGAGCTTTACACCACCCTCCATCCATCCAATCACTCCTATGCCCGTCGTTTGGAGTGCATTCGCACCCTGAAAAAACTGGGATATCAAACTGGGACGGGAGTAATGATCGGGCTGCCAGGACAAACCGCGGAGCACCTGGCGGGAGATATTCTGTTCTTTTACGATGAAGATATCGACATGCTGGGGATGGGGCCCTTTATCCCTCATCACGACACCCCTTTAGGATATTTGATCGGAACCTATGATCCCGAACAAGCCCTGACCGGGGGCCTGAAGATGATCGCGGCCTGCCGCATCGCGCTCAGGGATGTAAACATCGCCTCCACGACAGCGCTGCAAGCCTTGATGCCAACAGGACGCGAATTGGGTTTATTGGCCGGGGCGAACATTATCATGCCCAATATCACCGATACCAGCTATCGGGATGGCTATCAGCTCTATGAGGGAAAACCTGGTTTGGATGAAAACGCGCGTTCCAGCAGAGACAATCTGGAACAGAGCATCCTGTCCATTGGAGAGTCCATCGGATACGATGAATGGGGAGATTCCCGCCACTACAAAGGAAAAGCTCAGGACCCAACAGACAAGCCATCTTAACAAGTGTTGAGCATCCAAGTATCCATACCAATCAAAACTGCACGTGGAACGGAAATTGATATATCACTTGACTAAATTGGCATTACAGCCAGAATGACGAAAAAGGCATTTGCGGCATCGCCTGCCAGAGCATTTGCCAAGCGATTTAGGAGAAGATATGTTGCCCGGTGGAAAAAATATGAATGACCTGATGAAACAGGCCAGAAAAATGCAGGAAGAAATGATGAAGTCCCAGCAGGAGCTGGAAAACAAGATATTCAGCGCCAGCTCCGGCGGCGGCATGGTAACTGTTGAGATCAACGGGAAATATGAGCTTAAAAGCATCAAGATAGACCCCGAAGCGGTCGATCCCGAAGATGTTGAAATACTTGAAGATCTGGTTATAGCCGCCATGATGGAAGCGCACAGCAAGGTCACTGAAGCAAATGAGGAGACCATGGGCAGGCTCACCGGCGGCATGAAGATTCCCGGGTTGTTTTAGTGCTGATCTCCCCCAATCTGGAAAACCTGATCCAGACTCTGAACCGCTTGCCCGGCATCGGCAGGAAAACAGCCCAGCGCCTTGCCTGGTTCCTGGTCAGCCAGGAAAAAAACTATGCCATTGAACTGGCCGACGTAATCAAAAACACGGTGCAAAAAGTGACTAATTGCGTGGTCTGCAATATGCTTTCGGAAAGTGATCCCTGTCCCATCTGCGCGTCGCCCCAAAGGCAAGACTCCCTGCTTTGCATAGTGGAAAACACCGCGGACATCCATATCATAGAAGGCATCAACGAATATCAGGGCAAGTATTTTGTGCTGGGGCATCTGTTGTCGCCATTGGATGGCTACGGACCTGAGCAAATCAGATCAGCGCAACTGCTTGATCTGATCAATCAGCGTCAGCCGGAGGAAATAATCCTGGCTCTCAAACCTTCAGCAGAGGGTGAGGCCACCATTCACTATCTTTCAGATTTGCTGCAAGGCAGTCAGCGCAAGTTGACCAGACTCTCCACGGGAATACCTTTGGGAGGTGATTTGGAATATACCAGCGTTCTCACATTAAGCAACGCCTGGAAAAGGCGGTATCAGGTCTAAGCATGTTTACCGGTATAATCGAAGCCACAAGCACAGTTATCCGCGCCAATGAAGCCAGAGGTGTGAAACAGGTGGAGATAAAGCGTCCCAAATCATTTACGGAATTGAAAACTGGAGACAGCATAGCCTGCGACGGCATCTGCCTGACTGTGGTTGCCTTCGGAACGCAGAGCTTTACGGTGGAGATCATGCGGGAAACGGTAAAGAAGACCACCGCAGCCCATTGGAACACAAACACACTTTTAAACCTGGAGCGGGCTTTGCAACTGGGTGGCAGATTGGATGGCCACTGGTTGCAAGGCCATGTGGATACAACTGCCAGGCTGCTGCAGACCAGGACAGAAGGCTCAACCCTCTATTTGCGCTATGAGTTGCATCCCGGGGATGCCCATCTGGTGGTGCCTCAGGGCTCGATTGCCATCAATGGGGTCAGTCTCACCCTGGCGTCTGTTGAAGCCAACTCATTTAGTGTAGCCCTGATCTCACATACTCTCGATAATACAAATCTTTCCAAGCTCCCGCTTGGAGCAGAGGTAAACCTGGAATATGACATTCTCGGAAAATACATTGCAAGGTTGCACCAGTTCCCTAAAGAACAGAGTAAGCTGGACCTGCAAGGTTTTTAGCCTATCTCTGGCGTTGGCGCTTACGCTGCTGTCATCTTCCTGCGGTAGCAGAAGGAGTCCCACCGGAGGTCCGGAAGATACCGAGAAACCCAAGGTCCTCACCACCTATCCGGCACAATTTGGCCAGTTAAGCGATGGCAGGATTGAGATCAATTTCTCAAAGTCGCTGGACAAATCCTCTGTCGCCCAGGCTGTTTACATCTATCCTCCCATCCAGAACAAGAAGATCACTGTCGATAAAAGCACCATGCGGATCAGAATCGATGAGAAACTGAAGCAAGACACCAACTACTATGTTACGCTCAGCACCAGACTCAAAGACTTGAGGGGAAACCCACTTGCCGAGAACCAGACCCTGGTCTTTGCCCATGGAAAGTTAAATGACTTGCGTCTGTCCGGACTTATTGATTATGAGGATAATAGAGATAATGGCCTGCCCGTGCTGGTGAACCTGCTATCGGCAGATTCGTTGATGATCTTTCATCAAACCGTCTTGGGCCCAGCCTATGCCATCGAATCGCTGAACCCAGCCAGCTATATTTTACGGGCTTACATCGACAAAAACAACAATGGGCGTTATGATTTTTCCCAAGAGCCTTACTTTCAGGGAAGTATTGATCTGCAAAGGACATCGAGCCTGGATCTGTCCCTAAGCTATGCGGACAGCTCGAAAGCAACAGTCAGAAACGTGATTGCGAAGTCAAACCGTGAGGTATTTATTACTTTTTCCGAGCCTGTTGTCAAGTACGGTTCGCTAATGATACAGCGGGCTGACAATAATGCGGAACTGCCAGTCTTGCTTTCCAGTCTTGATCGTGATCAGCTTACACTGCTTACAGAATTGCAGGATAGCACAAAGTATGTGCTTAGCATCACCGGCATTCAGGATCGTAAGGAAAACGTCACAACACTCAACAGGGTCGAGTTCGTCGGTTCCACAATTGAAGACAGCACTCCACCTCAGATTATATCCACCAATCCCCGCAATGGAACCACGGTAAACAATCTTCTTCCCACGCTGGAAGTCCGGTTTTCTGAGATCATCCCGCGGGCTTCCCTCAAAACCAGGCTGATAGTTGCGGATACTAAGAGAGAAATTGACCTGGCTGTTATCAAAGCGGACGGTCGCGTATATCAGTTCAAGCCCAAACAAGAACTGGAGAACTATCGTTCACACGTGTTGCAAATTTCTGCCTCTGATATAAGTGGAAACAAGCTTGCGGAAGAACTACTCCTGAACTTCCTGCCGCTGAAACGCACAGACTGATCCTTCAGAGCCTCTCTTGTAACATTCATAACAAAGATATAGACTGCGTCTCCAATACTTCTTCTACCTGATAATCTCCCTCATATCCAGGCAGTTATCTGTTGGCTTGATGATGTCCGGTTGATTATCTGTCTGGCGATTACTCAGCGGTCAGTGGGCAGTCAGTCAGCGATCAACGTATGAGGGACAGTAGGCAACCGAGCCACGGTCTTCCCTGTTTTGACGGCTGCAAACAAACAAGGCGTCGGCGATGGCGGCGACCTACTCTCCCACACAGTTGCCCATGCAGTACCATCGGCGCGAGCAGGCTTAACTTCTGTGTTCGGGATGGGAACAGGTGTTGCCCCGCTGCTATAACCACCATCGCCAACGCCTCGCTAAAAAAACAAGCATGTCGGCAATGAGCTATCCGCGGTACGAGCAATCGTAACACACAAAAAAATATATGGTGAAAGCCAATCGACTGATTAGTATCACTCGGCTGAACGCGTTGCCGCGCTTACACCTGTGACCTATCAAGGTTGTAGTCTCCAACCTGTCTGTAGGGAAATCTTATCTTGGAGTTGGCTTCCCGCTTAGATGCTTTCAGCGGTTATCCTCACCGAACGTGGCTACCCGGCAATGCAATTGGCATCACAACCGGTACACCAGAGGTTCGTCCACACCGGTCCTCTCGTACTAAATGCAGATCTCCTCAAATTTCCTGCGCCCACGAAGGATAGGGACCGAACTGTCTCACGACGTTCTGAACCCAGCTCGCGTAACTCTTTAATCGGCGAACAGCCGAACCCTTGGGACCTTCTTCAGCCCCAGGATG